>JAABVA010002140.1_pt1 | contig 20082 bp, 16 predicted proteins | sample 5560331 | NCBI WGS metagenome assembly JAABVA01 (sample SAMN12812661, study PRJNA571458) | rock metagenome | isolation source: Antarctica rocks | place: Antarctica: Victoria Land, Mt New Zealand sud | collected 2016-01-07 | reverse complement strand
TATAAAAAGTCTGTGCAGGCACAATCTCTGTCACAATCGGCTTCTTGTACTTGCCTGAGCTTTGCAGACGCTCCTTAGAGGCAAGTGCCGCCGCCTTCTGTTCTGGTGTGTGATAGAAGATGACCGAGCGATACTGCGTACCAATATCAGGTCCCTGGCGGTTCAATGTTGTGGGATTGTGGTTCTCCCAGAATACATTCAACAAGGTCTCGTAAGAGACACGCGCTGGATCGAACTCAACCTGCAAGGTCTCTGCATGTCCGGTGCGACCTGTGCAAACATCGTGGTACGTTGGGTTCTCATAATTGCCGCCCTCATAGCCAACCTTTGTCGAAATGACGCCCTTTATTTGACGAAATTCGGCTTCTACACCCCAGAAGCAGCCAGCCGCGAAGTCTGCCAATTGTGTTGTTTTAGTAGTCTCTTGTTGCATTGTAAATTTGCTCCTTTACATGCGTATTCTTGTTTCGTTTTATTGTGACATATATTACTACGATAGAACTACCCACTATTTACGAAGACGTTGTTTCTTATTTGTTACGGGTAATACTAGCGGAAATGGGATATTGGTCTGTTCTGGTTGCAACACTCTCTGCTACAATGCTATACTACGGCCTGTCGTAAAACATGTACAGCTAGTGTAGTAAGGAAGAGCAAGCGCAATGCGTCAAGCCAACCATAATGACAGTCGTCAGCGTAATCTACGTCGTCTCGTTGGTCTGAGCGGCATGATTCTCGCCTTGCTTTTGCTTATCAGTGCTGTTTTTTATGTCTACGCCTCCTACCATAATACAACAATAGGTAAGGCTCTACATGTTCCCGTTGTGGCAAGTTCACCAACACAACCTCCCATTCTCTGTAAAACACCTAAGCATGCTCCTGGCGATGCTACCGAAACCATTACTTCTGGTGGCTTGAAACGGACTTACCTTATGCATCTTGCAGCATCGTATGGCAAGCAGCCACAACCACTCGTCATTGTGTTTCACGGCTATAGCTGGACCTCACAGGTCATGGAGTGGACAACAGGCATGGATAAAGAGGCCGACAAAGCTGGTTTTGTCCTTGTATATCCGCAAGGCGTTGACACACCTCCCTCGTGGAATGCTGGTGTCGGTGCCTATGGTCCAACGGGTGACGCCGACGATATACAATTCACACGTGATATGTTACACTCTATAGAGCAAGCGTACTGCGTAGATACGCAGCGGGTCTATATCGCAGGTTTCTCGCTTGGTGGTGGCATGGCCTATCGCCTTGCCTGCACTCTCAGCGACAAACTTGCCGCCGTCGCCACCGTCTCCGGTGCGTACTATCCCATCCCAGAAGGCTGCCATCCCACGCGCCATCTACCAATAATGGAAATTCATGGTGCCGCCGATGAACTTGCCCCTTATGCTGGAAACGTTTATACACGTATGGATGGCGTGCAAGACTACCTCAATGGTTGGCTTGGTCGCGATCAGTGTGTCGGCAATCCCACTACTTTCTTTCAACAAGGTGATGTGACAGGTATTCAATGGACAAAGTGCGCCGACAACACTCTTGTTCGCCACTACCGTATCAGCGACGGCAAGCACACGTGGCCCGGTAGTCCAGGCACAACGCACGTTATCAACGCCAACGTAGTTATCTGGGATTTCTTCAGCAAGTTTTCTCTGTAGAGGTGAGACATGATAAATCTTCACAACCTCCCCTCTGATATTCAAAGTCTTTGTGCAAATGGGATATGGCAAGAGATCACGGTTGGTTGTTCTGGAGATCAAGTCTTTCGCCTTCAGCCCTGAATGGGTCCCGCTTCTATAGGAAGTGTATGGTCTGGAAGTTATAGACTCCAACAAGCTAACATTTTATCAGCTATTAGACGAGTTCTTTTAGCTAGCATATGTATGAAGATTGGTAGGACAGTAGCTATTTATTGCGGATGTCAAACTGTAAGAAGTTCTTAATGATTGGTTGATAATGCTGGGCTAATATGTTGGGTAATAGAGTTTTATCAACCCAATATGGGCGACCTTCGATGCTGCTATGCAGCTCGCCGCCAATAATCTCGGCACGATGCACTATCGTTATCGTACTCATTGCGGTAAAACTCATCGCGGGTACGGTATAGCTACCAAGAATCTCACCAATATTCAGGTCTAGTCCTGTCTCTTCCTTGCCCTCGCGCCGTGCCGTCTGTGTCGATAGCTCATTCCAGCGCATGAAGCCGCCAGGAAAAACAATAGAGCCTTCTGGTCGCTCTATCACAAGATACTGTCCATCCTGTTCCACAACGATACATACCGTCCCAAATGGAGGTAAGTTGCCGTTGAGTAGAATATTCAGCACGTTGAAGAAAATACCAACGAGCTTTTTGAAGGTACAATACAACACAAACGTTATCCACCTGTCCTATGAAAATCTGTTATCCTCTATTATATGCTCTCTCGTCATGCTACAAAGCGATGTGCTACATTCTATCAAGGGCTTTTTGAAAGTTGTATATGGTTGCCCTTGCTCGATATTTCCCACGCTCGAAAGGACAACATTTTCATGGCTACCCATTTGTACCTGATACGTCACGGTCAAGCAATTAGCTCTGTCGAACGCTCGCTTGCAGATACCAGCCTCTCACCGCTCGGCATCAAACAGGCTGAGCGTCTACGTGATCGCTTAGCCGCGACCCACGAAATCCGCGCCGATGTGCTTATCAGCAGCACATTGAAACGCGCCCGACAAACTGCTGAAATTATCGCTCCCGCTTTGAATGTGCCAGTTACTTTTGACGAAGGCATTGAAGAGTGGCGCGATGGTGATTATCAAGATATGACGGCAGATGAGCGACAGGCGATTTTCAGAAAAGCACCGATGAGCGAGTGGCCCTTTATTCGTATCAACCCTACCGCCGAAACGTGGGCGGAGTTCAATCTGAGAATAGGAACCGCTCTCAACAACATCACTAACAAATACGAGGGAAAGACGATAGTGATTGTGTGTCACGGTGGTATTATCGAAGGATCATTTTTACTTTTCTTCGGTCTCAGTACCTTACGCTTCCCTCGGGCGTTGATGGGTGGTACAAAAAATACTTCTATCACGCACTGGAGTAGGGATGCTTTCGAGGGTGCAGGTATATCACCAACATGGTTCCTGGATCAGTACAACGATGCCATGCACCTACATGATATCGAGTCCTCGACTCGTATTCCCTGGCAAGCGATTTCCGCGAAACCTACGGATGACAATAAAAAGCCAGAGATGCCAACAAATAATACTTAAAAGTTGAGGAAAATAGTATGAAAGCTCGCATCGCGACTCTTGCTGATATTGATGCTATTGTCCGCATCTACAACCAGGGAATAGAAGATCGTGTTGCAACCTTCGAGACCCGTTTACGCACACCGCAAGAGGTGCAGACGTGGTTCGACAACGTTCATCCTCTCGTCGTTGTTGAAAATGAGCAAGGCACCATTGCTTTTGCCTCCACATCCTCTTATCACAACCGCGAGTGTTACGCTGGCATTGCCGAATGCTCAGTCTACGTCGTGCGGAACATGCGTCGTCATGGGGCTGGCCGTGTAGCATTAGAGGCTCTTATCATCGCTGCCGAGCAAGCAGGATTCTGGAAGTTGGTCTCGCGAGTTTTCGTTGATAATAAGGCGAGTCGAACGCTTATACGCACACTTGGCTTTCGTGAAGTTGGTACATACTATAAACATGCAAAACTTGATGGTACTTGGCGCGATGTAATCATCGTAGAGCGACTTCTTCCAGCTAACATTAGCTAGAAAGCTGATAAATATGAGGAATTTTATTGTGGAGAATAACAGCAGGGAGACCCTTGCGGTCTCCCTGCTGGGAAGATTCGAGATTTAGTAGCGGTCGTTATTATAGCTTGACCGACGATCCCGATTTCCACCTGCGGGACGCTCACGTGCCTCGTTCACCGTGATGGTGCGGTTGCCCAATGTGCTACCATTCAAATGTTGCATGGCGCGTTGTGCATCTTCGTCTGAACTCATCTCGACGAAGCCAAAGCCTTTGCTGCGTCCGGTTTCACGATCCGTGATAACGGCTGCATTGGCGACGCTACCAGCCTGCTCAAAAAGGCTGATCAAATCTTGTTCTGTTGTTTGGTAGGGGAGTCCCCCGACGTAAAGTCTCATGTGTTTTTATCGCTCCTGTGTTATACTGACATTCCTCTTGACGCTCGTAGAAACCATTTCTCACAGAAGCGATGCAATGCGGTGTGATGTCATACTCTATATAACATAGGGGTAAGATATTCTATTCCCGCCAGGTGATAGAATATAAAAGCCGTTGTAACGAGTTGGTGCAAAAAAGAGGATGTATATGCAGGAGCGAAGCCCAGATATTTGTGACGCATTGTTACAGCAATGGAATGTGAGGCGCGAGGTTGCAAACTACTATTTCACAGCCTTATTGCGCCTCATGCCAAACGATCCCGATGCTTTGAAACGCCGCGAAGAGATAAGCGAAAAGTTGTTTGTTGCACGTCTTGCCCTCAAACAAGTTGCGGACCAGCTACAAAGCTGTCAGCAGGAGCATGATTTGAAATAATGAAGAGTTGTATGTGTGCAACCGAGCATGCTCGGTTGCACACATACAACTCTTCATTAACAAAAAATTTATCGACCGCTCTTACTTGCGGCCTGGATTCGACGAATAACCGCATCGACGGTAACGGCAAGCAAGAGTACAGCACCTTCGACGATCTCTCTTACGTCCTGACCCTGACTACGCAAGGCAAGGCCGTTGTCCAGGCTACCAATGATCAATGTGCCCAGCACAACCGCCCATACGGACCCCTTGCCACCAAAGAGACTGACACCACCGATAACGGCGGCTGCAATTGCGTCAAGCAGAAGCGTCGAGCTAACGGCACTAGCTACCGAGTCCGCGTATGAAGCCGCGAGAATACCACCAACGGCTGCCAGCGCGGAACATAAGGCAAATACCACTATACGAATGAATACCACGTTGATACCTGCGCGACGGGCCGCTTCCGCATTGCCACCAACCGCGTAGACATGGCGTCCAAATTTTGTCTTAGTCAACACAATCCAGAAGAACAAAATTAAAGCAAAGAGAATAGCGACGGCATTAGGAACACCCAGATAGATGCCGGGGGTAGGCGAGGGCGTATTTTCGAGGATCGCCACGACGCCTTCGACAACGACCAATACGAGACCGATTTGTACGATAAGCTGCGTAAGGGACTTTGTTCTCAACCCTGAACGTTTGCGCTGTATCTGCTCCCAAATAACAGCGGCAGCATAGAGTATGACTGCGAGCGTTGGTAGACCAACACCAAGTATATCAGGTAAGAAACTAAGAGAGCTACCTGCTATAGAGAGAATGAATGAATCACTTATAATGAGGGTGGCCTGTCCATTGAGAAAAGTCAAGAGCAAACCCGAATAGGCGAGAGAGGCAGCTAATGTCACAATGAAAGAAGGGATTCGTAGCACCGCAACAAAAAAGCCATTAATCGCACCAACCAAACCACCAGCTAGTATGGCTATAACGATGGCACCTACGGCTGGCACATGCAGGCGTTCTGAAAGCACGCCCATGATAACGGCGCAAAAGGTGCTTACAACGGCCACAGAAAGGTCAATTTCACCAAGCAGCAAAACGAAGATAACAGCAAGAGCGTCTACACCAATAGCGATAATCTCTTGTAGCAAATTCGACAAGTTACTCGGTGTGAGAAAGAGGCCCCCCGTGGTGAGTTGAAAATAAGCGGCTATAGCGATAAATGTGATGAGGATAGGAACAAAGCCGAGGTCACCGCGTAGTAGTTGTCCAAATGACCGCTTCTGTGTGTATGAAGGTGCCTCAACCGTTGAGGCAGCAACGTTTGTACTGCTAGGACTGGGGTTTTTATCAACAAGCTCACTCATAGCTTATTTTACTCCTTCGGTGCCATTGGTTGTTGTGTTCGTCTGCAACATTTCGCCGAACTCTGCACCTGTAATGGCGGCCACAACTTTTTCCGGTGTTGTTGTTTTCACATCAAATGTTGCAACACGTCGTCCAAGACGCATCACAACTACACGGTCAACAACCTCGAACACGTCTGCTAAATTGTGAGAAATCACAACCACCGCGAGACCCTGTTCACGTAAGCGCAAAATAAGGTTGAGAACCTGTTTCGTCTGGGCAACGCCGAGAGCGGCAGTTGGTTCGTCGAGCAGAATAAGTTTCGCATTGCGTAGAATAGTTTTTGCGACTGCGATAGATTGCCGCTGACCACCAGAGAGTGCTGCGACGGTGGCGCGTATCGAAGGAAGCTTTACGTTAAGGGTACGTAAGACGTTCAACCCCTGTCGCTCCATTTCAATCTCAGTTAAAACTCCATAAGGAGTCTGCTGCTCTCGACCCAGAAAAAGATTAGAGACGACATCCAAATTATCGCAGAGGGCGAGGTCCTGATACACCGTTTCGATGCCCAGTCGTGTTGCAACCTGTGGGCTTGTAATCTTGACGGGTTGTCCCGCGACAAAGACCTCACCACTGTCGGCTGGTCCAACGCCAGCAATCGTCTTGATGAGGGTCGATTTACCCGCTCCATTGTCGCCGACGAGTCCGACAACTTCCCCATCGTGGACCTCGAAATCAACGTCGGTCAATGCACGTACCGCGCCAAAGCTCTTGTTAATGCCGCGCATGAGAAGACGGGGTTGTCCTGTTGGTGGTTGTCCAGGTACTGTATTTAGCTCTCCACCAACGGAAGGGTTAACGCTTTCTGCCATAAGTCCCTCCGTATGAGTTTACCGCTTTGTAATGTGGTAGTGATTAGAGAATGAGGATGGAATACACGTAGTATACCATCCTCTCATTAAAAGCACAATAAGAGAAGAGGCTGATGGCAGGGAGACCGCAAGATACGAGAACGGACGCCCACAAGGGGCTACCCTACTATACGACGGCGTGCGTAGCACGCAAGGGGCATATAGTAGGGTAGCCCCTTGTGGGCGTCCGTTCGTTCCCGCGTTCAACACTTTGTGCGTATTTGAACTGCGATCTTCCCTGCTGCTTACATAGCTAACATACACCGTCGGTGCCAGCAGGAACGCCTGCACAGACATCAGCTTTGGTGACAAAACCGTCGGCGATAACCGTCGAGGCAATGTTGCTCTTGTCAACGGAGACAGGAGTTTCGAGAATAGACGGAATAGATGTCTGATCCTGCGTCTTTACACTGCTAGTGGTCAATGAAGTTGTGTCAGTACCAGCATTGAGGGCCTTGACGAGGCTAACTGTTGCATTCACCTCTTTGCTGATGGCCTTGTAGACCGTCATTGACTGGTCGCCTAAGAGAATGTTGTGAATACCTGCAACGGTTGCATCCTGCCCTGTTACAAGTACCTTGCCGTTCAACTGCTTGGTCTTGAGTGCAGCAATGACAGAGTTTGCCATACCATCGTTCGCAACATATGCGACGCCAACTTTGTTTTGATTCGCAGTGAGAGCGCCTTCCATCTCAATACGTGCCTGGTCGTTGTCCCACTTGGGAGTATACGTCTCGTACACTTTTTTGAGGGAATTTGCACTGATCAAGGGATCGAGGGCGGTATGTGCGCCAGCACGGAACAGGATTGCATTGTTGTCGGTCTGGGCACCGTTAATCATGACAAGGTTGTTACTGGTCTTGGTGTAGTCCTTGTAGTGATCGGCGACGTACTGACCCTGCAACTGCCCGACTCTCTGATTGTCGAACGAGACGTAGTAGCCGAGATCTTTAGACTGAATCAGGCGGTCATAGGCGATGACCGGCACACCCTTTGCTTTGGCTTGTGAGACAATAGTAGCAGCAGCAACGCCATCGAAAGCAGCTACGACGAGGATGCAATCACCCTTTGTGAGATCTGCCTGCGCCTGTGTCTGTTGTACTGTAGCGTCACCACCTGCGTTGTTGTAGTCTACGGTAGCACTTGAACCAAGCGCATCCTGAATACCCTTTGTCAAGAGTGGTCTGTCTTGGCCGTCCCAGCGAGCAGACGATGCTGTCTCTGGGAGGAGAACGCCGACTTTTGTACAGCCCTGTCCTGGTTTTTTTGCCGCTGTGGTACCACCATTACCACTGGTGCCAGTGCTGCCACTGTTGCCACATGCGGCGAGCAGAATAGAGATGAGGATAACTCCGAAAAGTCCGGTCAATCTCTTGTGACTAAATAGTTTCATCGTTGAATTTGTCCTTCCGTCTTTTGCCGTTCTTCGGCAATACACGCTGAATACTGTTGTAACTCCTCGTTACAACTCCTTTGCATACAACATTGTTCGATTACATCTGTTTGTATCTGGTTGATGCTCGCTCCTTCCCGACATGGAATAATGAATGTACTCGCATTCCCTAAGCGGTCACAAGTACGCGCTCGCCTTCTACCGAGATAGTGGCAGCCTCTTCACGCGCGATCAGTACGCGCTCCCATGCCTTAAAAAATGGATAATATATAAGTGCAGAGACAGCAAGATCAAAGAACTGCAAAACGCTTCCTCTGATATCGCCTCCTGTTGCCAGAAAGCCGCTGACTCCGAGGGGCATTGTAAAGGGCTGTATCACGATTGGCACATGCACCCAACCAAATGCGAACACGGCATAGTTAATCGTGACGATAAGCACTGGCACAAGCACAAACGGAATCATCATGATCGGATTGAGTACCATTGGTACACCAAAGGTCACAGGTTCGTTGATATTGAATATCGCCGGACCCAGCGCAACCTTCCCAACCGTTCGTAGCTGTGTCGAGCGTGAGCGTAACATATATATTACCAGGGGCCATGTCGCACCAGAGCCACCGAGATGAGCAAAGATATGGAAGAATGGTTCGGTCACGATTCCATGTCCACCCGTTGCATTTGCCGCTAGCGTGGTGAACCAGAATGGGGCCGCAATAGCCGTTACCACGTTCATACCGTGAATACCGACGGACCAGAGCAGCATCATCAAAATAATCTCTAACAATGCCGCTGGATAACTATCCTGCACAACCACCAATGGTTGAAAGAGATTCATCAGCAAGACAGGGAGCGTCAATTGATGCACCGTATGATCGGCTGTCATGTATGTATGCGAGCTAATGAACCACTCTAGCCCCCATACGGCTGTAAGCAGAAGCATCGTAGGTATCAGTGCTTCAAACGCACGTTTCACGTTTGGTGGCACAGTTTTGGGTAAGTTAATGGTGAAGCGTGAACCACGAAAGCGACGCATGACCTCCGTCGCCAGGATACCCATGAGAATACCAACCAGTAATCCTTGACCGCCAAGATAAGGTAAGACCTCGCCAAGTGGCATTGTTGCCAGGTTCCGTATCGGCATGCTCGCCACCAGGAACAATACCATCGCCAGGATGCCAGGTTGTACTGGCTCTGTACGGCGATATTGCGCGAGACTATAGGCGACACCGAAAGACAGAAAAATTGCCATCAAGCCAAATGAAAGCTGAAATGGTACCAGAATTGCATTCTCATATGGTTTCAACAATGTCTGCAACACAGGAATAGGCGGATTCGCAATGATAAGAAAGAGACTGCCCGCGATAATAAGCGGCAAGGTAAAAATAATGAAGGCATCACGGATTGCCTGCAAATAAATATTGCTGGCAAGTGTGCCGAGTGGTGGCACAAGATAGCGTTCAAACCAATCGCTACAGTGCTCTATAAAGTTGTTACGTTTTTCGCCTTCGTTAACCGAATTGCTCACGTTGCCATTTACCCTTTTTGCGTCGTTGCCAACAGGCGTTGTACCTGCTCAACGACCGCCTGACCATTCATCGTTGCATAGTGAAAAGGTTCTATCATTGCGACTGGCTTCTTTACCGATGTTGCCAGTTGCTCAATACTCTTTCGTAAGTGCCGAATTTGTGGTGCAATGAGTACAATATCGCATGACTCGACTTTTTCCGTATACTCGCCCGCGCTCAATGCCTCGACGGTAAGTTCGTACTTACTCTCCTGCGCTGCGCTAAGCATGCTTTCTACTAGCAAGCTGGTAGACATGCCCCAACTACAGACAATCAATACTCGTATCATGGCACCTCTGCTCTGTGTCCCACCTGTCCTGCGTTTCGCATTGTGTGTTCTCTGCAATACCTTTGACACACTACACAGAATGTGAGACTCATTGGGTCTGATATTCTACATAGCAGGAATCATGCCAATTAGTGTGTAGCACACTAGCACACTAATGAATATCCTCACTGAAGAAGATATCGATCTGCCTCAATATACCCACAATATTGTATGCCTCCTCATCGGGCAGAGGACGTGCGACCTGCGAACCCAGAATGTGTAAAGCATGGCGGCAGATGCTGAGTTCGCGTGGAAATTGCTGCTCCACTTGCACACGTACTTTGTCGCTTACCAGCATCCCCTTTTGTTGTATGCCGCGTTCAAGCACACAGGCAATGTGAAGAATAAAGCCTGCCAGCACCTCAATCTCAAAGGTTTCGCCCACTTCAACCTCAATCATTTCTATCATGCGTTCGATAAGTGGCACGGCTCTCGTTGGATTGAGGAATAAGAGTCGTTGACTGAGCGTGTAGGTGATTTCGCGAATGAGGTCTGTGCGTTGCGTGAATATTGGCGTTGCTACCTTTGGCGGTACCGCGCGTTGTAACAGTGCCGGATCGATGAGTGTGCCACCTAAAAGCGTGCGTAAGCGTGCGATACCATCACCGAAAAGCAACTCGGTCAACGAAAGGAAGGCATAGTTTTCCAGGTGTGGGTTGATGGTACCAACGATGGCAACGATCTGGCGGTTGCCAATGAGCCTTTGTACCTCCTCTTCGGTTTTACTTGACAGGTTGATATCCATACAGATAACCTCGACCCCCTGGTTTGCAAGATCGGGAAGTCGCTCCTCCATGAGTTCCGCGAGCTTTGTCGCACTGCCAAAACCTGTTAGACAGACTGAAAGTATGACGCGCTCTCGTTGCGCGGAAGAGGAAGTGTGTTGTCCTTCCTCTTGTGGAGGAAGCGTAGGTGTTGTGCCGGACGATCCTGGCAATATTTCTTCTGCATGCAGCAGGCTGGTTGCTACTTGATCGAGCGTGACATGTTTCGCCCTCTGGCCTCTTCGTACTGCCTCTATAATAAGCTGCGTACTTACTCCCGCGAGAGTACGAACCTGTATGCCTGTTCGTTGTGCCACCAACTCACCAAGCGAAAGGAGCGACGTAAAATCGACGAGTAAGAGGACGCCACTTCCTTGATTTGCCAGTACAACACTTTGCGCGACTTGCGTGACGATCTCTTCCGGCAATTGCTCCAACGTGAGTTCTACAGAAGAGACAGCATTAACACCTGCCAATGTATTTGCCAACTCTGCCAATCCCTGTGCTACGCCATGTCCATGTGCGGCGACAACAACACCTACCATCGATTCTTCACTACTTAATAGCGCATCGGCATTTGCCAGCAGGACCGTCAAGACATCCGTCTCACTCTCCGGCAGCGAGACACCCAGTAGAGAACGTACACGCACTAGTGCTACTTGAGCTACCTCATACTCTATTGGATAGGTGTGGCGCATAGCTTGCAATGTAGGCATAACCAGGTGATGGCCCTCGGCGATGTGTTCCAGCGCACTCATAAGATGCAACGTCAGGACGAGTGAAAGTTTTTCGGGGAAGGTTCGCTGTAGCTGCTCTTCCGCGTAGTGAATAATGGTGTAGCTTACCGCCGCGATACGTTCATCGACAAGGTGTGCAACGGTTTCCTGGTGTTCAGCATTCGTAGTATTGACGGTATCTGCAAAACGTTGAAAGTAGTGCTGAATATCAAGGTGAAGCAACTGGTTAATCTCTTGCTCCGAGAGTCCCCCACTTCTTAATGTCGTGAGATCGCTACTGATAGTGTCGTACAAATCGTGCGCCGACTCTGGAATACTACCGAAGCTCAGTCCAGTTGGCGTAAAGCTATGGGTTGCATCCAGCATAGGTAACAGAGGCTCTAACGCACGATGCATCTCTGCCGTTCGTAGCAGTCCATGTCGTATATGCTCAGGCAACGTGTCGGTCGATACCGTAAGTTCAGGCAGATTTTTTGTACGATAATCCAGGTAGGCACGGGCGCAAATAAGTTGTACATCGGTGCGTAGCTGCCCGACGTTGCCCGCGCAATCATAGAGTAGGAGTGCGCGTAACACCTGTGGCGCAACATGAATATGGACACCAATACTGCTACACTCTGTCGTGAAGAAGGCGCGGATAAGCTCGTAGCGTTCCATCATCGTGCGCTCTTGCAGCCCCGGCAACGTGATGGTCATAGGGATACGGCGACGAAATGTCGGTAGCAAATTCGTTGTCGGATTCTCTGTGGTTGCGGCTAAAAGAAGCAACGATGCCTGCCGTTCGCGTGTATCGCCCATGCGTCGGAAGCGTTCGCGATCCATGAGATGAAACAGCATCTCCTGGCCCTCTGGTGGCAGGCGGTGTACCTCGTCCAGGAAGAGAATCCCACGATGTGCCTGCTCAACCAGCCCTTCACGGTCATGTTCGGCTCCGGTAAATGCGCCGCGTACTACACCAAACAGATGCGCCATGAGTAACTGTGGATTGCCAGCATAGTCGGCACAATTAAAACTCACGAAAGGTGCATCCGATGGCAAGGCATGTTGTTCTAGCGCGAAAGCATGCATAAGTCGTGCAAGCGTCGTTTTGCCGACGCCACTTGGTCCGTGCAATAATGTATGGAGGCCATGCGGTGGATATACTATCGCAGCTTTTGCTTGCTGAATGGCGACCTTCAAGCCATCGTGAGAGCCGATCAAGGTATCGAAACTCGTCACCCCTGCTCCTTTAGGGACAGAGGCGGCAATAGTTGTGAGCTTTTGTGGTGCCTGGATGTGTGACACAGAAGATGCTACTTTTGGCAACGTCACATGACCTTGTATCTGGTTATGTAAAGACGTGTCGGCTGGCACTATTGTTATTGTGCTTCCTCCCTGTTTTTTGGTAGCGAAAAGCACTGGACGCCCAGGAAAACGGTCGATAACTCCTGATTGCGCTAACAGGTTCAGGTCTCGACTGGCGTTTGTACGATCAATCTCGGCCTGTTCTGCAACCTCTTCGGCACTAAAACCTGCATGACGACGCAAGAGAGATAGCGCATCAGTTGATGGATGTTTTTGTGTACATAAAAAGCGCAATGCTTCCAGGACGCGATCTTTACGCTGCACGAAACAATCCCTTTCACAGTAGGCCGTAGGAGGTTCGCCCACAACTTTGTAGTAACTCCGAGCATGGAGGAAGAAGCGTATTCCCATCGTTGATGATATTTTATAGACTCTTCTCTATTTACTACGTCAAATAATTGTACAAATTCTCAACTTGGAACCCGTTTGTGCGAAAATGTAGCATATGTTAGCACAAAAGAGGATTTATTTCGTTGGCATTTGCTCAAGAAAAATGTAGGGACCGATGTATCGCGTCCTGTCCTGTGAGCATATCGACCACCGAGAGGACGCGATACATCGGTCCCTACGGGCAAAAAGGAAACAAGCTATGGAACCACCAAAGATAACACGGGTCAAAATATGCTGTATTAGCACTATCCAAGAGGCGCAGTTAGCTGTCAAGTTTGGAGCGTCAGCACTGGGTCTGGTCTCGTCGATGCCGAGTGGTCCCGGCGTGGTTGCGGAAGATGTGATTGCAGAGATCGCAGCAGCAATACCGCCTGCCGTCTCCTCATTTCTCCTCACAAGTAGACAAGATGTGGACTCTATCATTGAGCAACAGCGACGATGCAGAGTCAACACCTTGCAGCTTGTTGATCGTCTTGAAGTCGGTACCTATGAAGACTTACGCGCCGCCCTCCCCGGTATAGCGATTGTGCAGGTTATTCATGTGACTGGCGAAGAATCAATTGCTGAAGCACAGGCTATTGCACCACATGTCAATGCTCTTCTACTTGACTCCGGTAATCCCACCTTAGCGATTAAAGAGTTAGGTGGCACTGGTCGCGTCCATAATTGGGCAGTGAGTAGAGCGATACGTTTCCAGGTGAATGTACCGATTTTTCTAGCTGGTGGTCTAAACGCGCACAATGCTGCGAATGCCATCAATGAAGTTGGTCCATTCGCGCTCGATATCTGTAGTGGTGTACGTACTGATGGGAGGCTGGACGAGACAAAGCTGGCGGCGTTTTTTGAGCAGGTACTACATGGCTCTATACCTTAATGTTTTGCTCTTTTGCACCTATTTGCATGGCCTATACATGATTTTTAGCTTCCGTGCTTGTGCAATTTCGTAATCTGCTTTCTCTTGTATACAGCTTGACAGAACATGACACAATCTCTTATGATAACTCTTAGTGAGATATGACACACTACTCTCTATTGGGTTGTATTGTCATGGTGTCTCATGTACCACGCACTTGCAAGCAACCCCTTTCGAGATGCGGTGACAAAATAATCTATGAGGAAGGAGAAGGCGTTCCACGTATTGATGCGTTTGAATGCATCTTTGCCGAAGCTAATATCTCGAAATACTTGTCATGCAATGCACTAATCTTACAGAAAATTTATTTGGAGGTACACGTACATGGCAGCAACCTCTGGCGACGTAAACACAAACGATGTATTACGCTCCGAACGTATCGCAGGTGGTATTCTTCCCAAAGTATTGAACTCCTTCGATATGGTCGCTATTTTCGTCGCGATTGTCCTCTTCGTTAGTAACTCTGCGGGTGTTGCCGCAGGAGCAGGCCCGGCAGCGTATTCTTACTGGATACTAGGCTTCTTGACCTTCCTCATTCCGGGTGCTATCGTTACAGGTCAACTTGGCCTGATGTTTCCAGGTGAAGGCTCTATTTACGTCTGGACAAGCAAGGCATTCGGACCATTCATGGGATTTTTCGCAGGCTTCTGTGCATGGTGGCCGGGCGTACTTGTCATGATTGCCACAGGTGACGCTGTAGTCTCGCTGATTCAGCAGTTCAACAGTAGTTTTTTAGGAGAACCGTGGCAACAGGGGTTAGTGATTATCCTCGTCGTCGTCTTTTCGTTCTTCATCTCAATTCTCCGTTTCCGTGTCACACAGAACTTCGTCAATGTGGTGTTTGTTGCTTATGGTGGCGCAATCCTGCTGATCGGTATTGCTGGTCTGCTGGCAGTCTTCGGTGGACACGCTACGAAGGTAGATTACTCACCCCATAACTGGTCGCCAAGCATCACTACCTATACCTTTTATGGCTTTGTAATTCTCGGCTTGCTCGGCGTCGAGGTTCCGCTCAACATGGGTGTCGAGATCACCAACACGCGTGCCATTACACGCTATCTTCTCTGGGGGGCCACCGTCGTCATCGTGGCATACCTCATTGGCACATTTGGCATCATGGTGGCTGTACCTATAAAAGATCAAGGCAATCCTTCCGCGATTTCGGAGGCGGTACGGTTAGGCTTTGGCGCGGCAGGACCGTTCCTCGGTATCGTTGTCAACTTCATCTTCATTGGCTTTTTCCTGTTCAACACTGCTGTCTACAACTATTCGTTCGGACGCTTGCTCTTTGTCTCTGGACTCGATCAGCGTCTGCCAGCAGCGATCAGTAAAGTCAATAAGAACAGAGTGCCGTGGGTTGCGATGTTGGTGCAGACCATTATTGCAGGTTTCTTTACCGCTCTGGCGTTTATCATCATCCCTTACGTCATTAAGACAGGTTTCACGCCGCTGAACTTGTCGGCTGACATCTACTACATATTGCAAGCAGCCGTCACGGTGATCTGGTGTGTGTCGATGGTCATTCTGTTTGTGGACGTGATAATCATTCGCAGCAAATATCGTGAGACCTTCACACGCATTCAACTAGCGCCCGACTGGGTGTTTTACTTGTGTGCTGTCGTCGGTGCGCTTGCCAGTGCCTTCGCTGTCTATGTAATCTTCACAGGTCCCTGGACCACTACTGGAGACATAAACACGCAACAATGGGACTTCTTGATTGGGGGTATTGCGGTTGTGTCTCTGTTGATAGGTGTTGCGCTCTTCTTTGTTGGGCAAAACGCCGTCAAGAGAAAACAGGTGAGCGATGAGGACCTGATCGCTCAAGTAACACAGTAGTTGTAATTCATAACTACAAAAAGCCAACAGGCCATGCAATAGCTTGTTGGCTTTTTTGTAGCATGAATTATGCGTCAATCTTTGATGCGCTGCCAGTTTGCTTCACTGGTAGCAAGAATGCTACCAATTGCTGCGATGATAAGGAATACTATAGTAAATCCTCCCACAAGAAGTGTCCAGTAGCCATTAGCAATCTGTGGTATCCAGGCAAAAAAGAGGGTATCCACGATAGCAAGAATGCACGCAATTGGTCCGACAATCGCACTAACCACAAGTACAGGCGTTGGAAAGATACGCAAGCGATTGAAATTGTCTTTATCGCGATAGTAAAAGATAGCCAGATTGATAAAGAAAAACGCTGTTGAGACCGCCCAAACCAGTGTTGCACATGCTTGACTGACATTGTAAACTTCAGTTGCAAGATCGGCAGGTTTGCCCAAACTGACGACATAGGGGGCTGCAATAAAAACAATAGCGGTGAAAACGATGGCAATACTTGTTTGAAGTATAATCGCGTTCGTCGGTACGCGGTTCTTGTTCAGCTTACCCACTTTTATTGGAAGGCGCTGATCGATGCCCGCGACAAGGAGGAGACGTGCGAATGTGCAATTGTAAGCGACAGGCACCATAATAAAAAAGCAAATGATGCAAATGGCAACAATATCACCTAAAACTTTACCGAGGGACATATCGACCGTTGTCACCAAGGCGAAGCCGCCAACACTGCCTACCTTCGACCCTTGCACGATCAGTAACGCAAAGGTTGCTATAAAGTATCCTATAAGAACCAGTAGTGTACCCCAGAAAAGGTGGCGTTTCACCACTCTGCGCCCTTGTCCCTCTTTTTTGTCCGAACCCGCCATCTCTCCTCCCATATTTAGCGGGACCTCGGTACCTAGATAGGCCAACGTGATTAAACCGAAGAGATTGATGTTGCCTGTGTTCGGGTTCCATTGGATCTTCCATCCATTGAAATCAGCAAAATTGGTAGCAGAGGCATGACCTGTCACCAGCCACACAACGGCGGACAGGCCAATAATAAGAACTGCCACGAAGGTAAGACCGACCGTCATGTTTAAGATATTCTGCACCATACGCACACGTTGCAGTGATAGGAAACCAGAGAGCGCAATAATCGCGATAATGACCAGCCCTTGCTGCCAAGGAGGAACGAGCCAGTTACTATTCAGACCCTGAAAGAAACTCAGTACGATATCGGCACCCGCCACCATAACCAATACACCAGGAAACCACGCGCAGAAGCCGATGAAGAAACTCCAATAGCCGCCTAGTGCTTTATGGGTCCAGTTGTAGAGCGAGCCTTCGTGAGGAAACATATACCCAAGCTGTGCCGTTGCGATAGCACAGGGTATGAAGAATGCAATACCGCCTAGGATGAGATAGGTAAAGGCCGCCGGACCACCGCTTGCAGCCGTGACAGCGTTTACGATGAAGAAAATTGCCATCAAATACATTGTTGTCATGTCAAGCGTGTTCAATGTCGATGGCATTGCTTTGACAACATATTCTTCTGAGGGAAGTGTAGAAGTGCTGATCTTTTGATCCACCTGAATTTCAGTTGTTGCCATTGTTTCCTCCTTTTTTACTAAATAAATAGTGCGTAAAGACCTATAAATGAGTGAAATATGTGCTATGAAATAGAGTGTTCCTTACACCTGGATCACAACGGATACGATAACGTGAGCCAATAAAGTATATCGTAATTGGTATATATATGAGCAATAACCCATAAAAATAGGAAGATAGTACTATGCAAGAATACATGTAATTAAAGCGGAACGCTTGCTTGTTATTGTGTTTTCAGAGGTACTTTGTTATACTACCTTCTAGCATAGTTACTGTCCCTTATTTTCGAGTACAGCTTAGATAAGGAGGGAACGACTTTTATGAATGCTCAAGATGTTGTAGAGCAGGCACAGGCGGCAAATTTGCGACTGGTGCGCTTTCTCTACTGCGACAACGGTGGCATTATTCGTGGCAAAGCAACCCATGCGAGCAAACTGAGTACACGTATCACCGAAGGTATTGGTCAAACGCTAGCGATGCAGGCATTTACTGGCGTTGAGTCGCTCGCCTCTGTTGAGGGCATGGGACCTATCGGCGAGTTTCGTTTGACGCCAGACCCAGCAACATTCACTATTTTGCCTTATGCCCCTCATACGGGAAGCATGATGAGCGACATGCTGCTCATTGATGGAACGCCTTGGGCTGCGTGTCCACGTACCTTCCTCAAACGTATGATAACACGTCTCGCGGAGCAAGGCATGCGTGCGGAGGCGGCTGTCGAACACGAATTTTACCTTGCACGCGAAGATGCGGCTGGAATATACCGACCAGCCGATAGTAGCCTATGTTACAGCAGCATTGGTTTAGACGATCAAGCAGAGGTGATCGACGCTATCCTGGCAGCGTTAGAACTACAAAATGTTTCCGTTGAGCTATTTCATACCGAGCTTGGTCCGGCGCAACAGGAACTTTCAATCCATCATGCCGATGTTTTGCGTGCCGCCGACAATGTATGTCTTATCCGTGAAACGGTGCGGAGTGTGGTACGTCAGCACAATCTATTGGCAACCTTCGCCCCCAAACCATTCTTAGATCAGGCTGGCAGCGGCGCACATATCCATCTCAGCCTGTGGGGGACACAGGAAAGCGGTCATGGTCAAACGAATCTGTTCTATGATGCAAATGAGCGTGGAGGTCTAAGCCAGTTGGGAAAATACTTTATTGGCGGCGTCCTCCATCATATTCGCGCACTTCTCGCGATCACTTGCGCCAGCCCCAACTCGTATCGTCGTCTACTTCCCGGCCACTGGAGTTCAGCATATGGTGTATATGGCTTCGACAATCGTGAGGGAGCGATTCGTATTCCATCTGCTGTGCGAGGAACCGAGGCGGAGGCGATCAATCTTGAACTGAAAAGTGCTGACCATAGCGGTAATCCCTATTTAGCGATGGGTGCGTTTATCGCGGCTGGTCTCGATGGTATCAAAAACAAGCTCAACCCTGGTGAGCCGCAGGAGATTGACCCTGGGAACTATAGCGATGAAGAGCGCGAAAAGCGTGGCATTCGTCGGCTTCCGACATCCCTCGACGAGGCATTAGACGAACTAGAGCGCGACACCGTGCTAAAAGAGGCACTGGGACCATTGCTCGCAACCTCCTATATCGCTGTCAAACGTGACGAAGCTGACTTCTTCAAAGAGAAATCGCAGGAGGAGGAGACGCTACAACACTTCTATAAGTATTGATATTGGCGCAATCTGTAGGGACCGATGATGCTCTTTAACCAAATAATAAGAAAAAACCAACGGACGCCCACAAGGGGCTACCCTACTATATGACGGTTGTGCGTGCGTAGCACGCCCTGTGGTGTATAGTAGGGTAGCCCCTTGTGGGCGTCCGTTGAGTTACTAAATTTTCAAACAGCATTATCGCGTCCTCATCCCAATTGTCAACGTGGACGAGGACGCGATACATCGGTCCCTACTTGACGAAAACCTCAGCATAATACACAATGGAGTTACACAATTTTCACTTTCAACAAGGTGCTGAAAGGAGGTGCTATACCATTACCATTTCACGACGGATATTCACAAACCTCTTAATTTTCCAATAACGGACGCTCTCACTTTTACAGTGTCGCGTTTCCAGGAGGTGCCTCTTGGCTTCAACTAATCGTTCTGGCAAAGAAGAACTTATCGAGCAAGATATCAAGCGTTTGCATGGTATGGGCTATGCCCAGGAACTATTTCGCACGATGGGTGGCTTCTCGAATTTCGCTATCTCCTTCACCGTTATTTCCGTGCTGAGTGGGTGTATTACCCTCTTCTACACAGGTATTACCACGTCTGGCTTCGCTGCTGGTTCCATTGGCTGGCCGCTCGTTACTGTATTCGTGGTTATCGTGGCTTTAGGCATGGCTGAGCTGGCCTCGGCCTATCCGACGGCTGGTGGCCTGTACTACTGGGCGTCCCAACTTGGTGGACCG
>JAABVA010002139.1_pt1 | contig 20082 bp, 12 predicted proteins | sample 5560331 | NCBI WGS metagenome assembly JAABVA01 (sample SAMN12812661, study PRJNA571458) | rock metagenome | isolation source: Antarctica rocks | place: Antarctica: Victoria Land, Mt New Zealand sud | collected 2016-01-07 | reverse complement strand
AGCCGGCGTACTGGCAGTTGGCCTGGTTGTGCAGCATGTTGATCTTGTCGTCGAGCGTCATTGCGCCCAGCAGCACAGCGGCGCGCTGCGCGGGGCTCTGGGTGGTGTCCATCCACGAGGCGGTGGCGGCCTGGACGGGTGCGAGCGTCAGACCTGAGAACACCGCGATCATCCCGGCGAGAAGGGCGACGCCTACGCCGGAGCGGCGACGGGTTCCGATGGCGTGCCGGGTGGAGCTGCTGAGCCGTATGCGCATGCGCAAGTCTCCTCGGTCGTGCGGGCGACAACGTCGACATTGACGGCGATGCTGCTCGGCGGGTGGCGGGTGGCGGGTGGCGGGTGGCGGGTGGCGGGTGCGGGTGCGGTGCAAGGCAGAACGCGCGGAACACCCGGGCTGCTGCGCGAGCGTAGGTACCGTTTCAAGCCGCGTCAAGAGCACGCGCCGTGCGGGGAGAGCGCTTTCCCAGTCGGTGTAGCCTACTTCGGCAAGAGTGCGGTGGTGGCCGGCCGCGGCGGTTCGACGACCCGCTGATCGGGCCGGATCAACGCCCTCGATACTTCCGGGCGCTCTGTCCGCGTCGACCAGCGTCGCCGCGACCGACAGCAACGGAACTACCTCCACCGGAGAGCCCGTCGAGGGGCTCGGCTCCAATGGTGATTCCACGAAGGCCGCCTGCTTCATCGAACCGGCACGTGCGCGTCAATGACACGGAACCCTGTTCGGGCTCGGCGCCAATCCCATCCCCTGGGCGTGAGCTGCCGTCGACTTCGGGGGTCAGGGGGCACATGGTGACCGGCCCGAGATCGGTGAGACGGCCGGTGTCCGAGGTCGAGTTTCAAAGGGGAGATGCCGGTCGGGGGAGGGGCAACAGCTTGGCCGCGGCGGCATCGCATCCCCCACCGACTGCGGCGCCGAGTACCCAGCCGGCAAGTACATCGGTCGTCCAGTGGGCGGACAAATAAATCATGCAGACGCCGACGAGACCTACGCCGACGGTCAGAACTACGCCGAGCAGTCGGATGCCTCGACATCCCGCACGCCGCGCAACCAGAAACAGAGCAAGAGCGGCCGCGGCCGTGACTGCGCCATCGGTCGAAGGCATCGAATACCCGCTGACGTGTACGAGCGCTGATCCCGCCGGTGGACGAGGTCTTCCGATCAGTTGTTTGAGCAACCCGGAAACACCGAACGCCAGCACGATTCCGGTGCCGACGATCAAGGCACCGAACCAAAGCCGTCGGAAGACGACGAAGGCGAACGCGGCCACTACGACGAAGCCCAGAACCAGAACATTGGTCCCGACCTTCAGGGCGCTGCTCGCCAGCCAATTCATCCAGCCCAAGCGATGAGCAGTCACCCAGTCCGCAATGGCGAGATCAGGACTGTTCAAGGTCGGTCCGACCCAGCTGAACAACAGCGTTCGTGCTGCACGCAAGCGTCAGCCAGCTCCGGTGCAATCTGCAAAGAATCGCTCCTTCGAGTAGGCATGTTCGAGCGGTGACATCTGGCAGACGTGCGGGGCCGATCCACATCACGAGCCCTTCATCCGCGATATGGAAATGTTGCGACCCACACGTCGGTGAGCCACCCGACGATCGCCTCGCAAGCGATTCGAAGGAAGAGGACACCAGCCATCGCAGATCACGGAGTAACAGCACGGACCAGACTCCTGGTTTCGGGAATCACCGGGATCGGCGTGGGCGTCGGAGTCTCCGTCCCTGGGACGTGGCGATACGGAACCCTGCTCGGCTGGATCGCCGGCGCCGCCGTCTTCGTCGGTTGGATGTGGATATCGATCTGGCCCATGGACGATACTCGGACCGCCGCACACGCCCGCCGGGAGAATCCCGGACAGGCGCTGACAGATGTCACCATGCTCGGCGCCGCAGTCGCAAGTCTGCTGGCAGTCGGTCTGCTACTCGCAGACGGCACCGGGAACAAGACGGTGGAGGCGGCCCTGACGATTCTGGCGGTCGCGCTGGCATGGGCGGTCGTACACACCGTGTTCACCACCCGCTACGGGCGGCTCTACTACGATCAGACAGCGGCCGGCGGCATCGACTTCAACCAGGACAAGCCTCCCAGGTATTCGGACTTCGCGTACCTGTCGTTCACCATCGGCATGACATTCCAGGTCTCGGACACCGACCTGAAGACCACCATCATCAGGGCCACTGCCCTTCGGCACGCGTTGCTGTCCTATCTTTTTGGCGCGGTCATCATCGCCAGCACCATCAACCTCGTGGCCGGCCTCTCGAAATAGGCGCGGTGTCCGCCTCATCAGCCGTTAGTTGGGATTGCCGATGACGCAGCAGTTTGCGGCGCAGGGTCTGATCACGGAGCGATGAGTGCGTCGGCGCCATGGTGCAGCAGTGGGCCGAGCAAAGTCGCGTCGCTGCGGCGGGGGGAAAGGAGGACGGAGTGCTTGACGAGGGGTTCAGCGCTGGTGGGAACGGGTTGCATGAAGAATGCGAAAACCCCGCCCGGCGATTGAAAATCGACCGTCAGGCGGGGTCTCGCGGTGAAGAACTACTTCGAGACGGCTGAGCCCAGAGTCACTGTCGCGGTCTTGGTAGCGGTTCCGCGGACGTAGGTGATAAGGACCTGGGAGCCTGGTTTGGCCGACCGGATCGTTGCGATCAAGGCGTCGGCAGAGCCGACTGTGCTGCTGCCGATCTTGGTGACCACATCGCCGGCCAACAAGCCGGCACCAGCGGCGCCCCCACCGGCAGTGACCGAAGCGATCTTTGCGCCGACGCTGAGACCGGCCCGTGCCGCCGCGGTCGGGTTGGCCGACTTGCTGTCGGGGGCATCACCAACGGACGCGCCGAGAACGGCATGGGTGGCATGCCCGTTGTTGATGATCTCCTGCGCGATCCGATAAGCCTGGTCGATCGGGATGGCGAACCCGACTCCGATCGAGCCCGACTGACCAGAGCCACTGGACAACGACGCGATCGCAGAGTTGATACCGATGACCTTGCCCGACATGTCCACCAGAGCGCCACCGGAGTTGCCGGGGTTGATCGCGGCGTCGGTCTGGATGGCGTTGAGAACCGTGTCCTGGGTCGTGCTCTGCTGCGACGAACCGCCGGTCGGATCCTGCGGTTGCTGTTCGGCTGCCGTCCGGACGGGCCGGTTCAGCGCAGAGATGATCCCGCTGGTCACCGTCGCGGACAGGCCGAGCGGAGAGCCCACCGCCACCACCTGTTCACCGACCTTGACGTTCGCCGAGGAGCCGAGCGCGGCCTTCGTCAGGCCCGAGACACCCGAGGCTTGGAGCACAGCCAGATCGTCGGTGGCATCCGAACCGACCACCTTGGCCGAGGCGGTGGCACCGTCGTTGAACCTGACGGTCAATTCGGTCGCCCCGGCGATGACGTGATTGTTCGTCAGGATCAGACCATCCGAAGTCAGGATGACACCGGATCCCTCCGCTGACTGCGAACTGGAAAGGGACAGGATCGACACCACCGACGGCAGAAGCTTACCGGCGACCGATTCCACGTTGCTGGCAGCGACGGGTTGGGCATCGGAGACCACCGGTGAGGACTGCTGCTGGGTGAGCGAACTGTCGGCCACGGCATTCTGGCGCGCGGTCTCGGACCCCCACCATCCGGCACCGAAGCAGCCGGCGAGGACGAGCAGCGCCACCATGGCGGCGACGAGAGCTCGAGTAACGCCGCTCCTGGACTTCGCGGTACGCACAGCGCTCACGGTGCTCGCAGAACCCATGGAGGCATCGCCGGGTCGAGACGGCCCAGTCGGTGCGAGCTGCTCAGGGCGTCCGTAGGCCGGGTAACTCGCAGTGCCGCCGAACTGAGGCGGCTGAGCCCCCGGGATCTGCCCGAAGTGCGGAGCTGCCTGGTACGAACCAGTTCCGTAGTTGGTGCTCGAATCCGGCCCATAGAGCGCCGGCGACGACGGCGACGCCCAGGCGTCTGTGGACAGGGCACCGCTGGGCCGCGGCTGCCACACCGGCGGTGGTACTTCGCCGAGCGGGCCGGTGTTCGGTGAGTCGTCCCTGCCGGGGGCAGCCAGCGGCTGACGGTACTCGCCGGTGTTGTAATGAGCGGCGGGATACTGCTGCGGCTGCGGCTCGCGCGGGGTGCTGTCGGTTGGTCCGGGTCCAGCCTCGTCGAACGTGCCGGCGTCCTGGCTGCGGGGGAGGTCTTCGCTGGTCATGAACACAACGTTGGTCGCATGACGTGTGGAACACCTGAGTGCGACTTGAACTCCGGAGCTGAAAACCTGTCAAGTCGCTGTGAGATTTCCCGGTTCGTTCCGATTCGACCATCCCGATTCAAGCCGCGGCGTCGAGCGGATCCTCAGCCGCGACGGCGAGTCGTTGTCACCGTCGCACCGTTACCGCCAGGCGGCGGAACGGTCGTCTGCCCCGGGGGCGCCTTCGGCGGGCTGGGCGGCGTCACCGGCGGTGTCGTGGTGGGTGTCGTTGTGGGTGTCGTGGTGGGTGTTGTGCTGGGAGTCGTGGTGGGGATCGTCGTAGGGGTCGGGGTGGGCGTCGGAGTGATCACCACCGGCGGCGGGAACGCACCCCAGCCGGTCACCACGATGGGAGTGTCGAAATCGATGGCTGCCCCGGTGCTCCCTGGGGCCAGGGAGATGAAGGTGAAAGCACTGCCGGGCGTCGGTGCCACCGGCGCGCCAGGCGCCGTGGTCACCGTGCTGAAACCCAGACCGTTCAGTTGACTGACCACGTCTGCGGTCGGCGTCTGGTTGGGAACGAAGTTGTTCGGACTCAGCAACTGCAGCTTCGAGTACACCACGATCTTGATCCGCGTCGATTTGGGCGCGACAGCGTCAGACGCCGGGGACTGCGGCGGGGTGTCCACGAACTGGTCCGGGTGGGTGGCGTCCGGCGCGGTCTTCGCCGGCTGGCCGGGAATTCGCCCGATCACCGTCAGATCCTGCGTCGGTGATTTGGCCTGGTCGAAGCCGGCCACACCCGTCGTCCAACCAGCGCTGGACAGGCGCTGCGCTGCCTCGTCCGGCGTCAGGTTCGCCAGATTCGGCATCTTGAACAGCTTGTTGTTGGAGACCTGCAATGGAATGACGGTGCCCTGCTGGACGCTCTGGCCGGCCTTGATGCCTGGTCCGAGCTTGAGTACCTTGTCAGCCGGCTCGACGCCGTCGATGTCCCGCTTGACCGGGTTCAGCTTGAGCGCCTTCAGTTTCTGCACGGCCTGGTCGTAGGACTTCCCGACCAGATCGGTGGGAACCAGGGAGTAGAGCGGACCCGAGCCGACCAACGCGTGCACGGTGCTTTTCGGCTTCACCATCGTGCCGGGGAGAGGTTTGGTCTCCAGAACGAGGCCGTTGTCGGCGGGGAGCGAAGTCTTGGCGTCCTGGCCGTACAGGAGATCCAGCTTGACCAGCGCGGCCTTCGCCTGGTCCGGCGTCATTCGGGTCAGGTCCGGAACGGTCACCTGCGAGATGCCCTTGCTGATGTAGAGGTCGACCGGCTGGCCCTTTCGAATGGGTGTGCCGTTGCTGGGATCCTGCTTGGTCACCGTTCCGCTGGGCATCGGCGACTCGACCGGGGATTCCTTGCCGACGATCAGTCCGGCGGCCACGATCGTCTTCTCGGCCTGTGTCTTGGAAAGGTTCTCCACGCTCGGAGTCGCGATCGGCGGCGGTGGCGTTGACCCTCCGGTCACCCGCAGGGTCAGGTAGATCGCACCGGCCAGCAGGGCGAGGCACAGCACACCGATGCCGACGAACCCCCACACCTTCTTCGACTGGTCCGGTTCCTTGTCCTCTTCCCAGAGATCGTCGGCGATCGGCCGGCGGGGGGGCGCCAGCAACGACGGACCGGCGACGGCTGCAACGCCGACCCGCACCGGAGCCGCGCGCATCATCTGGGTCCGCTCGTCGTCACTCATCACCGGCGTGGCCAGTACGGCCTGGCCGGACAACGCCCTGACCAGGTCGGAGCGCATCTCGGCGGCGGTCTGATATCGGTTGAGCGGGTTCTTGTTCAGGGCCTTCAGGACTATCGAGTCGAGCTCCTTCGGCAAGCCGGGTTTGACCTCGCTCGGAGCCTTCGGATCTTCTCGGACGTGCTGGTAGGCCACGGCGACGGGGGAGTCGCCGGTGAACGGGGGCGCACCGACCAGCAGTTCGAACAGAACGCAGCCGGTGGCGTAGACATCGGAACGGGCGTCCACCGCTTCACCGCGGGCCTGTTCCGGGGACAGGTACTGAGCAGTGCCGATGACGGCGGCGGTGGCTGTCATCGTGGCCTGACCGTCGGCGACCGCTCTGGCGATGCCGAAATCCATCACCTTGACAGCGCCGGCCCTGGTCAGCATCACGTTGGCCGGCTTGATGTCGCGGTGCACAATGCCATGACGATGCGAGAAATCCAGCGCGGCACACACATCGGCGACGATCTCCATCGCACGCCTGGGTACCAGGGAACCCTCGCGCTTGAGCAGATCGCGCAGGGTTTCACCGTCGACGTACTCCATCACGATGTACGGGATGGTGCCGGTTTCGCCTGGCGTCTCGCCGGTGTCGTAGACCGCGACGATCGCGGGGTGGTTCAGGGAAGCGGCATTCTGCGCCTCGCGGCGGAAACGGGTCTGGAAAGATGGGTCACGCGCCAGGTCGGCGCGCAGCACCTTGATGGCCACGTCCCGGCCCAGCCGCAGGTCGCGACCCCGGTGAACCTCGGACATCCCGCCGAAGCCGAGGGTGTCGCCGACCTGGTACCGGTCGCCGAACAAGTGTCCCGTCATCGCCGTCCTTCATCCTCATCTCGGGTGGCCCGTGGTACGGACCACTCCCGCTGCATCACCGGCCGCCGCATCAGCCATGCCGCAATGTGGACGTTGTCCTGCTGCGGCATGAACAGTGTCCCACCCGATCGCCGGCAGCCCCGGCATCGGCGACGGCGAGGCCGTCGAAGCGGCACACCACGTAGCATGCCGCCATGGCACGCCACCAGATCGACGCGCGAGCAGCTCCTTGGTTGCGCGCGACGTGCGATCGTCCTACCGCCCGACCTGCCCCACGTGCTGCGCGGCGGCCCGCGTCGAGGTCGGCGATGCTGAACTTCCCCTCGACGGTTCGCCACTACTCCCGGCCGCCGAGGTACGGGCCAGGATGATTGCACCCACCATCACCGCGATGAGCAGCACGATCACCGCGAGAAGCACCGCCAGCGAAGTATGGCGATTCACCGGCGCCGGGCAGTCGACCTGGGCACGGTTCCGCTGCGGCGCAACCGCAGCTCGGATGGCAGGTGCGTAGGCCGGCACTCCCGACCTGCCGGTACCGGAGCTGACTCCTGGTACCGGTACGGGAAGTCCTGGGATGGGTACGGGGGTGCTCGGATGGCCCGGTCGGCCGGCGTTGGGCGCGAACACCGGGCTTGAACCGGACGACCTCGAACCAGACGACATTGGGCCGGACGACATCGGGCCGGACGACATCGGGCCGGACGCCCTCGGACCGACGATGGCCTTGGATCCGAATCGGGTGGAGCCGCCGGTGGCGACCGACGGGAATGCTCCGGTTGCCGGCCCGAACGCAGGTCGGGCGCCATGGCGAGCGACCGCAACCGCGTTGGCCACCGATCCGCCGTCGGGAAATCTCCGCGCCGGATCCTTGGCGAGCATCCGCATCACCAGAGCCGCCACCGGCGGCGGAATGTCCGCAGGCAGCGGCCGCGGCTCGTCCCGGACGTGCGCCATGGCCACGGCGACCGGATGCTCCCCGTTGAACGGCCGGACGCCCGCCAGGCATTCGTAAGCCACCACCCCGAGCGCGTAGACATCGGAAGGCGGGAACGACTCGTTGCCGGTCGCCTGCTCCGGCGAGAGGTACTGGGCGGTGCCCATCACCATGCCACCCCTGGTCACCGGAACTTGATGTGCCACTTTGGCGATGCCGAAGTCGGTGATCTTCACCTGGCCGGTCGGAGTGATCAGGATGTTGCCCGGCTTGATGTCCCGATGGACCAGGGCTCTGGCATGCGCGGCCTGCAGAGCACGCCCGGACTGCTCGACGACGTCGAGCGTACGTGGCACCGACAGCCGCGAGGATCGGCTCAGAACAGCCGACAACGGTTCTCCCACGACCAATTCCATGACCAGGAAGGCGGTGTCGCGCGGACCGCCGACGATCGACGCGACCTCGCCGTAGTCGTACACCGCCGCGATGCCGGAATGGTTCAGGGATGCGGTGATGCGGGCCTCGGCGCGGAAGCGGTCGACGAACTCCGGATCGCTGGTCAACTCGGATTTCAGGATCTTGACCGCAATGCCGCGGGCCAGCCTGGTGTCGTCCGCGGCCCAGACCTCACCCATGCCACCGACGGCGATGCGATGGGTCAGTCGATAGCGGTCGGAGAGCAGCAGTCCCGGCGTCAGGCCCATGCCGGCCCTTCGGAGGCGATCGGGGTGAGACCGAAGGCGCTCGAGCGGCCCGGCGCGCGGGTCACTGGCCGGTCAGGGCGGCGCTGATCACAGCGTGCCCGATCGGGCCGGCCACGGCCCCGCCGGTCGCGTCGAGGCCGCGGTCGCCACCGTTCTCGACCAGAACGGCGACCGCGACCTGCGGATCCTCAGCCGGAGCGAAGGCGACATACCACGCGTGCGGCGGCGTCTGCTTGGGGTCCGTACCGTGCTCTGCGGTCCCGGTCTTCGAGGCGATCACGATGCCCGTGAAAGGATCGCCGCCGATCATGTCCTTCTCGGACTGGATCATCATGTCGCGAATCTGATCGGCGACCGGTGCCGGCATCGACTGGCCGACCGTCGTCGGAGCGGTCTGGTTGATCACCGACAGGTCCGGCTTGGTCGTCCTGCTGACCAGGTACGGCGCCATCCGCTTCCCGTGGTTGGCGACGGTCGCCCCGATGATTGCGTTCTCCATCGGTGTCAGCACGACGTCCCGCTGCCCGATGCTGCTCTGCCCGACGGCAGCCTTGTCGGCCATCGGTCCGAGTTGCGATTTGACCACAGGTATTCCGACGTCGAAGCCGGTCGGACCGATCCCCAACGCGGCGGCCTGGGCCCGAATGGGGTCGGCACCCAGGGCGATACCCAGGGAAGCGAACGCTGTGTTGCAGGAATGAGCCAGGGCCTCGGTCAGCGAGACGTCCGCACCACCGCCGTTGCCGCAGGTCTCACCGCCGAAGTTCGACAAGGTAGCGCCGCCGCTGTCGGGCAACGTCATCTTGGACACGCCGGTCACCAGGGAGTTCGGGGTGTACCCCTTCTGAAGGGCCGCGCCGGCCACCACCAGCTTGAAGGTGGAGCCCGGCGGGTAGACGGCCGAGGTCGCGCGGTTGAGCCGTGGCGACGGCCTCGCCGAATTGATCCGCTTCGACTCCGCCTTCTGCACCGTCTCGGAATGGCTCGACAACGGCGACGGGTCGTACGACGGATAGGTCGCCAATGCCAGGATCGCGCCGGTACTGGGCCGGATGGCCACCACGGCGCCGACGAAGTTCTTGTTCTTCAGTCCGTTGTAGGCCGCCTGCTGCACCGCGTCGACGATGGAGAGTTGGACATTTCCGCCGCGCGGCTCCCGTCCGGTCAACAGATCGGTGAAGCGGTTGCCGATGAGCTGGTCGGAGTCGCCGGACAGAATGGTGTTCTGGGAGAGCTCGATACCGGTGGCGCCGTACAGGGACGAGAAGTAGCCGGTGACGTCCCCGTACATCGCGCCCAGCGGATATCTGCGCTGGTACTTGAAGTTGTCGGTGCTGTCAACGGACTGGGCCAGCACTGTGCCCTTGGCCGTGGTGATCTGTCCGCGCGGCTTGGTGTACGCCTGCTGGGAGGTCCGTTGATTGTTCGGATCTGCCCGGTACGCGGACGCCTTGACCACCTGGATGTAGGTGATGTTGGCCAGCAGCAAGACGATCAGGATGGTGATCACCATGCCGACCCGTCGAAGTGGCCGCTTCACGAGTCCACCCTGGCGACCGGGACGAGCTCGGTGTTGGCCTCCAGCAGCGGCACCTTCTGCTGCGGTTTCGGGGCCGGCGGACGGCGGGAGGAATCGGAGATGCGGATCAGCAGCGCCAGGATGATGTAGTTGGCCAGCAGCGATGACCCGCCGTAGGACAGGAAAGGCGTGGTCAGGCCGGTCAGCGGGATCAGCCGGGTGACGCCGCCGACGACGATGAACATCTGGAACACCAGCGTGAATGCCAGCCCGCCGGCCAGCAGCGAACCGAATCGGTCCCGAACGGCGATGGCGGCGCGCAGGCCCCGGCCGCCGATCAACAGGTAGCAGACCAAGATCGCCGAGAGCCCGACGAGGCCGAGTTCCTCCCCGAGCGCCGCACTGATGAAGTCGGTCGATGCGAACGGCACGATGTCGGGTCGACCGGCGCCGAGGCCGGTTCCGAAGATGCCGCCGGTGCCCAGCCCGAACAACGACTGCACCAACTGGTAGCCGGTGTTCTGCGGGTCCGCGAACGGATGCAGCCAGATGTCGACGCGGACCCTGACGTGGGCGAACAGCTTGTACGCCACGAACGCCCCGCCGGCGAAGCCGATCAGCCCGATGATCAACCAGGACACCCGCGAGGTCGCGATGTAGACCATGATCAGCAGCACCCCGAAGATCAGGAGTGACGTACCGAGGTCGTTGCCACGGACGAGTACGGCCAGACAGATCAGCAGCGCCAGCAGCAGCGGGCCGAGGTCCCGGGCCCTTGGCAGCACCAGCCCGAAGACTTTCTTTCCGGCGCTCGCGAGCAGGTTCTGCTTGGAGGCCAGGAACGCCGCCGTGAAGATGATCAGCGCGATCTTCGCGAACTCGCTCGGCTGGATCGAGAACACTCCCGGAATCTTGATCCAGATCTGTGCACCGTTGACCGCCGAATATCTGACGGGCAGCACACCCGGCAGCGCGAGGAAGACCAAGCCCAGGAGCAGCAGCGTGTACGAGTACTTGGCCAGCACGGTGTGGTCGCGGACGATCATCAGCACGGCGAGGAACAGCACGAGGGCGATTCCGGTCCAGAGCAGCTGGGCCGGAGCCTGCAGCGCGGGCGCCTTGTTGCCGTTGGCCGCCGCCTTGATCGCCGCGGCCAGGTCGAGCCGATAGATCATCACCAGTCCGAGTCCGTTGAGCAGTGCCACGAGTGGCAGCAGCACCGGATCGGCGTACGGCGCGAAGCGTCTGGTCATCAGGTGCGCCAGCGTCAACGCGACCAGATATCCGCCGCCGTAGTAGGCCAGCCTCATCGACAACCCGCGGCTCTGATTCAACTCCACGATGACGAGAGCGGAGCTGACCAGAATGGCCGCGAAGATCAGCATCCACAGCTCCGCTCCGCGTCCGGTCGGCCGGGAACGGAACGCGCGGCCGCCGCCGTTCGGTGCGAAGCCGGCCGAGCGGGTCGAGCGGCTCACGAGACCGGCCGACAGGTGACGCCCGGCTGGGCGGCCGGGCTCACCAGTGGAGTACCGCTGGACGCGGATGAACTGATCTGCGGCGAAGCGCTCGTGACAGTTGTCAGGATGGTCACCGTTGGGATGGAGACCGTCGGCGCCGGCTTTCCCGACGTCGACGATTTCACCGGGGGGAGCGATCTTTGCGTGGTGGGGATGGGGGTCGATTTCGCCGGCGTCGGCCGCACCACGGTCGTCGCGGTGGTCGCCCTGCCTGCGGTGGTCCGGCCGGCAGTGGCCCGGCCTGCGGTGGTCCTGCCCGCGGTGGTCCGGCCTGCGGTGGACTTCGGTGGCGTGGTGGATCGGGCCGGCGCGCTGCGGGTCGAACCGGGCGCCACAGCTCCGAATGGCCCGGGTGCTCGCAGCCGTTGGCCGGCGCTGGTAGCACTGGTGACCCGCGGCTCGAAGGGATTGACCGTCACCGTCACCCTGGTGGTGACCGGGATGGGCGTCCCGCCGGTGGAAGTCGCTCGCGCGGTGGCAGTGGCTCGGGCGGTCCGTCCTGCTGTTGCGGTCGCTCTGGTGGTCCGCGCGCCGGTGGTAGGGCTCCCCGCCGGGTCGATCGGCGGCGCGTTGACGGTCGAGGATGCGAGGCGGCTGCGGCCGGTCTGGACCGAACTGGCCGGCGACGACGAAGAGCCGGACCGGACCGCCGTAGCCGGCACAGCGCTCACCGAACCATCGGTCGTCGAACAGGGCGGAAGCTGTTGCGAGGTCAACCGATTCATCACATCTCGGGCGTCGGCCAGGGTACTCACCGGGATGCCCGCACTCACCTGGTCGCGGGCTGCCTGGACGAGGTCGTCCACCTTGAGTGGGGTGCAGGACGCGGGCGTCGGGCCGCACGAGTTCTCCTCGACCGAGGCGAAGCGCCAGCCCAGGAGTGACCCGTTCACACCCTTGAACACGGCGACCTGTCGACTGTCCTCGCCGACGTAGTACTTCGTGCTTGCCCACAGGTAGGACCCACTCAGAGCCACGCCGACCAGCACCAGCAGCGCGAGCGCGAACGCCGCGTAGCGATGCCAGCGACGGCGGGGCGCTCCGGACGTCGGGCCGCCGTTGCCACCTCGGCCGGCCGATTGGCTCCCCGCAGCTGCGGCGGCCCTTTCGGCCTCGGTCATATCCGGGTCGGCCATATCCGGGTCGTCGAATCGGGCATCGGGAAGTTCGGCATCGTCGCCGAATTCGTCGTCGCCGTAGCGTCCTTCCGAGTCCGGCTGCGCGTCCAGGTCGTCGTCGGCCGGCGCGTATTCCGGCTTCGCAGCTGCCTCTTCCGGAATGGGCGGCAGGGGAACCCGGGGCATCTTCTGGGTCAGGTGAATCGCCTGGATCGGGCCGGTGGCCTCGGGGTCCAGTCCACCGGCCGGACCGCCGTACGACGCTGGTCCGCCGGTTTCGGTCACGTCCGCGACGATGACCGTGACGTTGTCGGGGCCACCGCCGACCAGCGCGAGCTGGATCAGCGTGTCGGCGACTCCATCAGGCTCGGGGCCGCTGAGGGCGTCGGCGATCGACTCCGGCGACACCACGTCAGAAAGCCCGTCGCTGCAGATCAGGAAACGATCGCCCGGCGAGATCTCGCGAAGCGTGATGGACGGGTCCATCTCGGTGCCGTTGAGGGCCCGGAGCAGCAGCGAGCGTTGGGGATGGTGCGCCGCCTCGTCGGCGGTGATCCGCCCGTCGTCGACGAGCGACTGCACGAACGTGTCGTCGTGGCTGATCTGGTGGAGCACGCCGTTGCGGTACAGATAGGCCCGCGAGTCGCCGACGTGCGCGAGTGCAACGACAGGACCGTCGAAGAGCAAGGCGGTGAGGGTGGTGCCCATCCCGTCGAACTCAGGATTCTGCTCGACCATCTCGGCGATCGCGGCATTGCCGTGCCGGGTTGCGTCCGTCAGCGGATGGACCATGTCGCTGCCCAGTGGCAGCTCGTCGAGGTCGACGAAGGCGGCCACTACCAGGCGCGAGGCCACATCACCGGCCGCGTGGCCGCCCATGCCGTCCGCGATCACCAGCAGTCGATCGCCGGCGAACACCGAATCCTGGTTGTTGGCGCGCAGCAAACCGCGGTCGGTGCGCGCGGCGTACCGCAGCACGTGGGTCATGGGCGCAACTCGATCACAGTGCGGCCGATCCGAATGGGCACGCCGACCGGTACTGGCGTCGGCGCTGTGATGCGGCTGCGGTCGAGGTAGGTGCCGTTAGTCGAGCCGAGATCCTCCACTGCATACCCGTGGCCCTGCGTGACGATCCGGGCATGCCGGGTGGACGCGTAGTCGTCGTCGAGAACGAGCGTCGAGTCCTCGGCGCGCCCGATCAGGATCGGGCCGGAACCCAGGCGCAACCGGGTACCGGCGAGCGACCCGGCCGTCACGACCAGGATCGACGGCACCATCGAGGAGGAAGCTGCGGGGGTGGGCCGGCGCGCGTCCCGCCGTGTCCCGCGAACCGGGGCTGCTCCGGAGCGAGGGTCGGACGCCAGCTTGAGATCCGATCGGACCACTCTGATCGCAGCCAGCACGAAGAGCCAGAGCAGGATCAGGAATCCCACTCTGGTCAGCTGGAGGATCAGTGCAGGCATGGCTGTCCGCTTGTTACCTGTGGGTGTTGAACACGACAGTGGAATGACCGACCCTGACGACGTCGCCGTCGGCGAGCTGCCAGGTCTGGACGGTGGATCCGTTCACCGAGGTTCCGTTGGTCGATCCCAGATCATGCATCACTGCTACCTGTCCGTCGAAGTAGATGTCGACATGCCGGCGGGAGACGGACGTATCAGGCAGGCGGAACGACGCGTCCTGCCCGCGTCCGATGATGTTGGAGCCGCGCTGCAACTGATAGTTGCGGTGCGAACCGTCGTCGACGCTCAAGACGGCCTGCACATCGACCGGGGCCGCCTGCTGCTCCTGGTAACCGGCCGGGGCGCCGTAGCCCTGGTCGTACTGGGGTTGGCCGTACTGGGGCTGACCGTACTGCGGTTGGCCGTACTGCGGTTGGTCGTACTGCGGTTGACCGTACTGCGGTTGACCGTACTGGGGCTGACCGTACTGGGGTTGGTCGTACGCGCGCTGGTCGTACTGCGGGCCTGGCGGCTGACCTTGCTGTTGGCCGTAGCCGGGTTGCGGATAGCCGGGTTGCGGATATCCGGCGGGCGCACCGTAGCCCTGCCCGTAATCCTGCGCCGGCTGGCCGTACGGGTTGGAAGCCGCGGCGCCGTACTGGCCGTAGCCGGGCGGAGGTTGTTGACCTTGAGGTGGCTGACCGTACTGCCCCTGCCCGGGTTGCGGTTGGCCGTAAGCCGGGTCATAGGCTTGCTGCGCTGCCGACGGTGGATACGGTTGCTGCCCATGAGGGGGCTGTTCGTACCCGGACTGGGCCGCCTGAGCAGGCGGACCTTGCTGCCCGTACTCGCCCTGTTGTCCGTAGCCCGGGGGAACCGGCTGTTGGCTCGAGGCGGGGTGTGGCTGCTGACTGTTTCCCTGCTCTCCGGACGGCTGACCCCAACCGGCCGGAGGTTGTCCGTAGCCGCCTGGTGGGACCCATCCCTGCTGCTCAGCCGGCCGAACCTGATCTTGGGGGCCACTGGGCGGCTGGTCGGCCGGCGGCCTGCCGGCGTCGTCGGACTGCTGAGTCATGGATCGCACTCCTGCGCTTCGGTGGGCTGTACGCCGATCGACGTCGGGGTCGACGAGCGAGCTGATGCGGAATTGTCCGGTGTGCAGAGCGTCGGATGCCTCCATTGTGACGGCAACGTCGCCGAAGGTCTGCCAGCCCTGCTCGTCCAAATACTCCCTGATCATGCCGGACAGGGCTGATGCGACGCGATCCTCGTCCTGGCCGACGCCGTCGTGGTCGGTGGGACCGAGTCGAACCGTATATCTGTTGGGAGCGATGGTGCGGCCGCCCTGGTGCTGCAGATGTGAGGCGGCTTCGGCTTGCAGCGCGTCGGCGACCTCGGTCGGATGCACCGAACCGCCGAACAGGCGCGCGAAGGTACCGGCCACCGCACCTTGCAGCTTCCGCTCGAAACTCTGGATGACGCCCATGGCCACACCTCCTTCCGCTCGTATCCGTGGTTGCGTTCGTTCGTCCGCTTCGGTCGGTGACGCCCGGCGCCGGCGGTCGCTGCGCCTGGCTGTCGCAACCATCCGATCGTAATGGTGCGAACTAATGGACGTTCGATGGTTCGGAAGGTTCCGGTTCTCGAGGTCCTGCCGCACTCTTCCCGCCGACAAGGAAGCCAGGTGCTGGCTGATGTGACCCGGTCGCGTTCTGGCAGGTGTTCATCGGTCCGCTCGGAGGTGTCGGCCGACTGACGCTGCGTGTTAATCTCAACCGGTTGCTCGGGCGAGTGGCGAAATGGCAGACGCGCACGGTTCAGGTCCGTGTCCTGGAAACGGGGTGGGGGTTCAACTCCCCCCTCGCCCACTTACTTAGGGTAGTTCATCTAACTACCCGTTGTATGTTCGGAAAACCCTGTCGCGGCTTCGGTCGGGCAGGGTTTTCTGCTGTCCGGGTCTGCACACGGCAAGTTCTCCGGGTGTCGGCTGGGCCGAGGGCTAGCTATGTCGGCGGGGAGGTCGCGGGCGGCGCCCAGTTCGTCCGTCAGGAGAGGTTGTCCGAGGCCACTGCCTGGCGGCCGGCCCGTCCGGTGTCCGACATCGAGGTCGGGGACATGTTGCGCCGCTCTGTCAATGCGGTCCCGGAAACATGGTTGAGCAGCTCGATCGGATTCATCGAGCGGACACCAAAGGTGCGTCGCCACTGCATCAGCACGCTCTCGCGGTCGGGCAGCAGATTTCTCAACCACGGGATCAAGGCATCGTCGCGATGCCTTCGCGGGTTCAGAGGCATGCTGACCGACAGCGGCGTATGCGCCGAACCGTCGTAGAGCAACCGGCCGCCTTTTCCTTTGACGGCGATGTCGCCCACCACCTCGCCGTCCATGACCATCAGCAGGTTGCTGTTGTGCACCGTCATCACGGGTTCCGTGGTTGCGACAGGGGTAGACGGTGTCGGTTGACCAGCCCGTCGAGGTCCGGGTGCACGATCGCCGGTCGCTGCGCTGATGTCATCTCAACGATGTCAAGGCTCAGGTCGAGCGAGGCCAGAACAGCGAGCCGTTTTTGAAAGTTGGGTTGCCTTCGGCGGCTTCCAGCGCGTTCACCCATTGCCGGCTGACCCCCACGCGCTCAGCGAGCTCGGCTTGGGTCGACCCGCGCTCGCGTCGGCGCTGCTCGACCACGGAAGCCAGCTCTCGCTGTGAGCGCACACAAACCCCGCCGTGATGTCATCCAAATATGACACAGCCGATTGAGTCAGCGATACCTGACATGCCACCGAGATGTCAGGTATAGCGGACAAAGCCCGCTCGGCCACTGTCATGGCTTTCGACAACGGTTCGTCGATGACGGGCAACGGCCGTCCCTGCCGTACGGCGGCGTAAGAAGATCACCACGTCGGCAGGAACCCGCGGTCGTTCGCTGGAAGCATCTCGTACTCGATGTGTGGTCCGCCCAGGCCGGTCCACCTCGGAAGAGGATGGTCGGCTTTTGGTGTGCTGGGGCGGTCTGGCGGCTGGTTGGGTGCAGCAGCAGGGCTCAACTCAGCCTGGTCGGATTCGCGCGCCGGCCGCTTCGGCGGGCGAAGTCGTCAAGGGACCCCAACACATCGTCGGCCTTCCAGTGGATGCCCCGCTGGTAGGCGGTGAAACTGGATACGATTCCGGCGTCCTTCAGGACCGTCATGTGCCGGTCGGCGTGCTTGGATGCGATGCCGAGTTCGTACTGCAAGACCTTGGTGTTGATGATCGGCTGGCGCAGCAGCAAATCCATGACGCGCCAGACGGCGGAGTCGCTGCGGGCCTTGACTGCTGCCTTCCAATTGGCGCGCAGGTCCAGAAGGTCGTGAACCAGCTGCTGTGCGTTGTTGATCGCTCTGAACGCGGCGTCCGCGGTCACGGTGATGATCGGTTCCGGATTGCCGGCGCGGTAGTCGGTCAGACTTTGGTAGTAGGAATCGACCTCGGCCAGGAGGCCGGAGGAGACCGGCACCGTGACGTTGCGTGTGAGGCCCTTCGCCCTGAGCATCGAGTGCATCAGGGCCCTTCCAGTGCGACCGTTCCCGTCCGGGAACGGGTGCAAGGTCTCGAACTGGGCGTGAGCTATGGCAACCCGCTCCAGAACAGGGATGTCGGTGCGGTTGATGTAAGCCATCAGGTCGTCCATCGCATCTTGCAACCTACGGTGAGCCGGGGCCACATAGTCGGCACCGATGGGACTCGCGCCCCGCCTGCCGATCCAGACAGCTTCGGTTCGGAATTTGCCGGCGATATCCGGATCGTGGTCCCGGAGCAGAGCTTCGTGCATCTTCAGGACGGCGTCGACGTCGAGGTTGTCTGCCAGGTCGACTGCTGCCCGCATGGCTCGGGTGTTGGTCGCGATCAGGCTGGCGTTGTCTTTGCTGCAGTCTCCGAGCTCGGCCATGGCGATGCTTCGAGCCGATGCGGAAAGGTTCTCGATCTGCGATGAGGCCACGGATTCGGTCCGGAGCAGGACGGATGAGAACGGCGCGATCTCACCGCCGAGCTCGGCATCGAACCGAACAATTGCGGTCGAGGCATCTTCCGCCGCCGCCGAAACCGCCCGTCGCGGCGCGAACTCGAGCTCGGCGATGGCGGCCGGTACAGCAGACTGGTAAGTCGCACCGATCGCAGCCTGATCGCGTCGACTTTGAACGCCCCACATCGGCAATCGAGGTTCCCAGATCTGAGGCTCCAGCCCGATGGCCGGCCAGGCCGAGTTCTCCGGGGGCAGCCGGGTGGATGCATCTCGGTGGTGCTGCGGTGCCACCTGGCCGCCGGGTGGGAGACCGCGAGAGTTTCCTGATTGCTGGATCACAATTGGAAGTTACACCCACTTAGGGTACTAAGTGGGTGTGTGCAGGGACCAGGCGTCCGGCCTGGTTCGGGAAGACCAGGCCGACAACCAACACGGTCTGGCCGCCGACGACGGAGAGCGGCCATCGACTAGCCGGGGTTCGACGAGGCATTGAGGGTGACGCCGGCTGCCTGGAGCGAGGACCTCGCGACTTCGAGGGCAGTGGTTTGCGCCGGCAGGGTCGCGGAGCATTCAGCAGGCCGGGGAGGGTCTTTCGGCACTGGCGACGGCACGGTGGCAGGCCAGATGATGACGGGGTACGCATCTTCGTACCGACCGGCACAGTGCCGGGGGTAGAAGTGCGTCCTGTCGAACAAGTGGGAGGCTCCATGTCGTCATCGTTGTTGCAAGACCGTTCTTCGTTGTTGTCGGACAGCTCCGCGCAGGTGGTGAACGCCACGGCCGCAGTAGTGGCCGAGCATGCGGAGCAGATCACGGCACGCTTCTATCCCCGGATGTTCGCCGACCGTCCGGAGCTGTTGCGACTGTTCAACAAGGGCAATCAGGCCACCGGTGAGCAGTCGAGGGCGTTGGCTGCGTCGGTGGTCGCCTATGCCGTGCAGCTGATCGATCCTGATGCCCCGTCGTTCCACCACGTCATGCAGAGAATCGCCTACAAGCACATCTCGCTGGGCATCAAGCCGGAGCAGTACACCATCGTCGGGCACCACCTGTTGGCCGCGGTCGCCGAAGTCCTGGGCGATGCGGTCACCCCACAGGTCGCGCAGGCATGGGACGAGGTGTATTGGTTGTTCGCCACCCAACTGATCGCCGAAGAGGCGAGGCTGTACCAGCAGGCCGGGGTGGATGCATCGCACCCGCTACGTCCGTACCGGGTGATGCGGCGCATCGAAGAAACTCACGACGTCGTTTCGCTCATCCTGGAACCCGCCGACGGCGGTGACCTTCCGGCGATCAACCCGGGGCAGTACGTCTCGGTGTTCGCCGATCTACCCGACGGCGCGCGGCAGCCCCGGCAGTACACCGTGTCCTCCGCGCTCGGGCCGCGGCTGCAGATCACCGTGCGTCGCGTCACAGGTGTGAACGGCGCTCCGGACGGGCAGGTCTCCACCTTTTTGCACGATGACGTCCAGCCCGGTGATCTGTTGGATGTCAGCGCGCCCGCCGGTGATTTCGTCGTGCAACCGACAGAGGGACCGTTGCTGTTGGCCAGCGCCGGCGCCGGCATCACTACCGTCCTGCCCATCGTGGAGCACATCGCCCGCACCCAGCCGGAGCGGAAGGTGATCGTGGCGCACGCCGACCGCACCGCGCAGGATCACGCGCTCCGGGAAACCGTCTTGCACGTAGGACGCCAGCTCGACGATTTCACCGCCTACACCTGGTACGAGACCGTCGATCCTGCCGATCGCCGTGCCCGACCGGGTTTGATGGACCTCTCGGAAGTTCCGCTGCCGGATGACATCCAGGTTTTCACCTGCGGACCGCTGCCATTCATGCGGCACGTCCGATCCAGCCTGCTGACTCGCGGGGTCCCGGCCACCCGGATCCGCTACGAGGTGTTCGGCCCCGATCTGTGGGATGCGCAAATCCCCGCTTCGGAGTCGGCCGCGACCTAGTACTACAGTCGTAGTTAGGGTTGGTGCCCGCGAGTCCGGTAGTGGCATTGACGGGCGCGTTGTTGGTGGCGGCGTCGCCAGGTGGATCGGGTGAGTGTGGCTTTCTGGTCGGGTGGGTCGGT
>JAABVA010002138.1_pt1 | contig 20106 bp, 16 predicted proteins | sample 5560331 | NCBI WGS metagenome assembly JAABVA01 (sample SAMN12812661, study PRJNA571458) | rock metagenome | isolation source: Antarctica rocks | place: Antarctica: Victoria Land, Mt New Zealand sud | collected 2016-01-07 | reverse complement strand
TCTGAGCATTGTGGATGCAGTTGAAGAAGGTGGATTGTTTTGAAGGTACGCGATTTTACGTGTTTTCGCGATCCAGCCGAAGACTTAGTGCGGGGTACTGTACGTCAATGTTGACGACAATCCTGTTGAGCGTTGTTTCGAAGGCTTGGTCCTCCGCACTCAGGGAACCATTGGGTTCCGAAGTGTCCGATTGGCAATCTTCATCATCCTGGTAATCTTTGTGGTATAAGTAGCAAACCATTCGCTCTACTGTGTCTGGGTCGTCGCCTTTTAACGTGATCTCCGCGGTCTTTGCTTCCTGTTGCTGTCAACTTTTGATTGAAAATATTCCTGCGCGCTAACGGACTTACTGGCAGAGGGTTTTCTTCACAAACCCGAGCAAAGTATTCCGACTGAGGATAGATAACCGACTTATGAACAGTGAGTTCGCAAGAGCCACAGTAAATTTTCAGGTGCATCGGTGATGCTGCCGAGGACATTGTCCATACTGGTCGGTAGGCTTCCAGGGGCTTTGCGATATTTTGGTGAAATGAGAATTGCAAGAAAAACAACATTGTTGGAGCACTCATGTCAGCTACAGTATCAGAGACCATCCACTATGCGTCTTTTCAACTTTGATCCGTGACTCATTGCTAAGGTTAAGAGGAGTGGTCAATTTCTCGTGCTTGAACCAGAAGTGCACGGATTTTGTATGAATGATTCATGGTGAATAGGTATTTTTGACTGGCAAATGTTTCATATAAACCTCCCTAGTCACAGGGCTCATGACCTTGGTAGCGCGCTTCAGATCAGTATTTTAAATACTTGCCCTCCTTGGTGCCATTGTCCTCCTCAGGTTTTTCTTTTCTTCGGTCTCCTCCATAACAGGCAGCATTCCTTTATCCCTCAGCTTTCCCAGAAACTCCTGCCCGTACTTATAACCCACCTGATAAATCTCGTCGAACTTCGCAAAATCCAGCGTCCCATATGCATCTATCGGCGGACGCATATATAAACATCCTGGCGTGGTTTTGGCTCTTTCCAACGCATCTACGCTACTGACGTAAGCGAGCCGGGCTTGGATCTCTGAGAGGGTTGGGGGGTTGGGATACGAAGAGAAGGGGTTCCAGCGGTTCATTAGCGCCCAGGCGCCAGAGAGGGAATCGCCGAAAGTTTGAGGAAGATTGTCATCTAGGGAGCCCACATCGATGGCGAAGATGACGTCCGCGCCTAGAGATTTCATATGCGCAACTGTGAGGTTATCGACGTAGCCGCCATCGAGAAGCATGCTTCCTTCATCGCACATGGGAGGGATAAGACCTGCTAAAGACATTGATGCGCGTACGTAGCGCCAGACATAGCCGGAATTGTGGAACTCTACGCGGGATTTGCTGATATTTGTCGTATTACAATAAAACTCGAGCCAGAAGTCTTCGATCTGGGATTTTCCAAAGGTTTTGAAAATGCCGCGGTTGAATTCATGACCAGTGGTGTAGGATGCGGATGGGTAAGTGAGATCAAGAGCGAAGCGCCACATGCTGCCCATTCGGCCCGCAAATTTCTTTGCCCGGCCATACATAGGTACCACGTCAGCATCGCGAGCATAGAGGGCGCCGATAAAAGCACCGATGGATGTGCCACCGACAATGTCGACGGGTATGCCGGCTTCTTCAAGGGCTCGAATGACACCGACTTGGGAGATTCCTCGCGCTCCCCCTCCGCCGAGTACAAGCCCAACAGACTTGCCACAAAGACGCCGTGCCAATCTGTGGAAGTCGCCCTTGAACGGCGTTTCAGCTGAGTACAACGGAGTCTGGCGTATTCTCCTTGAGGTATATTTCTGGATTTCAGCTTGTAGTACTTGCACCCGTTGCTTTAGGGCTGTGCCAAGACGCTTTAGTTGAGGGTGTACAGGCTCCACGTTATTTCGAAACGCCATCTGAATATGATGATGACCACCGTTGATCCACATCCGATTTCTGAGCCATCTCCGCGTAAGACCTGGTGGCGAGTATCTTTCAACATGTAGAAGTACCAATTCCTTTCTTGCGGTTGTCTTCATTCCAAGTAAAAACCTTTCGTATTCGCCTATACTCGGCGAGCCTTCAGCAAGGCCAACTAGAAGAATGCAGTCGGCCTGACTTATGCATGTCTGCGTCCAGGGAGAGTTGACGTTGGTATCAGCAATGTAAAGAAGCATACCATATCGCTCTTCAAGGTCGGCAAGGTACTGCGAGAGCTTGAGCTTACCCATCCTTGAAAAAGCATGCCGTCCCAAGTGATTAAGGATGGCGGCCTGATTGAGGGATGCCACTCCGTTGACCACGCCAATCTGAGTCAATGCACTCATTAGTCTGCTTCCGAACTCTACTATAGGGACTCCGGCAGTGACAGGTAGAATAGCTATTGTGCGAAGGTTCAAAGTTGACGTGACGTTCTTGTTTGCTGCCGTGTTCGTCTTGTCTTTGCCTTGCTCGAAATATGGATCCTCGATCAGTGCTCGCATTCGCTGAGCAATGATTTTAGAGATCTTAATGGTGATACCTGGATGCTCTAAAGCAAGACTATTGAATAGAGTCTTAGGAAACTTGGCTAGCTCGGTATCGCGGATGGCATGCAGGGTAGTAGGTCTTAAAGACTCAGTCATAACCTCGAGCTCACCCACACTCTCACCCTGCCCATATTCACCCACAACCCTCATACCACCGTCATCACGCTCCAAGATCGCTCGAAGCCGCCCATTGAGCACGATGTAGATAGCGTCACTTTCGTCGCCCTGGTGATGGATGACCTGACCGGCGTTTACCTGCACCCATTCTAGAGCAAAATCAATGTGTAGGATAAGTCGAGGAAGCAGGCTGGTGAGACGCTTGGCCATGGTTAAGAGGACAACGGGGTACCTCTCAACAATGCGCTCTAAAGCCGCTCTAGGCAGAAAACCAACATAGACATCTGTCTTGGCTCTGACGTCTATGAAAGACCTGTAAGACGAAATCGTACCTACATACCCAGCAAGGCCACCAGGCTTGATCAAAAACAAGCTCTTCCGTGACTGTGATTTCTTTCTGCTCGTAGACGCACCGCGTATTGGAGACCGTCGCGGCGTATTGCTGACGAGCCGTTTGAGGGGCGGTAGGAGGTGATCTGAGTCTTGCCCTGGCATGTCGCTCGAGAGTGGCACACCATCAATGTCATTGCCCTCTCCGGGGACGCTTACGTCCAGAAAACCATCGATAACATAGTAAAGCCCTGGATTCCTCTCGCCCTGCTCTACAAGCACAGCATCTTTGGGAAAATAGACGATTTCAAGTTCATCGCGTGTTTCTTCAATGAGCTGATGGTGGCCCATAGAGCCTCCTGGGCCGATACCAGACACAGAATTCATAGATTCCGAGTCGCCGTCACCTGAGCCATCGTAGGGATCCATGAATCCGAATGCATTCGTGAAAGTGGCTTTTTGACGTTGAGCATCGTATGAGACCATACGTGGAGACTGCTCCACTGATTCTGCAGGCCTTTTCATAGCATCTTTTGTGCTCGTAAGTCCAATGGCTTTCGTTATGCATTCAAGTATAGATATACGGAACATTGCGTCTTCGTCTAACGAGTCTTGCCGATGAAGTGGCAAACCGTTGGGGGTTGGTGAACTCGTGAAGGGAGCATGGTCCAATCTACCCGAGGGACTCCCGTATTCTCGGGCCTCGGATTGCGAGGTTGGTCTTTTATCTGGTATAGCAGTTGACATGGTAAGGTTACCAGGATGCCTTGCTCCAAATCTGGAGACCTGGATATTTGTCAGTAAGTCGCCAGCGCTGACCCCAGATCGTGCATTTGGCGATGCTGCTTCGTTCAAATCAGGTGCTGAAGACTTGTTCCGAGCAGCTGCGGTCCTTGCTTGTGTCGCGATTTCTCTCCGTAAATTACTGCTTGAGCGCCGTCGTTTACCCGCTCCTGGGTTGTGTAACGCAATGCCTTTCATACTTTCCTCCGCACGTCCCAAGCGTTCCTTTTCTCGCGTAAATTTTTCTTTCAGTCTTTCCAATGCAGACCCTCGCAGGTGGTTTGGCAAGTCATAGCTCGTGTATTTATTCATATGACGCTCGGTCCGGAGAACTTCTGAGGTCAGTCCGAGATATGAATGTGCTGTGGCGAGTGTAACACGTTGAAGCCGTGTAAGGATGACTTGTACAATATGTGCTGTGGCTTTGGGATAGACTCGTGTGAGACGGTGAAAGGCAGTAGCAGGGATAATTGCAATCGTCGTATCTACTGTCGCCCTGGCGACTATATCCGGATGTGCAGACTTTAGTGTGCTAGGTTTTCTCTGTTCTTGATATCTCTTATGGTCCGATCGCTTGTGTCGATAATTGTGTGAGCTTGAATCGAGCGAAAGAGGTGGTACGCTTGGTAAATGACTGCGGCTATTCGGGACTGGTAAGTGGTCATTGTTGTTGGCGACTATATGCGAGGGAGTTCCTGGAGTTAGAACAGGACTCGCCGCCCCAGAATGGGGCGTGACCCCCGACGAAAATCCTGCGCTGGAATAACCAGAAGCCATTCCAGCTTCATCCTCAACATCATGCCGTAGCTTCACATCCTCTGTAAACAGCGACAATACGGAGAATAGAGATGACATTGGTGCTCCATTCTTGACGTCTGTAAGCAATTGGTATCCTTGATGGTCTCCCTCAGGATGCTCTTCCTCTTCTTCCTCATAGGAATGTCCGCCCCCACTAATCCAGGCCTCGCCGCTCGTAGAAGCACTTTCCCTATTCGATTTAACAAATATTTGTACCAGCCCATCCACTACAAGACAGAAGCCCTTTTCTTCCTCCAACAGCAATGTTTCTCCAGCAATAAGCTTCCGTGTTTGCATCGTTCGAGTGAGCTCGTGAAAAACCGAGCGTTCAACTTCCTAACTATCAGCCATGCTCTTTCACCATGTACCATATGTCCATTGGCTTACGGTACCCGAATACCTTGATTGCGCTCAAGAATTCGTCGAGGTAATTTGCCAGACCTGGTTTCGAGTCTCCGTCTTGCGTATCCGGAAATAGCTCAATCTGTGGCTCTTTCCGTTGGAGTTCGGGAGGCAGTCGAGCATACATGTTTAAATATCGATATCTCACAATCCAGGAAACCATAGATGCGAACGCAAGCACTATGAGCATTCTTGGATGGTGTTAGCTTACAGACGTGGCACTACGCACATACCAAACCTACAAGGTGGTCATGTTCATGGTAAACGTTAGACTGGTCGAGAAGAGCGTGAAAAGGATCGTAGGTAGAGTGATTGTGGTAAAAGTAATGATCCAATAAAGGACGCCCGGTATCACTCGCGCCATAACGAATATCAGGCGACCGAACAAGCCTAGCCATGAGCTCGTCTGAGATACTTTAGGAGCTTCTGCTATTTCAAAGGCATGCGAGGGAGTACTGCTCGTAGCAGTACTGGTAACAATGCTAAGGAGCGAAGTCAGGCCACTTGAGGTCGTGGGCCAGTTCGCGTTGGAAGCGGCATCCATGGCTATATCTGCTAAAAAGTTTCATCCTATCGCCCCGCACGTTAAAAGTTGTGATGACTTGCGCGAACTAATGCTGGTTTGCATTGTTGAGGTGAGAAGCACATCTGTTGAAGAGTATCAAAGTGCCTATCAGAGAGCTAATTCGGCGCACGCCGATGCATGTCAACCGTATTTAGTCAGCAGTGCTTGGCGCAAAGTCCGTTCTTGCCTCAGGAGTCAGGACCTTAGACGTGCGTAGCTAAGCCCCTTCGGGTTAGCTCTGCTTACTTCGCGAGCTCAGCTTCCGTAGTAAGAAAAGCGCTAACCCGCAGGGGCTTAGCCCCACACTTCTGACCTGAGGCAAGTCCGTTCAAGTCATCTTCTCATGCCACGAGTGCCAGGCAAACTTACGCCTGGCCGCAAGTGACGATGATTGTTGTACTAATTGGAGTGTCTACTTGGTGTGAGGTTGCCTGGACACTTTTTTTTCGCGACAGTTTCTGATCTTAAATGATAGTTCTACAACGCCTGACTTCAAAAGTTTCCCACTCACCTTGGTATCAAAATGCAGTCTCTGCTCTTCATTCATCCAGCCATTACCGCTGTTTCTCTTTCACAGTGTAACTTGGTTGCGCACACGCCTATCTCCTCGCTTTATAGATACTCCACAGTCTCAATCTCTTTGCTTCCAAAATCTGAGTATACTCAAACTGTTGGATGTGCCTGATCAACTGGGATAATAAAAATCTCGCCTTACTCTTTTATACGCGTGCGTTCCTCCTTCCACTGGTATTCTAGTTCTTTTCTGGGACTTTTGGTGTCCAAAGTCAATGGTCTGATAGCACCCACAGGAAACGACAAAGAGCCGGTCTTTTCCCGGAGTCGGTGAAACTTGCTGGTAGATAGTTCTATGTTCTTCATGTCTTTGCGTTGGCCTTAAATGTCGACATAGACTAGCATATCTTTCTTCTGAAAGGGTTTTTCGTTCGATCTGTCACCATATACAGCTCGGGCTTCACCAAGTCCTACCGGTGTAGAGTTCTCGAATTCGAAGGCTTCACGTATTTTCATAGAGAGCAGTCCAGCGGGCGATATATATCTGAGATAGAAGTTGAATCATCAATCGAGACTGAGGAATTAGGAGCGAACGGGATTCAGTGTAGAATCTATGGTTTTAGGGTTTGAAGAATGTCACTCAAGCACAAAAAAGTGAAATCTAGTAGGATTATGGTATTGATAAGTGTAGGAATACGATTTGTAGAAAATGAAAGCCGAAGCTAGATTAAACAACTAGATGAAGCAAAGCGCTTTTGGGAAAAAGGGAAGCTCGACGAGAGTATATGGCCAGAGTCATGATAACGGAAAAGGAAGCAACAAATGTTCTAATTCTGGATGGAGTTACCCTCAAAGTACGTTTTCAGATATAGAATTTCTCAAGACTCGATAAACAATGAGTAGATATGATCAGAGAGAGTTTCTCTCCAGGCATATTGCTATATTTTAGGCACTGATAAACGAAATGCCTAGCGATTGTTCGACTGCCAGGAACTTATTAAAGACAGTTTCAGGCAGCTTATGACTGTAGGCAATGTATTCCGTACTGTGTACGACATGAGGATGCGCAAGGGTTGTCAAAGACGCGCTCCAGTCTCGCTTGTCTTGCCACTGTGGCTAAAATCAAGGCTGCGACAAGTATGACATCAGCCGGCAGAAATCCTACTACGTTGGCTCGCGTGCTTGCAAAACATCTTTCAATTTTCCTGCTACAACCGATTCTAATCACAATTCGAAAGGAAACCACACTCACTTCAACAATGGATATCGTGACGAAATTGTTTTCTCTCAACCTTGACGTTGAGCCCAACACAGATACCTTGAAGGGTCTCTCGAAAACCCTTAACAGCGCTGGTACACTACCTCCAGTACCCGTCCTACAACTGCGTTAACTGACTAGTTTTCAGTCCTCTCACTCGCAGAAAAACAGAAAGCCTTTGAGCAATATGCCGATACAGCAGAAGGCAAACGGTATATCGCTCAGGCCCCTGCGCCCACGCCGAAGCAGAAGAAACAAGTAATCTGGCAGATCACGGAGGCAAAGATGAAAGAGCTGGAGTGGCAACGAGCACAATTGATACGGTATCAGAAGGAGCAGATGGCAAAAGCGAAAGCGGCCAAAGCTAAGGCGGGCAATGCACCGAGGGCTCCTGCGCCAAAGCTGGGCCCAAAGGGAACGAACACCCCAAAGGTAAGTTTAGAGCTATACCTCTTCAGAAAGTGTATCCAAATCAATCGGAAGAACTTCTCAGTCTGACAGTTTGCGTATAGAAAGCACAATCAGTAAATGGCGCCCCACCAAAGGCACCTCAAGTAAATCGAGTGCCCAAAAAGGCCTCATCAGTCAACGGAGCTGCTTCAAAGGCTCCACAAGCCAATGGGGTTCCAAAGAAAGCACCTCAGACAAACGGCGCAGCTTCTAAGGCGCCCCAAGCGAATGGGAAGACACCACAGGCTCCCAAACTCAATGGTGCTGCAAAATGAACCGTCTAGCGCACAAAACACAAAGCAATCGTAATGTGATGGTATTTGCACGATAGGGAAAAAGCGAGAAGCCTTGGATATTACGGATGTACGATAAGAGGCGATCTTTGTTTTGCGTATCTATGTATAATTTGCTAGCGTGGGTGTTGGTGAAAGGATTTCATGAGAATGCCATTACCATGATATTTCAGATTTTTATACTAGCTTCGGTGACTGCTACCTATCATCTGCTTTTCGAAGTTCTTTGAGCGTCATCAAGCTCTCATAGTCTCACCATGATACGCAATCTCATCCAACAGCTGGACTGTTTCTGCCGGATTTGCTATCCAAGCCGTCGTACAAGCTAATCTTGCCTGCGTGCGGCTCCGTCAGCCTCTCGAACCATGTTTTGGTTGCAAAAGAACCATACCTTGAAATCATTTGCCCCAGCAGAGAGAAATTGATCGCCTACGTGAAGAGTCTTGCTACCAGCGATGCCGCCGAGGTAGCGTTGGCAGGACAGGACACCCCAGGATTTGTCGCCAATGTCAACAAAGACGTCGCTGCCTCCTATCGAGGCGATATTAGAAACAGTTGTGGGGTATATGGGATTCCACTCACCATTAAATGCACAGAATGGTATCTTTTTGGCCACAGGCGACATCTCAACAATATGTTGGGTGACCAACACCGTCTCCTCGAGCTGCTCCCGAGTAAACTTCTGGGCTTTTGGCCCTGTCGCTTGAATTATCCCTACAGCTCGTTCTTTCCGGAGTATTTCTGCTGAAAGCTGCATGTTATTCACACATTCAATCAGCGCTGCTTCTGCAACATCAAGCAATAGCTGGATGTTTTCGTCACCCCACAGCTTCATTTCTTCAAGCATCCACTTTTCTCTTGGAATATAATTGAGACAACTCTTATGGGAAACGTCAAATTCAAAGAGGTAACTACTTTCACCACCAATGATAACCAACCTGGGTCCAACAAGTTTCTGCTCTTCAACAGCAACTTTGACCGCGTGCAGAAGGCCGAACAATCGCCCATGGTATTTTGACGCATCAGTGTAGCCAGCTGCAGTGACGATGCCAACCTTTATCCCTCTTGAGAGGAGTCCTAGAATTCGTGGGATAACTGGATTATCTGGGTTCAACGACTCGCCATCATCATAGAGCGTTACATCCCCATCGAACGTCACTAGCTGGAGAGGTCCGTTTCGGACAAGCCCCATCACTTGTGCAGAATTCAAGATCAGACGGATGTCATTGAACGATGGAGGCACAAAACGACGTGAGCTGATCCTCCGACGGGTGTCTTGGTGCACAAACGCTTCCACGAGAAGCAAAGGAGTGAAAAAGACACCAACGCTGGGAACCAGTAGCTTCAATTTGGAACGTCCATGCGTGCCGTTCTTTTGATGACTGATATGATCATTGATGAGCACTTCTACGTCATGCATGATCTCTGCATAGCGCTTATGCGCTGTTGTTGCCATGTTGGAGAGAACACTGCCATGCTCGTCAAAGGTGACGGTAGGTTGAGAATGGAGGACGAAAGGAACTGCCAGAAGACCTTTGATCCATTCTATCAATTGATCTCGACGATGCGTCTTCAGTGCATACTCGACTCGATATCTGGTGGTCATTCTCGACCCAATCCAAGGCGAGCGAGATTGTAAGGGTTACGCTCAGGTCACATGGACAAGATGGCTATATGAGTGGAAATGTGAGTTGTTGTATATTTACACTCATAAATTGGTCTACTCTTTCCCGTCAGTCTGTTTGCAAAGTCATTCACCATATTCGTAAGGACATAACCCTAACCTTACCTATGAATGCCCATGAACCGTTGGTTGTGGCTGATACCTGTGGCGTTTTACGCTACTCCCAATCGGTTTTCTGCGCTACTGCAAGGTACGATGATGTCAGATTTGTTGATTTCTTGATCATCGACATTACTACATCCAAAGTTCCCTCTTTTTTCTTTCCAGAAAGATTCTTAGGTATTACCAAAGGATGGAGAAGGCTGCAGCAGTCTCCAAGGCCTTGGCTGGGTCTAACTTCAACGCAGATCTTGGTGCTGGTCTTTCGACGAAAGTCAGACAACCTGAACCTCTCAAGTACGAGTACTCTCAGGCCTCACGAGCAGTGGGCTTGGGAGCCTATTTTCTGGGAGGATGCCTTGCGTAAGACTATACTTCTCGTCTCAAAAAGAATGTATAATGCTAAAGGCCGTTACAGAATCAATGCCTCGCAATTTCTCGGCGCCCCTTTGTATCTTATCAATCAGGATTGGTACAACGCTTGGATTGCGTTCACGAAACAATCATGGGGTCTCCTTACTATGAGTATGACCCAATCATGGGCTCCAACGATTATGAGGGTCAGTGGAGATAAGAGCGTGCGAGGTCAACTTCTGCAAACCCTGGATGGGAACCTACTATGCGACTTTCCGGAGAGACTGGTTATGATCGCTAACCATCAGGTAAATACCATCTATATTACCCCCAAGTGTACGCTAACATATCACAGATATATACAGACTGGTTGTATTTGTGGTGGATAGGGTACTCTGCGGGGATGCACGGCCGCATTTACATCGTCCTCAAGGAGTCTTTGAAACGGATACCAGTCATCGGTTGGGGAATGCAGTTCTCTCAGTTTATCTTCCTCAAAAGAAACTGGGAGAAGGACAAGCCTCGCTTGGCAACACACCTTCAAAAGTTCAACAAACCCAATCTCCCAATGTGGCTTGTGATGTTCCCAGAAGGAACCAATCTTGCCGATTCTACGCGCGAAAGAAGCAAACAGTGGGCTCAAAAGAACGGGATTGATGACATGAAACACCAGCTGTTACCACGAAGTACCGGTCTGCAATTCTGTCTACAGCAACTGCGAAACACAACTGAGTGGGTCTACGATTGCACCATCGCCTACGAAGGTGTACCCCGCGGAGAGTTTGCTCAGGATATCTACACTGTTAAGGCTTCCTACTTTGGTGGTCGGCCACCGAAATCCGTGAATATGTATTGGAGGCGCTTTGCGATATCCTCTATACCTTTAGATGACTCCCGGGCATTTGAGCACTGGCTCAGAGCTCGCTGGACCGAAAAAGACAACCTCATCGAATATTATTACCAGCACGGAAACTTCCCTGCTGATGTAGGTGTAGACAAAGGACCAGACGGAAACACCCGCCGAGGTGCTGGCTACATCGAGACCCAAGTCAGGCCAGCACATTGGTACGAATTTTTGCAGATCTTCGCGCCGACCGGCTTGTTTGCATTGATACTGTATTGCTTCTATGGTGCGCTCCCACAGAGACTAATTAAGTCGTTCAACAAACAGGCTGTCATTGACACTATCGATAGTGTCAAGCAAAACCAGCTGAAAGGGCCTGAAAAGAAGCATTTATCGGACTACGCAATCAACGCTTTGGTCAGTAATATTGGAACACAAAACACCGTGGCAGCTCAGAAGGGATTAATAGGCCTCGCTTCAAAGGCATTGGGTAGCGCCAATAACGGACAACGGAAAACATTGATGGCTCCCAATGCTCATCGAGCTCTCGTGGATGCAGCGAGTATGCAGATTGCCTCAGCCGCCAGGTCAGCCATTAAACCCGCTCAGGTCAGTCCACTCAGAAAGCAACAACAGCAGAAGGGGAAGATACAGAAATCCCCCATCACACGGCCCAACGCTCAAAAAACTTTCGTAAACAGAGCTGTGAAACAGAAAAATGTTCCTCGAGGATCCGCTGTTCAGAAGTCTTCACCTGGAGCCTCGACCCCTCAGAAGTCGGCCATTAATGGGGCGGTGACCAAACCCGTCGCGAACAAAATACCTTTGAAGAAGCAGCAGCAGAATGGGGTGGCTCAGGAACCATCAGCGAACGGAACAGCCACCAAGCCCATCGAGAACAAAATCCCCCTAGCCAAACAGCAACAGAACGGAATCGCTCAAAAGGCTTCGTCGAAGGCCTCAACTCCGCGAAAACCTCCAAGCAGTCAAACCCCAAAGTCTTCTACCCAAAAATCAACCCCGCAAGAGCCATCAGCAAACGGAGTAGTTACGAAGCCCATCCAGAACAAAATACCTCTAGCGAAGCAGCAGCCTCCTAAGCCGCCGAAAACGGGCCCCAAGACCAAACCAGTCACCAACCCTATACCAAGGGCGGTTCAAGAGAAGAATGCGACGGCCTCTGCAGCAGCTTCAAAGCAAAGGGCATGAAACAGGACTCAGCAGCCGGGTGAATCTTGTCTTGTTAAATGGGACGCACACCGGCAATCGGTTCATCAAATCGGAGCTATGACGTCCTGTCTGGATGTTGAATGCGATCATAATGCTAGCGCATGCTTTATCCTCAACCATCAGTACCTACGGGGTGGACTTGTCCCCGGCCGCTAATCGACGACACGTGGTTATGGAACATAGAACATACGTTAAGGTAGTCAGTTAGAGCAATACCACAGTAGCGTGACGAAGCGTGAATAATGGCAGAGAATGCAAACCAGTGGGAGGCCTTTTGTCCTATAGGTTTAGAGCACTACCTTAGGATAGAGGATATGAAAACGGCCCCATAGGTATGCTCGGTCCGCGTTGCACAAGCAGACTATCACCGATGACACCGACTTTGATGAGCTAATGGGAAGCTTGAAGCTTGTGAACGCCTGTGGAGAACAACTGAATTATCCCTAAACAGATTGACGGACCCGTCGATTCCGCGATTCCGCGATTCCGGTCTCAACTCGTTACGATCATGCGCGTGACTCTTGAGCTACACAGAAAGCAGATAAGCGTCTCTCCGTTATATTCATACACATCTCCCGATGCCCCATCCGCACTGTTACTGTTCACTTAGACGAATGTGACCACACTCGAACATGAACGGCCCCCTCTAAGATCGATGCCAAAAAGTTTGACTCGGATGCCAAACTTAGCCTTATCTCGCCGGTCCAAGTACTGCGCAACTTCGGAAGCGTTACGAAAACTGAAGTGAAATTCGCAAGGCATCCGGTGAAGTGCCAGGTAAGGTTGTGTGCACGTACAACACATGAGACACAGCAATGGAAACAAGGACTGCTGTGATGTGATGTGCATCCTTGAATCATTTCGTCTGGCGAGATTCGCTGACATCAAGGCTCCTCAGCCTCGATGTAGGGACCCAAATACATCGGATGCTTTGTTTGCAGATGAGGTGGGTATTCGTACGTCGTGGTCGGGGTGGTAGGTAGGTCGGTAGTATGTACTTCCGTGCCTCCAGGCTTACTGTATACGGAGTTTGACACGGCAAAGGAGGCTGTTTTCGCCTACGACAGTACAACACGGGTATTCTACCTGCACTCTCGCTAACCACCAATACCGTTGTGATCGCCCGGTTGATCTGTAATACAATTGGCGGAGAGTCTTCGAGGACGAATCGCCCGCAAATGGCTGGCATGTCTTACCTTAGTCGCAGTGAGTGAAAGGGTAAAGAGCCAACCAAGCACGACCAGGGCAATGGATTTTAGCGAAAAAGACGGTGATCCCAATATGTAAGGTACGAGTAAGGTACAGTACTGTACAACCTTATATCTGAAACAGCAGCAACTTCATCCCACCTTCCCCACCACCCACGCTCACCCGCGCCGCTCACCGCATCCCACTCTCCTACTTTCCACATTCTGTCTCCGCCCCCATCGTCCATCACAGGCCACATACGGAATACTCCAGCCCTACTGACAACAACCAATCATGTTGACGCACATGCATGCCACCCTTGGTGCCGACGATGACAATGGTGGACGGTCACACACGATCTGCACCCATCACTGCTTCTTTATCGCAACCTCCCTGCAAAGCTGCGGCGATGGACGTAAGTGTGTTCCTTGCCAGGATGTTCGTGTCGGTCGATCCTCCGGAGTCAGCAGGCTGAACGGCACAGAATGCCACATCAGGATACCTGCGATCCTTGACCACTTTCCTGCGTACATGCTTCACCACACTCGGCAGACCGATGACACTACGACGCAGTCGTGATGGTAGACAGTCTTAGCGCCTTCGCCCCGTGCGTGTAATTGATGCAATGGTGGGCTATCATATGTATGTACCTTGCCATTCTCTTGGCTGATACTCCCCCCACTCGTCAAGGCAGTGCTAGCACCACTCGTTACTCGTACCTGCAGCTCATGCTCATCCCAATCTTGGGGCTAAGAATTGTACATCTTTCCACTTCAACGGATTCTCTCTTTTAGTCTCGTCGAATTGATATATAATGATCCATTTCGCTCCTTTATCAATGACCTTGTTGAACATTGATGCATTCACAGTCTTTATTCTTTTGCATTTGCGTCTGTTCAGTCCTTCTCTTCCTTGACTACTCTCATTATATATAATTCAACCACCTCGAGCCTTGCCTTGACGCCATAATGCGTATACATTCTTTAGCATTGGGAGCAGTGCTGCCTGCCCTTCCAGTCTTTGCCTTGGCAAAACCAGAACCTGGTCCTCAGATTCTCAAAGCAATCAACATCTTTGACTTCCAATCTGCTCAAGGATTGCAACGGCGATCATCAGAAGATTTCTCCCATTTGGATTTACAAACCCAATCAGAATTGATCTATGGATCGCCTGGTGGTGGGTGCTCCACCGACTCCCTTGGGGACTTCAGAGGCTAATGCACGGTAGACCATGGCCAGCTGTTGCTTGCCAACATGACTCTCTATGCCCCGGATGGTCTGAAAATGATTATGATGGAACAATTCGAAGGACTCACCAAAGCTGTTGACTGCAAGGGAGCGGATGGAGCCATGTCTTTGACCTTTAAATCCGACGCCGCTTTTAGCTATGCGGTGAAGCAATGGGATTATATCAACTCGGCATCGGAGAAGAAATTCCTCCTAATTGCCAACCATGATGGCTGCAGTCCAGCTGACGAACGACAGCCGTACTAGTAAGTATCTTGCATTCTAGTATCAAAGAATATGTGCTAACTCCATCACTAGCATCACGAACCTCGTGGAAGACCCAAAAACCCTCACCACCCATTTAACGTCCCAATCTGCTCCATGGTCGGAAGTAGCAGGCACCTACGAAATGGACTTTGGAAAAGTAATCCCCTACAAACGCCCCTCCTCCAAACGTGGCCTCTTGGGCGACATCGGCAGCATTGGCAAAGGCATTGGCGGCGCATTATCAGGCAACGTGGACGTCAGCAAATCCATCACCTTTGACGTTGGCGCCGGCACACCGGGGTTGGCTACTAACATCTTTACGGTTGCTAATAAGATCAAAATCGACTGCGTAAACTGCTATACCACCGGCACCTTCACCCTTACCGGCCACGTCTCGGTCTCCTTTTTCAGCTTAAAGTCGCTCACCCTCCAGGGCCAGCCCAAGAATTTCGTTGCAAACCTCCAGCTCACGACCACCGTTACTGCCGTCGAAAAAATAGACGCCCTTTCTTACAGCAAGGAGCTTTTCGCAGCAGGCATTCCCGGTGCTGGAATTGCCATTACCGGAATATTCCATCTCGGTACTACTATAAGCTATGAGGTCGGTATTAGTACCTCGGTCAAGGGCACCGCTTCTTTCGCCTACGGGCTCAGCGCCTCTGTCCCCGACACGGCGCAAATCACCGCGGATGTCCAAAACCCCGACAGCAGCTCCGCCACTGGCTTCGAAAATGGTAATATCACTCCCAACTTTGATGTTACAGCTTTGACTGCCTCTATTACCGCCGCCGCCTTTTCCCAGCCCAAACTCGCCTTTGGAATCGAGCTTACCGGCGTCGGGACCTTCGATGTCGCCATGGTGCTCAAGCTCCCTCAGGTCTCTGCCACCCTCACCGCCGCTTACAACGAGACCGGACTTTGCAGCCAAACGCCCGGCTCCTCCAAAACTGGCGTCCAAGTTACATCCCTCCTCGCTATCGAAGTGGACCTGAATGTGGACGCCACCCTCGGCAGCAGCATGAAACCCAAATTCGCCAAGAAACTCTGGTCCCTCCTCAACCAGCCCCTTCTCTCCAAGTGCTTCCCTCTCTCCATCCCCGGCCTCGGCCCCGTCGGCTCCACCACCAAATCCATTCTCTCGACCCCGACAACAACCGCCAGCCTAACCAGCTTAAGTAAGAAACCCGTCCCCACGGGCACTGTCAGCGTGCCCACCGTTTCGCCCATTACATCCGGCGTCAAGACGACGTATCCGGGGACGGGCAAGCCAGGGCCGACGGGGACGGGGAAGCATGGGACCGGAAAACCGAGGCCTACGCGTACGGGCGCGAGTTTGTCCGGCGTGCCGCTGCCGACGGGGAATGCGACGCTTGGGGCGAGGAAATTGAGGAATCGGATTAGGGTGGCGAGGGTGCGTGTTTAGAGCGTTGGAGTGGGTCTTGAGCGATTATGCGGGATGCTACTGGGTGAGTAGTTACAGGGTAGCTTAATAGTTAGGATTCATGACATTGGGGGATTTTGCTTCTTCGATTGTTTTAGTATTTTGGGGTTGGGCGGCTAGAGATTCGAGGATTAAGGTCATGATACAGGCAAGTCATGGAAAGAAGAAGAAGACGGAAAGGTAGTAGCTAGCCTACTCCGTCACCAAATAATCTTAAATCAGTAAAACCCGCCCCCATCATCCTATCCTCAGCTCAGCTCCTCTCACCCAAAACCCCCTTCTTGGCCCCTGAACCAACAACCGATAGGACATCCGTACTCGCCACCACCAACGCGCAAAAGAGATGAATGTAGTTGGAATTTCGCTTTGACAGTTGGTTTTGGTTTTTTCCTAAAAGGGCTTTGGCGAAACGAAAGACGTGAGATACCTTTTCCTTTTTCCTCATGATATTTTTCATATTTGCAACTTTTCCCTTTGCTTGCTTGTTCTTGTTCTTTTTTTCTTTTCTTTTTTTTTTTTAGCTTTTTCGGGAAATGAGTTGTGAATTCTTCGAGTTAGATCTTTTGGACTTTTTTTTATTGAGGAGGTTCTGCTTGGCTGGTATGTTTGGTTTAACGTTTTTTACTAATATTCGTACTTCTTTTCAAATGTCGTCGTGCGCGTCATGAGTCTTTGCGAGTCTTGAATGCTGTTGGTTTTTTTTGGGGGGGGGGGAGGTGGGTGAAGAAGAAGCAGATTCTTGGACTTGAGATCCGAGCAGCTCTGACTACGTACGTATGAGTGAACCAATGGCTTTGGAACAGTATAGGTTATGATAGGGTAAAGTCGTGGCTGCTTTTTTCTGAATGCTTGCAATGCGGGTAGAGGAGCATGTGAGCGTGTTTCTGAACTTGAGAAGTTTTGCTTCTTTTAAGATCGAGTTGAAGGTTTGGGTATATTGAAGTGAGTTGTGTTCGAGTAAAGAGTGGTTTACACCCATTGAACTCTTGGCCAATCAGGTCGATGCCAATTAAGCTTACTACGTACGGTAAGAATAAAATCGTACGGCCGCGACCGAGGGTCTCAGTGCCACTCGACTTCTTCTCGATTCTTTGACTTTCACATGCAATTCAACGCTTTCTTGACTTGAAGGTTCCACTCTCAACAGCAAATGCACCGTCATAGTGCAGGCGAACCTGAAAATGCCCCGCCATTCAGCATGCAGTACCCCGCCGACGATACGGAGCGCGCTTGTCGCTTTCTCTTACAGAGAATGTACGAGTAAGTAACGGCCCGTTCGAATAGGATGACGACGACCCATGCAAGGCATGAATTTTCTCCGCTGCTATTCTTGTTATTGCTATATATCGCTCCTTTCTTTACAAATGCTTTTTAGGTGATCTCTTCACTCTTCAATCGAATAGCTTCAATCACTATTCTATGACACTTTCGAAATGCCTCATTCCCTGAAAGATGTGGCCTCTCCCACCAAACCCCAAAACAAGGGTTCCTGGACATCTTTCCTCAGAGTACGCAGCTTTTCTGACTTTTCTCTTGCTTTTGATCGTATCTAGCTTGCTAATCCTTCTCCAGTCAATTGCTTCCTTTTCCGGAGACCTCTCCTCTCTAGTGGCTCCGCCGTTCATCCTCTCCACAACTTCCCTCGTCGAATACTCTTCCTACTGGGCTGATCGACCTTCGCTGTTTGTCGCCCCTGTAAATGAGCCAGACCCTGCAAAACGTGCATTGTCGGTTCTCAAGTGGTTCTTGAGCACATTGAGGCAGCGTACGGCATATAGAGATGGAAAGGTTGGTGGCGAGAAGAAGCCGTTGAATCCGTTCTTGGGGGAGTTGTTTGTGGGAAAGTGGGAGGATGCCGCTGGTACTACACAAATAGTGTCTGAGCAAGTGAGGTATGCGCATGGTTTTTGTATGTGAAATTGGGACAATCTAAGAAAGACACAGCCATCACCCACCAGTTACAGCATACTGCATTCGGAACAAGCAGCACGGGGTCCGAGTAAGCGGTTCCATTTGCTCCTCTGACACAAATTCTCACACGTATCCATTTGACAGCTGCACGGCTATACTGCTCCCAAAACCTCCTTCTCCAACACAGTCCACGTCAGACAATCCGGCCATGCGCTTCTTCACCTTGACAGATACGACGAAGACTACCTCATCACACTACCACCTATACATATCGTGGGCCTAATTTATGGCTCTCCATCCATTGAATTAAGCAAGAGCAGCTACATTCAAGCCTCCTCCGGTTTCACCGCCAAAGTCGACTACTCCGGCCGAGGATGGTTGGGCGGGAAGAAGACATCCTTCACCGCAACGGTATATCGAGAAGGACGGCCAAAGGACGTGCTGTACAGTATAGAGGGACAATGGGCGAACGCCTTCACCATCACCGACGCCAAAACCCAGCGCAAACTCGAAACCTTTGACGGAAACAAGCATGCCATAACCCCCTTTAAGATCGCCCCGCCAGAGAAGCAAGATCCCCTCGAGTCACGCCGCGCATGGCATGGCGTCACCTCGGCCATCGTTAACGGAAACATGGATTTAGTGAGCGTCGAAAAAGCCAAGATCGAGCACCGGCAGCGCGAGATGCGGAAACGCGAGCGGGCTGATGGAAAGGAGTGGAAGACTCGGTATTTCGAAAAGGTGGCGGGTGATGCTCTGGTCGACACGCTGGGGTCGAAGATTCAGTACAATAGCGAAGTCGACAAGACGGGTGGGATGTGGAGGTTGAACTCTAGAGGACATGCTTTTTTTCGGTGAATGCATGCTCAACCAATCTTTCTCTCGTGAACTCGGCCATCTCCCTTCTTCTGGAGGTCTTTTCTTGACGGCTATTTGTTGCAATTTATAGCCAGGCGTTTCCGGCTACGCGAGCACAGGGAACGATTCATGATCAACCCGCCGATATAGACCTTGACGAAGATGTTAGCGAGGAGGTGAGTCATGAACCATAACGTGGTCTGAATTTACCATATGAGCGACTATATTCGATCTGTGAGTTGCTAAAAGACTGTTCGTGCTTCTTTTTAACATCTGAACGAGATTTCAACTTTAAATCCCAGTGATGTTACTAGGAGATTCACATCAGCAATTCTTCTCTCCACTGAACAAAAAGCAATTGAACATTAAATACCACCCCAGTTCTGAATCCCCATCTCTTTTCACACAAAAAATCACTACGAACTACACTTCGCGAAAAGAAGCCTCCGCACTCACCAACCCGTCTTCATAACCCCACAACTTCAAAAACCCTATCTCCCACATCTCCCACACCACACAACCCCAGCACCAACGACCATCTCCACAAACCCAATTCCTCTCATTCAAGTTCAAAACATCCTTCACCACACACAAAAGTCGTCAACCCAACCAGTGCCACCAATGTTCCAAAAATCAACCTTTTTGACACTCACTCACTCACTATACCTTTTCTCTCCCTGACACACAAAACGTTCCATCAAACTTCTTCTTTAGCAAATCAATGTATCCCTACCTATCTTAGTAGAATATCTGTGCGATTCGTTTTTTCCGCCATCATCGCTACCTGCGTCAAATACCCCTTTTTTTTAAAGATGGAGATTTAGGAAAACCAACAACAACAACATCTTTGAAATCTTGGGAATGTCAACACGTCGTATCGCTGCCGAAACTTCCCCCCCCCCCCTCGGACCTCCAAAGAGACAGCCAAAGCGGGCTCCATCTATCGTTCGTCGTACTGTAGTAGC
>JAABVA010002137.1_pt1 | contig 20111 bp, 24 predicted proteins | sample 5560331 | NCBI WGS metagenome assembly JAABVA01 (sample SAMN12812661, study PRJNA571458) | rock metagenome | isolation source: Antarctica rocks | place: Antarctica: Victoria Land, Mt New Zealand sud | collected 2016-01-07 | reverse complement strand
CCCACTCTCTCTGGCCAGCCTCATCGCCCCACACCCCATGGTTCACCGGCACCTCGCCAACGCGCCGCGAAGGCGCAAACCTCACATCCGATATCCCGTCCGGGACCTATTTTAGCGCCTATGCCGGTCAGCCCCCCGTTCACGAACGTGACGACGAAGCCGAGGGCGAACAGCATCGGCACCGTGAGATGAATGTCGGCATGCCACAAGGTCAGCACCCAGTTATAGACCTTGATGGCAGTCGGCACGGCGATGATGAGCGTTGTGACGGCAAAGAAAAACCCGAAATTCAGGTTCATTCCGCTTACGTACATATGATGTGCCCAGACCACGAAGCTGAGGGCGCCGATGATGACGATCGCCCATACCATCATGCGGTAGCCGAAGATGGCCTTCCGGGCATGGACGCTGATCAGGTCGGAGACGATGCCGAACGCCGGCAAGGCGACGATATAGACCTCGGGGTGGCCGAAGAACCAGAACAGGTGCTGCCACAGGATCGGACTGCCGCCGCCATATTTCAGGTGCTCTCCCATCGAGATGAGGCTCGGCATGAAGAAGCTGGTGCCCAGGGTCCGGTCGAACAGCATCATTACGGCGGCGACGAACAAGGCGGGGAAGGCCAGCAATGCCATGACCGTGGCCGTGAATATGCCCCATACGGTCAGGGGCATGCGCATCAGGGTCATCCCCCGCGTGCGCCCCTGCAGCACTGTCACCACGTAGTTCAGCCCCCCCATCGTGAAGCCGACGATGAACAGAATGAGGGAGAGGAGCATAAGGATGATGCCGGTTTCCTGCCCCGGCGTCCCGGCGAGGATCGCCTGCGGCGGATACAAAGTCCAGCCGGCGCCGGTGGGACCGCCCGGGGCGAAGAAGCTCGCCACCAGCACCAGCACCGCAAGCAAATAGAGCCAGTAGCTCAGCATGTTTGCGTATGGAAAGACCATGTCCCGGGCACCGACCATCAGCGGAATGAGGTAGTTGCCGAAGCCGCCGAGGAACAACGCCGTGAGCAGGTAGATCACCATGATCATGCCATGCATGGTGATGAACTGATAGTAGCCTTCGGCAGAGATAAAGGAGAAGGTGCCTGGGAAGCCGAGCTGCAGCCGCATCAACCAGGACAGCACCAGGGCGACCACTCCGATCGCCATCGCCGTAATCGAGTATTGGACCGCTATGACTTTGGCGTCCTGGCTAAAAACATACTTCGTGACCCAAGTCTTCGCGTGGTAAAGCTCCACGTCCTGGACTTCGGCAATCGGGATCACTCCGCCTGAGCCGAGCATGGCTTCGCCCATTGAACCGCCCCCCTAATTATTCGCCATTTGCTTAAAGGTCTGCTGTTTTTCCAGCCAAGCCTGATATGCGTTCTCCTCCTCGACGACGACGCTGCCCCTCATTTGCGGGTGGCCGATGCCGCAGAAGCCGGCGCAGAGGATTTCGTAGGTGCCGGCTTTCGTCGGAGTGAACCAGAAATAGGTGACCAGGCCCGGAAGCAGATCCATCTTGGCCCGGAACTCCGGCACCCAGAAATCGTGCACCACGTCGAGGGAGCGGAGCAGCAGCTTGACCGGCTTGCCGATTGGCAAGTGCAGGTCGTCGCCGATGATCACAATATTATCCCGCCCGTTTGGATCGTTCGGATTTAATCCCAAAGGATTGTCGGCACTAACATATTGCGGATCGGACGTGCCGAGCCGGCCCTGCTTGCCGGGCAGCCGGAAGCTCCATTGCCACTGCTGGCCCACGACTTCAAGTTCGGCGGCCCCTGCTGGAACTGTGACGAACTGCGACCAGACGATCAGGCCCGGCGCCAACATGGCCGCGACGCCGACCGCCGTCGCTATGCCGAGCCAGGACTCCAGCCTAGTGCTTTCCGGCTGGTGAGCCGCCTTTCTTCCATCAATGTGACGGAAGCGGAACACGCAATAAGCCATGAACAAGACGACAGCAGAGAAGACGAACCCGGTAATCCAGAATGTAATGTCGATCGTGGCGTCAATGTAGCTCCAATTCGACGCAATCGGCGTAAACCACCACGGGCTCAGAAAGTGGAACACTACTGATCCAACCGCCACGAGAACCAAAACCAGCGCTACAATCATCCCTTTGCGATCCTTCGTTTTTTACGAGAACGGAAACGCGAGCCGTTAGGGTGACACCACCTTGCGATAAAGGTGCCATGTTGAGTGGCCGAGCACAGGCAAGACGATGATAAGGCCAATGAACAGGGGGATCGAGCCGATCACTAGACCGCTGGTGATGATCAGGCCCCAAAGAGCCATCGGGCCGGGGTTGGCGATCACTGCGCGGACCGATGTCCGCACCGCGAGGCCAATCCCCACATCCCGGTCCAGCAGCATGGGAAACGACACGGCGCTGATGGTCAGCACCAGGACGGCAAAGATAAAGCCTACGCCCATGCCAATCACAGCCATCGCCCATCCCGCGGGCGTCGTCAGCACGTCGTTGATGAAAGAGCCGACCGATGAAGGGGGTTGTGGCCCTAGCGTTACGACGTAGATCGCCCACGCCGCCGAAAGCCAGACTACGAAGATCATCACCAATAGCAGGCCGAGCAGGATGATCGAGCCGATTGAAGGAGAGCGGATCACGCCAAAAGCCGCCATCCAACCGCCTTTCAAGCCTTGCTCGCGCAGCCGGCTCATCTCGTAGAGGCCCACGCCTGCCAACGGGCCCAGCAACGCGAAGCCAGACGCGAGCGGAAATAGTAACGGCAGCATGTCGCTGCCGGACGCCAGCCGAGCGAAGAACAGACCTAATACAGGATAGAAGAGGCAGAGGAAGATGACGTCTGCCCGGTTCTCCCCGAAATCCTCAAACCCCTTCGCCAGGGCTTCCATAAGATCAGCCGGCCGGATGCGCCGGATCTCCGGCAACCCGGCGGTGACGGGCTGCCGCGTTCGATGCATAGCGTGGGTTGTCGGCGACATTGCCTGACCGGCATGCTTGGACATATCCGCTGCCCACTCAACGGGGTTTCGAATTGCCATAAGTCCTCCCCAAACGCCGGTTCAAAGGCCTGGGCTACCCGTGACTCCTTGATCTGCCCAGAATGAAGCATCCAAAGTCTCAGGTCTCATGCTGACCGTGCCACAGACTTCATACTCATGTCTATTTGTATTTCCCTCGCCGGATATCGAAATGTCCGAGACGCGAGCCAGCATTGAGCATACCGTCCGGAAGTTAGTGGGCCACGGCGTCTTGGTGACTGATAGCCCCAACCGGGTCATCTTGCCGCCGCGATCCCGATCCATCGGAGTTTTATTTTGGAGAAAATTGGGTCTAACCATATGCAATGACCCATCATTTTCGACTGCTGTGGCCACAAAGCTGCTTCTGTAAGTCGGCGCTGGGATCCTCAGGTTAGAAGCCGTATCGTCAGGGGTTTAATCTGAAACTTCGGTGCCGAAACGGGTTCCGATATGAAGCGGATCCACATGGATTGCTGCAAGCGGGCGTGAACGCGCTGTTGCGCGCTAAATTCCGACTATCCCGCATTAACCGCTGAACACTCTTCTGAATTACTTGAAGATGATTGGAACGCTTATTGGGCGTCCCTCCTGGCGCACCGAGTGCGAAATGGCGCAGGCGGGGGAACAACATCGTGCCCGCCGCGAAGCTTAGACCAAGTCTCGTTGATCAGCACCTGTGTGCCCAGTTGCACAGCCCGAGTGTCACGATGCGCCAGGGCTCGGCCGCAAGCTTGTTCCAGGCAAAGGCACAGTGGTCCACGATGTCGCAGTAGCAGGTGAACACCCGGTTCGAGAGCCAGTTATCACGCATGAACTCCCACACGTTTTCTGCCTTCAGTCCGCTTCGCGGCCTGCCCCCCGGGGGATTGCTGCGCGATGGTTCAGCTCCGGGCATTTTGCTGGCAAGGCAACAATGGTGATGTTGTCCGGCACGACCAGGTGAGCCGACCTGTGCCAGCTCGCCCGGTCGAGCAGCAGCAGAGCATGCCGACCCGGCGTCACCTTGGTCGAAAGTTCGGCGAGGAACAGCGTCGTCGCCTTGATGATGCACCAAGGCAGGATCAGGCCTGCGGTCTTGCCGTCCTTGGGGCAGATTGCGCCAAAGATGTTAGGTCGATGCCGTATGCTGCTCATGCGGGGCGGACGGGCGGTGAGCTTGTGATACCGCATCGCGCGCAGCTCGCGGCTGAGTGTTGGCTTGGCGGCGAAAACCCCGAACTCGTGCCACAGCCACTGGCACAGATCGATCAGCCGCCAGCGGACCATGCCGTGGATCGCGGGCGTCGGACCGCCCTCGATGGTTCCCACCAACGCTGCCCGGTGCGTGTCATCAAGCCGGGACGGTTGCCCGGGCGGCTTGCGGTCTATCGGCTCGTCAGGGCCGTGCGCATTGAACTTCAGCACCCAGCCCCGAACGATCTGCCGATCAACGCGGCCTCTGTCCGTGTCGCGCCGTTTGTAAATCGCAGCCAAGGCCAGCAAGCGCCGGGCCTGCGAAGCATTCTTCGAACCCTTGGCCAAGACCCGCAGGTGAACCGGGTCAAAATCAGGCCGGAGCAGGACGGGCATGGCAAACTTCCACAGTTCGCCAACCTCGAATCAGATGTCAGCCGCTCCGGGAATCCCCCCACCGGAGTCAAGGCTTCAGAGACTTGGTATAAACGCCGAGCGGAGCAGCATCTGGCTCGGGCCTACGCAGCGCCGCCGAGAACGTCGAACGTTCTGGATCACCGCCGCGATCATCGCGGTCCTTGCGTTGGCGATGTACCACGTCCGGGTCCATTGAGAGCCTTAGAGCGGTCCTCCGCAGCCGCGACCTAATTGGCCGAAGTTGGCCGAAAGCCGCCTGTCCGCTCTCGGGCCAGCAGCGCGACAAAACGGACACTGGCGTGAGGTGTGGCTTCGGCAGCTACCAACCCCATTGCGGACATAGCGGCGATCAGGCACCTTCTCGCCGTTGGCGCGACTTGTAAGGACATGGCAATGGACGTCGATCGCCTTTTGCGGCTCGCGCGCGAGCTCGTCGGCGAACTTATGTTTTGCGTCGCGTCGACTCACGGCGAGGACGGCAGCATTAGCGCACGGATTGTTCAGCCCTTGCCGCTTCAGGATAACTGGACGGTCAACACCATCACCAACCGGCGATGCAGAAAAGTGCGCGAGATCGAGCGCTCCGGCCGGATGACCCTGCTCTACCAGCACGACCAAAGCAAGAGTTACGTCTGCCTGATGGGTCAAGCCGAGATCGTCGAGGACGTCGAACTCAAGCGTTCGATATGGACATCTAGCTATGATCGCTGGAATACAGGTGGGCCGGAAAACCCCGCTACTGTGTTCATGCGGCTCGCTACCGATCGCATCGAGCTGTGGAGCGCGGCGCATGACGTCATGCCGCCGCCGACTGGCTATAGCGCCGCCATTCTCCTGCGCCAAGATGACGGATGGCGTTGCTCGGCAACTTGATCCCGACTTACGATGTCCGCTTCCCACCACTGTCGGCCAGGCGCTCACGCAGAGGGGAGGTCCGCTTTCGCAAGCGGCGAGACCGCCGCGCTACAGCCAAGATGGGCGCATAGCAGACTTGGCTCGGCCCGCTGTGGAGAGACCGTTCAGTTCCCGGCCGCCAGCTTGTCCTGCGTCTTAGTGTCGAAGTCACCAGCGTCGTGGCGCTCATGCAACTGGCTTGCCGGCTCGCCGCTGACGCGGTTAACCATCCGCCCACGCTGGGCGGCAGGCCGCGCGCCGATCGTGTCAGCCCAGCGCTGCACGTTCTTGTATTCCTGCACCTGCAGGAACTCGGCCGCCTCGTAGAGCCAGCCCTTCGCCAGACCGCCATACCAGGGCCAGACGGCGATGTCGGCAATAGTATAGTCGCCGCCGGCCAGATACTCGGTCCCAGCGAGGCGGCGGTCGAGCACATCCAGCTGACGCTTCACCTCCATGGCGAACCGATCAATCGGGTATTCCATCTTTGTCGGTGCGTAGGCGTAGAAATGGCCGAAGCCTCCACCCAGGTAGGGCGCGCTTCCCATCTGCCAGAACAGCCAGGACAGGCATTCGGCGCGCGCGCCGGCCTCGGTCGGCAGGAAAGCTCCGAATTTTTCTGCGAGATGCATCAGGATCGCGCCGGACTCGAACACCCGGATCGGCGTCGGGCCGCTTCGATCCACCAGAGCCGGGATCTTGGAGTTGGGATTGATGGCCACGAAGCCGCTTCCGAACTGGTCGCCGTCGCCGATCCGGATCAGCCAGGCGTCGTACTCCGCACCACGATGGCCGAGGGCCAACAGCTCCTCCAGCATCACCGTGACCTTCACGCCGTTCGGCGTTCCCAAGGAGTAAAGCTGGAGGGGATGGCGGCCGAGCGGAAGGTCTTTATCGTGCGTGGGCCCCGATATCGGGCGGTTCGTGCTCGCGAACCGGCCGCCGTTCTCCTTGTTCCAAGTCCAGATTTTGGCCGGCGTGTACTCGGACGAGCTGCTCATGTTCAAAACTCCAGGTAATCGATAGGCAAACGCGACCGTGCCGCGTGAGCCCTCAAGCCTACATGATAGGGCCGAACGGCGCGACGGACAGTGCGGCCTGCGCGCACGCCACATGGCCTGCTCCCAACACTTTTGCCATCAAGGGCCACTTCGGGTCAGGCAAAGGCAGCGATGCAGAAATCATTAAGGCGCATCTTTGGGCGGCAGCGTCGGCCTTGGCAGCGACGCAAACTCGACTGATCTGGCATCGCCGCCCAGGAACGCCGGATCGAGGCTGCCGTCACCTGCGGGATCGCCGCCCGCCTCCGCACCTGCGCCCGGGGCTGCTGCAGTCCCGTCCGGTGGCGCTGCCTGATCGCTGGCAGTCCCGAGATCCAGGCCGGCCACCCTGCAGATGGCCGGCTTGGATCTCGAGGCGCGCAGCCTCGACCTTTTGGGCGAGCCGTCTTGTGTAGGGCAGCCGGTAGGCTCTCGGCTCGCCATTCGGCCTGTTGGCCCTGTCGAGCGTTTCGAGCCACAGGTGGACCGCGCCGGGGTCGTTGCTGGCAGGGTCAGGCTCGACGGTCCGCACCCAAAGAACCTCGAAGCGTGCCGGCAGGGCCGCCGTCGCCGACCTGCACCGTCGGGTTGCGCTTCTCGACCGGTACCGAGACCGGGACCGGCTTTCCGGTCAGCGCCGCGAACTGGTAGACGTTGACGGTGTATTCGCCGGCGACGATGCCGCGAATGCTGACGGTCTCCTGCCGGATCGGCGACAGCACCTTCTTGCCGCCCACCATGATGAAGCCGACGATCGTGCCGACCAGGCCAAGCTTCATCAGCGTGTCGCTGGCGAACCCGCCAAGCTGGTTCGAGCCGCGAAGGCGAATGGCCAACCCGCGCAGGAGCAGCGTCTGATCGAGCTGCCGCGCACTCTGGACGCTGCCTTTGAGCGCGAGGTCGCGGATATGCTCGGCAACCGTAGCTGCTCAACCCGGGTGAGAAACGACCTGCCCGCGTAGGGTTTGTTGGATAGCTTGGTAGGCGCTTTCGCTCCAGTTGGAGCGGAACCCGCCGGTGACCTTGCGATAAGTGGCTGTCGGCCGCAGTTCGCGCTCGGACCCGTAGTTGTCGGCCACACCTCGGAATGGTCGAGGAACGTGAACAGATGCGATCGGACCCTGCCGTATCGCTTTCGCAGGCGCTGGCCGTCACGGTAGGTGGGTGCGAGCGCCATGACGGCGTCGAGGTCGCTGCTCCATTGGGGTTGCCAACGTCCCGGCGAGCGGCATGGTCGCGATGGAGCCGGCGCCAAGGCGGAGCAGAAGAAGGCCGAGCCTGCCCTCGCCGACGGCGAGGCGGTTCTTGGCGTAGGGCACGAGCGGCGCCCGGGCCGCCGTGCCGAACCCCACAACGAAGGAGGCGGCCCGTGTGGATTGCTGTTCAGGCGTGTCGGGGACGGGACGCGCCGTACCCGACGCAAGCAGGCCGTCCACACGGAGCGCATCAGCCGTTCCAGGCGTTCGGGCAATGGCGGCTCCAGGTACTGCGACCGGCACCGTTCGCGTGCCGCCGCAAAAAGCCAGTCTGGCCGGCGTTCGAGGGCGAGCACCTTATTGGCTGCTCCTACGCTTGGGTGTCCGTCAACGCCGAGCCGCGGTGTTCAATGCTTCAATCGTCTCGCTGCGCAGGGTGACTTTGCCGTCCACTATGGCCAGCTCGCTGCTGGGGACGCTCGCCACATGGCTGCCAGGCTGAAAGTACGAGCCAACCATGATCTCTGCGGTCTGGCCATCAGCGGAGAGCGCGCGGACGCTGCCTATGGTGTTGCCCTGCAGGTCGTAGAGCCAGCGCCCGACCGCGTTCGATGCAGCGAACGGTGTCGCGGCTTGGTTTGCCGCGGGAACGACAGCATTTTGGGCCACTGCCCCACCGCTGACGGCGAGCATCAGTGAAGCTACAAGGCTGAAATAACGCGTGTTCATGATTTTGGCCCTCCATGTTGGGGCGCACCGGCGCGGATAGCCACGTGATCCAGGCAAAAGCGGGAAAGCCGGGCCGCCATACATCGCGTCCAGTTCGCCACGCTCTTCCGTGAAACCAGCAGCTCTGCCCGGCGGTGATGGGCCGTGTTCAGCGCTTAACGAACCGCTCATGCCACCGCCTCCGTGGGTGCTTGGTCCAGGAAGCCCGTCACGGCAGACAAGCGCCCATCCTCTGTAACGACGCCGAAATCGGTGCCATGTGCCACCGCCGGAGCACCTGAGGCAGCAAGGGTCCAGGAAAAACGTACCCGGTCGCCATACCCGTCGGGCTGACCCTGCAGCGTAAAGCGGTGACCGGGGAAACGCTCGTGCACGGCGCCGATCAGGGTGCCAATCTGCTCCCGGCCCGTGCCCTGCATCATGGGATCGACGTAGCTGGCATTCTCGATCCAGGATGCCTCCATCAGCCTGCGGCGCTGTGCCGGATCAACCTCGTTCCATACCTCGATGTAGCGATGAGCGATCGTCGTGGGGTCGGTCATAGTGGCGTCTCCTCCGGTGGCCCGCTCAGTGCGGGTGTCGGCATCTCTCCAGCATTGCCGGGCCTCAGTCGATTACCTCCGAGGTCGTGGCGCTCGGGCCGTGGCGGACCTATTCGTCCGTGAGCGGAAAGGCCCGTTTCATTGCGCGACGCCATGCTTCAAGCGCGGACGACCAGAAGCAGGACCATCAGGCCGAGCGCCAGAACGGACGGGTAGAAGGTCAGGCCGAAGCCGAGGGCGCGGCTGCCCGCGCCGCGGCGATAGCCGATCCAAAACGCGAGCCGGCCGCCGCAGAACAGGGCCACGAGCAGCGGTATCAGCACCATTTCACGTCCGCGCAGCAGGCTCGCAAGGGCAAGGTGCGCGGCGAGTGCAAGCACGACCTGCTCAAGCGTGTTCTGCAACACGGCGGCCGCGACGGCGATCCGGGGACCCGGATCGCCGAACCCGGAACCCTGGATGTCGGCCGCCGAGAAGAAACGGCCGCGCGCCACCACGGCGATCCCCGCCGCAAGCCAGGCGACGATGAACAGGTCACAGCGCAGCGCGAAGGCGAGTCGGTCCTCCAGCCGCGGCAGCGCGGGGATGAGGGGCCGCGCAAGGAAGGAGCCGAGCCCCAACACCAGGAACGTGACGATTAGGGCAAGCGCCATGCCGCGCAGCACGCGGCGTTGCTCGGCATCCAGCATCGGCGCCCCTCCATCCCGACTGACCACGGTCAGCTTACCTTCCGCCAACCAGTTTCAGCGAGCGTGCGCGGGGGCCGATGAATGCACGCCCAACCGCAGATGGGTGCGATCTGCTACATCCGGCCTTATTCTCGTTGCAGCCGGATCAGCCGTTCGGCCGTGGCGTCGTCGGCCGGGTAGAACGCCTCGATCGCCAGCTCCGACAGCGTGACCTCGACCGGCGTGCCGAACATGGTGGTGGTCGAGATCAGGGAAAGCCGGCCCTGCGCGGTATCGAGCTGCAACGGCACAACGATGCCGCCAGGCAGGTGGGGCGTAGGCATAGTCGCAATCGGGCCGCAGGCCGGTGGGGCGCCGAATGCGGCGAGTTCCGCAAGCAGCGCTGCCAGCACAGGGTCGGCGCTCGCATCGACCTGCCGTCGCAGCCGCTCCAGCAGGTGCGCCCGCCATTCCGGGAGATTGGCGATGCGCGGCGCGAGCCCGCGCGGGTGCAAGCTGAGGCGCAGCACATTCACCGGCGGCGCGAGCAGGGCTGCGTCGGCGACGCCGGCCAGCAGCGCGGCGACCGATGCGTTGGCCGCGATCAAGTGCCAATGCCGGTCCACCGCCAGCGCCGGGTGCGGCGCGTGCGCGTGCAGGATCAGCTCCACCGCTTGCTGCGCGGCGCGCATCGCCGGGTCGTCGAGCGGGTGTTCGGCGTAGAGCGGGGCATAGCCGGCAGCGAGCAACAAGGCATTGCGCCCGCGCAGTGGCACGTCGAGCTGTTCGGCCAGGCGCACCACTACCTCGCGACTCGGGCTCGCCCGGCCGCTCTCGACGAAGCTGAGGTGCCGCTGCGAAACCTCGGCGTCCAGCGCCAGGTCGAGCTGGCTGCGGCGGCGCCGTTGCCGCCATACACGCAGCAATGCTCCAAAGGAGGCGCTGGGTCTGGAGGTCGTCATGGAGATGGTGGCCATGCCGCAGCGTAGTCCGGCACGGGCGTGCAGCCGATAACCTCCGACGTAATCGCGCAATTGCTTGGCCGGGCGGAGGGTGGGGTCGTCGAAACCCTATGAAGGATGCATCCGATGCCCGCCATCACTCTCAGGTCCACTTCGTTCCTGCGCTTCGCATTGCTGGGAGACGCCGCCGCGAGCGGTGCGACCGGCCTGCTGCTCGCCACGGCTGCCGGGCCGCTCGCAACGCTCCTGGAATTGCCGGAGCCGCTGCTGCGCGGTGCGGGCCTAGTGCTGCTGCCCTATGCGGCAGCCATCGCCTGGGCGGGCACCCGCGCCGCTTCGCCTCGCTGGGCCGTGCGGGCCGCGGTCGCGCTCGATCTGATCTGGACCGCCGACAGCCTTTTGCTGCTCATTCTCGGCCCTGCCTCGCCGAATGCGTTCGGTATCGCCTTCGTGCTGGCACAGGCGCTGGTCGTGCTCGGCTTCGCGGCCGCGCAGTGGACCGCGTTGCACCGCGCGGGCGCAGATGCGCCGTTGGTCCTCGCCTAACCCGCCGCGACACGGAGAGCACAGAAATGGAACCCGGGACTCCCACACGCGCCACTTTCCTCATCCGTACGTCGGACGGCGTCGGGCCGTTCCACCGTGACTGGGGCGACGGCCTGCCAGTGGTCTTTACCGCCTCCTGGTCGCTGCCCTCGAACTCCTGGGCCTACCGGATGCTGGTCCTGTCCGAGGCCGGGTTGGGGACACGCCCATATATGCACCAAAACTCAAGTTAAGCCGTTCGGTTTAGGTGCTCTGCAAGCGCGTCGATGAACACGCGGACCTTGGCAGACAGGCTGCGGTGGCTGGGGTAGAGCGCGTGCACGTCGACGGAGTCGTCCTGGTACTCCGGCAACAGCCGGATCAGGGTTCCGTTGGCGACCGCATCCGCCGCGTAGAAGTCCGGCAGGCGGCCGATGCCGGCGCCGCCGATCAGCACTGTCTGGAGGACAGCAGGTTCGGGAACAACCGTTCCCGGCACGACCTCGATCTCGTGGAGCACGCCGCCGGGCGCCCGGAACCGCCACGTCGACCTGCGATCGACGCGGCCGATCAGCTCGTGTGAGCGGAGATCATCGGCCGTCGTGGGCGTGCCACGCACCGCGAGGTAAGCGGGGCTGGCGCAGGTCCAGAGCGCGATCGCCGTCAGCCGGCGCGCGATCAGCTCGGAGTCGCGCAGTGGCCCGATCCGGATGGCGACGTCGAAGTCCTCAGTAAGCAGGTCGACGTTGCGGTTGTCGATGCTGAGTGCCACGCGCACCTCGGGATAGCGGGCAAGGAACTCTGGCAGCATCAGCGCTAGCGGCCCGACGGCAAAGGTGAACCCCACGCTCACCCGCAATGTGCCGCGCGGCACGCCGATGAGCCCGATCAGCGCATTCTCGGCGTCGCCAACGTCGTCGAGGATGCGCTGTGCATGACGCTGCAGCAGACGCCCGGCATCGGTCAGCCGCAGGTGCCGCGTCGAGCGCTCGATCAGCGCCGAACCGGCCGCCGCTTCCAGCCGCGCGAGCGAACGGCTAGCGGAGGACTTCGGCATGCCGAGCGTGCGCGCGGCTGCTGACAAGCTGCCGAGGTCCGCGATGCGGGCGAAGGCACGGAGGTCGGTAAGGTCGAACATGGAGGCCAAGCGTTCCACGGCGGGAACGCGCTGTCCAGCTTTCGCTGACTAATCACTGCCGTAGGAACAGCTAGATTGTCCCAAGCGAACACGAAAGGACCTTGACGATGACCCAGACCGTTCTCCTCGCGGGTGCGACCGGCATGCTCGGCAGCCAGATCGCCCGCCATCTGCTGGACCAACCCGAGGCGCGCGTCCGCCTGCTGGTCCGCGGCGCAGACGCCGTCCAGAAGCGCGTGGCCCTCGACCCGCTACTCACGCGCGGGGCCGAGATCATCGAGGGCGACCTTGCCGACCACGCCTCGCTCGACCGGGCGACCCAGGGCGTGGAGGTGATCGTCTCCGCCGTCCAAGGCGGCCCCGACGTCATCATCGACGGACAGGTAGCACTCGCCGAGATCGGGCGACGCAACGGCGTCCGCCGCATCCTGCCGTCTGATTACGCGCTCGACTTGTTCAAGGCGTCGCCCGGCGAACACATGATGTTCGACCTGCGCCGCACTGCGGACGAGAAGATCGCGGCGACCGGCATCGAGCACATCCATGTCCTGCAGGGCGCGTTCATGGAAATGTTCGGCCCCGGCATGGGCGCGATCGACTACGACGCCGGGGCCGTGAGCTTCTGGGGCGACGGCACGCAGGTGATCGAGACCACCAGCGTCGAGGATACCGCGCGGACAGTGGCGCGGGTCGCGCTCGACCGGACCGTTCCAAGCGGCAAGTTCGCCTTCGCCGGCGACAAGGTGTCGATCCTGAATGCGGCCCAGGTGATCGAGGCGCAGACCGGGCGCCGGTTCGAACGCCGCTCAAACGGCTCGGAGGCCGACCTGCGCGCTGCGATGGCGGAAGCGCACAAGGACACGTCCAACCCGTTCAAGGCGGTGATGCTGGCGTATCAGCTTTATATGCTGACCGGCCAGACCGCGCTGTCCGATCTTTGGAACGGTCATTACCCCGACCTGAAGCTCGAAAGCTTCGCCCAGTTTGCTGCACGGGCGCTACCCCGCAAGGCAGGCGCCTGAACCGTCATCCCCAATAGGGCCATCACCCGCCCGCTTGGCGACGTGGTGCCTCCTCGACCACTCAAGGAGAGTTCGTCATGAGCACCGATGCCCCTGCAGCCTTGCCGCCGATTCCCGGCTCGGAGCCGTTTATCCGCAATTCCGGCGCGGCGCCCGCCTATTGGCTGGTCGATGTCCTCTGGATGGTCCTCGCAGACGGCACCGACACTGGCGGCCGGTTCTCGATGATGGAGCAGTTGCTGCCGAAGGGCTCTGGCCCGGGTCCGCACAAGCACACCTGGTCCGACGAGACGTTCTACATGCTCGACGGCGAGATCACCCTGCTGGTCGGCGACGAGATCAGGACCGCGCGCAAGGGCGACTTCGTCATGGTGCCGCGCAGCACCCGCCATGCCTTCCGCGTCGATAGCAAGACCGCGCGCTTCCTCAACGGCTACACGCCCGCGAGCATGGAGGCGTTGATCGTGGAGCTGGCCACGCCCACGACCGAACGCGTCCTGCCGCCCAAGGGCGCGGTCGCGCCGCCGGCGATGAACCCCGACCTGCTGCAGCGATATGGCATGGACGTCCTGCCCGGTCCGGACCCGCTGCGTCCAGGCGGACGCTGAGCTTGTTCGGGGGGCACTTACGGAGGGCGCCCATCATGTATCGCGCCATCGTCCGCCGAAAGCTAAACAGGTCTTCGCGTCGCTGGACAAAGGCGACTACGAGCCATTGCCCGCCGGCTTGGCTGCCGATTTCGACCAAGTTTTCTCCGGCGCTCACGCCCTCGGAGGCACGCGCCACACAAAGACAAGCATGCGGCGCTGGTTCGTGCGGCTCTACCTTCTTTTCCCGAACCTGCACTTCACGATCAGGCACATCGCCGTTAGCGGGCCACCTTGGAACACCTCCGCCATGGTCGAATGGCGCGACGCGGCGACGCCGGCTGATGGTGTGCCCGGCCGGTGCAGGCCGTGGTCGTGCTGGATGAGCTCGTCGTGCGGCGTCATCGATGGCTCCCCATCTGGATGGCGGTCAAAGGAAGGCCGTTTCGGCCGGATGCTGCCGAGCCTGGGCGGCGGTGCGGACAGAGGCGTTGGCGGCGCCGAACCCCTCGTAGCCGCTGCGACGCTGCACCGCCTCGAAGAAGAAGCGGTCCTGGAAGGCATCGGTGTAAAGGTGCCAGAACTCGCCCTGCGCATCGCGGTCATACAGCAATCCATGCTGCTGCAGGGTGGCCAGGGTTGCATTGTCCAAGCCCCATCGGGCCGAGAGGTCGTCATAGTAGTTGTCCGGCATGAGCAGCACCGGAGCGTCCAGCGCCTCCAGCCCTGCGGCCGTGCGGTCGATATCCTGAGTGGAGAGCGCGATGTGATGCACCCCGGCTCCGGCGAACGCGGAGACGAAGCGCCCTGTTGCCGTCCCGTGGCCCTCGGACGCGTTCAGCGCCAGACGAAACTTGCCATTGGGACTAACCAGGGCGCGGCTGCGCACCAAGCCATAAGGGTCCGGCGTTTCCAGTTGCGGCTGCGGCACCAGGCCGAATACGGCCCGCCAGAACAGCACGAAGTTGTCCATCCGCCCGGTCGGAAGCGCCTGAACAACGTGGTCGAAGGCGTCCAAGCTGACCGGCCCGTCCTCACCGGGCGACAGGAAAAAGTCGTCTTCCCAGAAAACCTGGCTGCCGGTTTCGGGCTGCACCAAATAGAGCAGCGTGCCGTCCGGTGCCCGGATGGCGGGGATGCGCCGCTCGCCCGCGCCGATCGGCTCCTTCCACTCCGGGCACAGCAAGCCGTCGGCGCGGTCCAGCGTGCGGGCCGCGTCGTCCACTCGCAGCCCCATGGCGCAGACGGAGGGGCCGTGCAGTTGGAAGTGCTCGGCCGCGGCGCTGTCTGGTTCCGCGTTCAGCACCAGGTTGATCCGGCCCTGACGGTAAAGGCCGATGGCCTTGGACCGATGCCGGCCCGCTTGGCGGAAGCCGAGCCGGCTCAGATAAGCCGCCAGCTCCTGTCCCGTCGCTTCATCCACGGCAAATTCCAGGAACTCCACCCCGTCCAGCGCGGGAGCCGCTGGCAGGACGCCGCTGCCGCCGCCGTCCGCCTCGACCAGGATCAGGGAGCGCAGGCCGTCGCGCGCATTCAGGCGAGCCGGCGCTGCGCGGAACTCGTCGTTAAAGATTTCCAGGGACAGAGGCCCCGCGTAGCCGGCAGCCAGGACGGCCCGGACGAAGCCGGTCACGTCGAGGTCGCCTTGGCCTGGAAAGTTGCGGAAGTGCCGGCTCCAGGACAGCACGTCCATCGACAGCTTCGGTGCGTCGGCGAGCTGCACGAAAAACAGCTTGTCCGCTGGCACCTGGGCGATGCTCGAGGGGTCGTCACCGAGGGACAACGTATGGAAGCTGTCCACGATCAGGCCCAGTGCCGGGTGGTCGGCCTCCTGCACGATGCGCCAGGCGTGGCTCCAACGGTTGACGTGCCGGCCCCATGCCAGCGCTTCATAGCCCACGCGCAGCCCGCGGCGCGCGGCACGCTCAGCCATCTCGGCCAGATCGGCCGCAGCGCGGGCGTCATCGTCGAGGGCAGCAGGCTGTACGTTGCTGCATACCAGCACGAGGTCGGTGCCCAGCGCCTGCATGACGTCGAATTTGCGTTCTGCACGATCGAGGTTGCGGGCCCGGGTAGGCTCGGGCATGGCCTCGAAGTCGCGAAACGGCTGATAGATGTCAATCGCGAGACCCAGGCCCCCGCAGATGCGGCGCACGTCAGCCGGCGATCCATCGAAGGCCAGCAGGTCCGCTTCGAAGATTTCCACGCCGTCGAACCCGGCGGCGGCTGCCGCCTCCAGCTTTTCCCGCAGCGTGCCGCTAAGGGAGACTGTTGCGATAGATTTGCGCAGGACAGCCTGGCTTAGGGACATGGATCAGACCTTGCAGGATGTGTGTGGCCGTGCCGCCCTGGGTGGTGGATGCCACCAGGGCGGCACGACGGGTCAAACGTGCTTGCGGCCCAGCTCGTTCATGGGCGTCAGGTACGTCTCCCGCGCCGTCATCGCAGCCGCTGCGGCAACGACCGCGGTGGCCGTGGTGAACACCGCGACCGGAACCCAGCCGTTCGGACCCGGACCCATAACCGCCGCGCTGATGGCCGGCGCGAAGCCGCCCAGGGCGAAGCCGATCTGCGTGCCGATCGCCATGCCGGACAGGCGGACTTTCGTGTCGAACATCTCGCCATACAGTGCGGGCCAGACGCCGTTGGCCGCGCTGTAGACTACGCCGGACAGCAGCAGCCCGAACACGAAGACCAGCATGATGTCGGCCTGGCTGATGGCCCAGATGTATGGCCAGATCAGCACGGCGCAGCCCAGCGCGCCCAGGATGAACACCGGCCGGCGCCCGATACGATCCGCCAGCGCGGCCCAGGCCGGGATGGCGAACAGCGCGACGACGTTGGCCAGCACTAGAACCGTCAGCATCGTGGACCGCGAAATGTGCACCGTGTTGACGGCGTAGGACAGCGTGAATACGGAGAAGATGGTGCTGACAACCGAGACCAGGGCGGCAAAGACGACGCGGAACACGTCGGCCGCATGCTCCTGGAACAGCGTCACTACGGGCAGCTTGGCCTTGGCATGCAACGTTTCTTCCTGTTCGAACGCCGGGGTTTCCGGCAGGGTGCGCCGTACCCAGAAACCGACTGCCACGACGATTGCACTCAAGAAGAACGGAATCCGCCAGCCCCAGGACAGCAGCTGATCCTCCGGCAACTGCGAGATCGGAAGGAATACGAAGGTGGCCAGGATAAGCCCGGCCTGCGTGCCGCCCAGCGTGAAGCTGGTGTAGAATGCGCGCCGGTTCGCGGGCGCATGCTCCAACGTCATGGAATTGGCGCCGGCCTGTTCGCCCGCCGCGGAAATGCCTTGCAGCAGCCGCGCAATGACCAGCAGGACAGGGGACAGCAGCCCGACCTGATCATAGGTGGGCAATAGGCCGATGATGAAGGTCGAGAAGCCCATCAGCAGCAGCGTGAAGATAAGCACTTTCTTGCGGCCGAACTTGTCCCCGACATGCCCGAGCGCCACGGCACCGAACGGCCGGGCGATATAGGCGACGCCGAAGGTCGCGAAGGCCGCGATCGTTGCGGTCTGCGGGTCGCTGGACGAAAAGAAGATCTTGGGAAACACCAAGGCGGCGGCTGTGCCGTAGATGAAGAAATCGTAGTATTCGACTGCGCTGCCGACCCAACTGGCAAATGCTGCCTTTTTTGGAGTCCGCACGCCTGCGGGCTCATCGGCCTCGGCCGATGCGTTCATAACTTGGGACATGCGTCTCCTCCTTTGCTAAGCCGATTGTTCGGTCTATTTTCGGTCGCTGGATCAGGCTTCTGCATTGCCTTCCATCGATAGGAAGTGGCGCAGCATCCGCTCGGCATCGGGTTTGATCCCGGTAAACAGGCGGAAGGCCTCCACGGCCTGGAACACCGCCATGCTGCCGCCATCCAGCGTGCGGCAGCCTTGCGCACGGGCCACGCGGAGCAATTTGGTCTCTATTGGAAAATAGACGATCTCCGCTACCCATAGCTCCGGGCACAGCAGGATATCGGGCAGGGGCAGGCCAGGGTGGGCCGCCATGCCGGTGGGCGTGCAGTGCACTAGTCCATCCGCCTCCGCCATCATTGCCGCCAGGTTTGTGCCGGCGACCGCACGCCCACTGCCGAAGCGTTCAGCCAAGCTCCCGGCTAGGGCAGCAGCCCGATCCGTATCGATGTCGTGCACCGTCAGGTGCTGGACGCCCAGGGTCAGCAGCGCATGCGCCACCGCAGCCCCGGCGCCCCCGGCGCCCAACTGGGCCACGCGGCCCAGCGCGGCGCCGGCCATGTTGCGGCGGAACGCCTCGGCAAACCCCCACCAGTCGGTGTTCTCGCCCCGGCGCTTGCCCTCCCGCAGCACCACCGTATTGACCGCGCCCAGCGCTTGAGCGTCGGGCGACAGCTCGTCCAGCAGCGGGATAACCGCCTGCTTGCAGGGATGCGTGATGTTCAGCCCGGCAAAACCCATGCGCTCCGCCGCCAGCAATAAATCGGGCAGCGCCTGGGGTCCCAGGCCCAACGGGTCCAGGTCGATCTTCTGATAGGTGTATCGCACGCCCTGCTCGTCGCCCTCACGCTCGTGCATCGCGGGCGTGCGGGACGCCTGGATGCCGGACCCGATCAGGCCGACGAGGAAAGAGGCCTTGCTCATGCAGCGATCTCGATAAGGTGCTCAAGGCGCGGCAGCGCGAGCGTGTAGCCCTGGGCGCTGAAGCCAGCGATCACGCCGGTCGCTGACAGCGAGACATAGGCATGGTGCCGGGAGGCCTCCTGCTGATGAACGTTGGAGTTGTGCATCTCTAGGATCGGGCACCCGCATGTCTTCAGAGCGTCGAGCAGTGCCACGGACGTGTAAGTGAGGGCAGGCGGGTTGATGACGATCCCGGCAGCTTCGCGCGCTTCGTGCATCCAATCGATCACTTCGTATTCCCGATTGACCTGATGGAAACGCACGGCCAGGCCAAGCTCGTTTCCGGCCCGGCGGCACGCCGCTTCCACATCGGATAGCGTCTCGCGGCCGTAGATTTCCGGCTGGCGCTTGCCGAGCGGGTTCAGGTTGGGCCCGTTCAGGACATAGGCTGTGCCGTCCACCGTCGTCTCCCTCGCGGTTATTCTGGTCGGCAGCGCCGGCCTGCCCACGCTGATCGCGGTTGCTGCCGATTTTATGGACTATCCGGTTAGTCCGTGTCAATGAGAAAGCGCGACACAAGGTCAGTCGTGCTATGGGCACACGGCTTCAGGGAGGGCGACGTGGTTGCAGACGGCAAAGAGGCCGCCGGAACAGGGCGGCGCAGGCTTGATTCCGAGCGGACGCGGCAGGCCATCCTGGCGGCCGCGCGCGAGGAGTTCGCCGAGAATGGGCTGAGCGGAGGGCGTGTCGACGCGATCGCCGCCCGCACGAACACTGTCAAGCGCATGATCTACTACTACTTCGGCAGCAAGGAGGGGCTCTATCTTGCGGTGCTGGAAGAGGCCTACGCCGATATCCGCCGGGTCGAGCAGGGCCTGCACCTCGATCTGCTACCTCCCGTGGAGGCCATCCGGCGGCTAATAGAGTTCACCTTCGACTACGAGGACGCCCATCCTGACTTCATCCGTCTCGTCTTGATCGAGAACATCCACCACGCAAAGCACATCGCTCGGTCAAAGACCATCCAAGACGTGAACAGCGCCGTTATCACGACCTTGACGGCCGTGCTGGACCGGGGAAAGTCGGAGGGCGTTTTCCGTAGGACGATCGACGCCGTTGATGTGCATATGCTGATCAGCGCCGTATGCTTCTTCCGCGTCTCGAACCGGCATACGTTCGGCGCCCTATTCAGCCGCGATCTTTCAGACCCGACGCTGCGCGCCAGGCACAAGCAGATGCTCGTCGATGCCGTGCTCCATTTGCTCATGAGAGCAGATGAGCGGGAAGTGAGAGCTGCCTGAGCAGAGTTTTATAGTAAAGGCCGAAACGTCGGTGATGAAAGCCAACTCGCGATAGACACTTGGTTGTCGTGGACGACAGATTTCCAGGCTGGATAATGCATATTGCCTACGACAGCCCCGCAGCAATCAACCCATGGTCATCCTTCCATGCCCGAGGTTGTCGTGAGTTAGACAGCCACGAGGGCGGCGTAAAGGGTCCTCCAGCAGTGGCCGGTGGCCTCCATGGCGACCAGCACAGGCGGCGGCCCGAGCAGGCGCAGCAGCGTGCGATCGCTTCAACGATTTCTGGAAAGACTGAGAGACCAG
>JAABVA010002136.1_pt1 | contig 20115 bp, 14 predicted proteins | sample 5560331 | NCBI WGS metagenome assembly JAABVA01 (sample SAMN12812661, study PRJNA571458) | rock metagenome | isolation source: Antarctica rocks | place: Antarctica: Victoria Land, Mt New Zealand sud | collected 2016-01-07 | reverse complement strand
GCCCTTCCGCCGCGTCGAGCGTGCTGGATCACAGCGGTTGCCCCGACGACCAGCACGCTGCGCAGCCCCTCGTCGCCGGCTCGCGTGATGACGCCGAGCCTTACCTTGCCTGCGGTCGAGTGATCCTTCGGCGTCAAGCCGATCCAGGCCGCGAACTGCCGGCCGGATCGGAACAGCTCGGGCGCTGGGGTTTTCATCGTCAGCAGCATCGCGCCGATCGGGCCAACGCCCGGGATCTTGGCAAGGCGCCGGCTGCAGTCGTCGGCCCGATGCCGGGCCATGAGTTGGGCATCGACCTCGTCGATCTGTGACTGCAGCTGCTCGTATTCCTTGGCCTGGATGGCAAACAGCTCCCGAGCCAGGGCGGGCAGGCTCTCGTCCGCTTGGATGCGCTCGAGCAGCGGAACCAGGTGAGCCATGCCCTTGGCGGCGGTGAGGCCGAACTCGGCGGCGTGACCGCGGATGGCGTTGGCCAGCTGCGTGCGGTTGCGGATCAGCCGGTCGCGCACGCTGGTCAGCATCAAGGCCGCCTGCTGCTCAGCCGTCTTCACCGGCACAAAGCGCATCGTCGGCCGGCTCATCGCCTCGCACAGCGCTTCGGCATCGGCCGCATCGTTCTTGCCGCGCTTGACGTAGGGCTTGACCAGCTGGGGCGGGATCAGCTTCGCCGTATGCCCGAACGAGTGCAACAGCCTTGCCCAATGATGGCTCGCACCACAGGCCTCGATGGCGATCACCGTCGGCGCAAGCTTCTCGAAGAACGTCACCATCTCCTTGCGCCGCAGCTTCCTCCGCAAGACCACCTCTTCGGCGGCGTTCACCCCGTGCAGCTGAAAAACATGCTTCGACGTGTCCATTCCAATTCGGCTAATCTGGTCCACGGACGGTCTCCTTTGTCTGAGATCAACACCGAACTCATTCTGGCACACCCGATGCCGCCGGGGGCCGTCCACACCAACAGCTTGCCGCGGCGCTGGCCGCCGCCCGACGTCACCGCGGCCAGGTGCCGGTGGCCAAGCTGACCGGCTGGGCCGCAACGCCCACTTCGTCGCCAGGCTGATGGCGCAACGGATGCCGTTCCTGGCGGCCGAGCTTGGGGCCGACGCGGACCTGTCCATGCCGCACATCTATGCCGCGCTGGCCGAGAGGCGGCGGCGGATGATCTTCGAACGCACCCGGGCCGCGCTGGCTGCGCGCAAGCGGCAGGGCGCTGTCCTGGGCAACCCGACCAGGGTTCAGGGACAGGGTTTTTGGGCAGGCCGTCATGGTGTCGCGAGCATCATGGAGGCTGGGCGCGGGGGAGCGTCTCATCGTGGACGCGGTGTGGCAACGCGTGCTTGCCGCCTTGGCGGAGGCGCCGCACATGCGCCTGCGTGACCCGGACAGCCTGCGCCGCTTCGTTGGCGCCTGCTGCGCCGTGCTGCGGTGCAACTGCATGCGGGCCGAGCTTGGGTGTATCGTCCCGTCCGCCGGGGTTGCGAAGAAGCGGTTCCGCCGCTGGGCCAGAAAGGGCGTGCGGGACTGCCTGATGCAGCGCTCCCAGCCCGTGGCTCAGCCGGATGTGCCGCATATCGACAATGCCAGCATCGAGTGCCGCCGCGCCGCCACAGGCGCCTGCAGCGGTGCCGCGGGAGCTATCGGCCGCTCGCGCGGCGGGCTGACCAGCAAGGGACGTCACGCCTCGCGCTTTGCTGCGAAGTCACAGGGACAGCCTGGGTTTCGTGCGCTGCTTGCCGACCTTTCCAGGCCAGCACGCCAACTGCCGCCATGCCGAGGCGCTGACGGCGGGCCTGCAACCGTTGCCGGTGGTCGGCGACAAAGGCCATGACAGCAACAAGCTGCGCGCCCACCGGCGCGACCGCGGCGCCGCGCGGCCTCAGCTTCAAGCGAGCCGAGTTCAGTCCGGACTCACGCCACCTTGCCGTCGAGATCGACAACGTCGTCACCCTGCTCACGGTCCGCTGAGCGGTCGAACCTGGGTTAACGCCTCGCTTTCGTGGCATGGCAACTGAACAGGTCGGTGGTCAGATCGCAAGTCCCCGGGGCTGCCGTGACACATGCGCGTCTGGTTGGCCGAACGCTCGGCGACATGGCCGATGCGCTTCAGGCGGGCGCACCGGTAACGCGCAAGCGCCTTGGGAAGCTGCTCCCCTGCGTGGAAGGCCCGGCAAGGATGGCACCGTCCTCGATGAACATGGCCACCCCTTGGCCCAGAAAGGCAGCATCGGAAGAGCGCCACCTGTTCGGGGACCGGGCCAGCGGCAGCCATGGATCGAAGGGTGAGCGGCCGAGTGCGATTATCGCGGGGACACATCGGCTTGAGAACGGACGCGGCATCGCGAGGCCGCGGTGCCGGTCAGGCCGCACTGGCCCGCAGGGCGCCCCCTTCCATCTCCCGCCGCAGCGCGACGACATCGACATCGTCCCGCAGCTCCACGTCGTCGAACGCGACGATTGTGTCGCGGGCCACCGCGCGCTTGAGGCGCACGTTGCCCGCCAGCCCAATCGGCAGCGCCCCCAGCGCCAGGCTGCGGCGGGCCGGGATGGCGTTGGCCCACACGGCATAGCCGCCCTCGCCATCCAGCATCTCACCCGCCTTCAGGTCCCGCTTGGCTGTCGCCACCGCGTCGCCCCGGAACTCCCTGGAACACCCAGTCGGCTCCCCCCGCAGCACGGCGGACAGCACGCTGATGCTGGTCTCCAGCCCGATCAGGTGGAACGGCCGCCACATCGAGGCGTACCAGCCCGACGGGTCCGTTTGCAGGCCGTACTGGGCGAAGCAGGCGCGGGCGTACTCGTTGTGCGCCTTGAAGGTGACGAACACGCCGTAGCGTATGCTGTTGGGCACCTCCCGCCCGTCCGGCTCCTGGCTGGCCGCGATGTCCAGCAGCCCGGCACGCGGCAGGCGCCCGCCATCCGCCACCGGGCGGAACACCCGCGCCAGGTCGTTCACGCTGGCCGGCGGGAAGGCCAGGCCGTCATCGGGGCAGTCCAGCCCGGTGCCGTTGGCGACCGCCGCCATCTCGATGGCAGCCTTGGTGCCGTCGGTGAAGCTGTTGTACATCTTCGGGTTGAAGTCGCCCTTCGCCACCTGCTCCTCCGACCAGCCGAAGAACCCCCAGACGGTGTCCGGCGTCGAGTAGCGGTAGCGCGGCTCGAAGTTCATGCCCTTGCCGGCCGCCGTGACCTCGAAGCCGCAGGACCGCGCCCAGTCCACCAGCTCGCAGATCAGCGCGGGCTGGTCGCCATAGGCCATCGAGTAGACCAGGCCCTTGGCCGTGGCCCGCGCCGCCAGCAGCGGCCCGCACAGCACGTCCGCCTCGACGTTCACCATGATGACGTGCTTGCCGCCCTCGATGGCGGCAAGGCCGTGGCGGATGCCGGCGATGGGGTGGCCCGTCGCCTCGATGACGCACTCGACGCCGGGGTGGGCGCACAGGGTGCGGGCGTCGTCCAGCACGCAGGTGGCGCCGGTCCGCTTCGCCTCGTCCAGCGTGCGCGCGGCGTAGCGTTCGGCAGGCCAGCCCACGCGGGCCAGCGAGGCGCGCGCGCGGCCCACGTCCAGGTCGGCCACGCCCACGACGTGGAAGCCCTCGATCCTCATGGCCTGCGCCAGGACCATGGAGCCGAACTTGCCGGCGCCGATCAGGCCGACCCGGATGGGGCGCCCGGCCTCGGCGCGTGCGCCCAGCATGGGGAACAGGTTCATTGGGGCCTCCTCAGGGTTTCGCGATGAATCCGGTGGACAGCCAGGGCACCAGCGCGATGACGACGATGCCGGCGGCCAGCGCGCCCAGATAGGGCCAGATGCGGCGCAGCCCGACCTCGGCCGGCACCCGGCCGATGATGCAGGCGGCGTAGTAGCCAAGCCCGAACGGCGGGGCGAACAGGCCGATCCCCATCGCCAGGATGACGACGACGGCGTAGTGCAGCTCGTCTATGCCGAGCTGCCGGGCCACCGGGAACAGCAGCGGGCCGAACAGCACCATGGCGGGGATGCCCTCCAGCACCGATCCCAGCACCGCGAACACGACGATGGAGATGCCGAGGAAGCTCCAGTGGCCGCCGGGCAGCACGGCCATGGACCCGGCCAGGGCTTGCGAGAAGCCGGACTGCGTCAGCGCCCAGGCCATCGCCGTCGCGCCGCCGACGATCAGCAGGATCGCACCTGACAGCGTTGCGGTGTCCACCAGCATCGGATAGACCCGCCGCCAGTCGAACTGCCGATACACCAGCAGCCCCACGATGACCGTGTAGGCGACGCCGATGGTGCTGACCTCGGTTGCCGTCGCCACCCCCTCCACCACGGCGCCGCGTATCACGAAGGGCAGCAGCAGCGCCGGGATGGCGACGACGAAGGCACGCCACACCACGCGGGCCGGCGCACGCACGACGCCGGCCAGGTTCTCCCGCCCTGCCGCGCGCCGGGCCATCAGGCACAGCACCCCCGCCAGGAACAGCCCCGGCAGCAGCCCGGCGGTGAACAGCCCGGCGATGCTGACGCTCGTCACCGACCCGATCACGATCAGCACGATGCTGGGCGGTATGGTCTCGCTCATGGCGCCGGACGCGGCGAGCAGCGCGATCAGCTCGCCCTCGTCGGCGCCGCGGCGCTTCATCTCCGGGAACAGCACCGGGGCGACCGCCGCCATGTTCGCCGTCTTGGAGCCGCTGATGCCGCTGACCAGCAGGATCGCGCCGATCAGCACATAGGACAGCCCGGCGCGAACGTGCCCGACCAGCGCCGCCAGGAAGCCGACCAGCACGCGCGCCAGCCCCGTCATCTCCATCAACTGGCCCAGCAGCACGAACAGCGGCACGGCGAGCAGGATCAGCGAACTCATGCCCTCGTCCATGCGCCCGATCACGATGGACAGCGGGGTCGTGGTGGTCGTGAGCAGGTAGGCGATGGTTGCGAGCGCGAAGCCGAACGCGATCGGCAGGCCCGAGATGACGCCCGCCCCCAGCAGGGCCACGAAGAACACCAGCAGGTTCCAGGAGCCCATGCGGTGCAGCGCCGGACCGGCCAGCCACAGCAGCCCAGCCAGCATGGCCAGCACCGCCGCCCCGGCCAGCAGGTCCCGGGCGCGGTGCCGGGCAAGCTGCGCCAGGGCGCTCAGCCCGATCAGCGCCAGGCCCACCGGCATGGCCGCGGCGCGCACCAGGCCGGACCAGCCCAGGGCCGGCGTCTCGATGAACGACTGGTCCTCGGCGTAGTCCCACGACGCCTGCAGCACCAGCGCCACGAACAGCAGCGGCAGGCCGACGTTGAGCACCTCCGCTACGGCCCGCCCTCGCGGCGGCAGGCGGTCCACCAAGTAGGACAGCCGCATATGGCCGCCGCGCTGCAACGCGACGGCGGCGCCGAACATCGCGAGCCACAGGAACAGGATGGACGCCAGCTCGTCCGACCAGATGATCGGGCGGTGGAAGACGTAGCGCGCGGTGACGCCGCAGAACAGGACAACGACCTCCGCCGCCACCAGCAGCACCGTCGGCACCTCGACCAGCAGCGCCAAGCCGCGGGTGGCCGCCGCGAGCGCCTTGCCGGGGACGGACGGCGCCAGCGCTGGGTCGGACACGGCTGGCGTCGGGTTCAGGCGAGTTCGCCCGAAACCGATTGCAGCGCGGCCCAGCCCTCGTTGCCGAACTTGGTGCGCCAGTCGGCGTAGAAGGTGCTCGCCTTCAGCGCAGCGCGGAAGGCGTCCTTGTCGGCGGCGATGAAGGTCATGCCCTTGCCCTGCAGGGTTGCCTTCAGCCCGGCGTCCAGCCGCGCCTCGTCCCCGCGCTGGTCCATGACGGACTGCCGCAGCTCGCGCCGCACGATCTCCTGCACGTCGGCCGGCAAGCGGCCCAGCGCGCGGCGGTTGGCCAGCACGCAGAAGCTGTCCCAGATGTGGCTGGTCTCCGAGCAGTACTTCTGCACCTCGTACAGCTTCGCCGTCTCGATGGTGACCAGGCCGTTCTCCTGCCCGCCCACCAGCTTGGTCTGCAACGCGGTATAGACCTCGTTGAAGTTGATCGAGGTCGGCGCGGCGCCCAGCGCCTGGAACAGCGAGGTGAAGATCGGCGACACCGGCACCCGGATGTGGAAGCCCTTAAGGTCGGCAGGCGTCCTGACCTGCACGTCCGCGGTGGTGATCTGGCGGAAGCCGTTGTCGCCCAGGGGTGCGACCAGGGCGATCCCGGCCTTTTCCACCTGCGCCTCGATGTGCTTGCCCAGCGCCCCGTCCACGCCGCGCCAGACCTGGTCGTAGCCGCTGAAGGCGAAGCCCACGTTCACCAGCGCCGTCGCCGGCACCAGGGTGGACAGCACCGACCCTGCGACGTTCAGGAACTCGATCCCGCCGGCCCGCAACTGGCTGATCTGGTCGGTGTCCGATCCCAACTGGTTGTTCGGGAACAGCCGCATCTCCACCCGCCCGCCTGTGGCGGCCTTGATGCGCTCTATCGCCTCCTGCAGGCGTGTGTTGATCGGGTTGGTCGGCGACTGGCCCGTCGCGAACTTGAGGTCGAACTCCGCGGCCCCTGCCGGGCGGGCGCCTATGGCGAACAGCGGCAGGGACGCGGCGGCGCCCAGCAAGGCCCGGCGCGGCACGGCGTTCTGAGGTGCGTTGGTCATCGTGTCCTCCCGGGACGGTTGCGCCTTCTGGCGCTTGGTTCAGGCTTGTAGCGCACGGCGGATGACGGCTGCGACTCCTTCCCCGTCCAGCCCGTAGTGCCGGTACAGGTGCGTGGGCGGCCCCAGGATCGAGTACTGGTCCGGCATCCCGATCCGCACCAGCCGCGCGCCCGCGCCGTGGGCCGCCAGCACCTCGGCCACCGCGGACCCGAAGCCGGATGTCACGTTGTGCTCCTCCGCCGAGAACACCGTGCCGTGGTCGCGCGCCGCGGCCAGCACGGCGGCCTCGTCAATCGGGCGGATCGAGTACATGTCCACGACCCGCAGTCCGATGCCCTCCCGCGCCAGGATGTCGTGCGCCTGCAGCGACGCATGGACGAGGTTGCCGATGGCCAGCACCGTCGCGTGCCTGCCGTCCCGCAGCGTGGTGCTGCCGCCGATGCGCCAGGACGGCGGGGTGTCATAGACCACCGCTTCCCGCCCGCGGCCAACACGGAAATAGATAGGGCCGTCATGGTCCAGCGTGGCCGGCAGCGCCGCGCGGATGGCGTTGGCGTCGCAGGGCGCCATCACCGTCAGGCCCGAGATGGCCCGCAGCAGGCCGATGTCCTCGTTGCAGTGGTGCGACGTGCCGTAAAAGCCCATCGCGATGCCGCTGTGGGTGCCGACCATGCGAACCCGCAGGTTCGGGTAGGCGATGTCGTTGCGTATGTTCTCCGCCCCCATCAGCGCCAGAAAGAAGCTGTAGTTGCTGATGAACGGCAGGAACCCGGTCGTCGCCAGCCCGGCCGCGGCGCCGATCATGTTCCGCTCGGCGATGCCGAAGTTGAAGTAGCGGCCGGGGTAGCGGCGGCCGAAGTTGATGACCTGGGTGGGCCGCCCGAGGTCCGCGGTGCAGACCACGATGTCGTCGCGGCCCTGCTCGGCTAGCTCGATCAGCACCTTCCCGGTCGGCAGTTGCAGCGACAGGTTGAGGCTGCCCACCATGTCCCAGGATTTCTGGTCCATGCCGGGATGGACGGAGCTTTCGCTCATGTCCACGGCCGGGTTGTCCCCCGGGTTGCCCAAAGCTGCGTAGGCGCCGCTCATCCGATCACTCCCGCCTCGATCTCGGCCAGGGCCGCGTCGCGGTCCGCCGGGCCGAGGAAGCCCAGGTGCCACTGCCAGGCATGTTCCATGAAGCCGACGCCGCGGCCCGCGATGGTGTCCGCGATGATGCAGGCCGGCTGGCCGCGCGGGGTGTTCAGCGCCCAGTCCAGGGTTTCGCCGACCAGATCCAGGTCATGCCCGTCAATGCGGCGCACGTCCCAGCCGAAGGCCCGCCACTTGTCCCCCAGCGGCTCGTTGTTCATCGTCTCCGACACCACGCCGTCCGAACCCACCGCGTTGTTGTCCACGATGCCGACCAGGTTGTGCAGCTTGTAGTGCGCGCCGGACATCGCGGCCTCCCACACCTGGCCCTCCGCCTGCTCCCCGTCGCCCATCATGCACACGACCCGGCCGGGAGAACCGCGCAGCCGCAGCCCCAGCGCCATGCCGACCGACACCGACAGGTTGTGCCCGATGGAGCCGCTGCTGAAATCGGCCCCGCGCACCTTGCGCATGTCGGGATGGTCCCCGTACGGTGATCCCAGCCGCGTGTAGGTGTAGAGGTCGTCCCAGCCGAAGAACCTGAGGTCGGCCAGCACGGGATACAGCCCAATGGCGGCATGGCCTTTGCCCATCGTGAAGCGGTCGCGGTCCTGCCAGCCCGGCTCGTCCGGCCGGACATGCATGAACTCGTAGTAGAGCGACGCCACCAGCTCGGCCATCGAGAAGGCGCTGCCGTAGTGGCCGCTGCCGCAGATGTCGGTCAGCTTAACCGTCTCGCGCCGGATCATCCGCGCCTTGTCGCGCAGCAGGTCCTTGGGGACGTTGCGGCGTAGCCTATGGCTATCCATGGATCAGCATCCCCCCGTTCACGTCTATGACGGCGCCGGTGACGTAGCCGGACAGCTCGGACGCCAGGAACAGGAAGATGCGCGCCACGTCGTCCGCCTCGCCCAGCCGGCCCAGGGGGATGGTGGCTGCGATCTCGGTCTTCATGGCAGGCGTCAGCTTGCCGCCGGTGATGTCGGTCTGGATCAGGCCGGGCGTCACGCAGTTGACCCGGATGCCGTCCGGCCCCAGCTCCCGCGCCATCGCCTTCGCCAGGCCCAGCACGCCGGCCTTGGCGGCGGAGTAGTGTGGCCCGCCGAAGATGCCGCCGCCGCGCTGCGCCGACACGCTGGACATGCAGGCGATGCTGCCCGCCCGGCGCTCCCGCATGTGCGGCACCGCGGCCTGGCTCAGGTTCAGCACCCCGCGCAGGTTCACGTCCATCACCGCGTCCCACTGCGCCGCGCCGATCTCCATCAGCTTGAGCGGCTGCGTGATGCCGGCGTTGTTGATCAGCACGTCTATCCCGCCCATGTCCGCGATGACCCGGACGGCCGCGTGGCCGCAGGCGATTCGGTCGGTCACGTCGCAGGCATAGCCGCGGTGCCCCGGCCCCAGCCCGACCGCCGCCTCGTCGAAGCCGTGCAGGTCCAGGATCGCCACGCGCGCGCCATGGGCCGCGAACAGCCGCGCGGTCGCCAGGCCGATCCCGCGCGGGCTTGCGGCACCGGATATGACCGCGACCTTGCCGTCGAGCAGCATGCGTTTCCCCGTTGTCGTTGGACGGGATGCTTGCGCCGTCCTGGCGCGGCGGCAAACGACAAGTTTGCACCGATTGGTGACTACAGTTCATCATCGCGGCCATGCTGCCATTGCCTGCGCTGCGCGTGTTCGAGGCTGCGGCCCGCAACCGGTCGTTCCGGCAAACGGCGGAGGAGCTGCGCCTATCGCCATCCGCCGTCAGCCACGCCATCCGCCGGCTGGAGCAGGAACTGGGCGTGGCCTTGTTCGAGCGGGACGGCCGGGCCGTGCGGTTGTCCGCTGCCGGGGACACTCTGATGCGGCACGTGTCGCGCGGCTTCGCCGAGCTGCAGGCGGGGGTCGCCGCGGTGGGCGCGCGCGGGCCGCTGCTGTTCCGCCTGCACTGCGCCCCGTCCTTTGCGGCGCAATGGCTGGCGCCGCGGCTGCCCCGGCTGCTGGCGCGCCATCCGGCGCTGGAGGTGCGCTTGCACGCCGACGCGAACTATTCCCGGTTCGCAGCCGACGAGTACGACGCCGATATCATCTACGGCCTGCCGCGCACGCCTGGGCTGGTGGTGGTCCCCCTGGGCGAGGAGGTCGTGGCACCGCTCTGCGCTCCCTCCCTGGCCGCGGGCCTGCGGACGCCGCAGAACCTGTTGAACCATCCCCTGATCGCCAGCGACAACAAGCTGATACGCTGGGCCGACTGGTTCGCCGCCAACGCCATGCCAGCCCCGGTGCTGCGCGGGCCGCGGTTCGACCGGTCGTTCCTATCCGTGGCGGCAGCGGCGGACGGCATGGGCATCGCGCTGGAAAGCACCCGCCTGGCCGAACGCGAGCTGGCCAGCGGGCGCCTGGTGCAGCCGCTGCTGGGCATTGCGTCGGACTGCCGCTACGTCGGCCACCATCTGGTGTATCCAGCCGCCCGAAGCGGGCCGGTCATCCTGTTCCGCGGCTGGTTGCAGGCCGAACTCGGGCTGGACTGACCTGGAGCCTCGCACGGGCTGGCGAATTGGCAAGGCGGACGGGACACATGGAACGGCACCGTCAACTTGGCTGCCGACCGGCTTGCGGGATGCGGCTGAGATAGGTAGGCGGGCGGAATGACGACATCCGACTGCCCGATCTACGCTGGCTACCGCTTCCCGGCCGAGATCATCAGCCACGCCGTCTGGCTTTACTTTCGCTTTCCGCTGAGCCTGCGGATGGTGGACGAGCTTTTGGCCGCGCGCGGCATTATCGTCAGCCATGAAACCGTCCGCCAGTGGGCGCTGAAATTTGGCCAAATGTTTGCCAACCAGATCCGCCGCAGGCTGCCTGCGGCTGGAGACAAGTGGCACATGGATGAAGTCGTGCTGACGATCGCCGGCGTGAAGCACTGGCTGTGGCGCGCGGTCGACCAGACCGGGATGGTGCTCGATATCCTGGTGCAGAGCCGGCGTGACACGAGGGCTGCCAAGCGCCTGCTGCGTAAGCTGCTCAAGCGCCAATGCCGCCCACCTCGTGTCATGATCACCGATAAGCTGGCGAGCTACGGGGCGGCTAGGCGCGAGGTGATGCCCTCTGTCGAGCACCGAAAGCACAAAGGGCTCAACAACAGGGCGGAGAACTTGCACCAGCCCACGCGAGGACGGGAGCGGCAGATGAAGCGCTTCAAGTCAGCCGGCCAGGCGCAGCGTTTCCTCTCCGCCCATGATGGGATCAACAACCTCTTCCTGCTCCGGCGTCACCGAGTTTCAGCCGTCCAGTATCGCGCCGCTCGGAGCCAAGCCTTTCAGGTTTGGGCCGAGGTCACCGACGTCGTCGCTGCGGCGTAACTACGAGCACGCCGTCCTAATCGCGCGCCAGCGCGACCTCGGTCCAACAAGTTGACAGTGCCGCCCGAAGCGATCCGGAAGGAAAGCGTTCCAATGGGCTGTCGGCCCTTTCTGATTTGAAAAAACGGCTTCTCCGCGAAGCGGCGCTGGTGGAGTTCGTGCTGGAACGCTTCGTCCCATCTCCAGCGACGGGTGATATGCGGGCCCATGGCAGCGCGTTTGGCCTCGAAGGCGAACTCGATGGCCTCAGCGGTCCTCGGCAGCCGAGGAAACGTAAAGTCAGGAGGCAAGTCAGGCAGGACCATGTCACGCAGCCTACCGCCATCCGACGGTCCGGACTCCACCCTTTCTGCGACATAGCCCCGGTCAGGCACAAGGAAAACGGCGGGTTTTCTGCATTAATCATGTGATCCATGTTGCCGCCGGAGACCGGCAGGGCTGATCGTCTCCGAAAACCCCCGGCACTCAAGAAATGTGAGCCAAAACTACAGAGGCCGGCCAGCGTTACTGTTTCAACAGTAAGAATGCGCAACAGCTTCTTGCCAGAAATGTCGCATGGGAGATCAAGGTGCGTGCCATTGCAGCGGCCCTTCTCGGATTGACGCTCGCCACACCCTCTATGGCCCAGACGACACCGCAAACTCAAACACCGAACCTGCAGCAGCGTGGGCAGCAGTTGCTGCAAGGGCTAACCGGCGACCAGAACCGAAACTCGGAACAAGGCGCGCCAGGCACTTATGATCGTGGTCGCGGGGACACCGCGCGACGGCCAAATGATGATCGTGAGCAAAATGACCGCTACGGCAACACCCAGCGTTCGTATCGCGATCAGCGTCAGCCGGATCAAGGCTACCGTGAGCCAAGCAATCGTTCCGGCAGCACGCAGCGTTCTTACCAGGACCAGCGTCAGTCCGATCAAGGCATCCGCGGCCAAGACGAGCGCTCCGGCAACACGCAACGTCCGTACCGCGATCAACGTCAGCCTAACCAGAGCTACCGTGGGCCGGGCTACGACTCTGGTGCAGGACCGTCACCTGGCTCCCCACCACCGCGCTACTGAGGCGCCCGAAGAACACATCCGCTCCGACCATCAGCTACGCCGGCAGCTTTGCGCTCTGAGTCTGTACAACAAGCTTGCGCAGCGTGATTACGTACCGTCCATCATGCACTCGATCGCCTCGTCGGGCGTGCCGATGAATGTGCGTCCCGTGTGGTCTTGCACGGTGATGTAGTGGCCGGTCAGGAGCTGCTCGCGGAGATATTCCAGGGCCTGGACGGCAGCGGTTTCGTCCTCTGTGTCGCCCGTCGCACAACCGACCCGCAGCACGTCCACAACTCTGGCCGACTCAAGGCGCGTCCACGGCATCAGCGACTCCTCCGCGTAGTCATCTCTGATACGACAGACGAAGCCGTAAGGACGCAAGCTCAATCAATGCCGGTGGGTGTTATGGCGGTCCCGCCCAAGTGGGCGGCGTCCCTGGCCGGGGTTTTCGTCGCGAAGGGGAGGGAAAGCGCCCCAATTCGTAAATCCGGGTCGGAGAACGGCCCGTTTTCCCGCAATGCCCGAGGAAGAGCTCGTCCACCATCCGCAGGCTCAGCGGAAAGCGAAAGTAAAGCCAGACGGCGTGGCTGATGATCTCAGCCGGGAAGCGGTAGCCGGCGTAGCTCGGGCAAGCAGGTGTCGTCATCCCGCCCGCCTACCCGGCTCAACCACATCTCGCAAGCCGCCCGGCAGCCAAGTTGACGGTGCCCTCGCAACGCCCAATTCAGTGACCGCCAGATTACCGGGCGTTTTCCTTGCGTCACAGCCAACTCAGCGACACCTCAGCATAAGGAGGATGTGTGAGGATTTGGCGCGATTATGCCGAGTTCCGGGTTATGCCGAGCGCCAAGGACCGATGGCGGTAGTGCGTTGAGGCAGCAGCCTTTCTGCTCCTCCATCGTCGGCATAATCGGACGCTCCCCGGTCGCCCCCGATCGCTGGCCCGGGCCAAGAAACTACAGGTTGGTAGCGGGAGAGCCCGCCGGTCACGACCGCCGAGCGCCTTTCACCATCCCCCGATTATGCCGAGCCGCCCGGAGCGGTCGAGGCTGCCAAACCGAGGGTAGCGCGTCCTACTCGGCATAACCCGGAACTCGGCACAAACGTGTAAAAAGTGGTCACAAGAGACACGTCGGTCAGAATACTTCATCGGACCAGCTGCTTAGACCGAAACCGTGAGTTGACCGGCTTCGTGTAACTCGGACGCACACGCAAGCGGTCACCTACAGTGTCCAGAAAAGGATGAGCCGTCCGCACCAGCCATGCTTCGTGTTTTCAATGGGGTAGCTGGAGCGTTCGCGCGTCCAGCAAGGTAAGCCTTCTCGGACAGGCACCTGAAACCGGCCCGGATGGGCCTGTGACGAGTTTTACACTTATCCCGAACCTACCCCTTTATGCGCCCACGTGCAGTGATTGTGGGCCGGAGCGCTCAAACCCGTTGCAATGATCTCGGGCACGACCCGCCGATGATTGCGATCCGGGGCGCGGATGATTGCGGTTCGCTACAGCTAGCCGTGCAATGCCGAGGCGGCAGTTGGCCAGGTGCCCTCGTGTTGCTGACCCACTCGCGTGAGCCTCCTGACGACTTTGCCTCGGCCCGCTACGGCGTGACACACACCAATGTTTGTCGCTGGCGGCAGATTTGGCGTTGGGCTGATCTCGGCGCCTTCGATCAGGCCGATTTCATGGCCGCCATCCCATCTGGCGCGCGCTCCGCTTGCAGCAGAGGCGGTAGTAGCAGGTTGGGTTTGACGGGCTACGGCGATCATGGGACGGTCGGAACATTACGCACATCACGCCGCTGAACCCGCCATCATGGATCCATCGAAGGGACAGACGCCGCCATGGCCGTAACCGCACCAGCGTCCGCCGGGGCCCTCGCCGACAAGGCTACCATCAGGCGGGCCGTGATCGCCTGCGGCATCGGGCAGATTTTCGAGATTTATGATTTCGTCATCTACGGTCTGATGGCGGGCGCGCTTGCCCGAGCGTTCTTCCCGTCCGAGGACCCGGTCGCCGGGCTGCTCAGCACCTTCGCCACCTTCGCGGTCGGGTTCGTCATGCGCCCGGTGGGCGCCGTGGTGATCGGGGCGTACGGCGATCGGCACGGACGCCGTGCGGCGCTTGTGGTGACGATCGGGCTGATGGCGGCAGCGACGGGTGTGATCGGGCTGATCCCGTCCTACAGCAGCATCGGCCTGGCGGGGCCGATTATCCTGGTGCTGTGCCGCATGGCGCAAGGGTTCTCGACTGGAGGCGAATGGGGCGGCGCCGCGGCCTTCCTGGTGGAATACGCCCCCCCGGCGCGGCGCGGCGCAATCAGCAGCTATCAGCAGGCAGCCACGGCACTCGGGCTGCTTGCCGCGACGCTGGTCGCGTTCATCCTCACCTCGGTCATGGATGCTGCGACCTTCACGAACTGGGGCTGGCGGGTGCCATTCCTGATCGGCTTCGTGCTGGGGCCGATCGGCTATTACTTGCGCACCAAGGTGGAGGAGACGCCGGCATTCGAGCGCACCGTGGCGAAGCAGGAAGTCAGCCGCTCGCCGCTGCGCCGTTCGTTGACGGAGTATCCCGGGCCGGTGCTGGCGGCTTTCGGCGTGAGCATCATCGGATGCGTGCTGACTATGTCTTCTTCATCTTCGTCCCGAGTTTTGCCCAGCAGCAGCTCCAGATACCAGCCTCGGCCACCTTTCTCTCCACGCTGATCGGCGGTGTCATTTACCTGGCGCTGACGCCGCTGACCGGGCGCCTATCGGACCGAATCGGGCGCAAGCCGCTGTTCTTCGCCGCCTCGGTCGCCTCCATCGTGCTGGCCTATCCGCTGTTCCAGATGCTGGTCTCGATGCACTCGATCACCGGGCTGATCCTGGCCCAGGCGGTGGCGAGCGTGATCCTGACCCTCTACACCGGACCGATCTGCGCCGTGCTGTCGGAGCAGTTCCCGACCAACATCCGCTACACCGCGCTGTCGGTCAGCTACGGCTTCGCGGTGGCGATCTTCGGCGGCTTCGCACCGCTGATCTCCACGGGGCTGATCCGGCTGACCGGCGACCCGGTGGCGCCGGCGTACTATCTCATCGCAGCGGGGGTGCTCAGCTTCGTCGGCACCGTCTTCATACGCGAGCGTGCGAGGCTGCCGCTTCCCGACGACATGGCGCCGCTTTCGATACCTCTCGGGGGGACGCCTGCCTAATGACCGACGAGCATATCGCCCAGTTGTGCGCCGCCGTCGATCCTGCGGCGATGATGCGGCACTTGGAGGAGTTCGCCCGCCGGGTGAAGCTATCGGGCACGCCGGAGGAGCTCGAGAGCTTCCGCTACCTGGAAACCGTGCTGGCCGGTTACGGCTACCGCACCGAGCTGATCGAGCACGACGCCTATATCAGCCTGCCCGGCCGGGCGCGGATCGAGATCGGCAACGGCACACCGGACTGCATCACCCACTCGTTCTCCCGTCCCTCCGCACCCGGCGGGACGCGCGGCGCGGTCGTGTATGCCGGCGCGGGCAGTCCGCAGGATTTCGCCGCGGTGGACGTGCGCGGGCGCATCGCGCTGCTGGAGTCGATCGCCAACCCGGCAGCCAGCCTGCGCGCGTCCCAGGCGGGCGCCATCGGCCAGATCCATATCAGCCCGCACGAGCACCTGCACGAGATGTGCATCTCGCCGGTCTGGGGCAGCCCCACGGACGAGACGCTGGATCGCCTACCGCGCACGGTCGTGCTGAGTGTGCGCAAGGCGGACGGCGATGCGCTGAAGCGGCGCGTGCAGGGCGGCGAGCAGGTCGAGGTCGTGCTGCACGCCGAAGTGGACACGGGCTGGCGCACGACGCCGCTGCTGGTGGCCGAGCTGCCGGGGCCGCAAGGGGATGGGGAGGGCCCGTTCGTGATGTTCTCCGGCCATCACGACACCTGGTACTACGGCGTGATGGACAACGGCGGCGCCAACGCTACCATGCTGGAGATAGCCCGACTGTTCGCGCCCGAGCGGGCCACCTGGCGGCGCGGCCTGCGGCTGTGCTTTTGGTCCGGCCACTCGCATGGCCGCTACTCCGGCTCCACCTGGTATGCCGACCACCATTGGGAAGAGTTGGCCCGGCGCTGCGTCGCGCACGTCAACGTCGATTCCACCGGCGCGCGCGGCAACACGGTGATGTCCGACGCGCTTGCCTCGGCGGAGCTGCGCGGGCTGGCCGCGGACGCTGTTCAAACGCAGGGAAACCAGGAGCTCGACGGGCTGCGCATGAGCCGGGCTGGCGACCAGTCGTTCTGGGGCATCGGCGTCCCGTCGCTGTTCATGGGCATGGGCGAGCAACCGATCGGGACGACGGACAACGTCATGGGCGCCGTCCTGGGAGGCGGCTCGCGCAAAGGGGCCGGCTTCGGCTGGTGGTGGCACACGCCGGACGACACGCTGGACAAGATGGACCCGGACCTGCTGGTGCGCGACACGAGGGTCTACGTCCACGCGATCTGGCGCCTGCTGACCGACCGCGTGCTGCCCCTGGACTACGGCGCCGCGGCAGCGGCGCTGGACGGCGAGCTCTCGAAGCTGGTGACGAGGCTCGATGGCCGGCTGGACCTGTCCCGGCTGACGACGCGGGCGGAAGCGCTGCGTGACGGGGCCGAAGCGGTGGGGTCGCACGTGACGCAGGTCCGGGACGAAGCCGCAGCGGACCGGATCAACCGGGCCCTGGTCGCCGTGTCGCGGGCCCTGGTGCCGATGGACTACACCACCGGCGACCGCTTCGACCACGACCCGGCGCTCGGTCAGGCGCCCTACCCGGTCCTCGACCCCGTGCGCCGCCTCGCCGCGGCGCGGGCGGGGTCCGACGAGGCGCGGTTCCTGACTACCGCGGCGACGCGGGCCTGCAACCGGCTGGCCTTCGCGCTGGACCAGGCGAACGCAGCGCTCCAGGGATGCCACGGCGGCGCGTAGTGGCGATGCCGGCCCTCTCAACGCAAGTCGCCACCGCCGCGCCCAGGTGATTTGGCGAACAGCTCTTTCGACAGGGAGACATAGATGCAGGCCAGCATGCGGGAGTGGCTCGCGACCCATCAGCCCGAGTTTGCCGCCATCAGGCGGGACATCCACGCCCATCCCGAGCTGGGGCGGGAGGAGGTGCGGACTGCCGCTTTGGTCGCCGGGAAGCTGCGGGAATGGGGCGTCACGCTGACCGAGGGCGTCGGCGGGACCGGCGTGGTAGGCACCATCACCGGGCGCCGACCGGGCCAGCGGGCGATCGGGCTGCGCGCCGATATGGATGCGCTGGCCATCCACGAGCAGACGGGACTGCCGTATGCGTCAAAGGAGCCGGGCAAGATGCACGCCTGCGGTCATGACGGGCACACGACGATGCTGCTGGGCGCGGCGCGCTACCTGGCAGAGAACCCGGATTTTGGCGGCACGCTGCACCTGATCTTCCAGCCCGCGGAGGAGGGGCGCGGCGGCGCTCTCGCGATGCTGGCGGACGGGTTGTTCGACCGCTTCCCGTGCGACGCCATCTACGGGCTGCACAACACGGCGGGGATGCCGGTGGGCAATTTCGCGAGCTGCACCGGGCCGATGCTTGCCGCCGCGGATTCCTGGAGCGTCACGCTCCGCGGGACCGGCGGGCATGGCGGCCTCGCACCGCATCTTTCGACCGACATCACCTATGCCCAGGCGCATTTCATCCTGGGCTTGCAGGGTATCGTCGGGCGAAATGTCGCCCCGCTCGACACCGCCGTGCTAAGCGTGGGCTACATCGCCGGCGGCTCGGCCGACTCTCCGAATGTAGTGCCGTCGGAGATGTTGATCGCCGGCACGGCGCGCAGTTACTCGGCGGAGGTGCGTACGCTGCTGGAACGGCGCCTGTCCGAGCTGGCCGAGTCCACCGCCTCCGCCTGGGGATGTCGGGCCGAGACGGTCTACGAGCGCGGCCCCAGCGCGCTTGTGAACCAGCCGGAGCAGACGCAGGTGGGGCTGGCCGCAGCCGCCGCGGTGGTCGGCGCCGCCCGGGTGAACGGCGCCCTGCGGCCGACCACGGGCGGGGAGGACTTCGCCGAGATGATGCAGATCCGGCCGGGCGCTTTCATGCGCATCGGCAATGGGGTCGGGGCCGACGGCACCTTCAATGCCCCACACACACCCAGGTACGACTTCAACGACGACATCATCCCGGACGGCATCGCCTACTGGGTGAACGTTGTCCGTCACGAGCTCGGCGCCGGCCTGGACGGGGCGTAGGGCGGGACGCAACCAGGCAGGCATGCCGGATCGGATCCTTATCTGGAACCACGACGGCACTGGCCTGCTTTTACTCCGCCGTGCGGGCCTGGAATTCGACCGCCGTTGACACCGGTGGGGGGCCGCCTTGCGAGAGGGCTCACGGTGTGCCGTAACTCTTGCCTTCTGCCTGTATGCTCTGATTCCAAATTGGTCAGCTGTCTCGTCGAGATCCCTTGAGCCTCCCTCGGCAGCGGCCCGAGCTTGTCCAACTCGGCACCGAGTGCGATTGGAGCGCTTCGCCCGTCATCTTCTCTGTCCGCCACGGTTTACTTTTTCACCGGCCCTGCCTGAACATGCTGCCCATCTGACGGAAGGATTGGATGATGCGCCGACGCCACCTGCTTGCTGGAGCCGCTGCTGCCGCCTTGCCGGGCCTGGCTCGGCCCGCCCTGGGCCAGGGGTCCGCGCGCACGCTCAAATTCATCCCCGAGGGCAACCTACAGAACCCGGACCCGATCTGGTCCACGACCACCGTGGCCCGCAACTTCGGCTACATGATCTGGGACACGCTCTACGGCCTGGACGAGAGCCTGACGCCCCAGCCGCAAATGTGCGAGGGCCACGAGGTCTCCTCGGACAACCTCACCTGGCGCTTCCGCCTACGGGAGGGACTGCGGTTCCATGACGACACGCCCGTGCGCGCCGCCGACTGCACGGCCTCCATCACGCGCTGGATGAAGCGCGATGGGTTCGGGCAGCGGATCGAGGGTTCGCTGAACGAGTTGCGTGCGGTGGACGACCGCAATTTCGAGTTCCACCTGAAGCGGCCCTTCCCACTGCTCCTCAGCGGCCTCGCCCATCCCGTGGCAAACGTGTGCTTCATCATGCCGGAGCGGATCGCCCAGACCGATCCATTCCAGCAAATCCGCGAGTATGTCGGCTCCGGCCCCTACCGTTTCCTTCGTGACGAGTGGCAGCCAGGCGCGCTCGCCACGTTCGCGCGCTTCGAGGGCTACGTGCCGCGCCAGGAGGCGCCGAGCTTCGTCGCGGGGGGCAAGCAGGCCCATTTCGACCGCATCGAGTGGATCATCATCCCTGACGCCGCCACGGCCGCGGCGACCATGCAGTCCGGCGAGGCGGACTGGTGGCAAAGCCCGACCGTGGACTTGCTGCCCCTGCTGCGCAAGGCGCGCAACGTCGTCGTCGAGCGGCTGGACGATTACGGCAGCGTCGGCGTGATGCGCTTCAACATGCTGCATCCGCCGTTCGACAACGTGAAGCTGCGCCGGGCCATCCTGCCCGCCCTGAACCAAGCCGACTTCATGAACGCCGCGATGGCCGGGGACAAGGACCTCTCACGCACGGGCGTCGGCGTCTTCACGCCTGGTTCGCCGCTGGCCAACACCGCCGGGCTCGAGACCCTGACCGGCCCGCGCGACTTGGCGAAAGCGAAGCACCTGGTTGCGGAGAGCGGCTACAAGGGCGAGAAAATCGTGTTCATCGCGCCGACGGATTACCCGATCCTCTACGCGGAATGCCTGGTCGGCAGCGATCTCCTCTCCAAGCTCGGGCTCAACATCGACTTCCAAGGCACGGACTGGGGCACGATGATCCAGCGCCGCAACAACCGCGAGACGGTGGAGAAAGGCGGCTGGAGCGCCTTCTGCACGGCTTGGGAGGCGCTGAACCTGGTGGACCCCGGGTCCCACTACCCGATTTTCGGCAACGGGCTGAAAGGTTGGTTTGGCTGGATGGAGAGCCAGCAC
>JAABVA010002135.1_pt1 | contig 20116 bp, 16 predicted proteins | sample 5560331 | NCBI WGS metagenome assembly JAABVA01 (sample SAMN12812661, study PRJNA571458) | rock metagenome | isolation source: Antarctica rocks | place: Antarctica: Victoria Land, Mt New Zealand sud | collected 2016-01-07 | reverse complement strand
ACAACATCGCCCTGATCCCGCCAGCGATGGTCCTCGCCTTCATCATCGGGCTCGCCATGGCGCTCGCGACCATCCCGGCGCAAACGCTCGTCCTGGAGCGGACGGCGGAGAACGTGCGCGGACGTGTACTCGCCTTGCAGCAGCTCGTCGGAGGGGCCGTGCCCATCATCCCGCTGCTGGTGGCGGCGCCGCTGGCCGACGCCTACGGCAACGCGGCCGTCATGACCGGCCTGGGCCTCGTGATTGTCCTGGTCGGCGCGCTCAGCGTCCGCCTCGACCATGCGCACAGACGGCGCGCCCGGCGCACGGTACGGTGAAACCGGGGCCGCGCCTATCCCAGGACAGGCGCGGCCAGGACCACACTGGCCTGGTGTGACGGAACGTACCGCCAGGCGCGACGGACGCGTACCGCGTGGCAGCGAGGGAGGCGGTGGGAATGGCGTGATGACGGGTGGTTCGCCTGCGGTGACGCCTTACACGGACGCCGACGCGCCGCTGCCGTTCCCTCCTACCGGGGACCCGCGCGCCTCTCGGCCCCGGCATCGTCGCCCGCCCCGGCGTCGGGGCGGGCGACGATGCCGGGGCAGGGAGACCGTGACGGTCGTGCCTATCCCGACGGCGCTCTCCACCGCGATGGCCCCGCCGTGCTGCTCCACGATGGCCTTGGCCCCCGAGAGGCCGATGCCGCTCCCTTTGATGCCGCGCGCCGTCGAGGCGCGATAGAACCGCTCGAACACGCATGGCAACTCGTCGGCCGGGATGCCCACCCCGCGGTCCCGCACCACGACGAGGGTCGCCGCGCCCTCCCGCCGCACCTCCACGGCGACCGGCGCGCCGCCTCGGCTGTACTTGACGGCGTTGCCGATGATGTTCTGGAGCACGCGCGCGAGGCGGCCGCGGTCCCCCGCCACCCGCAGGGGCGCCGCCGGCGCGGCGACCGCGATCGACGCGGCCCCGCGGCTCTGCGCCCCCGACCCCTGCGCCACCTCGTCGGCCACCGCGCGCGTGAGCGCGCCCAGGTCCACGTCGTCCACGTCGAGGTCGAGCGCCTCGCCCAGCTCCAGGCGGGCCATGTCGTTGAGCTCGTCCACCGTGGCGAGCAAGCGCCGGGTGGACGCGGCCAGGGAAGCAAGCTGCGCCGCGTGCCAGGCCGCGCCCAGCTCACCGCCGCGTCGCAGGCGCGCGGCGGTGAGCTGGGCGCGGCCCAGGATGTTGGTCAGGGGGGTGCGTAGGTCGTGGGCTGCCACGGTCAGGAAATCGTTGCGCACCTGTACCGCCGCCTCCGCCGCGGCGCGCGCCTCCCGCTCCGCCGCCAGGACCCGCGCCCGCTCCGCCGCCAGCTCCTCGACCAGCCGCCGCGCCCGCACCTGCTCCGTCACGTCGACGGCATGAGTCAGGATGCTCGCCACGGCGCCCTGTGCGTCGCGCACGGGCTGATACGTGAAGCTGAAGAAGACGTCCTCCAGGCGTCCGTCGCCGGCGCGGTCGAACCGCATGAGGACCTCCGTGCCCACGAACGGCTCGCCGGTCCGGTAGACCGCATCGAGCAGCTCGTAGACGCCCTGGCCCGCCAGCTCGGGGAAGGCGGCCCGCACCGACTGGCCGATCAGGTCGGGGACATCGCGCCCGTCCGCACGATCGCGGGACCACGCACGCGGCTCGCGGGCGCGGACGCGCTGATACTCGCCGCCGGAAACGTCGTCGTCGCGAACGACCCACACGCGCAGGACATCAAAGACACGCACGCACAGGGCGACATCGGCGTGTTCGCGCCGACGGCGCGTGGGGATAGCGCGCCCGCGCGCACGATCGGAGGGCTGGGCACCGGGTTGTATCGCCCGAGCGCGCTGGCTGCCGGCGGCGCCTGACGGGGGCCCGCCAGACGCTGTACGACAAGTGTGTTGGCTACGTGGCCCATCCAGGCTGTTTTATAACTCGGATGGGCCACGTAGCCAACACAGTGGTGTGGCCCCGTCGAGGGGCGGCGGGAGTAGACCATGGCGGATCGGTGCACCGTAGGCGCGACAACGGGCGTATCTTGTGCAATCTCATGCAATCTTACACCATGGACGGGAGCTGTCTCACGGACTATGCTGCCTCTATGAAACGTCGGACTATTGCTGTCGCTATCCTTTTCCCTCTAGGGGCTCTCGCCCTTGTGCGCATGATGGCCCTCATGGTCTGGAATCAGGCCCCAATGGGGCCGATCTACGCGCTGGCACAAGTGCAAGCCGGCCTATACCGCAACCCACAGGTGTGGGTAGGGCGGACGGTTCGCGTACGCGCACAAATTGATACGTTGGATGGGTATGGGGCTGGGACGGCGCAGACCATCCCAAACCGCTCGTCGCGCTATGTCAATCTGTTAAGCATGCCGGCTGGCTCGGGCATGGAAATTATCTTGGGGCCACCCCCATCACTCCACGCTGATCCTAGCACATCATATCCTGCCGTTAGTCTCTTCGTCGGCCCGCGCGTGTCGGACCCACGACTGGCGGCGCTCCGGCATATGCCGGTCATTGGGCGGATGGTGCCCGCGCCCGATTTCGAATCTACGCCCCAAAACATTTGGTTTCCGAAAGTATTCGTCCTACGTCTCCTGCCACGGGGCCAGGACGTCGATGCACTCCTCCTCGATGTGCAATGACATCCCTGCTGTCCCTACAATCGCTCCAAGGGCTGCCTGTGTCCTCGACGAGACGATCAGCGTCGTCCGGAGGAGGTGCGCACGGGTTGACGCATCTCCTGTGCCGTTTCCCGCGCACCGAATGTGACGCATGGCGTAGCGACTGATATTGTTGGCGACGTCGGCTTGGACCCTAACCACGCCCACTCGTTGCCCCGTTCTACGCGTGGGCAAAGCTCTGAAAGTGACTGCGCCAACAATATCATTAGGTGTGCCACTCCGCGCGAGGTGTATTCGCGCTCCTCGCATCCGCAGCTTCCTCGTGCAGGGTGGCGCACCTGCCGTGATCAGTGCGGCGCAATGACTGTGACCAACGGCGCACGTCATGTGACGACTGACGGCCAGGGGCAGGATGCCCACTCGGCAGCGTACCTGGGCGCGTCGCGCGTGCCGTGATGCGTGCCTGTGGGTCTCGCCTAGCTCGCCTCGTCCTGCCCCTCTAGCGCCGCCAGCGTGTCGCGCGCGACGGTCGCGCGCTGCTGATCTTCCACGAGCGCGCGCAACATGTCGAGGAGGCGTTGCGCGGCTTCGTAGGCCGTCTCATCGCCGGCGTCATGCGCGCGCTCGTCCAACCAGTCGATGATCTGGTGCAGCAGGGACTGCTGCCGCGCGTTGGCGGCGACCCACTCATGGAGCACACGTCGCGCGAGGGCGTCCCGCTGCTCATGCGGGCGGGTGTCATCCATTCAGCAAGAGGCGTCTCAGAATGGGATCTCGTCCATATCGCTGGCGGGCGCGGACGCGGACGTACTCTGACGACCATACGCGGGCGTCGCCTCTTGGCCGCCGTCGGTCTCCGCGCCCCGGTCGCCGGCCTTATCAAGCATGCGCATCTCGCGGGCGCGCACCTCCAGGCTTTGCCGCACCTGGCCCTCGCGGTTGGTGTACTCGTTCTGCGCGAGCGCACCCTCGATGTAGACGTAGCTGCCCTTGTGCAAGTACTGCTGACAGGTATCGGCGAGCTTGCCGAACGCGCTGACGCGGAACCACGTCGTCACGTCGCCGTTCTTACTGCGCTCGGTCGTGGCCACACTGAACGTGGCCACGTTGTCGCCGCTGGGGAGCAGGCGCGTCTCGGGATCGCGCCCCAGGTTGCCGATGACGATGAGCTTGTTGTAACTGCCTGCCATGGTGTCGCCTCCTTCGTACTGGTTGACGCCTTACCGTGTCGTAGGGGTGGTTCATCTGTCATTAGTATAGGACAAGCGTTCGCGTCAAGGGGCGCGATTATCCCTGCGATCGTGCGAACGAATCCACGCATGGGCGTATTTATTGCTCATTTCTCGTTGGTGATTGCCAAGATCTCCCTGCGGGGGCTGACGGTATCCTGCTCGATGCCCTCCTCCCCGCTCTCTTCCCGCGTTTCGTCGCTATGCGCGATCACGTAGGCCCAGCCGCCGGGGCCGGGGTTGGGCTTGCAGGAGCCGTCGGTATAGACGACGTAGGCCGTCGCAGGGGCGGCGATTGGCGCACCGTCCCCCGGTCCATCATCGCGGGGCACGTCGGTGCCGCTCATGACGCTGCCCCGATCGGTCGTGCGGGCGGGTCGGTGGTGCCGGCGCGTTCGAGGTTCAGGGCGAGGAGCCGGCCCAGAACTCCCTCGTCGCCCAGGTCGCGCGGCCAGCCGTAGGCGGCGAGCACGGCGTCGTCGAGCCGGTGGTGCGCCATCTCGAGCCAGGTAGGGCGCGCGTTGTACAGGGCGGTGAGCGTGCGCGCCTTGAGGTCGGCGGCCGTTGTCCCCTCGGGGTTGAGCCAGCGGTCACGCTGCTCCACGAGGGCGCGCCGCACACGTCAGACGGACGACGTCGGACGGGCGCGCGCCGCACAGCGGCGCGTCAAAGCACGCGCCACGGAGGTCGCTGCATGACCACGGTTGAGTGGGGCGGTACCAGTGTCGGCTGGGGCCGGCCTCTCTGGCGCTCACGCGGTGACTCCATGCCGCCGCAGGGCCGCGGCGAGCGCCACCAGCGCGCGCATCTCTGCCGCCATGTTCGTGCTGTGGCGTGAGACCCTGATGGAGTTATAGAGTTACCGTAAGGGCGCCGCGCCATCGCGCACGACGAGCTCTGTGGGCAGCATCTCGACCCGTGGCAGGCGCTCGTCGCCATTGAGGCGCGCAAACAGCAGCTCGGCGGCGCGCCGTCCCAACATGGCGGGGTCGTGCCGGATCACGGTGATCGGCACGCGCAGGAGATCGGCCAGTTCGACCTCGTCGAACCCGACGAGGTCGAGCCGACCCGTATACGCCTGTCGCGCCCGGATCACGCCGATGCTCAGACGGTTATTGGTGGCGAACACCGCGGTCGGTGGATCGGGCAGGTGAAGCAGCCTATGCGCCGCCCCCTCGGCCATATCTGTGTCATGCGCCTCGAAGCACAACAATGACGGATCGACCGCTATGTCAGCGGTCGCGAGGGCCTCGCGATAGCCCGCGATACGCGCGGCCCCGGTGTAGACATCGGGGAAGCCGGCGATGACGCCGATGCGGCGGTGGCCCCGCGCCAGGAGGTGCTCGACGCCACGGCGAGCGCCACCCTGATTGTCGAGCAGCACGGCGTCGGCCGCGAGATTAACTGGCGGACGGTCAAGGAAGACGACGGGTGTTCCCGTGGCGATCTCGGGGTGGAGGTAGGCGTGGTCGCGGGCGGCGGGGACGATCAGCAGGCCCTCGACGCGGCGCTGGACCAGCGCCGCGACGAGGGCCTGCTCCTGCGCGGGATTCTCGGCCGAGCTGCCCGTGATGACCATGTATCCGCGCGCATGCGCGACGTCTTCGACCCCGCGTGCGATAGTGGAGTAGAAAGGGTTAGCCACGTCCTCGATGACGAGTCCGAGCGTACGCGACGAGTGCCCTTTGCGCAGGTTGTGGGCGATATCGTTGCGCCGGAAGCCCAGCTCGGCGATGGCCCTGTTGACGCGCTGCGCCACGTCATCACCGACGCGCGGCTCGTTGTTGACGACGCGCGACACGGTTTTGAGGCTGACGGCCGCCGCCGCCGCTACGTCGTTCATTGTTGGCCGGGCTCTGGACATAGCGGTGTATCCGCAAACCCTCCGTTACTCTTCTCGCCCTTATCATATCAGGCGTTCGTCCTAACCTCGCGCGCTTACCCGCGCTATCGCGATGACGGTGTCATGGCCCGTGCGATGCCCGTCCTCTGTCCCTATAGCTGGCGCTCCCAGTAGGGGACCTTCTAGCCGGTAAGACAGGGCGCGACGAAGCCCCGCCCTGCCTTACCGGACCAACTCATGTAGCCCTCGCTGCCTGTAACGGATTGTGACAGGGGTGGCGAAGGCAAGAGCCGGCGCCTGGCGATTATACGCCTTCGCGGCGGGCCCGTCGCCGGCGGTACAGGAGGACGGCGGCGACGGGCACGAGGCCGGTCGCGAGCAACTCGCCGCTGCCCAACTCAGGGGTGGCCGCACCGCCGCCGCCGCCGCCGGTGGGTGGAAGCACAGCGAGCATGGCATAGATGCGCACCATGGCCGCCTGATCGTTCAGATCGCTCGACTGGCGGGAGGGGAAGGTGAACACACCGGTGGAGGGATCGCGCGCGGTGCTCCAGGCCCAGTCGGCGAAGTCCTGCATCGCCTGCACGTAGGCCGGGTTGTGGTCGACCGCATAAAGCATGAGCAGGTTCTTGAAGAAAATGGCGTCAAAGATGGGGTCCTGCGCGTGCAAGAGCTTGTCATTGTTGGCGCCGAGGTAGGCCAGAGCGGCGTTGGCGATGCTCTCAGCCTGCCGCAGATACGACTGATCGCCCGTGATCTGGTAGAAGAGCACGTTCGCGCCGATGGGCGTGCCCTGGTTATAGCTCCACTTGGTCTGATCGATCTTGCCTGATAGGCTGATGTGATCCCAGTACAGGCCGTCACTGGGGTCGCGCAAGTTCGTGTTGACCCAGTCGTACATCTTCTGGGCCCACTGACGGTAGGACGCGTCGTGCGTGGCTTGGTAGAGGTACAGGCCGAGCTCCGCACCGGGCATGTTGGAGACCGTGTTGCGATCCTGGCTCCAGGGCGCCTGCGTCCAGAACACGCCGCCGGGCGCGGGATGCGACGTATCGTAGTCCCACCCCTTAGTGATGAGGGTGAAAATCGTCTCGGCGCGGTCGAGCGCGGACTGGTCGCCGGTCATCTGATAGAGCTGGATCGATGCCAGCCCCACCCACTCGTTGTCGTCGTAGAATTTGTCCCCACTGCCCCCAAGCGGCGGGTCGACGTAGGAGTCGTAGCCGGGCGGGCTGGGCTGCAGCACGGTCGTCGTGATCCCCTTGTTGGGCGTCAGGCCGTTCGCGCTGTAGTAGTGCGCGAGGCCAGTCAGGCGGTCCTGCACGGCGGGTAGGTAGGTGCTATCGGCATTGGCGAGGTCGATAGTTCCGTTTGTGGCCTGCGAGAAGGGCCACTCGTACGAGTAGGTATTGTCCCCCGGTTGCGCTGCCGGGTAATGCTCGTTATACAGATTCGAGCCATCGCCCTTGTAGAAGTACTGCTGCATCGCGTTGTACGAGGCGATGGCGCGGTCGAGATTAGAGTTTTGACCGGCGGCGCCGACGCGCTGTGCGCCCATTCCAGTCGTGGCCACCAGCACGAGGCCTGCGGTGAGTGCGGTTGCGGCTGCTTTGCGTAACACCTGCTGCTCCTTTGGCGATTGCGTCTACTCCTCGGGACGTATGGGGTAACAGTGGATGTGCTTGTTTCAGCCGGTTCGTCGATAGGCGCCTCCTCGATGGGATAACGTTGTCATGCACTCAAGACTACCATCGCACGCGTTGCCCTGTCAACTCCAGTTCCCTGTGCGCGAGTGCGTCCTTGACAGTGACGCCCGGTTGGATCGTCTTGGCAGCACTGCGCGGCAGTCGGTGTTGCCCCCTGTTCAGGCGGGTAACGCGCGCCTGAGGCGTGCCCGGCATGCACCTCGTCGTCGACCTCCTCGACCGTGCCCATGTCCCCCACGCGATGGCCGGCGAGAACCTGGCCCGCAACAACATTGGATCTTACACCCGCCATGGAACTACCATCAGTTCCGCCGCGTTGACGGCGGTTTCGTCCCGTTCTACAATCTGTTTACTGGTGGCTTGATGCTTGCACTGCCTGTTTGTTCGTCGAGGAGCGTATCCTCGCGAAAGGAGACCGTTATCATGCGGATTGTCGTACACATGATTGGGAACGCGCATATCGACCCCGTCTGGCTGTGGCCATGGCAAGCGGGTGTCGACGAGGCGTTGGCTACCTTCCGCTCCGCCGCGGATCGCTGCGATGAGTATCCCGCGTTCGTCTTTACGCGCGGGGAGTCCTGGTTGTATCGGCAAGTGGAGCGACTCGATCCAGCGCTCTTCGCGCGTGTGCGCCGGCTGGTCGCACAAGGGCAGTGGCATATCACCGGTGGTCAATACACTCAGCCCGACGGCAACCTCCCGACCCGCATGGGCTGGGAGCGGCAGTTCCTGCACGGCCGGCGCTATTTCCAGGACCGCTTTGGTGTGCGGCCGGTGGTCGCCTATAACGTCGACACCTTCGGCCACCCAGCCACACTCCCCGACATTCTCGCCGCGCACGCGTACGATGGCTATGTGTTCCACCGACCCGGAACCCACCAGGTTCCCCTCCCGGCGCAGACGTTCCGCTGGCGCGGAAGCGCTGGCGGCGAGGTGATCGGTTTTCGTATCACGCCGGCATACGTGACGCGGAGCGACGACTTGTACGGACAAATCATGCTCGCTGTTGAGGCGACCGACGAGCGCCTGGGACACACCATGTGCTTTTACGGCGTCGGGAACCACGGTGGTGGACCGACCAAGGCCAACATTGAGTATATCTTGGCGCACCAGCACGCCTTTCCAGACATCGAGTTGCGCTTCAGCACACCGCAGGCGTTCTTCGACGCGATCGCGCCGCTGCGTGAGCAACTGCCGGTCGTTACCGCGGAGCTGCAGCACACGTTCCCAGGGTGCTACAGTGTGATGCACGAGGTCAAGCAACGCCAGCGGCGCGGCGAACATTTGCTCGACCAAACCGAGCGCGTGGTCGCGCAGGTCGTCGCCGATGAGGCCGCGCGGCGTGACTACCAGGCACGGCTGGACGGCGCCTGGGACGACCTGCTGCTCACCGCGTTTCACGATATCCTGGCGGGCACAGCGATCCCCTCGGCCTGGGAGTCGGTGCGGGCGCTGCAGGGTCGGGCGCACATCGGTGGGGAGGAGATTGTGCTGGAGGCGACCAGGCGCTGGGCGCGCACGACGTTGCCCGCGGCGGCCCATCAACAGATTGTGCTTATCAATCCCGATGACGCGCCGTGGGACGCCTTGATCGAGGCTGAACCCTTCCTCGACTTCGACGCATGGGGCCAGCGATGGCTGAGCGACCTGGAGGGGCGAGCGCTCCCCTTTCAACAGGTCCAGCCTGAGGCGGCGCAGTTGATCAGCCGCATCGTCTTCCCCCTGCGGCTCGACGCCCATGGACACGCGCAGGTCCTCGTGCGCGATGATACGCCCCCGCCCACGCCGTCACCCGTGCCGACCGACCTGACGGTGTCGGCGGAGTGTCTAGCCAACGGTCATCTGCGCCTCGATCTGGGTGAGGACGGGGTGCGCGCGCTGACCGTATCGGGGAAGAATATCCTGGGTCCGGATGGGATCGGGGTTCATCTGAGGGAGGACCACACCGATACGTGGACATTCCATACCGATCGCTTCCGCGACCCGATCGGCGCCGCTTTCCATCCCGGCGCCTGGACGGTGGAAGAGACGGGGCCGCTGCGCGCGCGGGTGCGCGCGGAGGGCTGGCTGGGTCACTCGTGGATCCACTGGACGTTGACGCTACACCGCGACGACCCACGGCTGCACATTGACCTCGGTATCACGTTCAACGAGCGCTTCGCGTTGTTGCAGATGCCCATTCATGTCGCCGACGCGGTCGATCGTTGGACCGATGGACTGGCGGGTGGAGCGGTCGAGCGTCAGCCCGGCCCGGTCGAATGGCCGCTGCAGGGGTGGTCGCGCGTAATCGCCGGAGGGCGCGCGGTGGCGCTCCTCACGTCCGACGCCTACAGCCTGAGCCTGGATGACCGCTGCTGGCAGTGGACCTTGCTGCGCTCGCCCCGGATGGCATGGGGTGGCGACAACCCCGACATATACAGTGGGCGCGACTGGCACACCGACCAGGGGCCGCACAGCTTCCATTTCATCATGCAGGCGGGGACGATGCTGGAGGATGAAGCGCTGCATACGGCCGCCCGTCAGCAGGCGCAGCCCCCGATCGTCTTCGACCGCTATGAGGGGTTGGAGCGGCCACCGTGGGGTAATAGTCCGCCGCGGCGCCTATGGACGGCGGCGGAGCAGCGCGCGCGCGCCTCCGGGAGGATGCGCCATTTGGTCGATACTGCGGACGACACGATCCTGGGATGACGGCTCGCTGAGGGTGCCGCTCGCGTGTATCCGGCGTGCGAGCGTATCCTGGCAACGACGGCGACAGCGGCCTCACGCGCCCTCACGATCAGCCCGCTCTCACGACGCCATTCTCCACGCCAGCGCTCATGGACAACGGAGGCGCGATGGTTCCCGCGTGCGTGAGACGCATGGGTAGCGTGACGCGGCGCGGCGGCGCCCCGGCCAGTTGCTCTTGCAGCAGTGTGATGGCTATCCGTCCGATCTCCGTGCTCTGTTGCTCTACGTAGGTGATCGGCGAGAGTGAGAGCGGGAGATTTTGTAGTGGATCGACACCGATGATGGACAGGTCGGCGGGGACATGGCGCCCCAGGCGCGCGGCGGCGCGCAGGGCCAGCAGCGTGAGCGCCACGTTGGTGGCGAAGATGGCGGTCAGGTGGGGAGCGCGCCGCATATAGGCGGAAAGGCGATCGACGGTGTCATCGGCGATCTCTCCCCTGTCGCACACGTCGTCAGGAAGCCGCGGCTCGTTATAGATCAGCGCATGATCGAGGGGCAGCCCGGCCATGGCTAGCGCCTGCGCGTACCCGTCGAGCCGATCTTCGATGGTCGAGGTGTCCCTGGGTGGGAAGGTGAGGATACAGATGTCGCGATGCCCTGCCTCTATCAGCGCGGTCACGGCCTCGCGGGCGCCGACGACGTTGTCGCTCTGGACGCAGGCACAGGGCAGGCCACGCAGGTAGCGATCGACCAGGACGAGCGGGAATCGTCTGAGGACCAGGCGCAGCACCTCGTCGTTATACGTCTCTCCATCCTGCAAGAAGATCGCCAGACCGGCCGCGCCGGCCGCGACCGCCTGCCGGATGGCGTGTTCCTCCTCGGCGCGTGAATTCCCCGTGAGATAGATGAGTAGGTGATAGCCGGCGGCGCGCGCCGCGCGCTCGATGCCACGCAGCACGTCAAGGCCAAAGGATGGATCGAGATTGGGTTGAATCCATCCGATGAGCGGACTTCCCCCCGGCGCCTCATGTGTGGCCGGTGCACTGACGGTTGTGCCGCGTCGTGGCAGGCGTTGTACCAGGCCCTCGCGGGCGAGTTCCGCCAACGCCGCGGCGCTCGTCACGCGGCTGACGCTGTGCAAGGCGGCCAACTCCTTTTCCGTCGGGAGTTTATCGCCCGGCTTATACTCGCCAGACAAGATCGCGTTGCGCAGTTGTTGATGGATCTGACGATACCGTGCTTGCCTCACAGGTCAACCCCACGTTTCTACAGGTGTACAATGGATCGTATCGCATAGGTCATTGGCCGCGCTCCACGATTATGCGGTAATTGCCATGCCAGAACAAGGCCTCCACTTTTATTGACAGCGTAGAGGTCCGGGACTATAATAGCGTTACGCTCACGGAGGCGAGCGCCGGCCGCGCGGCTTGGAGGTATCATACGACAGGTCGACGTCTATTTGCAATAACAAATAGACGGTCGAACGACACGCGTGAGGAGGTGATCGACACACCACGAGACGTATGGCCTTATCGAGGTTACCCGGCGATGCAGCGGACGTGTCGGCGTAGGCGCCGCACGTGACCAGGGGTGACGATACCCCTGCTACCTACATAGGCACGAGGAGATATCATGCGTAGTCCTATCAAGAGCCTGGGTCCTATCCTCCTGGCATCAACGGTCGGGCTTGGCGGCGCCGTACAGATGGCGCATGCCAAGACGCGCGCCGCCAGCCCTATTACCGTGACCGTAGCCTATCAGCAGTTCGGGCCGCCGCCGTACTGGGATCAGTTGTGGTGGCAGAAAACGTCACAGCTCCTCTCGAAGCAAGACCCCAACATCACCATAAAGCTCGAGCCCATCATTGCGTCCGAGGGCGACTACTATACCAAGATCGACCTGGCTCTGCGCTCGGCCAGCACGACGCCCGACATCGTGCGTGAGGACAGCTTCCTGGTTAGCTCCGATGTGACCGCCGGTTATCTCCAGCCCTTGGATAGTTACCTGTCGTCCTGGCCGGAGTACAAGCAGCAGTGGTACCCGGCGATGCAGACAATCACGCAGTTCAACAGCCGCAAGTACGGGATTATGAACGGTACCGACGACCGGCTGATCTACTACAATAAGAACCTCTTCAAGCAGGCCGGCCTGCCCGTGCCGTGGCAGCCCAAGACGTGGGCGGACATCCTCTCGGCCGCGCAGACGATCAAGCAGAAGGTCCACAACGTCATCCCGATCAATATGTACACGGGCATCATCAACGACGAGGCCTCTACGATGCAGAGCTTCGAAATGCTCCTGTACGGGACGCCTGACGCGGCGCACCTCTACGACTACAAGACGAAGAAGTGGGTCATCTCCAGCACAGGTATCAAGGACACCCTGTCATTCCTCCAGAAGATCTACAATCCATCCGCCCTGCTAGGTCCGCCGTCCAACATCGCGTTGAATAGCCAGGTCGGCACGGTCGTCGCGCAGAACCTGCTGCCCAATAGTAAGCTGGCCATCGACGTCGACGGGTCGTGGATACCGAGCACCTGGTATTCTACGGGCGCGAAGCCGTGGCCGCAGTGGCAGAGCGTGATTGGGGAGGCCAAGATGCCGACAGAGTTCGGGCAGGGCGCGCACTATGTGACGCTCTCCGGCGGCTGGGCCTACTCGATCAGCGCCCGCTCCAAGAACAAGGACGCCGCTTTCAAGGCGCTCCAGGTCCTCAACAGCAAGGATATGCTGTCCTACTACGACTCCAGCGCGGGGCAGGTGACACCGCGCAAGGACGTCGCCGACACAAAGGCCTATAGTAGTGTGCCGCTCAACCCGTACTTCACGGGTATGCTGTCGTTCACACAGTTCCGCCCGGGATACCCGGTCTACCCCAGGATCTCCAACCAGATCGACCGTGCGATGCAGAGCGTGATGGAAGGCACAAGCCCTCAAGCAGCCATGTCCACCTATGCCCAACAGGTCACGACCATCGCCGGCACAGGTAGCGTCGAGAAGCTCAAGTAGTAGCACACACGGCGCTATGCCTCTAGCGGGGTCTCCCCCTGGACGTCCCCGTTCCTCATCCGCAAGCCCTGTTCCTTCGCGTGGCCTGGATAGGGTGAGCGTTAGGTTCGTAGGCCAAGCCGAAGAATGGCCGCGGCGCGCAAACAACGCGCCGCGGCCCGTTTCCGCGATGGGAAGGTGTCATATGCAGGCTGAGGCCACCCCGACGGAACGCATCACTTCAACCCGCAAGGGCGGGCGACAACGCACGCGTTTGCGTACGGGTCTCCTCTTCATGGCCCCCGCGTTCATCCTGATCATTATCTTTATGCTTGGCCCCGCTTTCTATGCCATCTATATTTCATTTACCAATATGGCCTTGACCGGCCCCGGCGCCGCGTCACCCAGTTGGGTTGGCTTACAAAACTTCAATCAGATTCTGCACGACAGCGATTTCTTTCGGGCGTTGCGCGTCTCGTTGACGTACCTCGTCGGCTCGGCGCTGATCGGTCAAGCCGCCCTGGGCTTGATCCTGGCCTTGCTGATGCGTCATCGCCATCACCTCTTCAAGTCTGTCCTCGGCGCGGTCATCATCGGAGCCTGGATCATCCCCGACGTCGTGGCCGGCTTCCTCTGGAACGCGTTCCTGGCTGGCGGTCCGCAGGATTTTGTGGAGTCGCCCGGCCTGCTCAATAGCATCGTGTCCACCTTCGGCCTGCCGCAGCACGCCTGGCTGCAAGAATCTCCCATGGCGATGATCATCGTGGCGAACATCTGGCGCGGCACGGCCTTTTCCATGCTGCTCTATGCCTCCGCGCTGGAAGGCATCTCGCCCGACTTGTTCGAGGCCGCCTCGATCGATGGCGCCGGCCTGTGGGCGAAACTGCGCAGCATCACGCTGCCGCTCTTGAAGGCCACCATCGCCACCGACTTGCTGCTCGTCACCCTGGCGACGCTCTCCGACTTCACCCTGGTCTTCGTGCTCACGGGCGGCGGCAATAGTAAGACGCAGTTGTTGACCATCTACCAGTATCAGCAGGCGTTCAAATTCTATCAAATCGGCTATGGGGCGGCGATCGCGCTCCTCATCATCGCCGTGGGCGCGATCCTGTCCCTGGTCTATATGCGTGTGCTGAAAATCGAACTGTAAGAAAGAAAGAGGAGCATCCCCATGACCCTGCGCCGCCTCTTTGCTCCGATGACCGCGTACGTCATCTTGACCATCCTGGGGCTTTTCTGGCTGGTGCCCTTCGCCTGGCCCGTCCTGGCCAGCCTGAACCCCACGGCATCGTACGCCGTGGAGTGGCCACATCAGTTGACGCTGGGTAACTTCGGAACCATTATCGGCAGCGGCCTGGTGGTGCGCCCCTTCATTAACAGCGGTATCCTGGCCGTCAGCACGATGGTGGGGTGCATCGTCCTCTCGGGGCTGGCGGCGTACCCGCTCTCGCGCTACCAGTTCCGCTTCAAGCAAGTGCTGATGTACTTCATCCTGTTTATCAGCGCCCTGCCCATCCTGGCGCTGGTCACCCCGCTTTACGCCATGTACGTCGCGCTCAACCTGCAGAACACACTACAGGGCTGCATCCTTTTCTTCATCGCCAGTTCGTTACCCATCAACATCTGGATTATGAAAAACTTTCTCGACTCGGTCTCGGTCGAGTTGGAGGAGGCGGCCTGGGTCGACGGCGCCTCCACCCTTAGCGCTTTCTTCCGCATCTTGCTGCCGCTCTCGGCGCCCGGCGTCGCGGTGGTGGGGCTGCTCAGCTTCATCGGCGCCTGGGCCAACTTCTTTGTGCCGCTCATTCTTTTGCAGAATCAGGATCTCTTCCCCGCCTCGATCCACATCTACACGTTCTTTGGCGCCTACGGCCAGGTGAATTACGGCCAACTTGCCGCCTACGCCATGCTCTACGCGCTACCGATCGCGGCCCTATATATCTTCTTCTCGCGCTACCTGGTTAAGGGCATCAACCTGGGCGGCGTCAAGGGGTGAAACATTTGTGGCGGCGCTGGGCTGGCGCGGCATGCCTCCTTGTCACGACGACGCCGCGACAAAGCGTCGTCGTGCGGCCGGAGGCGGTCTGCACGCCGATCGTGCGCGCGTCATGGCGTCTGCCTGGTCGCGTAGACAGCCTTCTGGCCGTGCCCTCGGTCGGCGCGACCGTCGCGCTTGTCGCACGATCGGCGTCCGACGTGCCATTCCTCCCCCACGACGACCTGCTCATCCTCGCGCCCGATGGCCGCGTCCGCGCGCGGGTGACCTTGCCGCCTTACATAATGCCGCCCGGCTTGGCCGCCTCCACGACCGCGCGCGGGACGCTCTACGCGGTCGTGGAGGCGGCCTTGTTGGCTATCGACAGCGGGAAGGGGCGTATCGTCGCACGCTGGCCGCTCGATGTGCAGGCCCTGGGCTGGCCCGCGGCCGTCGCGGTCGGGTCGCGTGGGCGCATCTACGTCGCCGGCCAGCCGGCGACGGGGCGCGCCGCGGTCCTCGATGCGCTCACGGTCTCGGCGCAAAGCCCCCCGCGGGTTATGTGGCGCGCCGCGCTTGGACTGACCCATGCGGGCCTGTGGCTCGGCCTCGCCGGCCACGGCCGCGTCGCCGCCTACCTGCCCAACGCCGACGACGTGCACGGCACGATCGCCCTGTTCGACGAGCGCTCGGGCGCGCTCCGCGCCTCATACGCCGTTCCGGTCTCGCCCGTGGGCGCCGATGCCGCGCGTAACCGCCTCTACCTGGACGACGCCGGTACAATCCGTGCTCTGAGCCTGCGCGACGGAGCGCCCATGGCCTCGGCCCCTGGCACGGGACCACTCGCGCTTAGTTCAGCGCGCGGCCTGCTAGCCTTTGTGCGGGACGATGCGGTTGTCCTGGCCGCGGCCAGCTCCTTGCGTCCGCTCGCCCGCATGTCCCTGCGCGGCGCCCACGCGCTCGCTTTCACGCCGGATGGCGCCACGCTGCTCGTTGGCCGACGCAACAGTCTCACTCGGATCGATGTCGGGCGATGCGGCCCGGCATGATGACAGGCAACCACGACCATAGCTTGACACGACACAGAGGAGAGGCCGATGAATTTTACCCTGGAGATGATAGCGACCGCGCTCCCGACCCTACAGGCGGCGGCCCAACGCGAGATCGTACCACTTGGGTCAGCGCGTATCGGGACCGGCCCGAGAGGCCAGGTCACGCATCCCGACTACGACGACTCTAGGTGGGACACGATACGGGTGGGCGACCGCTGGGGCGGCCCTGGACAGACCCACTGGCTGCGCATTCCTGTGCAAGTCCCTCACACATGGACGGAAGGCACGGTGGCCGTGCACGTCGTGCTCGGCGCGTATCAGAATATCAGCGGGCCGGAAGCCCTCGCCTATCTGGACGGTGTTCCCGTCCAGGGCTTCGACTACTATCATCGCGAACTCATCCTCGACAAGGGCGCGGGGGACGGCCGGACGCTGCTGCTCGCCCTCGAAACCTATAGCTCGCTCCTGCCGGGGCCGCAGGTGATCCAGGCGCTGGAGCTCGTGCGCATCGATCCCGAGGCTGAGGCGCTCTACCACGACCTACGCGTCGTGTATGGCGCCGTGTTGACTATGTCCGAGGACGCCCCGGAACGTGCCCGTCTGATCCGCGCCATGGTCGACGCCTATGACGCGCTCGACCTCCGTCAGCCACAATCCGACGACTATCTCCGCTCCGTCCTCGCCGCGCGCGCGCGGATGCGGGAGGCGTATCGTCCGGGGCCGCGCGACGCGCCGCGCACGGTCGCGGTCGGGCACGCGCACATCGACCTGGCCTGGTTGTTCCCGGTCGCGCAGACCCGGCGCAAGGGCGCGCGCACCTTCAGCACCGTCCTCACATTGATGGAGCAATACCCGGACTATCGCTTCGTGGCCTCGCAACCGGCCCTCTACGACATGGTGCGCGAGGACGAGCCCGCTCTCTACGCGCGCATCAAGGAGCGCATCGCCGAGGGACGCTGGGAGCCGACCGGCGCCTCGTGGGTGGAGATGGATTGCAACCTGGCCGGCGGCGAGGCTTTGGTGCGCCAGTTCCTCTTTGGCAAGCGCTACTTCCGCCAGGAGCTCGGCGTCGACCCCAAGGTGCTGTGGCTCCCCGACGTGTTCGGCTACTCCGCCGCGCTCCCGCAGGTGCTCAAGGGCTGCGCTGTCGAATACTTCATGACGACCAAGATCTCCTGGAACGAGTACAACCGCTTGCCCTATGATACGTTCCGCTGGGCGGGCATCGACGGGACCGAGGTGCTCACGCACATGGTCACGGCGCCGCTCCTCCCATCCGAACTCTCGCGAACGACGCAGCAGCCCTTCTATACCTACAACGCCAAGTTTACACCCTACGATGTGGCCGGCAACTGGGCCGCCTACCGCCAAAAAGATGTGAACGAAGAGCTGCTGTACCTGTTCGGCTACGGCGACGGCGGCGGCGGCCCCACCGCCGAGATGCAGGAGACGGCGCTGCGCCTGCGCGATCTGCCCAACTTCATGCAGGTGGAGCAGAGCTCGGCCGAAGCCTTCTTCGCACGGCTAAGCGAGCGGGTCTGGGACGACCCCAACCTGCCGCGCTGGGCCGGCGAGCTCTACCTCGAATACCACCGTGGTACCTATACGAGTCAGGGCTGGATCAAACGGGCTAACCGCAAGAACGAGTTGCTCTACCGCGAAGCCGAGTTGTGGTCGGCGCTGGCCGCCCTAGCCGATCCAGCCGCGGCCGGGCGGCAGCAGGAGCTCAAGCAGGGCTGGGAGAGCCTGCTCTTCAATCAGTTTCACGATATCCTGCCCGGCTCCTCCATCCACGAGGTCTACCAGGACGCGCGCGAGGACCATCGGGCCATCGCGGACCGCGGCGAGAGGGTGAGCGCGGCCGCGCGCGCAACTATCGCACACGCGGTCGAGAACAATGAGCCACAGGGGACATCTGCCGTCGTGTTCAACCCGGCCCCGTTCGCGCGCGAGGACCCTGTCACCGTGACCTTCCCGGCCGACGAGCCACTCCCCGCACTGGCCGACGCGGCAGGCCGTCCCGTCTCCATGCAGGAGGTAGCGGGGGACGACACGGGCCGGCACGCGCTTATCGGCGCGTCCGCCCCGTCGCTGGGCTACCGGGCGTACGCGGCGACCGCTTCCACGAGCACACAGGAGGACGACGCGGACGACGCGGACGCGCTGCGTGTGACGCGCGACGCGCTGGAGAATCGCTTCTTCCGCCTACAACTCGACGAGCATGCCGAGATCGTGTCGCTCTACGACAAGCGCACGGGGCGTGAGGTCATCGCCCCCGGCGAGCGCGGCAATCGGCTGATCGCGTTCGAGGACCGCCCGCTCAACTTCGACGCCTGGGACATCAACATCTACTACCAGGACAAGCCGTACCCCGTCGACGACGTGACCTCGTGGGAGGTCGTCGAGCACGGGCCATTGCGCGGCGGCGTGGAGATCGTCCGTCATTATGGACAGAGTGTGATCACGCAGCGTATCCTGCTCTACCGCGACGTGCCGCGCATCGACTTCCCCACCCATGTCGACTGGCACGAACATCAGACCCTGCTCAAAGCCGCCTTCCCGGTCACGGTCAACGCGCCGCGCGCGACGTTCGACATCCAATGGGGCAACGTGGAGCGCCCGACGCATTGGAACACGTCGTGGGACTGGGCGCGCTTCGAGACATGCGCGCACAAATGGGCCGATCTCTCGGAGGGTGATTACGGCGTAGCGTTGCTCAACGACTGCAAGTACGGTTATGACGTCAAGGGACAGACGATCCGGCTCTCGCTCATCAAGAGCGGCGTGTATCCCGATCCCGAGGCCGACCAGGGCGCGCATGTCTTCTCGTACGCCTTGGCGCCGCACGAGGGTGATTGGCGCAGCGGCGAGGTGGTACGTCAGGCCTACCTATTCAACATGCCGGCGACGGGATATGTCCGTCCGGCGCGGGACATGAGCGTGGCCAATGCACCCGTGCCCCGGGCGCTGCCGTCCGCCTACTCGCTCGTGGCGACGAGTAGGCCGGGGCTGGTCATCGAGACGATCAAGTCGGCCGAGGATGGGGATGGCGTCATCGTGCGTTTCTACGACGCGCATAACACGCGTGGAGAGGCGGCGCTCACCTTCGCGCGTCCAATCGCCTCGGCCGAAGAAACCAACATGCTGGAGGAGGCGCATGGGCCGGCCGTCTATGATGGACACGATCTGCGCGTCGCCGTTCGCCCGTACGGCATAGGCACGTTCCGCGTACGGTTGGCCAACGCGTGATCGGGGCGCCGCGGCGTTAGGTTGTTTCAAGCGACGGAGAGGAGATTATGGAGAACTATGAGCCCATCATGAGTTTTGGCGAGGACGTCGCCGCGATCTACGACGATCTCAGCCCACGCGGAGATACGCTGGCGGCGGTCGCGTTCCTGGAGCAACTGGCGGGCGGTGATCCCGCGCTGGAGCTCGCGATCGGCGCTGGTCGGATCGCGCTGCCCCTCGCCGCGCGGGGGCTGCGCGTCGACGGCATCGACCTCTCACCCGCGATGGTCGCCAAGCTGCGCGCCAAGCCGGGTGGCGACCAGATCGCGGTGACGCTGGGCGATTTCGCGGATGTCCCGGTCCAGGTGTCAAGGGCGATTTATTTTTGACCCACTAACGCCGAGACTCCGTAATTGACGTTTGTAGAATGCATAAATATGCAAATGGGACCTGCCAATGGAGGCGATGTAGGTGCCAGAAGGCTTGTCGGACCCGACAAAGCGCGCTTCATTGGCTGGCGGCGTACGGGTTCCGCGGATGAATATGCAGCCACAAACGTCAATTACGGAGTCTCTTTGCGCCAATGTAGCTTGACCCATCTTTTTCAAGTAGTTCGTTCCTGGCGTGCGCCCTCATCTCTGGTAGATGCGGATCGAGGCCTTTGCCATCTGGTCTAATGAGGGTCAAGCTACATTGGCGATTGCGAGACTCCGTAATTGACGTTTGTGGCTGTATAGACCCATGTGCCACCAGCCAATCAAGCACGGTTTGTAGGGGTTGCTAAGCCTTCTAGCACCTACAT
>JAABVA010002134.1_pt1 | contig 20118 bp, 8 predicted proteins | sample 5560331 | NCBI WGS metagenome assembly JAABVA01 (sample SAMN12812661, study PRJNA571458) | rock metagenome | isolation source: Antarctica rocks | place: Antarctica: Victoria Land, Mt New Zealand sud | collected 2016-01-07 | reverse complement strand
ACGCCGACGTTACCGAGACGCCGCATCACCTGTTGGTCGGCCCGTGCCCAACCCTGGTCGAGACGGATTGTGTGAGGAGTTTCTATACGACATCAAGGTCGGCCGCCGGCCGCCAATGGCCTGCGGGCGGCGCTTCGCGCCGTCCTCGGCCACCTGCAAGCTGACCACAGGGGGTGGCACGGGTGCGCCTAAGCCCTCAGGGCATCTGAGCACTAGCGAAGACCGCAAAACCCAGCAACACAGCAGGCACAGGCGCCTTGGCTGTTCAGCCGCCAGCGTCTCACCTACTCGCCAAGCGAATCGTCTTCGACGACTTCTGCGTCGATGATCTCGGTCAGGCTGGGACCTTCTGAGGACGGCAATACCTCGTAGGCGCCGACCCCGTCCGGTCCTGCCTCGCCGTAGCGGTCGCGGAGGAAGCGCTCCCGGTAGAGCACGTCGATCTCCTCCAGTGCGGAGTTCAGCAGTTGCGCATTCAGTCCACCGCCGATGACGGCACCGACGATCGGGACGACTTCTCCCAGCTTGCGTTTGGTCAGGTCGTAGCCGAAACGTTCGAAGACGCGCTGGCTGATGCGGGCGAGGGCATGCTCGTTCAGCTTCTTCCAGCTCGCATCGCGCGCGAGCTGCTGCACGATCTTGTTGAGCTCGGCGTAGGCGGCTGCCTTGCCGGTTCCCGCCAGCGCAGCGTTCATCACGCCTAGCGCGAAGAGCCGTTCTTCGCGCTGCCGGTAGTCGTAGCCGTAGTAGCCGGCCACGTGTGCCAGGCCGCGGTTCACGGCGGCCAGTGTGACGGCAGCGTCGGTAGCGAGTATGGAGGCGACGACTCCCATACTGGGTGCCGCTGCAGCGCCACCGCTGGCAACAGTCGTTCCGACAGCCACCATCGTGCCGCCGCCCGCGAGGAAGCCCAGCACCGTGCCGCTGACCATCGTGGCGCCGGCGTAGGCCACATCCAGGGAAGGTTTGACGCGGTCTACCTCCTGCAGCGGGAGGCTCCGTACCTGCTGCAGTGACGTCACATCCACCTTTCGTTTCCGGTACGCGGTCAAGATCCGGCGACTGCTGACGGAGCGAGCTCCGAGCTTGCCGATCACGCGGAAGGTTCCCTCGAGGGCGCGTCCGAAGGCGCTCGAGAATTTGTCGTAACCCGGGGCCGAGTCCAGGTAGCTGCGAATGCGCTCAGCGAAGTCCTCGAGCTTCTCGCGGGCGGCCCCCGGGAGCAACGCTCGCGGGGAACGTTCCGCTTGTTTCCGCTTGTGCTCTTGCACGTCGAGCCACGCCTGCCGTTCGTACGCAGGGGCGCTCATGACGCCACCCCGAACTCGACCGGCGCCCAGATCAGCTCGCAGAGCTTGCGGTACAGGTCCTGCCGCTCGGCCATGTCCTCGGCGGCGAAGGTTGCGGGGTAAGCCTTGAAGGGCAGGCTGCGTGTTTGCAGCAGCCGGCGGAAGCCGGGGTTATGGCTGTAGCAGCCCGGGTGCAGGGAGCGGGTCAGCAAGTTCTGCCCGAGGTAGTGCTCGACCTTGTCCTCATAGGGCATGTCGCCGTAGCTGGCGTTGAAGTCCTTCGGAAGGAGCAACAGGCCACCAAAGTTGTTCCTGGTGTCAGCAAACTGGTATTCGTTGGCGAACTCTGGGTGCCGCTCCGCATGGTTGGCCCAGATGTGCTCAATCTCGAAGGGGTTCTTACGGGCGCGATCCATGTAGACCGAGAACGGTTGGCCGGTGTTGCACTCCCGGTCGACCCAGGAGTTCATGCGGGCGAGCAGATACCGGACCTGACCGCCGTTGCGCTGGTGCAGTCGGAGGTTGGCGACGGCATCGAAGGACTCATCCGTCTCCTCGATCTTCCCTAGGAGTGTTGCGGCCAACTTGTCGGGCTCGAGGTCGCGCAACTCCTTGATGAGCAGGAACATCGCGTAGACCATCTGGGAGTACCCGAAGTTGCGGTAGTTGACGATGCGAAGGACAACGAGCCGGTCGAGGTAGCCGCTGATCATACGAGTCTTGGCCTGGAAGGTGGCTTCATCGTCGTCGGGTGTGGTCGCCGCCAGGATGACTTGGTGGTGCAGCGTGAACCCGGTCGTGGCGAGGTAGTTCACGTGCTCGAACCCGGGCGTCTCTGCCTGCGAGGCCAGCAGCAGTTGCCTGTACCGACGGCTCATAACGTCGAAGTCGCGGTTGATGAAACGAGCGAAGTGGGACTCCGATTGGAGTCCAATCCTCTCGGCGTGGTCGCGCACCCACTTGTGGTATCCGGTCCCGATGATGTCCCAGTCCTGCGGAGCAGCGCCAGCGCGTCTCTCTCGAATGTTGTCGGCGTACTTCGCCCGCAGCCAAGCCTTGAGGAAGTCGGCGTCTGCGGTCTTTTCCAAGTCCGTGAGGTCGGCGATCCGCTGCCTCCATCTGACATTGGCCGAATCGACGTCGGTGGGAGCGAGCCGCGCGAGCAGGTAGCTCTTCAGCATGTCGGTCGAGGTAAGTCGTGCGCCTCTGTCATTCATGGTCTCGAAGATCTCGAGCGCCATGTCGGAGTCCGTCGCTGCGATCTCCACGATGACGACACGTTCAAGCAACCAGTCGATGAAGAACGGAAGAACCTGTGGCTCGCGAAGTTCCTGGGGAAACAGCGTCTCCAAGTCCTGGAAACGAGCCCAGATGTTGCGCACGGATTCGTCGTCGGTACTGGTCGGATCAAAGTCCTCCCCAGCCAGAATCGCCCGCATGATCTCTTCACGGGTCTCGACGTGGATGTTGAAGGATTGCTCACCGAATTGCGTGGAGTAGATGAGCGGCTTCAGGTCGCCGTCCTGGTCTTCGCTGGTTCGGAGAAGCCACATGAGGATGAGGGTGAGGGTCGTCAGACGTTGCTGCCCGTCAACGAGAAACAGGATCCCCTGTTCGTTCGCGGTGACGATAGGGCCCAGGAAGTAGGGGCGGTAGCTGGCGACTTGCCGACGCTGGTGGTCAGGCCGGTGTTCCTCAAGAAACCTGGTGGCGACGTCGTCGATGAGTTCCTTGAGGTTGTTCTCCGTCCAGGCGTACTCGCGCTGGTAGTACTTCAACCCGTACTTCCGTCCGCTGAACAGTTGCTTGATGGATCGGGGGGTGCCGTCGATCTGGTCGGTGATGATGGCCGTCACGCTGATTCCTCGCTGTCGATTCCAATTCGCTGCCACTGGTCGTGCATCAAACCTCCATCAGGCCGCGGGCACCCAGTAGGTGGTCCGCAAGGAGCGCCGGGACCGGGCCGCCGCGGACGAGCAGGCCGCACTCGAGGTTGCGCTCGAGGGCGTGGCCGGTGAGGTTGGCACTGCCCACGAGGGCGGTGAGGCGGTCCACGATGAGCACCTTCGCGTGCATGGACGCGCTGGGTGGCCGGGCAGGGACAGGCCAGCTGAGGCGGCGTGCTGACAACCCTGGGAAGGGATCGCCGTGTCCGTTGAACTTCGGGTTGTCCTGCGGGCGTTCAAGCAGCAGCGTCACGGCTACACCACGCTCGACGGCCGCGTGGAGCGACTGACGGACCGTGTCGCCGGGGATAGTGGCGTAGCTGGCGAGGATCAGTTCGCGCGCCGCCTCATCGATCAGGTCCGCCACCACGGCGAGGGTGAGGCGCCCGAGGCCGGAACTTGATTCCGGTCCCGTCCAGACTGGCGTTACCTGAGGTTGCGCGGCAGCGGCGCCCAGGTGACCGACGAGGACGCCGGCCGCGAACGCGCCGTCACCCTGTTTGGCCAGCACTAGCCCCTTGCGGACGGCTGCCGCTGACGCCGGGAGCGCGATCCGGGCCTGCAGGGCGAGCAGCGCTGACGTTCCTGCGCGGAGCGCAGTGGCAAGCTCCCGAGCGAACTCCCGCGGAAGCTGCTCCGCCCACCGGTTGGCGACGGCGACCGGGTCGAGCGTCACAGCTCGAAGTGCAGTCCGTCGGCGATGTCCACCAACACCCCGCGGTGCAACCACCGGTTGCCGGCCTCGCAGCTGGTCTCGGACGCGAACAGGCACGCGTGACACGCCGCAACGTGCAGCTGATCGCTCGGCGGCTCAGGGACCCTTTCCGCGCACAGCGGGTCCGAGGAGCAGGTCTGCGCGTCCTCGAGGGCCTGCTCGACCAGGAGTCCGAGGAAGCGAGCATCGCCGAGGGCGACCAGTCCGCCAAGGGTGCCCTCACTGTCGCTGGCCGCGGTCGACAGCAGCAGCCCGGCGGTGGGGTGCTCCCTGCTTCCGACGTACAGCCGTTCGCGGATGCTGGCGGAGGAGTAGCCGCACTCCAGAGCGACCTGGCGCAGCAGCAGGTGGCTAAAGGTGTGCACCAGCAGGTATCGCGCGACGGGGAAGCCGGGGTCGGCGGTGAGGTCGCGGTTGCTGCGCCACCGGCCGAAGGAGCTCCGCAGCGCCGCGATGTGCGGATGGTCCGCGACGCGTTCGCACCAGACAGCGACCTCCTGCTCCTGGAACTCCAGGAAGATGCCCTCGCCGCGCCGCTCCACGGCAGGGACCCACCCCGTCCGGCTGACCGACAGCGGCGCACGGAAAGCTGGCTGCAGATCGCCCTGTGTGGGCGCGTCGATGCGGGTGAAGCCGATCATCGCCTGCACTTCACGCAGCCGTTCGACCTGAACGACTTGCCGGAGCAAGTGGGTGTACTGCTCCGGTTCGGGGGTGGGGATGGCGCGGAAGTCCTCGTCCTGCCTGGTGGTGGTGGGGTGGCTGAACAGCTTCCACTCCGCTTCCAGCAGGCCGGCTGGCGCAGGCTCCTGCCCGCCGCCGGCACGCCGGGCGCGCTCGGTCTCCACCGCAGCGGCCAGTTCGTCCGGTGACAGTTCGCGCAGGGCGTGCAGCGCGGGCATGCCCGCGACCACCGCGGCCAGGACGTTGGGGGAGGGCTGCACGGACAGCACGTCCCAGTGCTCGCTCAGGGTTCCTGCGACAGGGTCTTCCTGCGGAAGGTGCAGGGCACTGATGGTCACGCCGAACCACAGGTTCGAGGCGCCGAGGACCATGAGCTTGAGGGGCTGGTCGCACGGCCCGTAGGTCTGCAGATGCGGGTGCCGCCCACGGCAGCGCGGCAGGTTCGCGGCGCCCTTGGTCCCGGCGGCGGCGGAAATGTTGCGGGTGGCGCCGCACCCGGCGGTGCAGGTGACGGTGACCCGCGGGCCCAGGACGCTGCCGGCGTCGCGCATCTCCAGCTGTGCACCGGGACAGGGCCGCTGCGCGGTCTGGTGGACGAAGTCGACGTACGGGAACTCATCGAGGTGGCCGCGTGCGCAGGCGACGACGAAGCGGGCAGGGATGCAGGCGCGGCGTTTGGCCGGGGCGAGCGACTGGCGGGGGCAGTGCTTGTGGACCCACTTGGCAAGGTCCGGTCTGCGCCCGTACCTGTGGTGCAGCTCGAGCTGGTCCAGCCCGTCTATCGGGAGCAGCTGGTGACAGGCCGGGCAGCGCAACCACCGCGGGAACGTGGTGACAGGCACTCCGACGTGAGTGAATGGATCATCGCTCGTTTGCGGGTCGCTCGGCGCTGCGCGCAGCGATGTTACGCCGCTGCCCGGCATGGCCTGTTGAACCTGCGCGAGTAGCCGCGGCTCGCTGACCGGCATGCCGCCGGCGCCCCACGCGTCTAGCCCGCGGACGACCACGCTCATCCCGGGCAGGTCGACGACTGCTCCCACGCCGGCGGTCGTCATCAGCTGGCTGGGGCGAGCGTTCCCAATCCTGGTGGGGTCGCGGCGGGGGCTACTCATGTCGTAGCGCCGGGTGGTGCGGGCGTGAAGTCCCAGGCGGGTGCGTGGGTCCAGGTCGGATCATCCCTGCGTAGTTGCATCAGGACTTCGGGTTCGACGTCACGCAGGCTCATCGGGGCGCTCCACTGGTCCCAGGGCACTTCATCCGGTGCCCTGAGCAGTCCTGCGGCAGCGTGCGCGTCCGCGCGGTAGCCGAGCTGGCCGGCGGGCAGGGTCGTTCGCTTGTGCAGCCACTTGTCGAGCTGCGCGCGAGCTCGGTCGGCGACCTCCTGGCCGACTGGGGTGGAGTCGGCGACGATCTCGGCGCGTTGCCGCAGGAGTTCGAGGAACGGTGCGACGGCGGCCGCCCCGAGCGGAGCTGAGTGCGCGCCAAGGTTCGGCAGCCCGATGTCGGTGGCATGTCGCACCGCGCCGACGAGGACCCCGGTCAGGCCGCGGTCCAACGCCCGCTTGCTGAAAGGGGTCGTGGTCAGACCTTCGACACGACGGCCGAAGGTGGCGTGCTCGTAGCCGAAGTGCTCGTAGTGCGCGAGGTCGCGGGGCCGGTTCCACTGGTAGATCGTCAGCACGAGCCCGGGGCCGGTAGTGGACCGGCCGACGCGGGAGCTGGCCTGGATGTACTCCGCCATGTTCTTCGGCTGGCCGGTGACGACCATGAGCCCGAGCCGCTGCACGTCGACGCCAACCTGCAGCATCGACGTGGCCAGCAGAACGTCGACCGGACGCAGGTAGCCCGGCCGGATCGTGCGGTCGTACTCCCCCCGGTTGGTCTTACGCAGCTGCCGCAACGCGGCCTGTCCCTGCGTCGAGTCCTGCGCAGGGTCGTACTTACGCTCCAGGTCCGACAGGGACTGGGTGATCTTGCGGCTGTCCATCCGGCTGGTGAGCTCGGCGACGACCGGACGCCGGCGCTGGACGAGTGCGGCTTGTCGACCCAGGCGGTCAGTGACGTCGTCCTCAGCGAGGCGACGCATGCCCGCGAGCTCACGGGTACTGGTGAAGTAGTCCACGACCGTCATGTACGGGTCCATCGCGGCGGCGTGACCAGGCTTGTCGTAGAGGTACTGGCCGTACTCGAGCAGCGCGGTCATGACGCGGATCTCCACCGCGGTGAGCCGTTCCCCGGGCCCCATGATCCCGCGGTAGCGCCGGGCTGGGGTGCTGGGGCTGGGCGCGACGGGCCGGGAGAAGAAGGTGTTCCCGGCATCCAGCAGGGGCGGGGGGAAAACGGTCAGGCCGCGGGCGAAGACCTGCTGGACCTGCGCACGGGCCCGCCGGACCGTGGCGGTCGAGGCGACGAACACAGGACGGACGGGCTTGCCGTCCTGCTGGCGGGTGCACAGCGCGTCGATGAGCGTCTCGTAGAGCCCGACCATCGATCCGAGCGCGTCGCTGATCAGGTGCAGCTCGTCTTGGATGATGAGATCCGGCGGGCGAAGCCGCTGCGCCGAAGCAGGGTGCGTTCCGGGCAAGGCACCGGACCTGGGGTGGCCCCCGTCCCTGCACCACTCGCTGGTGTCGGCGCTGCGGAACCCATGCCGGTCGCAGACGGTCGTGACGTGCCCGAACAGGTGCGCGGTCGAGGCGCGCCACGGCAGGGCGGCGAACTTGTCGACCGTACCGATGATCAAGTCCGGGGCTAGCCGGTAGATCTCCTCGTCCACCACCAGCGCCGGCAGCCCTTCGTCGGACTGGGCCCGACTGAAGGGGCAGCGGCCATCCTGGTCACCGCAGAACAGCAGCACCCGGCGGCGCTGGCGGTCGGCGTGGCCGTCACGGCCTAGGTCGATGCCGTTGCCGCACCACGGGCAGGTGGCGAACTGTTGTAGGCCTCCTACCTGACCTTCCCCCGACCGGCCGGTGGCGTCCTCGAGCTGGCGTTGAGCGTCGTCAAAGGTGTTGGGCGTGACACCGACGCCAACCCACAAGCCGATACGGACGGGTGTTGTGCCCCAACGCAGGTCGCCGGCGGCCACGCGTTCGCGCCGGAGCAGCTCGCAGGCGCTGACCAGGGCGGTTGCCCGTTGGAACTGCTGGGCGGTGAGCAGCCGCAGCGTGTAGCGCATCAGGATACCGACGCCCAGGGTGCCATCGCGGGCGTCGGGACCGGTACCGACGATGCCCTGCAGCCGGCGGATCGCGATCGTGTACGCCGTCAGGCCCAGGTAGGCCTCGGTCTTGCCACCGCCGGTCGGGAAGAACAGCAGTTGTGCCCGGGCGTCCATGAGCGGGCCGCGAGCGGCGTCTTCGTGCGCGGGGTCGGTCAGGCTGGGCAGACACAACAGCACGAACGCGAGCTGGAACGGTCGCCAGCTGCGATTTCTCAGTACGTCAACCTCGTCAAGCAGGGTCTTGACGTCGGCATCGGGTTCCGCGAGACGCCGGCGGACAAGCTCGCTGCGCACGCGCTGACGAGCCATGGCCTGGTTCGCAAACCGGAACGCCTCTCGTGCCTGCGGGTTGACCCTGAGCATGTCGACGGCCCGTTCGAGCCTGTCGGCGACCTCACGGGCACGCTCCATTGCCGGCCTCGCCACGTCGGCGAAGCGCGTGATCTCCGGCTCGGCGTCGATGCGGGTGGCCTGGCCGCCAAGCCAGCGGCGGTACCCGTCGACCAGGGGCCGCAGCGCACGCACGAGGTCATCGGGCTGCAGGTCCGGACTACCAAGCCGCCCCATGTCGAGGACCACGCCGGGCATGTCCGCCGGGTCGCCCGCCACAACCATGGACACGTCCGCGGCCGGAAAGCTCGTGGTGTGCAGGCGCCACGCCCGAGCCTCACCATCGCGGACGTCAGCGTCGACCGCGCACTGCCGGCCAGTCGCGAACAGCCGCTGGGCGCGGTGCTGCAGCGCCAGCAACCGCAGCTCATCGTCGGTGTCGCGCCGCAGCTCGGGCAGGTCCGGATCGTTGTGCCCAAGGAAGACCGGCGAACGGCCGTCGCGAGCGGCCACCGTAAGCGCCACCTGAAAGAGCCGCTCCCGGTCGGGCGTCTCGGCGCGCACCGCCTGGAGGTTCAGCAGGAACACTTCGACGACGCGGCGCGAGCCCCTGTGCCGCACCCGCCAGCGCATGTGCACCTGGTCCTGCGTCGGGTCCGGCACCCCAAGTCCGCCCGCGTCAACGTCCACAGGCACATCGACATCGCCGCCGGCGGCCGCTCGCCGCCACACGATGCGGGGACGGCCGGTTTCGGTGATCTGCGTGTCGGACGGGCCGCGCTCGTAGCGGCCCCAAGTTGCTGTCACGGTCACGCCGTCGACGTCGTGTGGCACCGAGAACGCGAGACCGATCGAGGATGCAGCCATCGCGCGGCTGCGCACCGCGGCTGGGGAGGGCTGTGAGCCCTGGTCATCGGGGTCGAGGTCTAGCCCGCCTTCGTCAACGAGCTCTGGCCGGTCCTCGACGTCGTCGTCCTCGGCAGCGTCTTTGGCATCTGTTACCGGCTCCTCCCAGTCAGCGCGGCGCGGCACGAGCTTGCCTAGCAGGTAGCGCTCTCCGGGCGTCGTACCTGCCGGCAGTTCCTCGGTCGGGCCATCCCACGGCCCAAGCAGTTCCCGCTCGAGCATGTCCTCGAGCTTGGCCCGCGCGTCGTACCCAGTCACCTCGCCCGTCACGGTCACCTCGCCTCCTCCCACGAGTGGGGCCACATGGAGTTGACCGTACGCAGGGGTACCGACAAGACCCGGCACACGCAGTCCTTGCCGCGCACCGCTACTGACCCGCTCGTCGGTGGTTCTCGACCAGCAGCCGGTCTAACAGCTCGAACCGTGCCTGCGGTGACACAGTCCAACGGAAGCCGATCTTCGTCGGGTGATGACCGATCTGCGGGTCGAGATCGTCCCAGCCATAGGCAGCGAGGACCGCGTGGTCGATCTCGGCATGAAGGTCGCGCAGCCGGACGATCGCCGGGTCGGTGACGACCGAGTCGTGTACCTGGTTGTACAGCTTGGTTAGGCCGAGTGCCCGGCCGAGCATGATCTCGCGACGCTCGATGTCGAGCGCCTTCCCAAGCAAGGCCATGTCGGTGGTCAAGGCTGGGAGTGGGAATGTCCGGAAGACGTCGGATGGTGAGTAGTTTATATTGGCGCCGATTGTCGCGGCATACCGCATTGCCCAGATGGAATGGACGCTAGAAGATAGTGCGGCGAGTAAAGAGGTAGATCTCCTAGCAAACACAATGCACTTCTGGTCGAAGACCGGGCCCGTCGGAACACGCAATGGCATCATGGTGTTACTCGCCTGAGTCAGGGCAAGAACGAAGTCTAGGCCGTCGATGGCTTCTTCGAGACCCTGCCGGTACTGCCAAAACTTCCACCACTCGTGAACCATCCGCGGATACTTGGCGGCGTCCTTTCTCACACGCTCGGGCCGCACATCCTGGTTGACCTTCATCCACGGACCCCGGTAGTTCCGGGCCTGCTCTTCCGGCCACTCGCATAAGTTGACGATCCACTTACTAGCCGAGACGCCAGGTCGGCGATTGAGGTCTGCGCCGTTGATGTAAGGGAACAGCACGTCCGTATTACTGACGTCTTCCGCGGTCAACGCGCGTGCCTCCTCCTCACTCATGGTGAAACCCTCACCAAGAACATTGTGTCCCTGGAAGGCAACGCCGTCGTTCTCGGGGAGCCGTTGGGGACGTCCGGTCTCGCGGAGATACGGCTGTAGATCCGATCCAAGTCTCGGTACCGGTTCGTCGTCCAGAACGGCGGACGCCAGAAGCCGCTCCTTGGTTTCCCAGAGTTCAATGATCGACAAGTTGGCGCTTGCACTGGGCCACGGATGGGGGGTCGTGCCTCGACGCAGAGTCCAGGCACGTCCTTCGAGTTGCAGCAACCCCACCGTCAGCGTGTCGCCTTCAAGCACCGTGCTTGTCGCGACGAAACCGAGTTGTCCTCGCGGCCCGAGGAGTGCGTCTGCCCGCAGAAGAAAGCGGGCAGCGAGGTCAGTGTTGCCTTTGACTCCTCGCCCGTCCCACGCCGCCAGCCACGCGAGGTAGTCGTCGCCCATCACTCCCGAGATCTTCTTGCCGCCCAGAAACGGGGGGTTGCCCACGAGAGCGTCGAAGCCCGACGTGTCTGCATCGACGAAGACCTCGGGGAAGGCCAGAGGCCAGTGCATCGGGCGCCGACGCTCCTTTCCCATCGGTACCCCTATGTCAACCCGCTCGATGAACGGCTCGAGCACCGTCGACTCCGGGGTCGAGTCATAGGTCCACATGGCAGCGGACAGCCTGCGGAACACCGTGTCGCGCTGCTTGGCGGGCAGGGTTGCGGCTTGAAGCCCGGCACCGGTCAGGGCGTTGGCCACGGCCTGCAGCGGGGCGGCAGCGGCTTCGGCTTCGGCGAGCAAGCGCGTCTTGTGCTCGACGTCGCGGATGGTGACCACCGATGTCGTGGTGATCCGGCGACGAGCGTCGGCGGCGCGAGCGAGCAGGTCGCGCCAGCCGGCGCCGAAGTCAAGGGTGTTCCGCTGCAGCTTACGGCCGGCGACGGGATCGAGGTGGAGCGTCTCGAGCTGCTGCATCGAGGTGACGCCGAGCAGGGAGTCGCCGCACACGAGACGGTCGTTTAGGAAGCCGAACGGCCGTTCGCGGTCCATCGTCACGAGCCAGAGCGAAAGCTTGGCCATCTCGACGGCGAGCGGGTTGACGTCGACGCCGTACAGGCAATGCTCGGCGACCAGGCGTCGAGCACGCAGCAGCAGGCCTTCGACCTCGGCGTCGACGGTGTCGACCGTACGGCGGGCGAGGGCACGGCTGGCCTCGATGTCACCTTCGAGGTCCCATGCCTCGACGAGCCGGTCGGCAAGAAAGCGACAGGCGGCGACCAGGAAGGCACCGCTGCCCATCGCGATGTCGGCGACCCGCAGGGCGAGGATCTCGCTAGAGGGCCGGAGCTGCCATGTGTCGCGGTCGAGGGTCTTGAGCGGCCCGGGCCGGTAGATGAGCGGTTCGAGGGCGTGCTTCACGACGTCCTCGGCGAGAGATCGAGGTGTGTAGTGGGCGCCGGTGGCGGCGCGCCGGGTGCTGGCGGCGACGTACCGACCGCCGACCGGAACGAGCATCGGGCGGTCGCGTTCGTCGAGGCGCAGCAGCGGTGCCAGTTCGAGGAGCTGCTGGGCGAGGTGCTGCTCGAGGACAGACTGCAGCGCGACCGGTACGGCAGACGGGACCGGCTCGCCCAGAAGCCGAGTAGCGCGCTTGCGGGTGGCGTCGGTGGCCTTCTTCTTGCCCTGGTACGTGCTGGCGACCCAGCCGTGCAGGCCGTCGGTGACGATCTCAACAGCGACGGAGGCAGGAACGAGGTCAATGCCGTCTCTCTGGGGTCTCAGCATGAGGATGGGCTCGGTGGCTGTCCGCGCTTCCGATTCGAGGAGGCCCTCGTACACGTAGCCGATCTGCTCCACGTCGAGCGCTCGGAACGTGAGCCGGCGACGTTCGCCGTAGAGGCGGACGTACTGCACCGCGTCCAGCATCCGCAGGACGGTCAGGTCGTCGACGGGAGGCGGGGTGCCGTCAAGTCCCTCGAGCCAGGGGTAGCGGTCCGGGTCGAAAAGGCCACCTCCGTAGGGAGGAAGCCGCAGGTCCTCGTGCGCGACGCCTCCGTGGAGAGCGCGAGCAAGTGCGAGCAGCCGGTGCCAAGCACCGGTGCGGTGCTCGAGGGTCTGCTGGCCGTGGATCGCGGCGCGCTGCTCGAGCTGCTCGACGAGGCGACCGACGGAGTACGCAGAATCGTAACGGGCGTCGTCGCTGGGCAGGAGCCGGCGTTCCTCGGCGAACAGCAGGAACACCACCCGCATCATGACGGTCACGACACCGGCGTACAGGTCGTCATCGCTGACGCCCGCGAGCAGCTTCCCGCCCGCGTTGCGGTCAAGCTCGTCGAGTTCGCGGACGAGCATCTCGACGGCGGCGCGGACCTGCCCACCAAGGGCGGTGGTGACCTCTTCTTGCGCACCAGCGCTGCGGTCCAGCAGTGCTGGGAGCTGCTCGGCGACGGCTACCCCGAGGAAGCGGCGTCGCTCGAGAAGGGCCACGAAGGCGGCCAGCGTCTCGGGTTCCTCGCTCCACAGGGTCGCGTCCCAGACGGCGGTGCCTACAGGCCTGCCTCGGGGTGCCCAGACAAGAGCCCACCAGCGTCCGTCCGAGACGAGGCCGACCGGTACGTTCCGGGCGCGGAGTAGCGCGGCGAGCCGCTCCACGGGGCTGGCAGCCCAGCCGGCCTGAACGGTGCGGCGCAACGGGTGGGTGCCCCACGGGACCCACATCCCGAGCAATCGCCACGGTCCCTCAGCCACGGGCGCAGCGGAGACCGGTGCGATGCCTTCGGCGTCTTCGGGCTCCTCGCCGTCATCCTCGTCCTGCGCCTCGATCGCGTCGGCGGGGTCCGGTTCGTCCTCCTCGGGCGAGCGGAAGGCGAAGTCGGGCCGAAGCACGACCCCGTGTTCGGCGACGACCTCACTCAGCGACGCCGGAAGATCCGCGCCTTCGACCAGGGCGTCGCCCCAGTGCAGCACGTCGCACAGCACCTGCCTAGCGATCGCGCCGGCGCTGACGCCCTTGTCGTCGAGCAGCTGGGTCAGTGCGGTGCGGACACCGACCCGCACCGGCTGGGGAACTGCGGGCAGTCCGGTCGGCCATGTCTGGTCAGCGACGGGGATGGTCAGGAATGGGCCGGACTGCTGGAGCAGCTCGAGCCAGGCGTGCCGACGGGCTGCAGCGGTGGACGTGATCATCTCGCCTCCGGGCGGGTCAGCAGCACGACCGCCACGGGAAAGGTCAGTTCGCGGACCCCTCGGTACCTGCGCGTCACAGCCGCGCGTTCCCGTTCCCGCTCGTCCTCGAGCCCCTCGAGGCGGCCGCGCCATGCGTCCCGATCCACCTCGACCTGGCGGCGTTCCGGCTGGTCCAGTTCGTCGAGCCGGAGCTGCACGGGGGTCGGCTCCGCGAGGGCCTCCGTCAGGGTGCGGCGCATGTGGTCGGTGATGGCGTCGACACGGCCGAGCTCCTCGGTCTCACGGCTGCCGAGTTCGCGTTCGAGGGCGGACTTGCGGACGGCGGCTCGGGCCGCGACGTCGCCGGCGAGCAACTGCCGCAGGTCGGGCCATGCGGCAGTGACTGCACGTGCGGTCGCGGTGTCGGCGGGCTGGGAGGTGTCCGGCTCTAGAGCGGCCTCGATTGCTGCGCGCAGTGCCTCGAAACGGCGCTCCTCGACCTCGACCCGGCGGGAGCGCCCCGAGCGGGGCACGGCACGGGCGGTCAGCAGGATTTCTTCGTGCAACCGACCGCCGTCTGCGCCGACGAGCACGAGCCGGGTGACGACGGTGACGAGGTACTCGTCGGGGCGCACCTCCTCGGGTAGGTTGGCGGTTACCCCAGTGACGCGGCTGAGAGCCGCCTGCTCGCCCCACACAGCGCTCCGTAGCAGTCGCTGCGCCTGGTCTACCAGCTGTGATCCCAGGTGAGCGTGCACGACGTCGGGCCCGGCCCGGTCGCCGTCGAATGCGAGGGGTCGGCGGATGTTCGGGTCGAGCGGGTCCTCCAGTCCGTGCAGGGTCCGCTCCCATCCCCGGGTAAGTTCGGGCGGCTCGACAAGGCCGTCCTGTCGGTCGACGAGCGGGGGTTGCCCCGCGAGGGCCAGGGCAGTGTCGATGACGCGTCGGACGTTGGGGGTCGCGACATGCAGCGTCTGGGTGCTGGTGGCCAACTGTTGGCGAAGCCTGGCGACCTGGGCGCGTAGGTCCTGCTCGGCGCGCAGCGAGGTCGTCCCCGGCTGAACCGTGAACGGGTCATCCAGGACGGGTCGGCCGAGCATGCGGGACTCGACGGCCCGGGCGAGAACTGGATTGACCCGGCCCAGGTCTTCGCGTTCGCGGGCCACCTTCTCCACGACGCGGCTGAGGAACTCCAGGTCGGCCTCGTAGGAGCCTGCGTCGGCGGATTCCCAGCCAGAGCCGACGAAATGCGCGACGTGCACCGGGCGGGGCTGCCCAAACCGGTCCACGCGCCCGATGCGCTGTTCGAGGCGGCTGGGGTTGAAGCAAATGTCGTAGTGAATGACCCGGCAGCAGTGGGCCTGCAGGTCGATACCTTCGCTGGCGGCGTCGGTGGCCAGCAGGATGCGCACCGGGTGCCGGTCAGGGCTGGCCTGGAACGCGGCCTTGAGGTGCTCACGGGCGCGGGTGTCCATCCCACCGTACAGCAGGCCGAGATGGTCGCCGCCGAGGCCTCGGGCGTTCAACAACCCGGCGATCCAGACCTGGGTGTCGCGGTACTCGGTGAACACGACAACGCGCTCGTCGCTCCAGGCGCCATCCGGCTTGCACAGCGCAGTCAGCTCGGCGACGAGCCGCTCCGCCTTGCTGTCCACAGGGCCGACTCGGCCCTGTGCCCACCGCTGCAGCTCTGTGAGCGCAGTGTCGGCCTGCATCGACAGTGCGGTGGCCGTTCCGAGCAGCAGCGCGCCTTCGGCCTCGGAGCCCGCTGCGTCGTCCGGCTCGTCCTCCCATTCGTAGTCGACGTCCAATGGGTCCGCGTCACCTTGCGCGGTGAAGCCGCGGACGGTGCGAGCGTGCTGGTCAAGGGTCTTGGCGAACGCGGCGGGTGAGGAGAAAAGGCGCTTCTTCAGCAGAAGGGTGACGAGGTCGTTGCGCCGCGGCGAGCCGGTACGCAGCGCGGCGTACCGGCTGAGGAGGTCGTGTCCTGCGCGCTCGGCGTCGGTGTAGGGGACCTCCAAGGGCTCAGCGGGCAATCGGGTCGCGAACTCCGGCTGGCCCTCGGCGTTCACGATCTCGTCCTTCAACCGCCGGACGAGGACCTCCTGCAGCGCGGCCGGATCCGGCTCGACGCCGCGCGCGAAGCGGTTGCGGTCCACGACCTCGAGCAGCGCCTGCCAGGACTCGCTGTAGCCGTTGTGCGGGGTCGCGGAGAGCAGCACACGGTGCTGGCTGTACTCGCTGAGCCGGCGGACGGCCTGTGTCTGCAGGCTGTCCACGGCGTAGCCGCGGCGGCCCTTCGCCGGCGCCGGCGGCGCGATGTGATGCGCTTCGTCGACGACGAGCAGGTCGATGAAGCCCGGGTGACGCGCGGACCCGTCCAGCACCTCGTCCAGCAGCCTCTGCACCCGCGGGGTGCGTAGCCACGGCATGCTGATGATCATGCGCGGGTGGACGGTGAACGGGTTGGCCTGGAGTCCGTGGCTACGGCGCAAGTCCTTGAGCGCGATGGCGTCGAGGATGACGAAGTCCAGACCGAACTTGTCCCGCATCTCCTCGCGCCATTTGATCGTCAACGATGCGGGGCACACGACGAGAACGCGACGCGCACGGTGCCGCAGAAGCATCTCCTGGATGACGAGACCTGCCTCCACGGTCTTGCCAAGGCCAACATCATCGGCGATCAGAAGGGCGACTCGTGGCATGCGGAGCGCCTTCGCCACCGGCTCCAGCTGGTAGTCCTTGATCTGGATGCCGGCACGGAACGGTGCCTGAAGCGTGGTGACGTCCGCAGACGCAACCGTGCCCCAGCGGACTGCGTCGATCAGGGCACCCAGCGTCTGTGGTTCGTCCCACGCCTCAGGCTCAGGCACGTCCGGCAGCGCGCCGGATGGGATCACGGCCCGGCCCGGCTCGACCTCCCAGATCACCGAGAGCTCCTCACCCAGGTCGTCCTCAGACACTGAGGTGAGGGTGACGAGGGTGCGGCCGGGCAGCGTCGCGGCCGCGAGCTCGTCGGTGGGCAGCGCAGCGGTGCTGAGGTCAGCCACGACCCACTGCTGACCGCGGACACGCACCAGCTGTCCGATGTCGAGTTCGGCCATGGTCACGCATCGCACCCTATGCAGCGTGGGGCCTTGAGATGCCTAATTCCGTCCGCCGGTCTAGGACCCCACACGCTCTCGTCGTTGACCAGCACCACCCTGAGTCTGACTCGCCCGCGCTGAGCCTCCACCGTGGCCGACCGGCAGCGCCACTGCCTCTGCGGGCGACCTAGCCGGTGCGACTGGCCAGGCTCTCCTGCAAGGGCGCAGGCACGAGGTCGTTGACGACACGATCCAGCCGGGCACCCCACATACATGGTTGGGGCTTCGGCCTTCCCCAGCCGGAACGCTCCGGCAGCAAGCCGTGTCCCTTGGCTACACACTTGGCTACACGGGCATCGCCCTCTTAGAAGCGGTCAGGAGGCTCCCTACATCCTGACCTGCAGCTTTGCTGGTGCGCTCGGCAGGATTCGAACCTGCAACCTCTTGAACCGTAGAGCCCAAGCTAGCCGATCAGCAGGGGTCAGGAGCGGTCACCTGAGCGTGAATCCTGGTCAGGAAGGTCAGCGGAGGGCATTAGCCGCGATGGGGCGGCGGCGTGGGTCAGTCTTCCTGGATGCCGAGGTGAGCCATGATGAGCGGAGCCGGGCTTCGGCGCTGGTGTCGAGCGCCAGGTCGGTAGCGACACGATGATCAGCGCCCCGGATCCGAACAAGATCAGCTAACGACTGTGAGCGCCGCCGGGAGGGATTCTGGGTGGACGCGCCGCAGGTACTCTGTCGCGTGTTCCAGCTCCGGGTCGTGGTTCAACATCTCGCGGTAGTAGTGCATCCGCCGCTCGCACTCCTCGATGACGTCGGACCAGGTGAACGCCCATACCCGAACGTCGTTCTCCCAGGCCGCGATGCAGCCGTGCGGCAGATGCTGGGAGGAGGCGTCCCGGCGCGTCACGTCGTCCATCTGCGTTGAGATGACGATGAAGTCCCACGTTGCTCGGGCATCGCGGAATTGGGCGTCGGCAGCGACCGCCGAGGCGTAGCTCTTGATCTGAGCTGTCTCCTTCTGCCCGATCTTGACGCTCGGAGCCTTGAGCTCGATGACCAGGTGCTCCCGCCCGCTGCTTCCCCGCCGTGCCGCCCCGAGCATGAGATCGACAATGCCGACGCGCCCATCGTCTCGACGCACGGGCGCTGTCGCTTCGTCGTCGCGTCCAAGGGCCTCCAGGTGCCGGCGAAGAACACCGTCCAGGCTCTTGTCGCTCAGCATCATCGTGAACCGCTCACCGAAGATCCACGTCTCGCGTTCCAGGATCTTGTGCAGCTCGCTGCGCTCCTTGACCTTCCTGGCCACCTCCGGCTCGAACACAATAAGCCGCAGCGCTCGCAGGAAGTCCAAGCGGTCCGCGACCTGGCCGCTGGCCTTCACGATGTTCGACAGGGTGGTGCGCTCAAGGAGGCGGCGCAGCTCGTCCTGTTCCGACTTCGGGAGGCGGAATAGCTCGTCGAGGACGGATACCAGCCCCTCCGGGTCATGGCTGAGGACTTCACGCAACAGACGCAGGGTCACCTTCTGCTGGGCCATGACCTTGGGGAGCTTCCGAGCGATGGTTGTCGCCACCTCGTCGAACACCTGCCGCTCCACGACCTGAGCGGGCTCCGAGGGCGTCCCTGCGTAGGGATAGACCTTGGCGGACTTCCACTTGTCGATCTGCTCTCGGCGGCGCTCCTGGTCTCGCGCAGCCAAGTGAGCCTTGATTGTGGCCCTTGCCAGGTCAATCAGTGGCGCGATCTCGGACTCCTCCCACTCAGCCAGGGCAATAACGTTGACGTGCTCGCGCAGGCCGTCCCAGAGCAAGTAGGCCGTGAAGTGAACTCCCGGCTTGTGCAGTCCCGCAGCAGTTGTCCCGAGCTCCACTCCCTGGGCGTCACATAGGGCCAGCTTCCGCCCGACATCCTGCGGCCACTCAATGATCCTCAGCAGCGGCTGGCTTGTCGGCTGCACCGGCTCGTCCAGCCGAACCGCCACGGCGTCCTGCTCGCTGCCCGCCTCCGGCCGTGGGAGGCGAAACAGCACGCTCTCGATCCACGCTGCTGTGGGGTCGAGCGCCACCCCGTCGAGCTTGATCTCCACATCCGGGTGCGTCGCTAGGAAAGGAGCGAACAGCGCGGTGAGCCGACCACGAGCCGCCGGCACCGTCAGGCGGTTGGCGAAGTCGGTGGGCACCCACGCTTCGAAGACTGTTCCGGTTGGCTCGTCCGTGACCAGCTCGGGGTCCGAGATGTCGAAGTCGGTGGGGCGTCCGCTCTCACCCGTGATCGTGGCTCGCTCGACACTGCCGTCGGCCACACGGGCGACGGTCGTCCAGCGCAGCCGCTGTCCCAAGGCAAAGCCGCGCAAGCGTCCATGGCCGCTCTGGCCGTGCAGGCTTCGGCCCAGCTCAGCGGAGACCTGCGCGGACGCCTTCCAGCTCCCGCCCAGGTTGCCGAAGTAGCTCGGGCACGACGGGTGAGGCATCCCGTGACCGTTGTCGGTGACGGTGACCTTCTCGACGCCCGCCGCGTCGTTCAGCTCGACCTCCGCCTCGACGCGGGTGGCCTCCGCATCGAGGGCGTTCCAGATGATCTCCGCGAGACCACCAGCGGGGTCCTTCATCTTGGCGATGCGCAGTATGTGGTCGGGCTTCGCCTCGATGTGCACCCTTGTCATGAGCGGTGAGCCTGCCACCCCGGTCCGACATGTGCGGCCACCCGGATTCGCTCACGCCGCTGCCAACGAACGCAGCCGGACCACCTGCCACCGAGCCGACTGGTTGGACAGAGCAGCCCCCTATCCCCACACGAGTCGGAGCCAGCCGGACTGGCGGCGACAGGGCGGCCCCTCAGTCTGTCGTCCTCCGGATCCGCAGCCTGGACGCGAGTTGGGTTTAGGCCGCCGTAGCACTCGTCTGCACCTCCACCGACAACATGACAGCGCGGCCAGCCCCGTTATGCCCCGGGGCCTAACCACTCCGCGCGGAACGCGTCGCAACGGCCTACAAGGAGCGTTAGTAACGCGATCACACGCTGGTCGGCTGTATAGTCGCAGGTAGGAAGCGTGCGTTCTGGGGTTCAACTCCCCCCTCGCCCACGATGGGGCACCGACTCAAGGAGCGGTTCGTTCCGACCAACCCGGTCAAGCGTTCCCGGGGTGCTTGGTAGTGCTTCGGGGTCCCGGACTCATGGCCGCATCGGGTGTCGGGGGGTGTGGGGCGGCTTGTTGAGCGGGTCTCGCGCAGGCTGCCGCCTCGGTTCCCGGCTAGGGAGTTCTGTCCCGGCGGCTCGGGCTGCCCTCGTCGGCCGGCGGATCAGCCGTGCAAGATCACGCAACTTCGGACTAGGCACTAGATCGCGGGGTGGTAAGCCGATCGGGCACTCATCCCGCCGCCTCCCCGGTCCCAGCCCCGAAATGTCTGTCGGGCCGACGTCACCCGACCCAGGTCACCGAACGGCGAGCCTGCTCGTGCACTGCCTTCACCTGCTCCGCGCCGAGGACACCCACGGGGCGCCGGCTCAGCCACCGGTCGACCCCCCGGCGCGTAACGACGTGAATGTCCCCGCCGGGGGGCTGTTC
>JAABVA010002133.1_pt1 | contig 20125 bp, 22 predicted proteins | sample 5560331 | NCBI WGS metagenome assembly JAABVA01 (sample SAMN12812661, study PRJNA571458) | rock metagenome | isolation source: Antarctica rocks | place: Antarctica: Victoria Land, Mt New Zealand sud | collected 2016-01-07 | reverse complement strand
ACGCGCCGCGCTCGAACGCGAGGTCGCACAGCCTGTCAGTGACACCTGCCATGATGAAGAAGTGAAAGTGGCCTGATGCTCAACCGGGCCGCCACCGAAGTTCCACGGAACTCGGGACATCCTCGCTGCGGGGTCAAGGGGGGAAGCACAGGATTTTCGCTTGCGAAAACCCGGAGGGCGCGAAGCGTGCTTTGTGGCCCTTGACCCCGCAGGGGAGGCGTAGAAGATCGGGCGTCAGGGGCGGGAGAGGTGTCTGTGAGGCGGCCTACCTCTAGAACGGAGGCTCGCCATCCTCGTCCAGCGAGAGCAGCTCGTCGTCGGGCCGCCAGGATCGGATCGAGGCCGGGCAGGCGGGGCATTTTGCCACCTTTCCGTCCTTCAGCTCGATCCAGCCGTGGCCATCGCAGTCCGGCCGGTCACACGGCACCGGGGGAGCGGGGTCGAACGACCCGGCCAAGCCGGGGTTGTCGCCCTCGACGTCGATCCCGCGAAGGATCGAGGCCAGCAGCACCGCAGGCCGTGTCCTGATCCGCTCCTCGCGGATCTCTCCGCGCCCGGTCTGGAGCGTGTGAGTGCCGATCGTTGCCGCGACGTCCTGAGCACTCCAGGGAGGCTCGGCCGTGGCGAACAGTGACAGGGCAGGGGCGAGGCGTCCTGGGCGCTCTGAGCGCAGCCAGGGGACGATCCTGACCAGATCTGAGGCGAGCTGCCGGGCCTTGCGTCGTCGCCGGGCTGCCTCTTGGTGGCGTGGCGGCGGAGCCGCCTCCCTCTTATCGGCCGCTAGGCCGTGAGAGGAGGAGAATCTACGGTGAGTTTTACGAGTGGTAGTCCTACCACTGGTAGGGGTGACTGAATCCACAGCCGAACGAAGCGCGGTGGGCACCGTCAGAGCAACCTCCGTGCTCAGTCCGCGCTGACGTGAGCCGCGACGACGGGCCCCGGTGGACTCCTCCAGCGTGAGCATCCGGCCGGCAAGGATCACGACCTCCAGACCGATCGTCCGCGCCACGGCGTTGCAGCGCTCCACGTGGCGGGCGGTGACCCCCATGACACTGGCCACGGTGTCCGGCCGGGTGATGCAGCGACGGCCGGTCCGGGCCTGGGCATAGCCGCTCTTAACGGCCGCCCACGCCCGGAACGTGTCGGCCGAGATCCCTGCCTGGCGCATGAGGCCGCGATGCGTGGCGATCGCCACGGGCACGACGAAGGCGAGCCAGTGGTCACGTCCGGACCACACCGGCACGCGGGCATACGCGCCCTCAGGAGCGACGACGTGGACACCGCGGTGGGCGTTGGCCGGCCCACGGTCGTCCTGATGCCACCTGGGCAGCACCTCGCGGTCCTTGACGCACAACCGCCTCACCGTCGAGGCGTGCTCGACGTCGCACCGCCGATGCGCCAGAAGCTCGCGGCGGGTCGGTGCAATGTATGGGGTTCCTGGCGCGCGAGCCCTCACGCAGCGGCGGTGGGTTGGAAGTGTGCGCAGACCGCGGGTGGAACGTAGTCCTCCGACGTGATCTGCGCGAGGGTCTGGTCGTTGCCGACCAGGACCCACTTCCCGCAGCTGGGGCAGCGGGTGATGTGCTCCATCGCCCATGCCTGCCGGGACGTCAGTCCGACACGCGGGAGCGGATTAGTAGTGACGGCTTCCCGGGCAGGCCGGGTCCGATGTACTGTATGCATAGCAAAGCGACCTCTCTTGCTGGAGTGGATCGAGATGCGGCCCGGCTGGTACCCGGACCATCGACTTAGCTGTCAGACACTGGCTCCCGCTGCGAACGGGGGCCTTTCGTCTGTTCAGGGGCATTGCCCTGAGCGTTTATCCAGTCATGGGCAGCGGCTCCTGGGCGTGGTTTTTGGGTCCGGGCGGCAGGTCCTTGGCGTCCGGCCGCCCGAGGGCGACCCGCTCCAGGTATGCCTGCACGGAGAGCCCTTGCTCGGCAGCTCGACGTCGCAGTTCAGCCCGGTCGTCCGGGCTGAGGCGGAACGCGACGTTGACACTGCGCTCTCTGCTGCGGTGGATACTGCCTGCTGCTGACATAGCGCTGATCCTCCCGCACGGTGGCCGAGATTCTGGAACTCCAAGCCTTTGGGCGTGTCGTGGGAGTGAAAGATGGGGCGGAGGTGCCACCTCCGCCCCATCGTGCTCACGGGTGACCTCCGAGGCCGTCCGAGACGGCGGCGGCGGCGCGGAGGTAGGCGCGCTGGGTGGCGGGCTGGAGCGCCTTGTAGCGCAACCAGGGGGCGCGCAGGGCGCGGTCGTAGGGGATGGTGACGGCCTGGCGTGCGAGGCCGTCGTAGCCGGCCGCGATGGTGGCCGCTGAGGCCTCCTCCCGGTCTGCCTGTGATACGAGCACGACGGCCGCGTCGGCGAGGCCGGCCGAGTGTGGATCGCGGTCCCTGAGCGCCTCCAGGAGGAGTCGCCCGGCCTCGGCGTGGTCTGGGCGGGTGGTGGTGGCCACGACGAGCTGGTCAGCGTGGTCGATCATCTGGAGCCAGTGGGGCGCGGTCTCGTCGTTGCCGGAGTCGATGAAGATGAGCCGGAAGTACTTGCTGGCGACCAGGTGCACGGCGTCGAAGTCGTCGGCGGTGATGCGCTGCTGGTGGGGGAGCAGGAGGGGGTTGGAGCGCAGGACGTCGAACTTGTCGTCGACCTGGTGATGCACGAAGGCGGCCAGGTCGGCCGCCCGCGCCGTGGGCTGCATGAGCCGGTCCGTGTGGGGGAGCAGGCCGAGGACGTGGCCCTCGTGAGGGCCTTGCTCGGTCCTCCATCCGAGCGTGCCGCGCGCCTCGTTGTTGTCCCACGCGAGCACGCCAGAGCCGCCCTGGCGGGCGAAGAGCGCTGAGAGGAGGACGGTTGTCGGCGTCTTGCCGGCGCCGCCCTTGCCGTTCACCACGGCGATGGTCCGCGGGCCGGGCCAGTGACGGCTGATGGCTCGGATATCGGCACGTTCGGCCTGCTCGGCCTCGCTGGGTCCGGACCGCAGGCCGAGGCGGGTCAGGAACCCTCGTACGCCCGTCTGGGCGTGCTCGATGTGCTCGTGGTGGGAGAGGAACGACCGCCCTTGGCTGTCGTCCTCGCCGACATCGGCGACCGCCCGGCGAGCGGCGCGCGTGTCACCTGGGGTCACGCCCTCGCCGGGAGTAGGCGAGGGAGCGAACCCGGGCCCCTGGGCTTGGGTGGGCATCCAGCGGAGGTCCGGCGGTGCCGCACCGGCGGGTCCCGCCGGCTCGGCGAGGAGCCGCTCGAAGTGGTCCATGGCCGGCCGGACGGCCGCCTCGTTGACCGTTGGCGGGGTCGGGGTCGGATCGACGTACCTTGGTGGCTCCGGTGGGGCCTGGGTCAGCTCTGGTGCGGGTAGTGGCTCGTGGTCGCTGGCATGCCCGTCCGGGTGGACCACCAGCGCTGTGCGGCCGCTGTGGTCCCTGGCGATGGCACGCACGGGGCGGTTGAGCGGTTGCGCGACCTGGCGCGCCACGGCGTGGATCGCCACCTGGTGCAGCGGCTGCGTCCCGTCATGCCTGATCGGTGCCCCGTTGACGGTGATGATGTCACCGTCAATGGTGATCGCCACGACGGGGTGGGGTGCGGGAGCCGTGGTCTCGTTGGTCATGATGATGACTCCTTTGGGTCCGGTGTGCCTATGCGGTGGTAACGCCGCTGATCTGCCACGGCACGTTCGGCGTCGGCCGAACGAGGTTGACGAAGACTGTTGCGACAGTGGGCTGGGCGGTCCAGCCGTTGTCTCCTTGCGGGGTGACGGTGACGACCCGCTGCCGTGAGGCGTGGGTGGGATCGTCGGGTGGGGCTCCGTCGTCGTGGGCTTCCCTGACGGACGTGGTGGTGTAGCCGTGGTGCGCGGCGAGAGTGATCCAGTCGGCTCCGCCGCCGCCGGGCATCGGCTTGTCGACTGCTGCCGCGTAGTCGGGCGTCAGCCATGGCTTGGCCCTCCTGGTGGCGTCCATCGGGGAGTTGTCGATCGCGGAGTCGTAGCGGTACATGGTGGCCACGGCGGCGGTCGCCACCGCATCGGCGTTGGCGCCGGCCACGCTCGACGGTGCGATGACCCCGCCGCGGGGGGTCCCGGTCGTGCCGGTGGGGATCGGCTGCGCGTCGAGGGGGTCGCTGGCGCTGGTTGTTGGCGCCACGGTTGAGCTGGTGTTCTGAGTCTGTGTTGAGCAGCTCGTCGCTGCCAGGCTCAGCGCCAGTGCGCCGATGATGATGCCTGCTCGTCTCGCGCTCACTTGGTAAACCTCACGATTCGCCACGCCATCGGCTTCCAGTAGTTCTCGTGCATCAGATCGATCACTTCGACGTTCTTACCTGTGGCCGGAGCGTGCAGCATCTTCCCGCCGCCGACGTAGATGCCGATGTGACCGAAACTGCCTGGGGCTCCGGAGCCGTCCTCGCTGAACCCGATGAGGTCCCCGGGCTGCATCTGAGCGAAGTCGCGGGGCACGACGGTGCCGCGCGGATCCCAGATCTGCGCGTCCGCTGTCCGAGACAGGGTGAGCCCGGTCGCGCGGAAGACGGCGTACAGGGTGAGCCCGGAGCAGTCAAAGCCTGGGCCGCGGCCGTCCCGTCCGATCCCGGAGGGGCCGGCGATCCCGCCACCGCCCCACACGTAGGGATAGCCGATCCACTGACTGCCGGCGTCGACGATCCCACTCGGTCCGCCCGGCAGCGGCACTCCTGCGCTCGAGGCGGTGTACTTGACCATCAGGGTCCGGATTCGCTTCACGTAGCCCTGGGTCTCTGGGAACGGCGGGATCCCGCCGAACTGCCGGACCGCCCCGGGTCCAGCGTTATATGCCGCAAGGGACAGGTCGAGGGTGTCGCCCTTGACGACCCCGAGGAGGAGGTCCTTGCTTACCGCACCCGCCAGGGCGCACATGAAGTCACCCTGCGCGTTGATGGCGTCCGCCGGGTCGAACGGTGAAGCGGTCCCGTTGCCGTCAATGTCCTTGCCCCACGAGGGCCACGTGCCGGGCATGAACTGGGCGATGCCCTGCGCCCCCACAGGTGAGGTGGCGTTGGGGTTCCAGCCCGACTCGGCTTCGAGCTGTGCCGCGATCGCAGCGGGAGTCACCGCAGGGCACTTCGCTCCGGCAGCCTGCACAAACGCCAGGTAGGGCGCCGGCACTTTGGTGGGGTCGATCGCCGTTCCACCACCCGGCGGCTGAGGCGCATTGGCTGCCCCGCTGGTCGTGCCGAGCATCAGCATCATCGGCAGCGCCACCAATGCTGCGATCGGTGCCGCAATGGCGGCCCCGATCCCGAGCGTCCTGCTGGCGCTCACGCGGTGTCGCCGGCGACCAGCCGCAGCAGCGCCGATTTCGAGTACAGCCGCTTGCGGCCGATTTGCCGGCAGGGCACTTCGCCGCGCTTGGCCGCTGCTTCCAGCCGGCCAGGAGTGAGCCGCAGGAGCCAGGCTGCCTGCTCGCGGGTCAGGATCTCGGGGAGATGCCCGACTGCCTCTGGGGTAGGTTCGGTCCCGGGGTCATAGACGTCGGCAGTCATCGCAGCGCCACGTCGAGGGCCGTGACGATCCCTACGTGTGCCCGTTGTCCTCGATGAAGCGCTCCAGTCTCGACTTCGAGAATCGCCACAACCGACTGATCTGCACGCCGGGGAGCGTGCCGTCCGCGGCCCACAGCCGAACCTGCACGCCGGTGGTCCCCAAGATGGCAGCGACCTCCTCGGCGGTGAGTACCTCCGGGAGCGCGTCGTACTCCTCGCGAGTCAGTGGCCTGCTGCTCATCAGCCGGAACCCTACAGGGACACATGGGCCGGGTTCTCCCTCGGTTCATACCTCTCGGAACGTCTAGCAGGAGAGTAGCCGAAATGAAGACGAGTGAGAGCCGAAAGAGGCCAGATGATGGAAGGTAAAGATCCGTTAAAGACAGATTCAACGGGGCTGAGATCCAATAAACCGGGGGTATGGTGCCAGTGTCCGCAGTGGACCTGGGCTATGGGGGAGCGAAAGTGGCAGTGAGGCAGCACCGCCCGGAGGATGTCGAATCCCCCTGGGCAGTGGGCCCCATCAGTGACCGTCTCGAACCCCCTATGGTGCCGGTCCCCAGCGACAAACCGGACCTATCGTCGCATGTCGTGGCCGCTCCCTCTCCTCGGGGAGCGCTGACACCACGAACAGAGGGGCCACCCGCGGCGGCGGTCGACTTCGTGTGGGTCGGCGCGCACGGCGGGGCGGGAGTGACGTCGTTGGCGTCCGTCACCGGTCTTGGCCTGGCGGTCTCTCAGCGTTGGCCTGCGCCGGACCTTGGCTGGCCTGGCCGGGTAGTCGTGGTCTGCCGCTCGAACGCCGCCGGCTACAGCGCCGCCGCTCGGATGATCCAGGAGTGGGCCTCCGGCTCGGTACCTGGCATCGGCCTGCTCGCTCTGGTGGTCGTGGCCGATGCGCCGGCCAAGCCGACTCGTGCGCTGAAAACACGCCTTCATGAGCTGTCGGGCACTGTCCCGGTGGTCCTCACAGTCCCGTGGATCGCTGCCTGGCGAGACACGCCTTTCTCGGCCGACCCGGCCGCCACCAGAGTCGCGGCCGCCGTGGCCGCGCTCATCACCAAGGAGCACCCATGAAGTCCAAGAAGAACCTGATCCGGCGCGGGTTCGTCTCCGCGTCACTGGCTGTTGCCGTCCTCGCGGCTGTAGCCGTCCCGGCTCACGCGGACGTCGTGCCTCAGCCCATCCCGGGCGCGCCGCAGGGCCTCCAGGACAAGGTGAACACGATCCTCGGTCTGATCATGTACCTGGTCATCGCCGCGTGCGTCGCCGGGATCCTGTTCTGCGCGGGGAAGCTGGCCATCGCGCACCGACGTGGCGAGTCCGGCGAGGCCGCCGGCCAGCTCGGCGGTGTGGCGGCCGCATGCGTGCTCGTCGGCTCCGGCGCCGCGATCGTCAAGTTCCTCTACGCCTGACACCGGTCCGACCTTCCGAGGAGACACCCAGATGGCCTACGACGACGAGACGCCCTTCATCAGGCGTCCCCAGAACATCATCATCGCCGCCCTGGCGGTGGTGGTGGTTGTCCTGGCGCTGTGGATGGTCCTCGGCCGGAGCAACGCCCCGGCGACGACAGCACCGGCAACCAGCACGTCCGGGCCGCCGGCTGTCCCGTCGACATCGGCGGCCGGACAGGCGGCCCCTAGTGAGACGGCTGGCCTGCCAGTGGGGTCGAACTACGACTCGGCCTGCGGGCTGACCGGAGGTACGACAACCGTCCCGGTCGACACGCCACCTGGAGTGGACTGGCAGAACGAAGGTGGCTTCTACTTCCCGGTCTCCAAGACGTCTGGTCCGGGAAAGCGCACAACGAACGGACCCTGGGCCTGCTTCGGAAGAACACCGACCGGAGCGGTCCTCGCGGCGTACACGATCTCGGTCAGACTCTCAGTGGCAGATGGTTTCAAGGCGATCGCCACGACCCAGACCGTTCCTGGCGTTGGTCAGGACGCGCTGCTCCGACAGGGGCAGCAGCGGCCTAGTCCAGGCTCGGTGACGGTCCCAAGGGGCTTCCTCGTAAACTCCTACACAAACGATGACGCCACGATCACCTTCTACCTGCGCCAAGGCACCGTCGACGCGACGTGCTCGATGCACGTGCAGTGGTTCGGCGGCCCGACAGGAGACTGGCTTCTCCGCCTCGAAACGGACGGGGGCACCTCATCGGGCTGCACCCAAGGCGCTCCGAGCAGGTACGTCCCGTGGGGGCCGACGTCATGAGCTGCAACCCGATTACCGATATCGGCGGTTGCATCAAGGAGGGCATCTCCTCCGGCATGGAGTCCATGGCTCAGAGCTTCAAGGAGGGTGCCGAGTGGGCGATGAAGAACCTCACCACGGCTTGGCTCAACGCCCCCGCGCCCGACGTCAGCTCGTCCGCCTCGGTGACGGGGTGGATTCAGGACCACCTCAACTACTTCGTTGGCGCGACGATGCTCCTCAGCGTCCTCGTGGCCTCGTATCGCCTTGCAACGACAGGGAAATTCGAGCACGGTCGGGATCTCGCGGAGAGCCTCACCCGCGTGGTGGTTGTGACGGCTATCGCTGGGACCGTCACCACTCTGGGTGTCGCGGTCGGTGAGTTGTTCAGCAAGTGGATTCTGGACCAGTCCAAGATCGACTTCTCCCAGACCGTCGTCTTGGGGGCCGCGCAACAGCCGGGCATCATCATCCTGCTCGGCATCGTCGTCATCATCGCGCAGGTGATCCAACTCGGGCTGATCCTCATCCGCAACGGAATGATCGTCATCTTGGCGGGAATCCTGCCGCTGGCGGCGGCGGCCGGGAACACCCAAATGGGCCGCCAGTGGTGGCAGAAGTCCTTCGCCTGGCTCCTGGCCTTCGTGCTCTACAAGCCCGTCGCGGCATTGATCTACGCGGCTGCCTTCCGGATGGCAAGCAAGGAACAGGACCTCGCCACCCAACTGTCCGGCATCTTCATGATGCTGCTCGCGATCTTCGCTCTACCCGCCCTGATGCGGTTCATGGTCCCTGCCACCGCTGCGATGAGCGGCGGCAACGCCGGAGCCATGGCCGGAGCCGTCGCCGGCGCTGCCCTGGCCACGGGGGCCGTACTGGCCACAGGTGGCGGCGCAGCGGCCGCCGGAGGAGCCTCAGGCGGCTTCGGCGGCGCGAGCGGTGCCGCGACAACCGGTCCCGCCGCGACCGGGGGAGCGATGCCGACCGGCTCACCACCGGCCGGAGCATCTACGACGGGCGGAGATGCTGGCGCGGGCACGACAGGGGCCACCGGATCGCCTGGGGGCACGTCTGAGGGCGCGCCCGGCCTGGGCAGCACCGGGGACGGCGGAGCCACCGGACAGGACGGGTCCACGGCCGCGTCCGGGGGAGCGATGCCGACCGGCTCACCACCGGCCGGAGCATCTACGACGGGCGGAGATGCTGGCGCGGGCACGACAGGGGCCACCGGATCGCCTGGGGGCACGTCTGAGGGCGCGCCCGGCCTGGGCAGCACCGGGGACGGCGGAGCCACCGGACAGGACGGGTCCACGGCCGCGTCCGGAGCGCAGGGAGATGGCGGAGTGCCCGCGCCTACGCCGGGCCCGCCGGCACCGTCAGGAACGGGTGGCGGCTCACGCACCTCAACGGCACTCGACGCGGCATCGGCCGGGATGAACGCCGCCCGGGCGGCCAATGACACAGCATCCGGCGCGACAGGAGACCAGTCATGAGCACCACCGCTCGTCCCACGTACGGCAACTGGATTCAGCAGCGCTCGGCCGGCCTTGGCGGCGCTGGGCTCCTCGGCACCGCCTGTCTGATGGGCGGGCTCGTCTTCGCCCTCCTCGGTCTCATGGTTGGGGGCATCATCCCGGCGCTGGTGATGCTGGCCATCTTCGGCCTCGCCTTCACCGCGACCGGGACACCGATCGGCCGCAGGTCCGCGCGCCGCGTCGGCTTCACACGACAGCGCCACGCAGGCGAACACCAATGGAGGTCAGGCATGTTCACCCGCAACAAGAACGCCTCGATCCGACTGCCGGGGATGCTCGGCAAGACGACGCTGCTCGAAAAGGACGACGCCTTCGGCAACCCGTTCGTCGTAATCAAGAACCCGCGCAAAGGCGGGCTCTACACGATCGTGGCCCGGTGTGTGGCCGAAGGCCCGTGGATGCAGGACCAGGACCGCATCAACGGCTGGGTCGCCGGCTTCGGCGGCGTGCTCGCCTCGACCGGGCAGGAGACCGCTCTCGTCTGCGCCAAGGCCATCACCGACACCGCGCCGGACCCTGGCGGCCGACTCAGCGCCATGGTGCACACCCTGCGGGACGCCGAGGCTCCGAGCGTGGCCACGGCCGTGATGGACGAATGCCTCGCGGACTACCCGTCGGCCTCCTCGGAGAACGTCACCTACCTGGAGCTGACGTTCCGAGGCCGGGGGCTGCACCGCAAGGGCGACGAGGGCGCGATCCTCTCCGAGCTGGCCCGCAAGGTCCCCGGCGTCCTCGGGCAGGTGCAGGCTGCTGGCGGCGGCTCGGTCGACATGGTGACCAAGGCGGAGCTGCCGCGCCTCGTCCGGGCGGCATACGACCCGGCCGCCCAGAAGTACCTGGAGCAGGCCGAACTCGCCGGAGACGGACACCACGTCGAGTGGCAGGACGCCGGCCCGGTGGCGTGCCAAGAATCGTGGGATCACCTTCTCCACGACTCGGGCCAGTCGATCTCCTGGGAGATGTTCGGTGCGCCACGCGCTGCGATCACCGAGCTGGCGCTGTCCGGACTGCTCATGCCGCACCGCGACTTCACGCGTAAGCGCGTGGCGCTGATCTTCCGGCCGCACACGCCGGAGGAGTCGGCCAAGGTCAGTGAGACCGACGCCAACACAGCGACGTTCACGGCGCAGCAGGGCAAGAAGCGCGTCAGCGCCACCGGAACGCTCAGGATGAAGGCCACCGAGCAGTCCCGCCAGGAGGTGGCCTCCGGCGCGATGCTGATCCGGTTGTCGATCCTGATCACTGCGACCGTGACCGACAGCGAGGACCTCGTGCAGGCGGCCGCCACGGTGGAGTCCCGAGCCGGTGCCGTCCCGATCCGGGTGCGGCGTTCCTACGGCTCCCAGGCCGCGGCGTTCGCCGCGACGCTCCCGGTCGGGTTCGTCCCGTGGGAGCACACCGTTGTCCCCGACAAGGTGAGGGAGTTGATGTAGGCCATGGCCAACACTCTTGGTCCACGCGGCTATCGCGGCCGCGGTGGCGGCTCCTGGCGGGTGTTGCCCACGCCAGCATCCTTCCGTGGGACGTCCGTGCAGGTCTGCGGCATGTGGCCGTTCGCAGGCGGCTCCTCCCGCCCCGTCATCGGCGTACCGATCGGCCAGGACATCGAGACCGGCTCGACGGTGTGCTGCGACCCGTTCTCCTGGTTCAAAGCCGGGCTGATCTCGTCCCCGTCGATGAGCGTCTTCGGCCTCCAAGGACTCGGCAAGTCGAGCTTCACCGTGCGACAGATCCTCGGTCTGGCAGACCAGGGTGTGCGCCCGATGGTCGCCGGAGACTTGAAGGGCGAGTACACGCGTGTGGTGCTCGCCCTGGGTGGCCAGGTCCTCCGCTTCGGTGAAGGGCAGCGGCTCAACGTGCTCGATCAGGGCGCGATGGCCGAGGCGGCCGACCGCCTCGCCGGCGAGGCCGGCGAGGCGCTGCGCGAGCAGGCCCTCCAGCGGTCAGTCACGATGGTGACGACCCTGCTCCAGATCATCCGCCGCGACCACCTGGAGGACTGGGAGCAGAGCCTCCTCGGCCGCGCCATCCGGGTCCTCACGGAGAAGCACCGGGCGAGCGGCGGCCAGCCGCCGACCTTGCCGGAGCTCGCGGCGATCATGCAGGAGCCCCCGCAAGAGATGATCCGCTCGATTCTGGCCGCCGATCAGGGCGAGTACTGGGACCTCACCAAGCGTCTGAACCGCTCGGTCCAGTCGCTCCTGGAGGGGCCGCTCGGCCGAACCTTCTCCGGCCAGACGACCGAGCGACTCCGGACTGACGCGCCCGCCGTGAGCATCGACATCTCGGCGGTTGCCAAGCAGTCTCAGGATGTCCTGGCCTCGGTGATGCTCGCCGCCTGGTCGGAAACCTTCGCCTCCATCGAGGCCGCCAACGCCCTGGCCGACGCCGGCACCGCACCTCAACGTCACTTCGTCACCGTCATGGACGAGATGTGGCGTCCGATGCGCATTGAGGGCGCCGGCCTGGTGGACAAGCTTGACGAAATAACCAGATTGAACCGCAACGACGGCGTGGGCAACATCTTCATCACCCACTCGCTGAAGGACATGCAATCGATGGTCAGTCCGGCCGACAACATGAAGGCGCGCGGCTTCGCTGAGCGCTCCGGCATCGTCGTCACGGCCGGCCTGGCCAAGGAGGACCTGCGTGCGCTGTCTGAGGTCAAGCGCATGAGCGAGGTCGAGATCAACACCGTGGCCGGCTGGTCGACGCCGCCCGGGTGGCGTCAGCGGATGGTCCGCGACACGGAAACCGGGCAGATGCGCCCGGCCCCGCCACCTGGTGCCGGCAAGGTGCTGGTGAAGCTCGGGGAGCGCGCCGGCATCCAGACTCAGGTCAAGCTGACGCCGACCGAGTTGCGTCTTCACGACACCAACGAGCGTTGGATCACCGAGGCGGCGGTCTGATCATGGCGCAGCGCCGGCAGGTCGACGCGACCTCGCAGAAGGACCAGCTGATCCTGACTGTCGCCGGGATCGCGTTCGTGGTGCTGGTCGTCGGTGGCGGGTGGGTGTCCATGCATCTCGGCTACGCCCTCGACGGCCGCCCAGCGCCACCGAGCAACCCGGCCGAGCTGGCGGCGACGATCGCCAAGGGGACGACCCCCTGGACGTCCTCGGCCACCCACGTGGCGATCGCACTCGGCGTCGTGCTGGTCGTTCTGTTCATTCTGGTGCTCGTGGTCATCGCCCGCACCGGCCGCAAGACGCTCCGCCCCGACCGGGCCGCCCGGCATATGGCCGCCGGCGGCGACGTCGCCCACATGAACGCCAAGGGCTCTCGCGCCAAGGCCACCAGGCTCGGCACGGAGTCAGCCTCCCCCGGCGTCCCCTTGGGCAAGACCGTGCGCGGCCGCTCCAGCCTGTTCTCCTCCTGGGAAGACATGATCGTCGTCGTTGCCGGACCACGGACGATGAAGACCACCGCGTACGCGATCCCGGCCCTCCTGGCCGCGCCAGGCGCGGCACTGGCCACCTCCAACAAGCGCGACGTCGTCGATGCCACCCGAGATGTCCGCTCCCGCCTTGGTCAGGCCTGGGTCTTCGACCCCCAGCGGGTCGCCAACGAGCCCGCCACCTGGTGGTGGAACCCGCTGACCTACATCGCAGCCTATGACCCCGCGACCAACCGGGCGCGCCGCGATCCCCTTACCGGCTATGTGCTGGCGGACGAGTCTCGAGCGGAGAAGCTGGCCGGTCAGTTCGTCGCGTCCTCGCGTCCGGTTGGTGCCCGCACGGATGCTTACTTCGACACCGAGTCAGAGAACCTCATCGGCCTGATGCTGCTCGCGGCGGCGTGCGGCGAGGAACCGTTGACGCGGGTCTACACCTGGTTGACCCGCCCCACGGATGACACCCCCACAGATCTCCTACGTGACAACGGGTTCGTCCTCCAGGAACAGTCCCTCTTCGCGTTGGCCCACCTGCCAGACAAGCAGCGCGAAGGCGTCTACGGCACCGCACGATCGCTGATGGGCTTCCTGCGCAACCGGGCCATGGTCTCCTGGATCACCCCGCCACCGGCCAGCGCACATCTTCGCCAGTTCCACCCGGCCGAGTTCGCCGGATCACGCGACACCCTGTACCCGCTCTCACGCGAGGGCGAGGGCAGCGCCGGCCCTCTCGTGGCCGCGCTGACCGTGGCCGTGATCGACGCCCTCGAGGAGCTGGCCACCGCGTCACCCGGTGGCCGACTCACCATCCCGTTCCTGGCCGTGCTGGACGAGGCAGCCAACATCTGCCGCTTCCGCCACCTCGACTCGTACTACTCCCACTTCGGATCTCGCGGCATCATCATCGAGACCATCCTCCAGAACTGGGCACAGGGCGAGGAGGTCTGGGGTGTCAAGGGCATGGAGAAGCTGTGGTCAGCCGCGAACGTCAAGATCTACGGCGGCGGCGTCGACGACGACAAGTTTCTGCGCCGGATCAGCGACCTGATCGGACCCTACGAGCAAATCGTCACCAGCGAGTCATCCGGGCGAGGAACCCGCCAACGGTCCCGCTCCGTGCAGGAAAAGACCATCCTCACCGTAGCCGAGCTACGCGAACTGCCGTCCGGCCGGGCCATCTGCTTCGCCTCCGGAACGCCGGCAGTCCTCATCGAGCCTCAGCCGTGGTTCCTGGGCAAGGACGCCGCGGTGATCGAGGCATCCCGCAAGGCGCACTCTCCGAGCGGTAGCGACCCCGAGCCTGTCGCAACCTCACCCTGGACCGTCAAGGCCATCGATGAGTGACCTGGACGACGGCCTCATGACCGACTCGGCCGACAACATCCCTGGCTCGAGCGGGGATCCCCGGCCGCCAGCGGATTCCCCGTTGGACGCTGTGGTGGCCAGCGCCGTCCGGGGCTTCGACGCGGCCGCTCTGGTCGAGGGTGCCGTCACGGCTGAGGTAAGCAAGGAGGTCCGCAAGATCGTCGCGGACGCCCTCACCAAGGCCCTGACCCCAGAACGCCGTCAGCTGCTCACTGAGACCGCCGCTGAGGTCGTGGAGGCGGAGTTCAAGACCATGACCGGCGAGTCGGCCGACGACGCCAAGCCAGAGGTCGAGAACCACTTCCAGAACGTCTACGTCTTCGTGCAGGACTTCCTGGTGAAGGTGCAGGCGCGCCCGACCCGCGATGGGCTGCCGTTGCACTGGTGCTCGCAGTGGTGGGACCACCCGGAGGCGGTCTCGCGGCTGGAGGCCCTCTGGAAGGCATTCGAGGTCCTCCGTCGCGACCCCGGCACTGGTGCCGGGACCTGGTGGCGGGACTACGCCGACCCGACCATGGCTGCGCTGTCCGACGCGGCCGGCACGTTCGCCAAGTGCTCTGACACCTCCCACGCTGTACCCCCGGACCTGCCGATGGAGCAGCCGGCCGCGTGGCTGCTCGAGTCGGACGGGTCCACCCTCGCGGACTAGTGTCAGGCGGGCTGATCTGCCAAGCCGATGAGGTTGGGGAATGGGGCGACCGTGAGCATCTCAGGCAGGTTGGGGTGCCGGTAAGGATCGAGCCAGGAGCACCGGTAGAGCGTTCATTTGCTGAACGATCGGCGTTCCGGTTGTCCCGCCCTCACCGGGCTTTATCTCGGGCAGGGCTTCTGGGAATCGTCGCGGTCGAGAACTCAGTCCTCCTCGCGACCGCGCGACCGTTCCGCTTCGGTGTCCCGTAGGGCGTTCGTTTTCCGGTACGCCCGGCTCGTGGTGGAGGATGCAGTGATGAAGACCGTCGGGGTGCTAGGTGGGATGAGCAGCGTGGCCAGCGCGGAGTACTACCGGCGGCTCAACGAAGGTGTGAACGCGCACCTCGGGGGCCATGCTGCCGCGGAGCTGCTGCTCTACAGCGTGGACTTTGCGGTGATCGAGGCCTGCGTCCGGGCAGAGCGGTGGGATCAGGCCGCCGACTACCTGGTCGAGCGAGCACGACGCCTGGAGCGTGGCGGAGCCGAGTTCCTGGTTCTGGCGACGAACACCATGCACCGGGTCGCTGCGGAGGTCGAGGCGGCAGTCAGCATCCCCTTCGTACACATCGTGGACGTCACCGCCGATGCTGCCCTCGCAGCGGGCGCAGATCGGCTCGGGCTGCTGGGAACCGCACCAGTCATGCAGGCGGAGTTCTACCGGTCGCGCTTCGCAGCGCGCGGGATCGAGGTCCTCGTGCCGAACCGGCCCGACCAGGCGATCGTTCATCACGTCATCTTCGAGGAGCTGACTCGCGGGCGGCTCGAGGACGCGTCTCGCAAGGAGTACCTCCGGATCATGCGTGAGCTGGCCGATCGAGGCGCCGACGGCATCGTGCTGGGCTGCACGGAGATCAGCTTGCTTATCTCCCCGGTCGACCTGCCTGACGCCGCGCTCTACGACACCACCGCGCTGCACGTCGACAGGGCAGTACAGCTGGCACTCGGTCTCCAGCCGCTCCCCGGACCCGTCACGGCTTGACGCTGAAACCCCTTCCACAGGACTCTGCCAATGACGGTCTCCGTCAGCGCACCATCGCAGGGGCCGTCGGCATACTTGGTCGGGGGAGAGCCGCAGGGGGATCCCGGTCAACGGTCGGCTTGCGGAACGTGATCACGCGGCCACGGGGACTCCGGTCGCTGTCTTTCCTGGCAGTCGACGTGGCCTGACTGATCCATCCGTGTCTCAGTCCGGCGCGAACTCGCAGGCTGCAGGGCAGCCTTCACCGCAGCTAAGACCGCCGGCTGCCTAGTCGCTCTGCGGCAGCCAGGCGGCAAGTTCTCCCCGACCAGCTCCGCGGCCGAGTCAACGCCTCCGTCAACGGCACCGCCCGAGGGTTCTCCGTCCTCGCCCTACTCATCGGGGCCTCATCGGCCACTACCTCGGCCCCGCACCACCTTCGTCCTTGGCGGCTGCACAGCCATCCTCACCGCAGTCCCGGTCCTACTCAGCCGCCAAGCATTCACCCCTCAAAACGGACCCCGCCGTGCCGATTAATGACTGTCAGCAGCTCAACCAATGACGCGGCGTGGACCTGTCGAATCAGCACCCGGCCCGGCACTGCGCCCGGTTCGCCGCTGGTCTCACGGGTTGCACCTGGAAAAGGGAGGGCCGATCACGGCTCGTGGGGCTCCGGGGTGAGGCAGAGTGACGCGGTGCACCGCGACCAGGACGTCGAAGCCATCGTGCAACGGTTCTACGACCTGATGCGCACCGGCGACTCACCAGCCCACCTGCTCTCACCGCAGCTCACGGTCGCGGTCGGCACCGATGACGAGGAGTGGTGGGACGACTACGGGGCGCTGATCACCGCCTACGTCACCCAGTTCGCGGCGATGGGCCGGTGCACCGTCCACGCCAGCTCCCCCCGCGGGTACAGCCAGGGCGACATCGGCTGGTTCGAGGACCGGCCCCTGTTCACCCTCCGCTACGGAGAATCGGTCCCGGCCCGGTTCACCGGCGTCGTCCGCCGCGAGAACGGCACCTGGCGGGCCGTGCAGACCCACGTCTCCATCGGCACCCCCAACGCCGAGCTCAACCTGGACCTGCCCATCTAACCCAGCGCAGCACTCCACCCGGCTCAGGTCGCCACGGCCGACCGTGCAGACAGCATCACAGGCCGCTTGCAGCGTCGATCCCTGGGCCATCAGCACCCAGAACCGGGCCTGCTTGTCGATCAGTTCCTTCTTCGACCACATGCACAACACCTCACAAGTAGAAGGGGTGTTGCAACGACCGATTGAGCTCGCCACCCCCCTACGGCGCCATGGTGGGACGTCCGCGCAGGTCAGAAGGCGACCCGGCCCCGACTAGCACCATGCCGTGCGCCCCTTCCTCCCACGGCACACACCATCGAGGCTGCGAAGCGCAGCCCGAGGGGGCTGATCGTCAGGTGGGGTCGTCAGGCGTGTGCCAGGGCCTCGAGCAGGGCTCGCTCGTCCTCATCGGATAGGCCGGCTTGGCGTACGCGGGCGCGTTCTCTAGACATCTCCCAGGCGAGGGTGTCGGCTAAGGTCTGGTCCAGGGGACGGGTGGTGAGCCCGGCGCGTCGTGCCTTGCTGCTGTCGTTGGCATTGAAGCCCCGCCAGTCGGGGTCGGCGAGCCACAGGGGTAGGGACCGCTCGCCCATCCACTCCTGGACGCCCTGGGCGAGAAGCCACTGTTGGTCGGCGCCCACGACCGGCCCGGTGTGGCCGCCGACGGTGCGCGCCACGTCAAGGTGCCCAGGCAACAGGACCGTCTCCCCGGTCGCGTTGAAGATGCCGGGGAGGCTGCGGCTGGCCGCGTCGACGAGCCACGCGGCCAGGTCGCGCACGTCGATCACCTGGGTCGGCAGATCGGCGGCGTCCGGGACCATGACCGCGCCGTCTTCGGTCGCTGGTCGGGCGAACCGCAGCGGCCAGTAGCCGGTGCGATCGAAGATGTCTCCCGGACCGCCGATCAGGCCGACGCGGGCGATCAGCGCTCGGTCGGGCCCGAAGGCTCGCAGGACGTGTTGCTCGCAGGCGACCTTGGCCTGGCCGTAGGTCTCCATGCTTTCCATGACGTCGCCCGTCAGCGCCGGTAGGAGCGCGCCGTCCTCCTCCTGACCAGGGGTGCTGTGATCGGCGTAGACGTTGCCCGAGGAGACGAAGACGAAGAACCCGGTGCGGTCGGCCAACGCTGCGACGGCGCTCTTGACCTGGCCGGGCTGACGCGACACGTCGATCACGACGTCCCACTTGTCGCCCGCGACGTGGTCGTAGGCACCCGGCTGCGTGCGGTCGGCGTGCACGAACGCCGCGCCGACCGGCGCGTCGCCGGAGGAGCCACGGGCCAGGCAGGTGACCTGGTGTCCCAACGCCAGCGCCGTGCTCGTGACGTGCCCACCCAGCCACGCCGTCCCGCCCAAGATGAGAAACCGCATACCAGCAGCAGACATCAGTGGGCCGCCTCCGCACAATATGATCCGCCAAGAGCAGAAACCCGAAGCGATCATCTTGCAAGCCACCCGAGGAGATGATCGCCGATCAGCCGAACGTCACCGGGTAGCGATCCTTGACCGGTCCCCACGGGGTGACGTCGGTGACCTGAGAACGTCGAGGTATCGACTGAAGCTGAGGTCAGCTGTCGGCGGCGCGGAGTTTGGTGTGCAGCCCGCTGAGAAGGGTGTCGAGGCCTTGGTCGAGTTCGGCGGCGCCGTTGTAGGTGGCGAGTCCGGTGGCGAGGCTACGGATGTGGGGGAACTGGCGGGGTGGGAGGTGACCAGGTAACGTCTGGACCAGTACCGCCACAGGCCCGCGGTGGTGGACGCAGTCAGGAAGGAGCCTCGCAATGGGTCTCGTCGATAAGGCGAAGAACAAGGCCGAACAGGTCAAAGGCCAGGCCAAGGAGCAGACCGGAAAGGCCACCGACAACGAGGACTTGGAGGCCGAGGGTCACGCCGACCAGACCAAAGGCAACGTCAAGGACGCGGGAGAGAAGGTCAAGGACGCCTTCAAGTCCTAGATCCTGCCGTGCGGGTGCTACACCGCCGCTCGGTACCCGCATCTTCGGAGGGAACACTCCATGGCCAAAGACGCCGAGCAGGCACACGAGGCAACCCGCGGCGCGGACACGCAGGCCGAGGACCCCAAGCCGGACGAGAAACCCGACCAGGCGCAGCACACCGAGCACCCAACCGGGCAGCGGCAAGCAGCTGAGAACGCCGAGAACGACCCGGTCGGCTAACATGTCATTACTGCACAGCGGACGGCTCCCGCGCCAGCGTTGTGATCAGGCACCCGACCCGTCGCGTACGGCCTGCACCACTTGTGGGGTTGGGCTGGTGCAATGAACGGAATGGGACAGTGCCCGCAAGTGATCTCTCTCTGATCGGATACAAGAGAAGATTGGTTATGCCCATGCAAGCAAACAGTCTTGAGGAGAACACCATGCCCGACCAGGAAGAATTGACCGAACGCGTCCATGCCCTTGAGGTGGCCCAATCGACCCAAACCGCGGTCCAGGCCGGAGCGCAAGCCACCCAGGCCGCCGTCCAGGCCGGAGCGCAAGCCACCCAGGCCGCCGTCCAAGCCGGAGCCGCGACCACCAACGTCGCCGCGCACGCGGGCACCCTGGCCGCAGTCGCAGCGGGAGGTGTCTGCCTCGTCGTCGGGATCTTCCTGGGAATAGCCATCCGCGGCGCTTCCAAGTAAGCGGCCACCCCCCAGCGAAGCGAAGCCTGAGCCGGTAACCACATCGGCAGGCCGGTGAGCAGCCAGACAGCTATCTCGCCGACCAACGTGAACCAGGCGGCTTCGTGGACGCCGACCTGGACACCCCTCCGTCGCGCGCTCCACCGCCACCAACGGTGTCAGACCCAACCGACGTAGGCGTGGGCATACTCCCTGCCCCACCTGGGTGACCCGGAGCAGGGGTCCAGCCGACCTGCCCGTCAGCCGGCGACGATCGCATTCACTAGCGGACGGCGCCGGGTGGCGCTGCGGTGATCGTTAGCGTTGCCCGCCGATGGTCTGAGCCGGCATTTGCCGCACGTACCGATTGAGGAACCCCTTGCGGGAACGTCGCAGTCCAGCAGGGGTGCACCGGCGAGGGTGTCCCAGTAGACCCGCCCGGTGATGATTCCCGCACGGGGGCGTCATGTGGGGCATCGTTTGGTGTCTCGGTTCCTTGGAAGTGAGACACCCCGATCCAGGGCGGCTGGCCCGTGGATCGGGGTCAGGGGCTTCTGAGCAGCCAGGACGACTTAACGGGCTCTCCTGACACATCCGTGGGTGGATTCTGATCACCTGACGGGCGACACGCCGCTCCCGCGTAGGTTCTGAGCTGTCTAAAGGTCCAGAACCAGTGAAGCGGAGAGCGGCGTGCGCGATGTCAGCCTATGGGGCTCCCTGTTGGGCGTCGAGAAGACGGTGATCGAGCGGATCGAGTACGACGAGGAC
>JAABVA010002132.1_pt1 | contig 20130 bp, 25 predicted proteins | sample 5560331 | NCBI WGS metagenome assembly JAABVA01 (sample SAMN12812661, study PRJNA571458) | rock metagenome | isolation source: Antarctica rocks | place: Antarctica: Victoria Land, Mt New Zealand sud | collected 2016-01-07 | reverse complement strand
GGCTTGCTCACCCCGACCCGGCGCACGATCTCCGCCGTGCCCACCCCGTCAGCGGCGAGCAGCACGATCCGCGCCCGCAGCGCCAGACCCGCCTGGATCGACGGTGCCCGCAGCCACGACTCGAGCTGCTCACGGTCGTCCGGCGGCACCTGCACAGACACAATCAACGACATAACGCATTGTCCAAGAATCAACACCAATAGTAAAGACAACACGCTCACGCGACACTAGCTGCCGACGGCTTGGGCCGGCTGCGATAGATCGCCTGGGTTCTGAGCTGGCTGACTGTCGAACTGGCCCCCGGCTGGTGATGGCGCTGTCAGGCGAGTACCGGCAACCGACGGAGCCATAACCGGCTGGTGGCAAAGAGGGCACTCCCGCCGCGGACGTTGCCGCCGCACCGGCCGCTTGTGCCTGGTCACGCCCAAGTGCTCGCTTCACCTCGGCCTTAGGACACCTGTCGCCGCGAGCATCTTGTGAGCCTGACCGACCCCCGCCCCGACCGACGAGGCAGGGGAGGTCATGCGAGAGGGCGTCAGCTGCCCCGAGGAGCGGCCGAGTTGTTGAGGGCGGTCAAGATACGTCGAACGACCTCGCTCATCTGGTCACGGGCGGGCGTCAGGTACTTGCGGGGGTCAACAAGTGACAGATCGGTAGCGAGCGCGTCACGAATCGTGGTGGTAAATGCAATGTTGAGAATGGTGCCGACGTTGACCTTGACGATGCCGTGCGCGACGGCGCGTTGGAGCTCTGCGTCGCTCACTCCGGATGAGCCGTGGAGCACGATTGGCACTGGCAGGGCCGTCCCAAGGGCCGCGATCAGCTGATGGTCCAGGGCGGCCGTTCGGGTGGTCATTGCGTGGGAGCTGCCGACGGCGACGGCGAGCGCGTCAACGCCGGTGTTGCTGACGAAGTCGACCGCGTCGTTGGGTCGCGTGCGCACACCGGACGCGTGCGGGCCGTCCTTGCCGCCAATCTCGCCGAGCTCGGCTTCCAACCACAGGTCGTGTGCGTGCGCCCACTCGACCGCCCTTCGGGTGGCTATCACGTTGTCCTGGTAGCTCAACTTTGATGCGTCGTACATCGCTGAGCTGAAGCCGGTCTCCGCTGACTGACGGAGGAGGCGGTCGTCTTCGACGTGGTCGAGATGCAGGGATACGGGCACCGTAGAGGCGCGGGCAAGGGCCGCCGCAGCAGCAGCAATTGGTGCCACCAGCCCGCCGTGAAACCGGACAGTGTTTTCACTGATCTGCAGTATCACCGGGGTCAACGCGCGCTCCGCGCCCGCGATGATTGCTTCGGCGTGCTCCATCGTGACCACGTTGAACGCACCGGCACCTCGGCCAGCGGCGCGAGCCTGGCCGACGATCTCGCCGGTGGTGGTGATCGACATGGCCTTCTTCAGGTGGGACGGCGCGGACGGCAGGCGCGAGTTGAGCGAGAGCGCCCGGAGACGACCCCCCTTGACACAACAGCGACTCTGAACAACGATACGCAACGGAAGAACCCTCCGCAACAACGAGTCACAAGCCGTGGGGTGGCTGGGTGACGCAAAAGGCGGCGCCGGCAGGATTGACATCCGAGGACGTGACTCAAGGCGTCGCATAACGGCAGATGAGCCGAGGCTGGTGAATGGCAAGCGCTACCTCGTGGGTGGGCTCGGAGCGCACGTGGAGTTGGAGCGGGCCAATCGTCGCAACAGACTGCGTGGGTTCGTCGCCTCTCCAGTCGCCCGAGTCACTCTGCGTATGCCCGGGGACTCTGCCCGTTACCCGGAACTTGCTCCCGTGCACCAGTGGAAGCTTGGGTTGTCAAACTCTGATCATTAGCAGCGGTCCGCCGAGCGAGCAACTACGCGGAGACCGCTGGAATTCTCCACGGAGTGATGGATGATTGTCACGCTCACACCTAACCCGAGCGTGGACTGGACGCTAGAAGTCCCAACCCTGACCAGAGGTCGGGTGCACAGGATCACCGAGCAGCGTCAGGAGCCGAGCGGGAAGGGCGTAAACGTCACCCGTGCCCTGGTGGCGAACGGTGTACCTTCGCTTGCTGTCCTGCCCATCGGCGGCTCCGAAGGAGCCAAGCTAACATCCCTTCTGCGCGAAGAGAACGTCGGCTTTCTTCCCGTGTCCATCCAGGGGGCCGTTCGGGTGAACATATCCCTGACCGAGCCCGACGGCACCTCGACGAAGGTGAACGCCTCCGGTCCCACACTCACGCTGGTCGAGGTCGAGCAGCTCGTCGCCACCGTGCGCGAGGCGATTGACGGCGCGGACTGGGTGGTGGGGTCGGGCAGCCTGCCGCAAGGTGTCGGCGCCGGCTTCTACGCGGACATCGGTGAGTGCGTACACGAGGCTGGCACCCGGTTCGCTCTGGACAGCAGCGGGGCCGCATTGATCAAAGGGCTAGCAACCAAACCGAATGTGATCAAGCCGAATGTGGAGGAGCTCGGCGAAGCCGCTCAGCAACCGATCAGGACCATCGGTGATGCCGTCTCAGCGGCACAGGAACTGATGCGCCGCGGCGCTGTCTCGGTTCTGGTCAGCCTAGGGCCGGACGGCGCGCTGCTCGTCTCCGCCACCGAGCTGGCCCACGCTGAGGCGCGCATCTCAGCGCCGCGCAGCACAGTCGGTGCTGGAGACGCACTGCTTGCTGGGTTTCTAGCCGCCGGCGGAGACGGTGTGACCGCGCTCCGGGAGGCGGTCGCGTGGGGAGCGGCCGCAGTAAGCCTAGAAGGAAGTCGCGTCCCCCCCGTCAACGACGGCAATCGCGATGCGGTGCAAGTCCATTCGCACGTCGACCTCGACCGCGCTCTGTGTCAGCCCTCTGCGCCCGGGCGACCGGCAACCGCCCGGTGAACCCCCGGAGGTCGCGTCGACTGTCTGCAGCAACCGCCTCAAGTCAGGGCGGTTCAAGCCCCAAGACCGCTCCGCATGGAGCGCAAGGCGACCTCAAGGACTCGTTAATAGCGGGGCTGGTGAGCGACGAAAAGGACGATGTCGGCGACGTCCTCGGGGCGGAGCACGTCCGCCAGCTCTGGCAAGTCGGGGACCCGCAGGCCAGATCCATGCCGACGTTCGTCGCGACGCCACACGGACATATGTTGAGCAGCGAACCCGGCTACCCCGAAGCTCGTGGTCGAGGGAACCGGACCTGGGCGAATTTGCTAGCCGCGTAGGCTTCTTCATCCGGGAGCTCCCTGCGGCCACCTTTCCCGTCAATCGATGGGCAACCGCAGCGCCTATCCCGCTGCTCGCCCCAGTGACGAAGGCCACTTTGCCTTCGAGTTCAGTCATGCCTGTTCTAGGCCCCGTTCACCTGGACAAATACCGCCGACCAGATCGCTCGCGAAAGCTAACCGTTCAACGACAAATCAGGCGTTTAGTCCGGTTCTACCTTGCCGACGGCCGAGCTAGGCGGCGGCGAGCGGCGTGCCCCGCGACGCGCCGCCTCCTCGTCTGCAGACACCACTGGATCCCACGTGAGGTGCCGGGCCGGCGCCGATCAACTCACCCCGCTGGCGGCGGCGCTGATCGGTGCGCTGGCCGGTTGCGTCCGGTGCTTGGCAACTTGCTCGAAGCCGTAGGCGACTCTGAACATCGTCGGCTCGTCGTACGGCCTGGCGAGGATCTCCATCCCCACCGGCAGGTCAGCGTCGGTGAGACCGGCGGGAACGGTGATCGCTGGCATCCACGTCTGGGAACTGATCACAGTGTTGGTGGGGAAGTTCAGGGTGTTCCACAAGCCGGAGTCGGTGTCCGCTCTGGTGGGCGGGATCACTTGGCAAGTGGGATAGACGAGCGCGGCGAGCCCGTCCGTCGCCATCAGGTTCACCAGGGTCTTCATGAAATCCTCGTGCGCGACGTACGCCGGATAGTACGCCGGGTCAGCGAAGGGATCCGCCGGGCCGGCCGCGATGCCCTCCAGCAGGTCCAGCTTCTTGTGGTACCGACCGGAGGCAACAATCTCATCGACGGTGTGCATTGGTGCGTCCGGTTTGGACGCCAGCCACCGGTTGATGTCGTACTTCGACTTGATCGTGTACATCGACGTCTTCACGATCCAGTCGGTGAGGTCAGCGAGCTCGACGTCGACCAGGGTCGCGCCGCCGGCCTCCAGCTCGCCCAGCGCCCCCGTGATGACCCGGTTGACCGGGCCGCAGTTCGGGTCACCGTCGTCGCCGAAAGCGCTCCGCAGTACCCCGATCCGCAGTCCGGCGAGCGAGTCCGGCACGAGGTTGTACAGGTAGGACCGAGGTGCCCGCGCGACGGAATACGCGTAGGTCAGCGGGTCTTTCGGATCGAAACCGACCATGACGTTGAAGACACGGGCGACGTCTGCGACGCTGCGACCCATCGGTCCGATCGTGTCCTGCACGCTTACCAGCGGGTTACACCCTGCGCGGCTGATCAGTCCCGGAGTGGAGCGGACACCGACAAGGTTGCAGAACGACGAGGGTAGGCGTACCGACCCGCCGCAGTCGGTACCCAGACCGACGGTTGCATAGCCGGCCGCGATCGCGGCTCCGGTGCCACCGCTCGACCCCCCTGGGTCCCGTTCCAGGTCGTAGGGGTTCTTCGTCAAACCGCTACGGGAGGAGTAGGCGAACCAGGACGTCGCCCAGTCGGGCAGCGTCGTCTTTCCGACGATGATGGCACCCGCCGCGCGGAGATTCGCGATAACCGTAGCGTCCGCCGCCGGCCGGTAGTCGGCGAAGATCTCCGACCCGAACGACGTTGGTAGGTCCCCCGTCTCCAGGCAGTCCTTCACGACCATCGGCACGCCGTGCAGCGGCCCCACTGGCCGGCGCGACCGGGCTAGCTCGGCATCCAACTCATCAGCGCGGCCGAGCGCCTCCGGGTTCAGGGTCACCACGGCGTTGAGCGCCGGGCCGGACTGGTCGTAGGCGCCGATCCGGTCGAGGTAGGACTGGACCAACCCGCGGGCAGTCACCCGTTCAGTGAAAAGCGCAGACTGTATTTCGGCGATGCTGGCCATCTCCAGCGGCGTTCCGTTAACGTCCATCGCTCGACTCCTCAGACCTTGGCAGCTACCCGGGTGATGATGCCACCCTGAGCTCTGGCAGAGCCCGGCACTGATCGCGACGACCGCGCGGGGCTGGCGGTAACACCAAGGTCATGGCGATCGGCGGTGTACGTCCCCGGTCGGTCCAGCACGCGGCGGCGGCGCTGACCCGTGATTGGCGCCCGTGCGGGCTGCATGCGGCTGCGAACGGCCCTGCCCCTCCTCGTAAGGTCCGACTGGTGGTGGCCGGAACCACATAGCACCCCTCGCGGCTCCTGGTCTCGCGGTCGCGGCGGAAGTGGGGCATGCCGCTCACGGACCGCAGGCCCGACTTTGTCGAAACTAAGGAGCGGGCGTTGAGCCTCACGATCAATTCTGACATGGGGGAGTCCCTCGGCATCCATTCCTTCGGCAACGACGAAGGCCTACTCCCGCTCATCGACACAGCCAACGTCGCCTGCGGATTCCACGCCGGCGATCCGGCCGTGATTCGGCATACCGTTCGCAGCGCCGCCGCGGCGGGCATCACCATTGGAGCGCATCCGGGACTGCCGGACCTGGTTGGCTTCGGGCGCCGCGAGATGCAGCTCCTCCCGGACGAGGTACACGACATCGTGCTCTACCAGGTAGCTGCCCTTAAAGGCTTTCTCGACGCCGAAAATGTACCGCTGGACCACATCAAGCCGCACGGATCGCTACACGGAATGCTCGCCCGGGACGCGCAACTCATGCACGCCCTGTGCGACGTAGCTGCCCAGTACGAAGTGCCGATCTACGGTATGGCCGACACTTTGCACGAGAGCGTCGCGGACGCTCGAGGCATCCCGTTCATCGCCGAGTTCTACGTCGACCTCGGTTACCGCGCCGACGGAGGGCTGATAATTACTCGCAGGCCTTCCGCCACCCCACCCGCGCTCGCCGCGGAACGGGCCCGTATCGCTCTACAGGAAGGCGTTGCAGTGGCTGACACTGGAGAGCGGCTACCCGTCCGCTTCTCCAGCATCTGCGTCCACTCCGATACACCGACCGCGATCGATGTCGCCACAGCGGTCCGCCAAACGTTGCAGGAACATCATGGGCACTGAACGCGTGACCGCACGTAGGTGACGCGCTGGTCCCGACCGCAGCGTCGCGTCGCTGTGGAACCGGAACCGCGAGCCTAGGAGAAGTGTGCTGACCCCGTCGAACCCGCGCGGTCTATGCGGGCCTGTAGCTGGGCCGCCGGCAGAGTGTTGTTGAGCAGCCGGACATCAGTGAGAGGGCCGGCCCACCTCGGCGGGACCGGCGTCAGGGCCGCGACCGGCTCCCTCACCGCTGAGGCAACGTCGCAACTAGCCTAGCCGTGTACGCCCGGCGATGCCTGCTACGGGGTTGATGCCGACGTCGATGACCATTGCTGCGGCCTTCACGTCGTCTGGTCCGATGAGACCGGGTACCCGACTGCTACGACAAGAACGTCGGCCTTTCTGGTGGATTCTTCTTGCTCGAGTGGGTGGGAACAGCCTCAGGGCTTGCCTCCCAGCAGCGCCGGCACCCGGGTGATTCCAGAGAGCCACGCCTCGACTGCGGGGTCGATGTAGCCGGCAACGCCCAGCATGTCCTCGTGTCGGGCTCGTAGCGGCAGGTGGTGGACCGGCTCGTGGTGCGCGACCCGGTTGCGGAAACGGACAAGGGCGTACACCGCGTCGTAGACCTCGACGGGACGCTGGGGGAGCAGGTAGGGATAGGGCGTGACGCAGCGTTTGCGCCCACAACGTCGGCTCGTAGCGCTTGTTGTCGAGCAGGAAGCGCCAGAAGCCGAACATCAGTTCGGCGACGACCTTGCCGGGGGCTTCGGCCTTGCCCTCACGGCGGATACGCACCCGCGCCGCGGCGATGTCGTCGCGCCTGTGCCGGTCCAAAGCGCCGGCCGGGTCGTCGTACCACCCGCCGGGCAGCTGCTGGGCCCCGTGCCAGCTCGCGAGCTGCTCGTGCAGGGCGTTGCCCAGCACCACCTCGAGGATCTTGTTGCCGATCTGCCAGTACAACGCCAGCAGCTCGGTGTTGACGACCCGATGCGCCCGCAAGCGTGCCAAGGCGACCGCCGACTTGAGCTCGGCGAGCAGCGCCCGGGTAGCCAACGGGCAGCGCCAGGTCCGGGTCGGTCACTCGTTCATGCTCGCACCGGCATGCTCAGCAGGCTGCTGCGCGATCCTTTTCGAGCATGTCCGGCGAGCAGGAGGCGGGACCGAGCGGTGCTCTCACGCGCCGGTCCCAAGCGTGGCGGCCGTCGCGGCAACGCCAACTGGGACCTACCCAACCGGCGGCCTCCGGCGCCCGGCTGAGGCACCGCGACGAGGCCGTGGAACAGGGCGCAGATCGTGCATCAGATGCCATACGCACTGCTTTACTTGACATAAGATCCATTATCGGCGTTTGCGTTCGGGCTCGTCAGAGGCCGCGTTTTGTGATTTCGGGCCCGCCCATACCGCCGTGGGGTCCGGTCAGGACGGCCAGGCCATTACATCAACACGCTCGTCCGGAAATCAACACTGTGCCCAGGGAACATCATCGACACCGTAACGGGGCTCTTCGCGGTGAAAGGTGATTGATCTTGGTGGGCGTGTCGTAGCGAGCGGACAGGCTCGCGGCCTCCGAATCAACGTCAACGGGCTCGCCCGGGCAAGGTGCTGACGGCGTTCAAACAGCCAGCGATCGACGACCTAGCCCTGCTCGAGGAGCAGGTGCAGAGCATCCCGTGGAAGCGCGCGGCGCAGCCGGAGGAGATCGCCCGGCTCGCGGTCTTTCTCGCCTCCTCCTCCGACGCCGACTACGTCACAGGTGCGACGTACGTCATGGACGGCGGGCTGACGCGCAACCTCGGGCAGGGCGCCTGAACGGCCCCGCCCCAAACGCCACCGGGGGGCGGACGACGACGCGGCAGCCCGGCCCGGCGTTTCTCAATGCGGATGTCGTCTGATGGGCCTCGACCAAGCCGGGGGCGATAGTCAGGCCGAGACCGGCGCCGCCGTCCCCGACCAGCGTGCCGGCTTGCGTGCCGCGGAACGCGGCCTCGAACACAACCGCGGCAAGTCCTCCACCGACGTGGTGACCGGCGAGACGAGTCGCTGCCCCACCGGCGGCTCGGGCCGGTGACGACCACGCCGATCCAGCCCGCGTACTGCTCCAACCCTGCCGCTCACGTCCCGGCGGCCCCCGGAGCACCTGGGCGATCCGACCGCTGCCCGAGAGCGCGCACCAGCCGGTCGGAAGGAACTCAGAGCCGGCGGTGGCAAGCGGGTTCTACGGGAGGGTCACGACGAGGCGCCCTGTCGTGTGGCCTTCTTCGCTGGCCGCTTGCGCTGTGCCGGTCTCGGCGAGGGTGAAGGTCCGCTCGACCGGGATGTTCAGCGCGCCTGTGTCCCACAGGCGGGCGGCCTGGGCGAGTGCGGCGGCGGGCTCCTGCGGGGTGCCGGAGACTTGCGCACCGTGCTCGGGTGCGCTGAAGTCGGCGATCGACAGCACCTTCGTGGGGTCGCCGGTCAGCTCGACGAGCTCGGGGATGATCCCTGAACCGGCGATGTCCAGGGCCGCGTCGATCCCGCCGGGTGCAAGCGCTCGGACCCGGCCGACCAGGCCCGGGCCATACGTCGTGGCCGTCGCACCTAGGGAGTTCAGGTAGTCCTGGTTGCCGGGACCGGCCGTCCCGACCACCCGGATCCCCCGATCCCTCGCGATTTGGACGACGGCCGAGCCGACACCGCCGGAGGCGCCGCTGACCAGCAGGGCCTGTCCGGGATGCACCCCAACCTGGTCCAGGATCCGTACAGCCGTCTCAACCGGGACGGGAAGGCCAGCGGCCTGCTCGAAGGACAGCGAGCCGGGCTTGACGGCCCAGCTAGTGAGGACGGCGTACTCGGCGAAAGTGTCGGATCCGGTGCCGAACACCGCGTCGCCGACCTTGACCCCGCTGACCCCTGCACCTACCTCGTCGACCACGCCAGAGGCATCTCTACCCGTCCCGGACGGCAGGGACACCGGCATCATCTCGCGCATCTGGCCGGAGCGGATCTTCCAGTCGATGCCGTTCACGCCGGCGGCGCGGACCTTGATGCGGACCTGCCCGTCGGCCGCGTGCGGCTCGGTAACCTCGACTAGCTCCAGGACGTCGGGACCGCCGTAGCGTGCGAACTGCATCGCCTTCATCGTGATTTGCTCCTTCGGTTGGTGGTTGCGCATCAGGTAGGTGTGATGTGCGGCGTCTCGGCGCTCGGCTCCGCCTTGGAAAGTTCGGACCGGCCGCTAATCTTGGCTCAGGCACCGCGCTGCACCCCCGGCAGGGGCTCACCGAACACGACCGCGTTGCCCCCGGCACGTGGCCCCGGCCAGGCAAGCGCCGTCCAGGCGCTGACGCCGGCGTCAGCACGCTGGCAGGTCAGCCAGCTAAACCGATCTGCTGCGCCTGTAGAGCGGCGTCCCAGAAGACGAACTCTTCAATCATCATCTCGCCGTCCCACTTAGCGGTCGTGGAGAAGTCAAGGTCGAATGCCTTTCCTGTCGGCGCGATCAGGTTGCCGTCGGGCAGGACCATCTCCCCGGTAAACGTCCCGGTGGCGCGGGTGACCACGGTGATCCAGTCACCGCTTCCAAATTGGAGCGGGTAGGGGTCGTTGTAGACGTGGACGTCTGGGAACATGAGAAGCATCTGCTCGATCAGCGCGGCGTGCGCTTCCCGTCCGTAGATCGGCTCCGCGCTCCCCGTGACGTGGGCGATCATGTCCGGGTGGTGGATCGTATTCATCGCCGCGACGTCGCGGTCGTTGAAGGCGTTGTCGCCCTTTTTCATGAGCGCCAAGGTTTGGGCTACTCGGTCTATTCCTGCAGTAGCAGTCATGCACACTTCTCCTTTGCACGGGAAATGCGTAGAAAGCGTATGGGGCGGGTCTCTCGCGTCACGACACGATCGATCCTGTTACTCGACCGGGGACGGCTCGGGCGGGACCGGCGGAAGCACGCATCGTGAGATTGGCCGGGTCGCCGAGGCGTGAGCTCGGCTCAGCCGGCAAGGCCGATCTGCTGCGCCTGCAGAGCGGAGTCCCAGAAGACGAATTCCTCAATGATCACGTCTCCGTCCCACCTGGCGACCTTGGAGAAGTTGAGGTCGAACGCTTTCCCTGTAGCGGGGACCACCTGGCCACTGGGCAAAACCAATTCCCCTGTGAAGGTCCCTGTGGTACGGGTGATTAGCGGGGTTTCACCCCGTTGATGGTGGTCTAGAACAGCCGCGCTGGACCGATGTAGAACACCTTGTGCCGCGCAGGAGCGTCGACGAACTCGAGCCAGACGAGAACATGCCCGTTCGACAGCAAAATGACGTTGCGCCCGAACTGTGCCCCGTGCTCGATCGCCGGAAAGCTGATGTCATCGGCCACCTCAGCATCTTCAAGCTGAGTTAGTACCAACCTCAACTCGGCTGCGACGCTCTCTGACGCCGATGCGATGTAGTCCTTCGCCTGCTGCGTGAGAGCGCCGAGCTGTCTGCGCCTACCCACGCAGTTGCGTGAACAAAACCTGCACGTCGATGGCTGGCACTACCTCCGAGAGGATCTCGGCTTCCTTGACGGCGAGCTGGTACTCGGGGTTGGTCGCCAACTGACCACCTATCGCTAGGCCGAGGACCACTTTGTGGACGGCCTGTCTCGGGTGCCGCGACACCGCGGCACGTAGCACTCGTACAAGGAGGTCAGGAACGAGTCGGAGCGGAAGGTCGCCGAGGGCATGGATCACCGCGGAGGGAAACGTCTGCGCAGCGAGCGCGTGCAGCGGCGGCTTGACGGAGTACGAGGTCACCCGCTGCCCCCTCCTCCTGCCGGGCCGGTCAACTATCCGATTCGGCATGTTCTGATGTCGCTTGAGTCCGTCGTCCAGGTCCGAGAACGCTACACCCGCCGCTTCCTGAGCCACTACCCCCCCTGCTTGAAGGCTCACGGGATGCCCGTGACCAGCGCCGACGGCCTGAGATCGACGGAGACGCCCGAAAACCTGCCGCCGGGCACTCGGGGTACCCCTCACCAGACGCTCGAGCGCCGCTGCGGCTGACCTCTGCGGCAGGTGCAGTCCTCGGAGAACTTCTCGCCCATGAGCGAGGCGTACTGCGTCACCTCGAGCAGCGTCACGGTCCGCCAGTCGGACTGCTCGGCGAAGTGCTCGAGCCCGTTCATCAGCGCCGCCGACGACAGCCGGTCGATCGCCGGGTTGCCGGCCTGCGTCGGATCCAGCAACCGCAGGGTGGCGGCGATGGCGTGCCGCAGCCAGTGCTGCGGGTCCAACGTGCAGCCCGGCTCGTGCTCGTCAAGCGTCGTCATCTGTGCGGGTCCTCTCAGGAGTCGTGGCTAGAAGCTGACGAAGCGCCCGGGGCGGCGTTTCGCGGTCGACAGGCCGTGGAGGGCGAGGGCGACCGCGACCAGCGGAGACACCCGCGGGTTACGCCTGGACAGCACCCTCGTCCCGGCCTCCCCCGACGTCGACCAGCGAGCCAGCGACACCGCCTCAGCCAGCTCGGCCGGCCCATCGTGCCGCAGCTGGCGGGACGTGACCGCAGCATCCAACGCGCCGCACGCGTCGACGAAGAACTGTCTGCTGACGCCGGTCACCGGCACACCCGCCCGCTCCAACGGGGCGATCAGGAAGCCTGCCGTGCCACCCGTCTCGACCACAACCCGAGCGCGCCAGCGGTGACACAACCCGGCCAGGCGGGAGACGACCCAGTCGACCCCCGGCTGGTGCTCGGCCAGGCTCACCCCCACCGAGCCATCCGGCCGCTGCCAGCACACCGCGACCGTCGCCGTGGACTGGTCCGCCGGCACGTCGAGGGCGAAGCTCACAACGTCGGTTGTCGCCGGCTGTGCGGCGTCCAGGTCGGCCAGCGTTCCCCACAAGCCGGCGGGGAACGCGGCACCCGTGTTCAGCACCGACTGGCACAACACTTCGGTGCGGAACGTGTCCTCCGGGTCGGTGTCCAGCGCCGAACGGATCGCCGATTCCGACACGCGGTGCCCGAGCGCAGGGTTGGCCTGCACCCAACCCGCCGGGTCGTCCAGGTCGCAGCCGTCGAACGCGGACCACTCGAAGATGGCCAGGGAGGTAGCCGGGTCGCAAGCCGACGCGAGCGCCCGCCCGCGCAGGCTGTCGAGCACCAGTGATTGCGCGTCACCCGCCGACGAGAACCCGACGATCATCGGGTCGGGACGGGCCATCGTCGTCTTGGATACCGCACCCCACGCATCCCACGTCTGGTGCTCGCGCAGCTCGTCGAGCAACACCAGGTCACTGCTCGACCCCCTGCCCCCGCGACGCGACGCGGTCGTGACCTGATACCGCTCACCCGAGATCAGCCGCAGGGACTTCGCGCCGTTCGTCCGGGTCACGCTGCCGACCTCGGCGGCGAGGTCGGGCACCCCGTGGGCCATGTCGACCGCCCCCGCCCACGTTTCCTCGGCCAGCGCGAGCTGCTGCGCCGACCCGATGACCAGCCCCGCCCGGTCCAGGTACAGCCTCCAAAGGGCGAGAATCTGAAGCAGCACAGTCTTCCCCTGCTGGCGGGCGCACAGGATCAGCGCCGTGCGGAACCGGAACCCACCCTGCGGGGCAAGCTCGAGCAGGTGGATCAGCACCCACTTCTGCCACGGCATCAGGTCCACGCCCAGCACGTCCTCGGCGAACGTGTTCGCCTCGAAGCCTTTCGACGTGGCAGGCGTCAACGGGCCGACGGGCGGGGTGAACAACCTGGGGGTCTCGCTACCTCGCAGCACGCAACACCGCCAGCTTTCCGGCGATAGGCGCCTCGATGCCGAGGGCCTTTCGATCAGCCGGAGCGCCACCCAACGCCCGCAGCACATTCGCAAGATGTGGACCCAGCCATCCGACCACCTTTTCACTGTCGGCGCTGTCGATTGCACCGGCATAGGACTTCGCCAAGGCCACCATCGCCTGATCCGACGGCGTCAGCCAGCTCATCGCGTCCACGGCCGCGGTAACGGCCGCCAGGACGCCCGTAGGAGGCTCTAAACGGGCTACCCGTGCCATTTCTCGCCTCCACAGGGGGTGGGGTGGTCGGGGGGAGATGGCGGGCCTGCGGGGTCGCTTTGCGTGATAGCCCCAAGATCACTCCCCACCCCTCGCGGTGCCGGCGGGGGTGGTGCGGTGCGGCGCCAGTCGTCGTGCATTGCTTCCCCTCTCGATTTCGGGTCCCTGCCGGTGGGCTACAAGCTGACGAAGACCGACTTGCGGCCCGCGCCGAGCAGATCGGCGGGCGACACGGGCGACTCGTCGAGGTCGGGTGCCGGAGGTGCAGCGGCCGGTGCAGCGGTCGGTACGGCAGGTAGGTCGCCGGCAAGGGCGGCAACTACGTCACCGAAGTTCGTTGGACCACCGTGTGGTGCAGGGAGTCCACGCACGGGTGGACTCCACGTCTTGTACCTGCTGTCGGCCGGTCCCTCGAGCCACGCGCCGACGGACCGCGCCTGCACCAGCGCACCGCGGGCACGGTTGAGGGCGTCGACTGCCTCGAGGTAGCGGGTGCGTGCGTCGACCTCACGTTGGGCGGCGTCGACCTGCCATGCCGGGCGGGCACGGGCGACGGCTGCCAGCACCTCGTCGGTGCTGGCAGCGACAGCGGTGGTGAGCCCTTCGGCGAGCCGTCGGGCCTTGGCGATCTCGGCGTCGTACTCGGCGGTCTTCGGTGTACCAGGATCATCCTTGCCGGTGCGCAGAGCCTGGGCGAAGGCGTCGCGGTCAGCGTTGACAGCGACCCGCCGGGCGTTCTCGAGGGTGAGCAGGGTTTGCGCGGCTGCCTGTTCGCGCTCGACGAGGGTGGCGTGCTCGGCTGCCACCTTCGCGACGGCCTTCGGGAGGTGCTCGACGGGCGGGAGTGCGAGCGGCCGGATGCGGCTGTGGATCATCAGGTTGTCCTTTCAACAGGGTTGAGGCGGGTGACGAGGGCGCTCATGTGAGCGCGCTCCTGCTCGTTCCGGGCGTGGACGATCAAGTTGTCGGTGGTGTAGAGCAAGGTGTCGGTTCGGGTGGCTACGTCGAGGGCTGCGCTTCGCAGCTCGACGGCGGCGCCGACCTGGTCAATGAGTCGCGCGGCATCCCGCCGACCGCGAACGATCACCTCATCCAAGATGTCGACCAACACGGTCGGCGGCTCGTACGCGCCGGTCACGCCGCGTCCGATCGTCCGGTCGCCCTGCGAATGAGGTCGTTCATCGACAGCGGTGTCGCGTCGTGCGCGTTGCTGGCCTGCTGCCGTCGGAACACGTCAGCGAGCCAGGCGCGCGCCTCAGCGTCGGGGTCGGGTTCAACTACAGGCTGCTCGGGTTGGTTTCTACGTCGGGTCATCTGTCGTTTCCTTTCTCGTTTTTGAATGGTTAGGGGTTGTCCGCGCCCTGGGCCGCTGGACTCGCTTCTGCGCCGCTCGAGAGGAGGTAGCGGCTGGCGGCCATACGTCCCCGACCGCGCCCATACATCGCGGTGGGGTGGGCTTGACGGCCCAGGGGGGACAAGGTCGGGGGCAGCGCGTCGGCCGGTCATCGACCCCGCCACCCTCGGTCGGCAGCGTCAGGATCGCGGGCGGCGGCGCGTGCCTGGCGGCGGCGATCGCGTTCGGTCTGCCGGTGCTGACGGTCGGCGTTGCGGCACGGGCTCGAGCAGTAACCGGGGAAGCCAAGGTTGGACGACTCGATCCAGTCGGCGCACCACAGGCACGACACGGTGCTCACGACGCGACCCTCAGGTGTTCGCATCGGGCGCAGGTGTCGCGGTCGGGGTCGTCGACCTTCGGCGGCTGGCCGCATCCAACGCACAACCGCTGTGCAGGTCGTGGTCCGACCGGGCGTGCAAGGAGGGACGCATCTTCACCCGCCTGGGATTGGACCTCGGCGAAGAGTTGAGAAGTCGCGGCCGGCCGGTGCGGTTGGGACGACCCAACGCGAGGCGGCGCATGGGTGCCGACTGCCCCCTCAGTCCCCGAAGGGAGCACCGAAGGGGGTGAAGGGAGCACCGTTTCGGAACGTGCGCCCTTCGCGCCCTTCGTGCTCCCTTCGGGGGAATCGTCGTGATGCAGAGCCCACACCCAGCCGTCCGCGAGTCCCGCCTTGCGGGACCGGACGCCGGCTTTCGCCTTGGCGCGCTTGAGCGAGTCGGCGGTGAAGCCGGCCGAGGCACCCGCCTTGCGCACGTCGTTCACGGCAGCCTCGCCACCGTGGTCGGTCAGGTAATCACGCAGCCATGAGGCTGCGTCGGTCCGCTCGTCGCGATCCTCTGGAGAGGTGCCGGCGTCGCGGAGGATGTCCTGCGCCGACCGGTCGGAAGTGCCCCGCCAGGACAGCCGACCAACGGCCGCCGTGCCCTCCGGTGTCTGGAGGGTGGCTGTCTCGATCACGTACTTGAGCGAGGGCAGCGTGTCGCGCCCCAGGCTGTTCTTCGTCTGCGTCATCACCCTGGTGCCGTCGTCGGCGTCGCTGTCGCGGACGAAGCCAAAAACGGACCGGGGCACGTCCTTGAACGCGCCCGAGCCAGTAATCAGGCTTGACGGATCAGTACCGGCACCCTTGTTGAAGTGGGCGATGCCGACCATGAGGCAGCCGGTCCGGTCGGCGATCTGTACGAGTGGGTCCAGCGCACGGCGCACGTCGCGGGTTCGGTGGGTGTCGATGCCCTCGCCCAGCAGACTCATCAGCGGGTCGAGGATGACGGCGCCGACGTGGTACTCCCGGATCGTGGCCTCGAGCAGCGCGTTGTCGGATGGCAGGCTGAGAATGGTCTGCTCGTCGTCCTGCTCGATCACGTCGAATCGACCGACCATTCCCAGGTCGGCGCCCGCGACAGCGAGCCGCGGGGCGAGGGTGTGCTCCCAGCTGTCCTCGACGGCGACGTATAGAACGCGACGCGGGCTGCCGTACAAGCTGCCGGTGAGCCGACCACGGGAGATCTGAGCGGCGAGGTCGGCGGCCCACGCAGACTTGCCTGTGCCTTCGCGACCGGCGGCAATCGACAACGATCCGGCGGGGATGCGGCCGCCGTCGCTGTCTTCCCACGCCCACACGACCGGGCGCATCGTGATCTCGTTTGCCCAGGTGATCTGAACGCGCCGCGACGTGGCCTCGGAAGGTGCCCCCCTTCGTGAATCCCCTGCGGCTATCGGGTTCCCGGCCCCTTTCCAGGTTCCCTGAGCCCCCTTGGCCGGGGGGGCGGTTCGCGGTTCGCGGGCACCTGCGGCGAGCCCTGACTCAACCGTGCGTGACGACTCGACGGTGCCGAGCCCTGCCGCCTGGGCGGCGTCGGCGAGCCCGGTGCGGGCGTCGGATTCTGAGAGCTCACCACCGGACACAAGCTGCCCGAGATTGAACGCCGCAGCGTTGAGCTGGTGGTTGCGCGAGCCCTGCAGGGTGGATGCGACCTTCTCGCATTCCCGTACGAGCGCGGCCTGCGCGTAGCCGGTCGACCGACCGGACGGAACGACAGGGACGGCAGGAGCAGCCGCCCGCGACGTGGCAGCCGGTGCGTCCTCCCACGGGAGGACGAGGCTCGCGAGGTCGACACCGTCGGCGCTCATGCGGCAGTCCCGGTGACGACGAGCCCGCGGTGGGCTGCCTCGAGGATGCGTCGGTGCTCAGCCGGCCCGACGGGTTCGATGTCCTGCCAGGCGTACCGCCGACCGGTGGGGTGCAAGCTCGGAGGCGCAACGACGTAGCCGTTTTGCCCTCTGTAATCGATCGCCGGCAGCATCCCCGCCCTGTTGCCGCGCCCCGTCGCGGGGACGTACAGGTGCCACGAGAACGAGCGCCCGGTGACGACGGTGGCGATCACGTCGGGAACGCGGCCGGCGTCGACGAGCTGCGCCAGGCTGCACAGCCCTTGCGGCCCGTCGATGTCCAACACGTCGAACTTCACGCCAGTGCAGGCGCCGACGTTGGCCGAGGGCCAGCGACGCCACCATCCCTCGATCACGTCGGGGTCGGTGGAGGCGTCGGCGAGCCCGTGACCGGTCCTCGGGTGCTTTGCAACCGAGGTGCAGTCGCCGCGGCGGCAGGAGCAGGACACCGTAGGCGTGCCAGCATCGACGGGCTCATGTAGTGGCAGGACGCTGACACCGCGACGGGCCAGCGCCAACGCACCGGAAAGAGTGCTCACGCTGAGGCCTGCAGCTCGGCGCAGATGTGCTCGTCGACGACGGCGCGCAGCCGGGCTGTCAGGTATGTGCAGAAATCCTCCAGCAGGTCGATCACGGCGAGCGGGCTGGCGCCCTGGACGGTCAGCCCGGCCGCGAGGCGCAGGGAGTCGAGCGAGATCGCGGCGTCAAGGTCGTCAAGCCAGCGGAGACGGTCAGGGCCGCTCGCGGGGGGTGGCTCGACGAGCCGTGGGGGGGTCGTATTGTGCACTTGGGGCCTCCTCGTGGCCTCGGTGGTGGGTGACGCAGGCGGCCGTTGAGCGCGGTCGCTTCGTCATTTCCGGGGTCAGGCGGCAGCGGGGTCGCGGGTCTGCTCGCTGCGCAGCCGCTCGACGTACAACTCAAGATCGGCCCGCGAAATCCGACGGCTTCGGCCGATTTTGACGCTCGCCAGCTCGCCGCTCTTCAGCAGCTCGAACACGGTCGTTCGGCTGACCCGCAACCACCAGGCGGCCTCCTCGGGCTGCATCAGCCCTGGGCCGCTGCCCTCGGGCCGCATCAGCCCTGGGCCGCTGCCGTCGGGCTCGCTCGCCCGCACCGTTTCCGTGTACATAGCCGTTGCCGCCTCTCTTGCTTGTTGGCGTCCGCTGCGGTTCAATACGAACCGCCACGCACATCGTCTTACGCAAAGGGCCGAGCGGCAAGTGACGAACCATCAACACCTTCGTATTACGACCTGGCCCGGGTCACCCGTGCCCGTGCCACGCGCATGGGTGGAACCGGACGTGCGGGTCGTGGACGGCGAGCGGTTGCTCATCGGTAGCGGCCATGGCCCTGGCCAACTCGTGGCCCCGCCCGACCAGCTCTACCTTTTCGAGCTAGCCGACCTAGACCTCGCAAGCGTGGAGTCAGTCGCCGAGTTCACGCGCAAGCACGGAACGCTCGCCGACGCAATCAGCGTCGAACAGGACCGGGACCTACCCAAGGCCGAAAGCATGCCCCGGTCGATGCTCGAAGTCTCGACCGGGTACGGGCGCAGCTACGCCCGTGAACACCGCCTCTGGCCGGACCTATCGGTTCACGTGGATGAGTTCACGTACCGCGCCCACGTCCTGCGCCGGCTCACAAGCCACGTCCTGGCGTACGGCAGAGGCGAGGACGTACGCGCAGCCTGGCCCGAGTCGGCTACCACCGAGCTGCAGGCGTGGGACAACTTCCGCTGGTTCACCAACGCGGCGCTCGCCCCGTTCCACGTCCGGGTGGAGATCGACCTAGGCGACACCGCCCGTGACCGGGTGCAGATCCCGTCCCTCTACTCCATCGCCGTGCTGCAGCTCGTCAACGACCTTTCTGAACACCCTCACTGGCTGTCATGCCCCGCCTGCGGTCGGGATTTCTTACGTCAGCGCGGCCGGTCCGCCCACTACAGCCGCCGGTCCGGGGTCACCTACTGCTCGAAGGAGTGCGCCAACGCTCAGGCACAGCGGGCCTGGCGCAGCCGGCAACGCCTCGAGAAGGAGTCGAACGCGTGACCAGACATTCAAGCGGTGAGAGTTCCATCCATCAGGACGCCGCGGGCCGCTGGCACGGCTACGTCTCGATGGGACTCAAGGACAACGGCGCCCGCGACCGGCGGCACGTGTCGGGGCAGCGACGCGCCGAGGTCGTCCCCAAGGTGCGGGCACTGGAGACGAAGCGGGACGCCGGCACGGCCGAGGCTGCCGGCCGTGCGCCGACGGTGGCCGTGTGGCTCGGGCACTGGCTAGACACCATCGCTGCCCGCCGGGTCCGTCCCCGGACCCTGGAGAGCTACCGGACGACGGTCCGACTGCACCTGGTGCCCGGACTCGGCCACCACCGGCTCGACCGGCTCCAGCCCGAGCACCTCGAGTCGCTGTATGGGCGCCTGCTCGAGAGTGGGCTAGCTCCGGCGACCGTCCTCCGAGCGCACCGCGTGCTGTCCCGGGCGTTGAAGGTCGCGGCCCAGCGCGGCAAGGTAGCGCGCAACGTGGCGACCCTCGTCGACCCGCCCGCCGTCAAGCGGCCGGAGACGGCGCTGCCGCTCAGCGGGGATGAGGCGCGGCGGGTGCTCGCCACGGCCACCTCCAGCCGGAACGCGGCTCGGTGGACGGTCGCGGTCGCGGTCGGGCTGCGCCAGTCCGAGGCGCTCGGGCTGTGATGGGCCGACGTCGACCTAGACGCGGGAACGCTGAGCGTGCGGCGTGGGCTGCACCGGGTGGTCGGCAAGGGGCTGACCTACGAAGAGCCGAAGGCGGACCGCAGCCGGCGCACGCTTCCGCTGCCGGCGCAGCTCGTCGAGGCGTTACGGCTGCACCGCTCGGCCCAGCTCGCCGAGCGGCTGGCGGCCGGACCCCTTTGGGACGATCACGGGCTCGTGTTCTGCCAAGTCAACGGACGGCCCATCGACCGAAAGGCGGACTGGCGGGCCTGGAAGGCACTGCTGCGCGACGCGGGGGTGCGTGAGGTCCGGCTGCACGACGGCCGGCACACGGCCGCGACGCTGCTGCTGAGCGCCGGGGTGCATCCGCGGGTGGTCATGGAGCTGCTCGGCCATTCGCAGATGAGGACCACAACCGACACCTACTCGCACGTGATGCCGGCGCTGGCGCGGGAGGCGGCCGACCGGATGGGAACCGCGCTGTGGGGCTGAATCTGGGCCACTGGCCACCACGCTGGCACCATCGGATGATCTGGCCCTCCACCCGAGAGGTGAAAGGCCAGGTCAGACGCGGTGGAGCTGAGGGGACTCGAACCCCTGACCCCCACACTGCCAGTGTGGTGCGCTACCAGCTGCGCCACAGCCCCATACGTCCGCCACCATACCCGGACACGACCGCCGCCTGCCGGCCGGCGCCGGCCTCCGCCTTAGCCCGGCATCCCGTACCGCGACAGTCGCCAATGGCAGTAGAGCATTCGTAGCTCCGCCCACTCAC
>JAABVA010002131.1_pt1 | contig 20131 bp, 18 predicted proteins | sample 5560331 | NCBI WGS metagenome assembly JAABVA01 (sample SAMN12812661, study PRJNA571458) | rock metagenome | isolation source: Antarctica rocks | place: Antarctica: Victoria Land, Mt New Zealand sud | collected 2016-01-07 | reverse complement strand
CGGGAGGACGAGGTTCGCCGGCGGCAGCACAACCGAGGACCCCGGCTGTAACACGCCTGCGGGACGGGCTGTCGCCTGGCTGGTTGTGGGCGGCGGCCGAACCGGCGGCAGGCGGCTGTGTCAGTCGGTGGGTGCGGGTGGGGCCGCGCCAGCCCGGGCGGTGTCCAGCAGGTCGGGGTCGGTGGGTCGTCCGGGGCGAGGCCGGGTGTGCTTGTCCTGGCAGCTTCTTTGCTGGAAAGCCTCCCGGAGCCGCGGCAGGCAGCGGTGAACCCGGTCGTGCCAGTCAGCCAGCTCGTGGTTGAGTTCCTTGGCCCGGGCTGCGGTGCTGGCCTCGCGCCATGCGGTGTGCAGCGCCGCGAGCTCTTCGACGGCCCCGGGGTGTGCGGGCCAGCACGGCAGCACCGCCCGGGAGGGCTGCAGGTCATAGGCGCCGGCGAGCCAGTCGACCCAGCCGGCGAGCTCGGTCCAGTCCTTGGCGGTGGCGGTCTGCGCCCACGCCGCGGGCTTGGCCACATCCTTGGCTGCTTGCGGGCTGAGCCCGTCGACCCGGGCTGTCAGCTTGTTCAACGCGGCCGCCAGGGCGGCTGTCTCACGTGCCGCCCCGACAGCCACGGAGCGCATCAGCGACTCGGCTTCGGTGAGCCGCCCGGCCAGCGCGCCGAGCGAGGCGAGGGGATCTGTACCGACCGGGTCCGGGTGCTGGCTCACCCGGTACCGGCGTCTGCCGCGAGCCGCCGGTTCTGGGTCGTGCGGCGCTGGTCGTCGAGCGCTCTGGCGTCGGTGCGGTCGAACCAGGCGGTCAGGCGCAGCAGCACAGCGGGGCGGTTGCGGTAGATCAGCAGTCCGTGCCCGGCGGGGATCTGCCGGGCTTCCTCGGCGCGCAGCACCCGGCGGTCGGTCTGCTGCTCACTGGCGCCGGTCGCCCGTCCGCTGTCCGGGTCGTAGCTGGTGGTGGCGCGGGTCAGCTCGACGTCGCCGACCAGGGTGGCGTAGCGGCCCAAGGTGTCGGGGTCGGTGATGCCGCCGAGCAGGATCTCGGCGGGCATGTTGTCCAGCAGCGTGTTCGCCCCGTCGGCGCCCCACCGGCGCCGCGCCTGGGGCAGTGACTGCAGGGCGAGCACCAGCTGCATCCCGAAGCCGCGGGCGTCGGTGGCGAGCTCGACGAGCTTGGGCAGCGGCGCGACGTTGGCGATCTCGTCCCCGACCAGCCGAAGCGGCGGGTCCAGCCGCCCGCCGGGCAACCGGGCCGCGACCGTCTTGGCGGTGTCGACGACTTCCTGGAGCAGCATCGCGCACAGCGGTGCGACGTTGGTCGAGGCGTTGGCGTCGCCGACCAGCACGAGAGTGTCAGTTCCGGCGACGAACCCGGCGACGTCGAAGGCGGGAACACCGTCGCGGGGGGTGACCCAGCGCAGCACGCTGCGCAGCGCCATCGGCTCGATCGCCTGAGCCAGGGTCTGCCGGGAGGAGGACACCGTCTCCTCGGCGCCGGTCGCGACCGAGCGCAGCATCCCGGCCCACAGCGGCTCGGCCTCAGCCACGACGGAGTGCCGGATGATGTTCTGAGCTTCTTCGGCGCCGTCGTCGAGGTGCACCGCCCAGTCGATGACATCGGCGACGGGCCGCCCGTCGAGGTCGGCGGCGTGCAGCAGCCGGGTCAACGCCGAGGCGGCGTTGGCCCTGAAGAAGCTGCTGTTGGTCGAGGACCTGTCATCAGCGCCGATTCCGGCGGCGAACGCCAGGCCGCGAGAAACGGCGGTCTGCCCGTCGCGGCAGCCCGCGACCGGGTTCCACACCATCGGCTCGGGCCAGCCCAGCCGGTCCAACGGGTCGAACACCCAGATCCTGCGCTTGTTGCCGGTGCCGCTAGCCGTAGTTCGGGCCGTGGCGGTGCGGGTCTCGGCGATGACGTCGAGGATGTCGGCGCGGGTGCAGGTGACGACCAGCGCCCCCGGCGCCGTCAGGGCCGCGGGGATCATGACCTCGACCGACTTGCCGGCCCCGGTGGGGGCGATGACCACCGCGTGGTCCTCCAGGCTCAGCACGACCGGCTCGCCGGTGGTGGAGGTGCCCAGCGGCAGCCCGACCCGCTCGATCGGGACCCGCTTGCGCTCGGCGGCGGACAGGCCGGGCCGGGTCTGCGCGGCGCTGGCCCGGGCATGTGCCAGCCCCAAGCCGTCGCGGATCTGGCTGTTGTCGGCGAAGCCTTTGCCGCGGCGGCGCCGCGCCCGCCACGCCCCGAAGGTGAACGCCCAGGCGATGAAGCCGGCGAACAGCACGACCAGCAGCACCCCCCACACCGCCAGCGTGCGGGTGGCGCTGGCCGGGTGTGCGCCGGCCAGGCCGGCCAGCGGCCGGCCGTGCAGCAACGCCCGTGCAGTCGTCCTCAGATCGGTCAGGCCGACGCCGTCGGCGGTGAGGAACACCGCGGCGTGCCAGGCCAGCAGGGCGCTGCCGGCGAGCAGGCCCATGGTGATGTTGGCCCGGACCCGCCAGGAGACCAGCGGCGCGCCCTGGTCCTGGCGGCCCAGCGAGGTTCCGGTCAGGCTCACCGGCCCCTTTCCCGCCCCGCGGCGACCATCGCCTCGTCGGTGTCGGTCAGCCCCCGCTCGAGGCGGGACCGGACGTGCTCGACGTGGATCTCCCGCCGGTTGCCGATCTTGAGCAGGTGATGCCCGTCGGCCAGGTTCGCCAGCGTGTTCCGCGAGCCGGGGTCCAGCCCGTACAGGCGGATGACGGCTTCGATGTCGTCGTCGCGGTCCTGGCGGTACAGGTGCACCGTCTGCGCCTCCTTCAGCATCGCCACCGCCGGGTCACCGGTGGGGATGTCGGCGACGTGGTGCAACGCGGCGATGTTGGACAGGCCCAGGCCGCGGGCCAGCTTGGAGTTGCGCTGGAACACCTTGCCGCCGGGGCCGCCGACCAGGTCCCAGCCCTCCTCGGCGATGAAGTTGGTCCGCAGCCCCCGCTGGTGGCGAAGGGTGCCCAGCAGCCACACGTTGGCCACCGCCATCACCATCGCCACCGCCGGGCCGTCGTCGGGCAGCTGGGACACGTCGAACACCGTCAGCCGCTCCGCGAGACGCACGTCGGGCGACGTCGGGCCGTCGAACAGCCCGGACAGCTCGTCGCCGAGCAGCGCGGACAGCAGGTGGTGCACCCCCAGCCCCGCCTGGTGGATCCGCTCTTTGGCGGCAGCCGAGTAGCCGGCGTACTCCGGATGGGACCTGCCGAGCTGGGTAAGCAGGTGCTCGAGCAGCGGCACCAGCCCGTCGGCCTCGGCCCCGACCAGGGTCGCGCGGTGCGCGGCCCGCAGCGCCGCCTTCTCCCACTTGTCCAGCCCGGCGCCGTCGTTGGCGAGCTCGGCGAGGGCGATCAGCAGCCGGGCCTGGCCGGCGACCCCCGCGCCGGCCAGGACCACCGGGTCCAGGATGTTCAGCGTCGTCCCGCCGCCGCCGAGCACCATCCGCAGCGGTTCTGCTCCCAGCTGCCGGCTGGTGTCGCAGTACTCCCCCTCCCCTCCGCGGTCCTTGCGGTCCATCACCACGACCCGCCGGCCGCGCAGGATCAGCGGCCGCAGCACGTACACCGTCTTGAGCAGCGAGCTCTTGCCGGCGCCGACGACGCCGATCACCACCACCGCCGGGGAGGTGATGACCCCCCGTTCGTAGGCGGTGAACACGTCGTGCGCCACCGGGGTGTTGGATAGCCGGTCCCGGCCGACGAAGATGCCGTAGGCGTCGGTCGGGGCGGCGACCAGCGCGGTGTTGAGCACCTGCGCCTGCCGGGTGGACGTCAGCGCAGGCAAAGCCTGCGGGGCGTACCAGCCGCGGCGGGCCTTGCCCGGCGACCGGCGGGCGACGTAGCCCTGCGGAGCCGGCAGGTCCAGCACCCCCGGGTCGGCCACCGGCGTGCTGGTCTTGCGGCTGCGCGGCCAGCGGCGGCGACCCTCGGTGCCGCTGGCTGCGGGGTCCTCGGAGCCGGCGGGTGCCGGCGGCGCAGCGAACGGCGGCTGGACGCGCAGGTGGGCAGGCAGGTGCGCCGACAGGTGCGAGCGACCTCGGTGGCCGGCCCGGTCCAGGTCGACCTCGACGACGCTCACCCCCGCGGCGGCTGCCGGTTCGACGACCCGGAACGGCAGGTCCAGCAGCGGCTGGGGATGCGGGGGGCCGGGGTCCAGCGCGCCGGGGGCGGGACCTGCGTCGGCGAGGTCGGCCTTGGCGCCGTGCCGGGAAGCCCGGCTGCTCCTTCGAAGGCCTGCCATCAGATGGCTTCCTTGTCACCGGAGCCGGTGAGCAGACTGCGGACCCGGGATCCGGTCGCTGGTTCGACGGGGCGCATCCCGCGGGCGATCGGCCAGGTGCACGCCGACCCGGCGGCCTGCTGGGTGTCCAGCCAGCAAAGGGCGGCGATCCCGGCGTTGCCCGCCGCCTCGGTCACCTTCGCGGTGGCGTCGATTAGGGCGTCGCGGGACCGGGCGGAGATCGTCAGGTGCCCCGCCCAGCCGGCGCCGTGCTGACCCGACCCTGGTCGCAGGTCCTCCAACCGGGAGCGGGCCGCGGAAAGGCCGGCAGCGAGCTCCTCGCTGGTCAGCACTCCTTTGTCCCGCTGGGCGGCGAGGTCGGCCAGGTCGGTGGTCACGTCGGTGCGGGCGCCCTGGCGGGCGTCGGCGGCGGGCACGATTTCGGTCTGCAGCGACAGGGTCCGCACGATCGGGTGCGGCAATGCTGAGAGCAGCGGCGCCAGCCACAGCGACGTGCGCGGCCCGGTCTCGACCGCTTCGATCGGCAGCAGCGCGGTCCGGTGCCACCACTGCTCGAGCTGCCCGTCGGGTCCTGGGCTGGTGACCACGGTGGCGGACAGCTCGTCCCGGCTCGGCAGCCAGGGGGCGTCGACGTCGACGTCGGCGGCCTGGTCGATCGGCCAGGAGGGTTGCTGCATGTGCCGCAGCACCGCCGCGAGCTGCGCCGCGCTCACCGCGGCGACCTGCCCGAGCTTGGCCGAGCCCAGGTGGGAGCGCACCGCGTCGATCTCGGCGCGCATCAGCATCCGCCAGCCGGCCTGTGCCGGGCCGCGGCGGGCCGCGGCGGCGAGAAAGGCGGGGGTCAGCGGCCAGCGGATGACGACGTAGTGGCGTTGCATCAACCCGGAGCGGGAGACCAGGCGGACCACCTCGTCATAAGAGGCGACCAGCGCCGGCGGGGCGCCGACCTCGTCCAGGTGCTCCCACACCCACGCCTCGTGGTAGGCCGAGTCGACCGGCACGACCCGGGTCAGCGACTGGACCCGGCTCGGCAGCAGCGAGGGTGAGCCGTAGCGGGCCAGCAGCTCACCCCATGCGGTCATCGCCGTGTCCAGGAACGTGTCGGACTCGATGCCGCGGATCTGGCCCTCGACGGCGAACGCGACCGAGAGGTAGGCGTCCTCCCCGGTGGGGGTGTGCCAGGCGATGCCCGGCTCGCCGCGGCCGCGGGTCAGCCAGTGCATCCCCTCGGCGCCGTCGGGCCAGTCGCGGTAGGCGTTGTAGGCGCGGACCGCCGCCGCGCGCTGCCGGCGGCCACGGCCGGCGGCGGCGAGTTCTGCGGGGCGGGTGGCGACGGGGGCGAAGCAGTCGGTGCCGGTGCGGCGCCGCTCGGCCCAGCGGCGACGGGCCTGCCAGCGGGCCAGTGGCGAGCCGCGGTGGGTGCGGACCGTCGCCAGGTACACCACGGCGAGGGCGGCGATGGTCAGCACCAGCCCGGCGGCCTGCAGGACGATCGTCGCGACAGCCCCGGCGGCGGCGACGCCGATCAGCCCGGCGGTGCGGGTCCTGCCGTGCGAACCGCCGAAGAACCCCCGGCGGCCGCCTTCACCGCCCAGGACGCGTGTCTGCACCGCCACCTCCCGGGTTCTGCTGGGGACCGAGGTCGGCTGCCTCGGCGTGCTCCATGTGCTCGGCTGCCATCTGCCCGGCGGAGCGGGCCAGCTCGGCGGTCGCGCCCAGCACCGAACCGGCTGCCTTGACCCCCTGGCCGGCCGCTGCCGCCGCCCCCACCGGAGCGCCTGCTCCGGTTGCCGCCGCGGCAGCACCAGCCGAGGACAGCCGGTCACCGGCCTGCGCGCTGCCGCCCGGCCCTGCCGAGCCGTCCTCAGCCGAGCTTCCCGCCGTCGCCCATCCCGCGGAGGATTGCGACCCGGTCCGCGGACGGCTGCCCCCGGCCCCAGCCGGCTGCGAGCCCGCGCCCTCGGACGGACCGGCCCCGTCGGCGGCATGTGCAGTCCCGGCTCCGGCGGCGCCGGCGCTACCAGCGGCCTGCTCGCCGTTGCCGCCGGGTTCCATCAGCGCCGAGGACTGCACCCCTTGCCCGCGGGGGGACAGCAGCCCGGCCAGTCCGCCGCCGCCGGCAGCGCTTCCCTCGGCTGCGCCGGCGGCCGCAGGTTCGCCTCCCTCCCCCACCAGGGAGGCGGCGCCCCGCGCCAGCTGCGCGGTCTGCGAATCGCCCTCGGACTGTGGGAAGCCGCCGCCCGACCGGCGCTGGCCCGGGATCGAGACGGCCGGCCCGCTGCCTGCGGCGGACGACGGGCCGACGGGGGCGAACGCCAGCAGCCCGAGCGGGGACAGCGTCGCTGCCAGCAGGGCGATCACCGCTACCGCCAGGTTCGCCAGGATCTTCAGCCCCGGCTGGTCGAAGTTGGTCGACAGGCCGGCCACCATCCGGAACGCGACGCCCAGCAGCAGGAACAGCAGGACGTGGGAGAAGCAGATGCCGACCCACACCATGACGACCTTCAGGCCCTTGGCCCGCTGGCGGGGGTGGACCAGCCACACCAGCGACAGCGGGATGATCGCACCGGTCAGGTACAGGGTGACCAGCATGACCAGCAGCACCACGAAGCACAGGACCAGCGCGACGATCAGAGCGAAGAAGAACACGATGGCGACGATCGCCCCGCCGGTGATCTTCGCCGGGTCGCCCGCGGCGATCGACGCCTGCAACGCCGTCGTGGTGCCGGTGACGCTGCCGCCGATCCCCCACTGGATGAGGGTGTCGGTGAGCGCCCCGGTCAACTCCAGCAGCAGGGTGCCGAGCGCCGGGCCGAGGATCACCCCGCCGAAGAACAGCGGCGTGTAGAACCCCAGCGTCTCCACCACATCGTCGCCGGAGACCCGCCGGCGGGCCAGCTGGACGAAGTTCCAGCCCAGGAACGCCACGAAGATGAAGATCGCCAGCGCAAAAGAGACCCGGTAGGCATCCAGGAACCAGCCCGCCGACAGGTCCGGGTGGGTCAACCGCTCCAGCTGCGGCAACACCGTCGACGCCAGGCCGGCAGCCGCCGCCTGCATCTTCTGCGCGATGTAGCCCAACGGGTCTTTCGCGAAGTCCACGGCAGCCGAGATCGTGTTGGCCGCGCTGCACGCAACTTTGACGACGGGAAGGTGGCACGGGTCCGGCACGTCAGCACCCTCCCGAGTAGGGCACGCCAATGCGCTGCAGATCCGCGATCGAACGTCCAGTCGTCAGGTCTCGATATCGCCAGGCGCCATTGACCGCCACCAAGTGGGCGGTGCCAGCGAGCGTGACCTGCCCCTGAGCTACACCGTTCAGCGTTGGGTTGCTGCTCGCGAGGTACGACACGCTCGCGCTGCCACCGTCGAAGGACTCCATGTAGTACTTCCCGGCGGTGAAGTCGAGGGCTCCCCCCGAGCCCTGAAGGTCCGACGAACTCGACAGAGAGTGACGCGCGGCGTCCGTGGCGTCAGGAGCAAGGACTTGCTTGGCTGTCGTCACCTGGTCCGCCGGCGGTGGGCCTGCGAACGCCCACCGGGCCAGCGTCGCCGTGAAAGACGCCGCGCCGCCAGGCGTCAGCGGTGCCTGCTGTTGCGCAGCCAGAACCGCCTGGTCCAGCTGCAGGACACCGCCCAGGCAGCCGTCGGCAAGGCTCACCGGAGGGGCTGACGGCGTGGGGCTCGAGGACGACGGCGACGGGGCGGCCGGCGAAGTGGCAGGTGCGGAAGGGAGTACAACGGTTCGCCCTCGTCGGTCGAACACCGCGACCGCTACTGCTACTGCTGCGATGACGGCCAGCAGAGCGATCAGGATCCAGGCCCAGCGGGGCAGGCGGCGCCCGGGACCGGATTCTGGCGGCGAGGTCTGGACAGTGTTCATGGGACCTCCTTTCACAGTTGCGAGCCAGCGGGCCGCCCGGTGCATACCGGGCGTTAGTCGGCACAGGCGAGGAAACTCAGCGGCAGCGTGCCGCCGCTACCCGCCGAAGACCGTGATGAAGACGCTGACGATCACGGCGAGGGAGATCAGGCCGCCGAGCGAGACCCCGGCGTTGACGGCCTCCCGTCTGCTGTCCCGCAGCTGCCCGGGGTGCCCACCCCGGTTCTGGGCGACGCCGAGCAGCCCGTGGCCGAGGTAGCCGACCGCGATCAGGATCGCCAGCCCCCACAGGCCGGCTGCGAGCTTCTGCCAGATGGCGGTGTACTGCGCCCCGAAGATCGTGAAGTTGGGGATGATGTTGTCCAGCGGGTTGCTCATGCGTCCTCTCCTGAACCCGGGTTATCGGCGGTGTCGACGGCGGTGGCGGTCTGGACCTGATCCACCAGGACCTGGTCCACCAGGTCGGTGTCGGTGGGTGCCGCGGCGAGGGCGGTCACGACCGCTGCGGCGGCTGCAGTCCAGGCCCGGGTCGACTTCTCGCTCAGCGCGGCCAGGGTGATCTGGCCGCCTAGCCGGATCGCCGGGTCGTAGGGCACCTCCATCACGGCGGCGACACCCAGCTCGCCGAGGCGGGCGCGCACGGCGGTGGCTACGTGGCGGTTCTCCGGGCCGCCGTCGTGCCCGAGCAGGACCACGACCCGGGATACCAGCCCGTCGGGTGCGCCGACCTGCCCGCCGTCGGCGTGCATGAGCGCGAGGACCTCTTCGACACCGGCGACGCCGTCGATCGACATCAGGCACGGCAATGCCGCGGCGTCGGCTGTGCGCAGCGCCGTCAGGTAGGCCTCGTGGCCAGGGTTGTTGCCGGTGTCGGTCACGGTGACGCGGTAGTAGGTGTCAAGCACCCGCCGGGCGGCGAGCACATCAGGGCCGGTCAGGACGGGCCGGCCCCCGACGGAGCCGATCACGTCGGCGTGTGAGCTCTGCGGGGCGGTGTAGCCGCCGAGGTTCCCGGCGGACCGGACGTTGCCGGCGCCGGCGAGCAGCTCGGCCAGGCCGCGGTCCGGGTCGCCTTCGGCTCGGCGGTTCAGGGTTCCGACGGACTCGGCTGCCTCGAAGGCGACGACGTAGCCGCCGCGGACGTGGCCGAGGATGCCGGCCAGGGTGAGTGCGGTGGGTGTCTTGCCCTGTCCGCCCTTGGGGTTGGTCACGACGATGTTGACGGCCCGCGTCCAGGTGGCCCGGCGGATCGTGGCGAGGGCTTCGCGGTGTTCCAGCTCCCCGGCACCTGGCGCCAGCTTCACCAGCCCGGCTGAGCCGCGGAAGAGCCGACCCCGCCAGCCCCACTGGCCCGGACGGGTAGCGGCCGGAGCCCCCACCGTTACAGGAGCACGCCCATAAGGAGGTGCCGCCAGCGTGCCGGCCGGCGGCTGCCCCATGCTCGGCGCGACATCGTCTGGGAGTTCCGCCACGGCCGTCCGGGCATCGCCGTCCCCATCCGCCGGAACGGCGTCCTCGCGGTACTGGTGGGCGCGTCGGGCACCGCTGAACAGCTCCGCGGCGCTGCGGTCGTTGTCCGGGGCGAGCGTGGACACGCGGGAGCTCCCTGGTGAGTGTCGGTGGCGGGGTGTAGGTGTGAAGCAGGTCAGCTCAGGGGGCGCGGCCCGTTACGAGGACCGTTCATCCCAGCTCATGGAGTAAACCTAACTCATGAGCCAGCAAAGACGAACTGTCCAGGCCGTGTCTGCGGGCCGCTCTGACACCAGCCGCTGACTGGAAGACTGAGCACCATGACGGTGCTCAGCCGGCTCGCTACCCGGCTGGGGAAGCTGCCGCCCGCCACGACGCCCGACGTCGTGGTCGACCGGGACGTGCAGGTGCCGATGTACGACGGCGTCGTGCTGCTGGCCGACCGCTACCACCACCGCAGCGACCGCCGGCTGCCGACCCTGCTGGTCCGCAGCTGCTACGGCCGGCGCGGGATCATGGGCTTTCAGTACGGCCAGCTCTTCGCTGAGCGCGGTTTCCAGGTGTTGATCCAGAGCATCCGAGGCGGGTACGGCTCAGGCGGAACCTTCGAACCACTGACGCACGACCCGCAGGACGGAAGCGCCACGGTTGCCTGGCTGCGCGACCAGCCGTGGTTCACCGGCCAGCTCGGGCTGGTGGGCGCAAGCTACCTCGGCTACACCCAGTGGGCGACCGCGCAGGACCCTCCCCCGGAGCTGGGCGCAATGTCGGTGCAGATGGCCCCGCACGACCCGGGGCGCACCATCTACCCCGGCGGCGCGTTCGCGCTGGAGAACTGGCTGACCTGGGCCGAGGACGTCACCGGCAAGCCGTGGGCCGACACGGTGCTGCGGGCCAGCGTCGAGGGCGCCATCGCCGGCCGGCGGGCACTGAGCCGGCTGCGCCCCGCCTACCGCCAGCTGCCGTTCACCCAGGCCTACCGGCACGCCCTCGGCCACCCCGCGCCCTTCCTCGAGGAGTGGATGGCCCACCCCGCCGACGGCCCCTACTGGCAGGCCCGCGCCGCCACCTCCGGGGTGCGCAACACCCGGGCGCCCGTCGGACTGCTGTCCGGCTGGTACGACGCGTTCCTGCCCGACACCCTTGAGGCCTGGCGGATCCTGCGCGAGCAGGGCACCCCGGCCCGGCTCACCGTCGGCGGGTGGGCGCACTCCGGGCTCGAGGACTGGCCGGCGATGTTCCTCGACGCCTACAGCTGGCTGCGCGCCCACCTGTCGGGCGACCCCGCTCTGCTGACCCCGACACCGGTACGGGTGTTCGTCCTCGGCGCCGGCGGCGGCTGGCGGGACCTGCCCGACTGGCCCCCGGCCGGCGTCACCACCCAGCGCTGGCAGCTGCAGCCCGGCGGCGGGCTTGCCAGGGTGGCGCCGCCGACCTCGGAGCCCGACCGGTTCCGCTACGACCCGGCCGACCCGACACCCTCGGTCGGCGGCGCCACCCTGGCCGGCGTCGACGGGCCGCGGGACAACCGGGCGCTAGAGGCCCGGCCGGACGTCCTCACCTACACCAGCGACCCGCTCGAAGCGGTCCTCGAGCTGACCGGCCCGGTCACGGCCACAGTGCACGTCGAGCACGAGCTGGCACACGCCGACGTGTTCGTCCGGCTCTGCGACGTGGCACCGGACGGCCGGTCGACCAACATCTGCGACGGGCTGACCCGCGTCGAGCCCGACCCGGTCGCTACCGGCCCAGGCGCCGTGAACGCAGGCACCGGCGTCCAGCCGGTCGCTGTCGACCTGGCTTCCACCGCCTACCGGGTCGCCGCAGGCCACCGGCTGCGGGTGCAGGTCAGCGGCGGCGCGCACCCCCGCTGGGTGCGCAACTACGGCACCGGCGAGCCGTTCGGTCCCGCCACCCGGCTGGCCGCCGGCTGGCACGCCGTGCACCACACTGCCGCGCACCCGTCCGGCATCGACCTCCCTTTGGGCTCAGGCGGCTGAGCCGATCCGGCGCGAGTGCCGGCGGTAGTGGCGCGAGACCCGGGAGAGCCACTCGACCTCTTCGGCCAGGCTCGCGACAACCGGCTCGATGGCCGGAGTCGCCGGCTCCGCGAGGCTTACCCCCCGGCGCTTGCGGTGGACAGCGGCGGCAAGAGCAGCTGCCTGCGCCCGGGCGAGCGTGTCGGGCTGGCCAGGACCGGAACTGCCGGCGCCGGTCTCCTCCTCGACGGCGGCCATGAAGGGTTGGACCGCCCGCAGGCCGTCACGTATCTCGATCACCCGCCGGTAGAGGCGGTAGCCGACATCACGAACGGCGACCGCGGCGCTCAGCCGTGAGCTGCTCGGTGCCAGCACGATCCCGGGGGTGACGTCGGCCAGGTCGCGCCACAGGGGGTAGAGCGCGAGGAAAGCCACCCGTTGCCGCACCGCCGCGGCAGCCAGCACGAGGGGATGCCAGCCGCGGGCGGCGGGAAGCACGATCCCCAGGCCGAGCAGGCCGCCGGCTGCGTAGCCGCTGGTGGTGAGCACGTCCGAAAGCGAGTTGGCCCAGGACAGCCTGGCCAGGGGCGGGAAGATGAGAATCTGGTAGACGTTGTTGGTCAGCCCCAGCACCCCCGCCAGGTTCATCAGGCGCAGCCCGGTAGCGAGCAGCCGGCGTCCGTCCAAGGCGGCGTGGCGGGCCAGTCGGCGGGCGGCCACGAAGGACCGGACAACGAAGAACGAGACCGTGACGACGGCGACGGTGAAGAAGGCGGCGGTGCCGGGCGTGGCGTAGGTGTGTGCGTTGACCTTGGGGACGTCGGGCAGCCGGGCCGCCCCGGCGACGAACGTCGCTGCGAGCGCCGCGAGCGCCACCGGCAGGTCATAGCGGCCCCGCCTGGTGCTGCTGGTGCTGCCGACGGAGCGGGCGAGGTCGAGCTCGAGGACCTGGTACAGCGCCCACACGGCGACCAGTGCCTGTCCGTAGACCAGCAGGCAGCTGAGGTTGTGTCCGCCGAGGGCCCGGTCGAGCGGCAGGTAGACCAGGTGCAGGTCGACGGTGATCGCTCCGGCGACCATCACCAGTGCGACCGAGAGCAGCCGCGCGCCGGAGGCTCTGGACCCCGCCCCGGTCAGGAACAGCTTGGCCAGGACGGCGCCCCACAGCAGCAGCAGTGCCGCACCCTCAACGGCTCGAGCCACGACCGAACCCTCTGCGCGGCTCGTCAGCGAAGGCGGTGCTCACCCGGCGCATGCCCGGGTCCATCGGGGGCTGCGGGTCTGTCGGGTCGTCGACGCGCCGACCGAGCAGGGTCGCGATGACCTCCGCTTCGGCCTCGTCGCCCTCGTGATAGCAGCTTCGGGCCAGCACGAGCCTGACCCGCCGGGGGTCCAGGTTGGCCAGCGCCAGGGTCTCGCGATCGAGCGGCACCTCACGTCCCGCCTGGTGGTTGCCGAGCAGGTGACCGCACTCGTGCAGGATGTTGTGCTGCTGATACGTCCAGCTGCTAGCGGTCTCATAGAAGATGTAGTCCGTCGTGTCCGTCCGCACGACCATGCCGCACGGACCGCCTGTGCTCGACTTGGGCACCAGGACCAGCCGCCGGCCCAGGTGCTCCCCGAGCTGGCCGCAGAACGCGACCGCTTCGAACGGTTCGGGCATCGGGATCTCGCGCAGTGCCCGCTCCCAGTGGCGCCGCAGCCCACGGTCCACGTCTTCGTCCCTCCTTGTCGACGCCGATGACGGTGTCCTCCGCCGCCCAGTGCGGTCCTTCGCGCTGGGCCTACTGCTCTGTCGGGGGCGGCGGCCCCTGTGGTGGGGGCGGCGGCCCCTCGATCTCGAGAACTCGCTCGACCATCTCCCGGATCGCGTCCAGGCCGCGGGGGGTCAGGGCCGCCGCGCGGGTGGCGAGGGTCCGCACGCCGCTGTCCCGCATCGCTGCCAGCAGCGCGAGCTCGGCCTTGACCTGCTCGTCCATGCTGTCGTCGAGGAAGTAGGCGGCCGGCACCCCGAAGAACGCGGCGAGGGCCTGCAGGTGGCGGCGCGTGGGGTTGTCACGCATGCCCTTGCGCAGCTGCCAGATGTAGGTCGCCGAGATCGTCGGACCGCCCATGTCCCGGATGTCGCTCGCGACCTCCTCGTGGGTGTACTCCCCGGTGCGGGGGCGCACCGTCTTGAACAGGTGCTCGATCTTCTCGGCCAGGGTGCGGGGGTCGGTGGCCGAGGGTTCGTCCGCGGGCTCGGTCTCGCTGGCCATGCCGCCTCCTTGTGGGCCCAGTCGCGACACCGACCCCCTGACGCCGCGATTGCTACCAGCTGGTCGTATCGTCGCACATCATCAGCTCAGATGAACCAAGCTGGACGAGGAGCGTGGGTGAAGCTGCCGGTCTGCCCCCGATCATCCGACATCCCCAGTCCCACGACGACACAGCCGCACCCAACCCGCCGGAACGCGGCGCTCGCCGGCGCCGCCGTGGTGATCGTCGCTGCCGGTACGGCTGCTGGCTGCGCACGGCCAGCCGCACCAGCCGGCGCTGCCTCGCCGGTGACCCAGCCCCCACCGGCTGCGAGCCGGGCTTCCCGCCCACCAGCGGCCTCGGCGGTCAGCTCGAGCCCGTCCGACGGGATCACCCAGCTCGCGACCCCGTCGGCGTACCCGAACTCCGACGATGCCGGCCGGCAGGACGCCCAAGCCGCAGCCGCTGCCGAGATGCAGGCGTTCGCCCGCCACGACCTGCCCACCCCCCTCTGGTGGGCAAGGCTTGCGCCACTGCTGTCACCTACCGCGGTGCAGGCCTACCAGGGGGTCGACCCGGCCAACGTGCCCGCGCACCAGATCACCGGCGTCGCCTACCCGACCGGCGACACGGGCACCCCCTACCTGGCCCGAGTGGCGGTGCCGACCGACGCCGGCGACTACGCCGTGCTGCTGTCCCGAACCGGGCAGGGACAGCCCTGGCGGGTCGAACGACTCACCCCACCGCCGCGGCAGTGAGCAGGCACAAGGCGGCAGCCGCGGTCATCACCATCCCGTTCCTGCTGTTCGCGACGCTGCTCGCCGTGGTGCTGATGCTCGCAGCCGGTGTCCCCACCCCGGCGCAGGCGTGTGAACCCGCCGGCCCGGCGCTCGTCGTCGACGGCCGGAGCCTGCCCCCCGGAACCGTCGCGGGCTACGGCGGCGCGCAGCTGCAGAACGCCGCACTCGTCATGCACGCCGCCCAGGTCAAGGGCCTGGACGTGCACGCCCAGACCGCCGGTGTGATGACAGCAATGGCCGAGAGCTCGCTGCAGGTCCTGGACCACGGCGACCCCGCCGGCCCCGACAGCCGAGGACTGTTCCAACAACGCGGCAACGGTGCGTGGGGCTCGCTCGCCGACCGGATGAACCCCACCATCTCCGCCACCAACTTCTACACCGCGCTGGCCGCGGTACCCGGCTGGGAGTCGCTGCCGCCGACGATCGCCGCGCACCGCGTGCAGGCCAACGCCGACCCGTACTACTACGCCCCGTTCTGGGACCCGGCCGTGCAGGTCGTCCAAGCCCTGGGTGGCACCACAGTGCATGCCCCCGCTGCTGCTGGCGGCGGTGGTGGGGGCAGCTCGACGTGCGGCGTGTCCGCCGCCATCAACCCGGCGGCTGTCACCGCCGGCGGGTGGTCCAACCCGCTACCCGGTGCTGTCCAGACCCAGCCGTTCGGCGTCACCTCCTACAGCCCGGGCGGACACCCCGGCATCGACCTGGCGATGCCCGCCGGGACCCCGCTGCTGGCGGTGCATGCCGGAACCGTCGTGTTCGCCGGCCCAGCGCAGGGCTACGGCGAGCACTACGTCTGCATCGACATCAGCGGCGGTGCGGTCGCCTGCTACGGCCACGGCCAGGCCCAGCTGGTGCAGGTCGGCGACCAGGTCAAAGCCGGCCAGCCCGTGGCGCTCGAAGGGTGCCAAGGTGACTGCTCCGGACCCCATCTGCACTTCGAGATCCGCGCCGGGCTGTGGGGACCGGTCCAGGACCCAGCCCCGTTCATGGCCGCTCACGGCGTGAAACTCGGTTGATCCCAATGACGACACGCCGACGCAGGTTGTCCCTGATTCAGATTCCATGTGCCACATTGCGCAGCATGCCGAGGAGGGTTTCACAAGGCGGTCGCCCAAGTAAGGGTGCTCGGATTGCGATGATCTCTCGGGTTGCACCGGCGGTGGCAGACGCCGTTCGCAACGAGGCGGAACAGCTTGACCTGTCGTACAACGACTTGATCGCGAACATCCTCGCGGACCGCTACGGGCTGCCTCCGGTGCCTAAGCCTGCGGAGAGCGATCAGATGAGGCTGACCGCCTAGCGGCCGGCTGACGGGCCATGCCACTTGGCTGGCCCGGGACACAACGAAGCCCCACACCCCAAGTCGTTTGGCCGCGATACGGGTGCAGGGCTTCGTCGAGTACCTCAGGAGGAACCATACCCCCCGCCGACTGGCGGGTCTCGCATGTCCAGAGCCAACGGGCTCTCGCGTGTCGTGACCTGCAGCTGAGTCCTGCGCGTGGCCGGCGCCGCCTGCGGCGGTGAGCGGCCCGGCGGCCCGTTCCGGCCGCCTTCTGTCTCGCTCCGGCGCGTGGGAGCTGACCCGTTCGGTGAGCCCCCGCCCGCTGGTGCGGGTGGCCGATGTCGACGCCTACGGCAAGGCGGTGAACACCTACACCCGCCGGGCCCGGACCGCCGGCGCCCGGCCGGACGCTCCGTGGGCGGTGTACCTGACCGACCAAACCGGCGCCTTCCGGCTGCTGGCGTTCGACTTCGACGCCGCCAAGGGCGACCCCGCCGCCGACGCCGCCACCATGTGCGGCTGGCTCGAGCACGCCGGGCTCCCCCACCTGCTCACCCGCTCCGGGCCGGCCGGCGGCCGGCACGTCTGGCTCGCCCTCGCCGACGCCGTCCCTGCCGGGGTGGTGGACACACTGGCCCGGCTGGTCCGGGCCCGGTTGGCGAGCTTGGACATCGCTCCGCTTGCCAACCCGGTCACCGGCTGCGTCCGCCCCCCCGGCTCCCCGCACCGGGCCGGCGGCAGCTCCACCGTCCTGACTGGTGACCTGAGCGCACTGACTGTCCCGACGGTGGCCGCGGCTGACGTGACCCGCCTGGTGGAGGTTCTGGCCGCCGGTCAGAGGCCCGAACCGGTCCCCCAGTTCGACCAGCTTGACCCGGCCGCCCCGTTGCCGACCGACCGGGCCGGGCGGCTCTACCTGCCGGGGGTCCGCCGCCAGCTGCCCGCGGGCAGCGTCCAGGCCCTGCAGGTGGACGCCGCCGCGGTGGACGCCAACCGGGTGCTGTGCCGGGTGCTCAACGGCGCGGCAGCTGCACGGTGGCGCTGCGCCGACATCGCCCCGCTGGTGGCGCACTCCCCTGGTCTGGAGCACGTCCGCTCCCAGGGCCAGGGCCAGGGTCAGCCGCGCCGGGTCCGCAGCCCGGGCGAGTCCCGGGCGGTGCTGGCCCGCCAGTGGGACCGGGCGGTGCGCTGGGTCGCCACCCACCCCCGTGCCAGCAACCTCGAGGACCCGACGTTCGAGCCCCGCGCCGCCGCGCTGGCCGCTCTGGTCGAGGCCACCCAGACCCGGGCCGACGCCGCGGCAGGCAGGTGGGCCGGTCCGGGCGGCCCGGCGGACCGCCGGGTGCTGGACGCGCTGTGCGTGCTGTCCCTGCATGCGGTGAGCCCGGTGGTGGAGGCCGACGTCCGCCGCCTGGGACTGGTCTGCGGGATCGGCCGGGAGACCGCCCGCACCGCCCTGCTGCGCCTCGCACGGGACGGCTGGGTCACCCGCCATGCCCCCGCCGCCGGTCCCCGGGCCGCGTCGTGGATCTTGAGCGAGGGGTTGTCCACAGTTGCAGACGTACCAGGCCGGTCACAAGCGGCCCCGCGCCCCCCTGGCGCTGGTAGCGCCGAACGAAATCGGTGGCTCAACCTGCTGCGCACCCGGCTGGGCGCCGCGGCCCACGACATCTTCACTCCCGCCGGTGGCTTGGGTCATGCCACCGGCCAGCTCTACGCCATCCTCACCACACAACTTGCCAGCACCACCCAGCTTGCCCACCAGCTAGGCACCTCCTCCCAGGACACCGGCATTCGACTCGGGCTACTTCGATCCGCACGCCTGGTTCGACGTACCTCGAAAGGGTGGTCTGTGGTTCGAGCCGACCGATGTGATGCGGCTGCCGTTCGGCTCGAGGTCGCCGGCCGGCTGGCTGACCGGGCCCGGCGCTACGCCCTCGAGCGTGAGGCGTTCGCCTGGTGGACCGACGAGCTCACCTGGATGCACGCCCCCCGCCGCACCGCCGCCAGCCGGCGACCCGGGCTGGGCCAGCTGGTCGCACTAGACCCCGACACTCCTCCTGCCTGGCCGGCGCATCCCCGCCGGGGCGACGGCCGCGCCGACTTTGCTGCCGCCCGCCGGGTGTTGACCACCGGGGCCGTGAACCAACCACGTCAGCTCCGCCAGCCCACCACCGTCCGGCGGCGGGAGGCGGCGTGACCGCCTCCGGTGCCGGTAGACAGTCCTGGGTTACCAGCGTCGTGGCCGCAATGAACGGCTCGGGACGCCTGTCGGGACTCAGTCCGGGCGGGTTCCGGCGCCGTCGTCATACAGGTGCATCGACAGCGGCACCCACGCCGCCCAGCACCCGCCCGGGAACAGCTGCTTGAACGTGGCAGGCGACCCGGCGCGGCGGGCCGAGGAGTAGGCGGCCAGGTCCCCGGTTAGCAGCAGCAGCCGACCGGCGGCGTGCACCTGGCTGTGGAAGGCCTGAGCGGTCGGCCCGCCGAAGACGGTGCCGGTCAACCACTGCACTCCCCCACCTGAGCTGTAGGCCGCCGGGTCCAGCCGGCGCAGCCCGTCGCCGTCGACGGTTGTCTGGCACGGGTGCGCCTACCACCAGCAGGTCCCAAGAGTGGGTAGTCGGCGACGATGTCGCGGGCCTGCTGCACGCGAGCCACCTGGCGGAGTTCGTGACCTTGGTGAAGCCGCGGCGCTAGACGCCCAGGCACATCGCGGTCGCCGGCTTTCGGCGCCTTCCCCGCGGCACACAAAGCACGACACACCGGCGCTGTTGGGTCCCCCAGGTACCTCAGGTACCGCAGTAACCTTCGGCCGTTCGAGACTGGGAGGACGAACTTGCGAGTGACGGCGATCGTTAACCCCAAGGGCGGCACAGGTAAGACCACGACGGCTGTCAACTTGGCGGCCACAGCTGCTCTCGGCGGTCAGCGTGTGCTGCTCGTCGATATGGACAAGCAAGGTTCGGCCACGCAGTGGCTTGGCCACTCCCCCGACAACGATGCACTGGTCGGGGTGCTCCTCGGCGAGATAAGCGTCGACTCGATCGTGGTCCCGACCGGCGTGGAGCGCCTCGAGCTGGTCCCGGCGAGTGTCGCTGTCCAGCACGAGCGAGTGACCTCGGAGCCGGGCAGTCAGTACCTACTGCGTGAGGCTCTGGCCAAGATCAGCCCCAGAGACTGGGTGATTCTTGATGCCCCAGGTGACCTCGGCCCGATCACGATCATGGCGCTTACGGCGGCGACCGACGTGCTGGTCCCGGTTCCAGCCGGCGCAATGGAGCTCGACGAGGTTCCCAAGGTCAAAGACACGATCGCCAAAGTTCAGGCCCGACTAAACGCCAAGCTGGTCATATCTGGCGTGCTGTTGACCCAGGTCAGGACGTACGGCGGCCACACCAGCGTGCTAGCCCGGGAGGTTGGCGAGCAGCTGCGGGTGGACTTCCCCGACGGGGACCTGCTCCAGAGCTACGTCCGAGACGACATGCGCTTCCGGGAAGCCCCCGCCGCGCGCCAACCAATGGCCGTCTACGACCCTGGCGGTAAGGGCGACTTGGACTATCGCAGCGTCCTCGCCGAGCTCCGGGACCGGAAGGTCAGCAATGTCGCCTAGTGCTCGCCCTAGTCGCCTGGGCGGCGGTAACGGGTATCAGCGCCCCTCCCTCAGCGTGCTCGACGATCTGACAGACCCAGGTTCCCGAGGTGCCTCGGTCACCTCGGATACTGCAGATACCTCGGGCACTGCAGATACCTCGGGCACCTCAGAACCCGCAGAGACTTTGGATACCGCAGGTACCTCGGGCACCGCAGGTGCCTCAGTCATCTCAGCACCCGCAGATGTCTCGGGAACCTCAGAAACCTTGGGCACCTCAGGTGCCTCAGATACCTCAGGAACCGCCGATACCTCGGGCACCCCAGAAACCTTGGGTACCCCAGGAACCGCCGATACCTCAGGAACCGCCGATACCTCGGGCACCTCAGGAACCTTGGACACCTCAGACGTCTCAGGTCCCGCAGATACCTCGGGCACCTCAGGAACCTCGGGCACCTCAGACGTCTCAGGACCCGCAGACACCTCGGCCACTAAAAAGGCCCCTGAGCAGCGAGACCACGTGAAGGTGGCTCGATCGTTGGCGGCTGAGATGCGAGATGCGGTGTGGTTCTTGTCTGAGCACGGCCGGCCTCGGGTGCAGCTGGGGGAGTTGCTCGATGAAG
>JAABVA010002130.1_pt1 | contig 20152 bp, 12 predicted proteins | sample 5560331 | NCBI WGS metagenome assembly JAABVA01 (sample SAMN12812661, study PRJNA571458) | rock metagenome | isolation source: Antarctica rocks | place: Antarctica: Victoria Land, Mt New Zealand sud | collected 2016-01-07 | reverse complement strand
CTTTAGCCCTGTACAAGTAGGCAAGATGCACTTGTATCGCTTGCTCTCAGAGATGGGACTAGAAGTTCAGACCCGCGAGGGCTGGCAGACCAAAGAATTGCGAGACTCCTACGGCTTGACCAAGACAAAGAAAAAGGCAAGCCGCACCTTCGACTCGCATTGTGTGGACGCATGGGTGTTAGCGGCTACTGTCAGTGGGGCAAGCGAACCAACATGTACTCGTTTGTGGTACGTCGTTCCCGCCCTTGTGCATCGTCGCCAGTTACACGCATTGCAACCGTCGAAAGGCGGGGTACGGCGTCCGTATGGAGGAACACGTTCGATGGGCCTCAAGCGTGGGACGTTGGTCAAGCACCCGAAATATGGATTGTGTACGGTAGGAGGATGTGACCGTAAACGTAAGACCGTGAGTTTGCACGACTACCGAACGAACAAGCGGCTGACACAAGGGGCGAAAGGAGAAGCCTGTCACCTCCTGACATGGGTGGCCTTCCGTTCCTGGTTGGTTGCATAGCACAAGAAAGGGGTGCGTGTTTCCTTCCGCCCCCTTGAACGGGCGGGTATCCACACGCGATTTTCTATGATTACAATAAGTGTTGCGGCATAAGATTTTCTAGCCATTTGGAAAGTGAATAACACATGGGTTCATACACAATCATGGTTTTGCCAGGGGATGGCATCGGGCCAGAGGTAACAGAGCAGGCTTTGCGTGTGCTGCAAGCCATAGGGGAACGCTATAAGCATAGCGTTACCTTTCATAAAGGATTGGTTGGCGTTGCGGCTATTCAGGCTGAGGGTGATGCGATCTCTGACGCGACGATGGAGCTTTGTCAACAGAGCGATGCTATTTTATTTGGGGCGGTCGGTGGTTTGCCACAAGATATGGCTAACTCGAAGGTCAGGCCGGAACGCGCACTTTTTCGTCTGCGGAAGGGGCTACAGCTTTTCGCCAATTTGCGCCCCATTCGCCCATTCAATGCGCTCTTGAATGCTTCTAGCATTAAACCTGAGTATTTACAGGGTACGGATTTCATCGTGGTACGCGAGTTAACAGGTGGTCTCTACTATGGCATTTTAGAGCCGTTAGAGAGTAAACCTAGCGCGATTCGTCAGACTACGCGCGGTATAGAGGCCATTGACACGTTGCTCTATACAGAGAGTGAAATTGAGCGTATTGTGCGTGCCGCATTTGATATCGCTCGCGGACGACGCAAACATGTCACCTCTGTCGATAAAGCCAACATTCTTAGCTCGTCAGTGCTATGGCGGCGCGTTGCTGATCGCGTTGCGAGCGAGTATCCAGATATAAAGCTAGAGCATCTTTTGGTGGACGCGTGTGCAATGCATCTCATTCGACGCCCGGCAAGCTTCGATGTGATCGTCACAGAGAATTTGTTTGGCGATATTCTGACGGACGAGGCATCTATGCTGGCTGGTTCGATGGGCATGTTGCCCTCGGCGAGTCTTGGCGTCCGGAGAACAGAGCATGGCGTTTTTGGTCTCTACGAGCCAATTCACGGTTCGGCACCCGATATCGCGGGTCAAGGCAAGGCTAATCCGTGCGCGGCCATTCTGTCAGCAGCAATGCTACTACGTCATTCATTGGGCTTGATACATGAAGCAGAAGCGGTTGAAGCGGCGGTTGAGCAGACGATTAACGAAGGCTATCGTACAGAAGATGTGCGGGAGACGGGCAGAGAGGTGGTAGGAACGCAAGAAATAGGCAATTGCGTTTTGAAACATATCGCCGTTGATTAACCCATCATAGGTCTAGGGCAAGGTCCGAGAGTACGTAGTTTTTCCTGTACCTGTGCCAATTTTTGCAAAATAGCAGAATCTATTTGTTGCAAAGCCGCACTCTCATCAATTGATGAGAGTGCGGCTTTTGTTTCTAAGAGCGCAATTTCGTTCAGGAGCAATTGTCGTTGCACATACCAGCGCGTGACCGCACGTTCAACACCCATATTGCTCCTCCTTGCACAACGCTAGCTAACCACTGCACCATATATATGCGAGTTCAAGATATTGAGCAGTTCATCATCCTGATATGGCTTAATCAGATAGGCACTTGCCCCTAGCTGCATCGCGCGTTGCTGATGTTTCGTAGCAGCTCTTGAGGTCAGCATAATGAGCGGTAACGTGCGATATTGTTCTTGAGCGCGAATGGTTGCGATCAGTTCATAGCCATCCATGCGCGGCATTTCTACATCGAGTAACACGGCTGCTGGCGTTTCACTGCTAATCATTTCCAATGCCTCCACACCATCACGCGCCATCTGGACCTCCCAACCGTGTTGCTTGAGCATGTTGCCAACAACACGACGCACGCTGGGACTATCGTCAACCACCAGAATGTGTTTACTACGTTCCTGCTTAGAAGCAGGAAGTTTCGAGAAGCCACCAGTTTGCTGCGTTGGCGACCCTTCAATACGAGAGGTTGCCGAAGCTGGTGGCGTCTGGGGTATTGAAGGCACCATTTCTTGAGCAGGGATAGCACCAGTAACATTCGAGAGCAAGTGATTTCGTGTTGAGAGGAGTTCTGTTAGTTCGAGAACCAGGACCACTTGTCCATTGCCCAGAACGGTACCTCCAGCAACACCATGGACATGGCGTAAGTGTGGACCAAGATTTTTCATCACAATGTCGAGCTTACCCTTCACCTCGTCGATGACTAACGCCACACGGTTTCCGCCAGCATTCACCAGCAGGATATGTGCTTTATCATCAATCGGTGTTTGTGGCAATGCCAGGCACTGAGCAAGCACAGTTAGAGGGTAAAGATCGTTACGAACAATGACCGCCGATTGTCCAGCAACGGTAGTGCGTTTAAATGTATCCAGGCGTCCAATAGACTCGACCATGACAATCGGAATTGCAAATTGCTGGTCGTTGACCCGCACCATCATCGCACTCTGAATAGCCAGACTGGTCGGGAACTTCATAGTAAAGGCTGTCCCTTTACCAGGTGTTGACTCTACCTCTATGGTTCCTCGCAGCCGAGAAACGCTGTCACGTACCACATCGAGACCAACACCACGTCCGCTCTCCTCACTGAGAACTTCGGCAGTAGAGAAACCTGGGCGGAAGATGAGTTCAATCAGTTCATGCTCACTCAACACATGCTCTGGACGAATGAGGCCATGCGCGATTGCAACTTGACGCACCTGTTCAGGTTCAATACCTCTACCATCCTCACGAACGGTAATGACCACCTGATTTCCTTCGTAAGAGGCTGCAAGTGTAATCTGCCCCTTGGGTGACTTGCCTTGCTGTATACGGACCTCTTCCGTCTCGATGCCATGATTGACAGCATTACGCATGAGATGCAGTAGTGGACCTGCAATCTCTTCAAACACGGTACGGTCGATTTCAGTTTCCTCGCCTTCGAGCAGAAACTCGAACTCTTTATGCTGCTTGAGGGCTACGGCACGTGCCGCGCGATAAAGGCGTGGCGTCATCGTCGCAAGAGGCACAAGACGCGTCTTCATCAAGCGGTCCTGGACAGTGGTACTGAGACGATTTTCACGAGCGAAGACGCCTTCACACTCTCGGATAACGGTATCCATTTCTGTGCTAAGGGTCGCCATGTCTGAAATACCTTCGCTCAAACCGCGTGCCACTTGATGGAACTCGGTGTAACGGTCCATTTCCAATGCATCGAAGTCAGCTAAGTGTGATGATTCTACATCTTTGCCATGTCTACCATTAGATTGATTTCCTTCGCCAGGCATCACGGTTACAGAGTGCCCGCTTGGAAGAGTTGCGGCTTCAAAGCGACTCTCTAGCTTCTGCCCGACATCGCGGAGACGATTGCTACTGATACCTACGTCAGCGACAAGGCGAACAAGACGTTCGATGCGTTCTTCCAGTACACTTCGGTTGACAAGAAGTTCGCCAAAGAGATTGACCAATTCGTCCAATTTTTGCAAACGGACACGAACGCTTAAATCATTGCGGTTGGCACGCTGCGCGTTTGTCTCCGGTGTTTCTGCGACCGTGCCTGCGACAATAGCCGCGTCTGTAACAGGCTCCTCTTCATTCTCTTCTGTCTCTTCATCAATGTCTTCACTAATAGGACTTAAAGCAACACCTTCTTGAAGAAGGTCTGCGTAGCGAACGCGCAAGGTTTGTACTCTAGCTTCATCAGAAAGAGCATCGGGCTTGTTACCCGTAATAAGGATATCCAGCGTTTCGGCGGTATCCAGGATAATGCTGAGTGCATCAGACGAAGCAGGCGTGTTCCCTTCCATGATATTGTCGAGCAAGTCTTCAGAAACATGACTGAGTTCAGCAATTGCACGAAAGCCCATCATGGCTGCTGCACCTTTGAGCGTATGTGTAGCACGTCGAATGCCCTGAATGAATTCTTGATTTGTCGGGTCGTTCTCAAGGGCCGCAACATAGGTACTGATAGTTTGCAGATGTTCTTCTGCCTCTAAACGAAAAATCTCAGTTGCTTCTTCACCAAAATCTCCCCCTGCCACAAGAGCAGGAGGCGTAACGGATTTGTCAGATGCTACATTATTGGATGTAGGCACTGCTGGCGTAAGCTTTTGTACTACTGTTGGTGCAGACAATGGTGTTGTTGTTGAGGTAATAGGACTTACAGATTCTGTTTCTCCACGCTCTCCGGTAACAGGAGTACTCTGTTCATCGCGTTCCCTTGCACCTGTTGCTTGACGCGCTCTATCCGCGAAATTTGATGTAGTTGGAGCTGGTTGTGCAGGAAGCATCAGTAAACCTGATGGTGCCGCATCAGCATTTGCAGCGATCTGGCTAAGAAACTCTTGTCGTACCTTGATCTCTATCTCATCACGTAAGCGTTCCTCTAGCTCCGCGCGTGATTCGTCTGAGCCTGAACTGGCAACACGCTCTTGTGTACGACGCTTTTCCTCATACTCCTGGTGTATCTCGTTGCGTAGCTGTTGCTCTAATTCAGCACGCGTTGCTTCCGAGACAACAGTACGATCTTCGTATTCGCGTCGCATCTCTTCACGCACATTTGCTTCGATTTCGGTACGTAGAGCATCCAGATTTCCGCGTCGCTCGAATGTGACGCGTTCCTGTATCGTATTCTCCGCTTCCTGTGGAGGCTGCATTTCCCAGGGAGTCCAGGATGAATTTTGTGCCTGTTCGTGTTCTTCCTGCACCTGGCGATAAGCGTCTCCAAAAGCGGAGAGCGAGGTAGTGAGTTGTCCTAAAGCAGCGTGTATCTGCTCATCGGTCAATTCGACACCGCTTGTCACCTGCTTGAGCAATTCGAGAATTTTTTTGAGCTTGCTATTCGACACCCACATAACCGAAAGAGGCAGATAACGTCGTACTTGCTCTGGGCTATTTTTGAGATTCAATCCCATTGCATGACCGGCCCAGTCCTCCATCCGGTCAAGAGCGTCTTTAGAACCATCTAAAAATCCACGGAATTCGCTACGTTGCCCCTCGACAACCGAAATTGCCTCTTGCAACTGCGAACTGATCCTTTTCAGCGAGGAGGCATAAGACGCTAATTCATGCGTGTCACGTTGAGCATCATCGTAAGCTACTGGCAATTCATGCGCCACTACTGCTGGTACGGGCTGCTGCTCAATAGCGCGCTCTGGCTCAATATGCTGATCTGGTTCAGTAATTGGTACGCCCTGCTCGTCAGGCATACCTGTGTAAGAAGGGCTGGCATATGTTTGTGGAACATTTTCCACCAGTTCATGCTGTGGCGAAGACGATGATTGTCGAGTAGAAGCAACAAGCGTATCAAGGGCACTTGTTGCTGGCGGTGTTTGTGATATGAAAGCGGCAGAAGGAGCGACAGGAAGAGAGGTCTCCTCAGATGTCTGAGCAGGTGCAGCTTCCGGTTGCATCAGATCTTCAGGCCACACAATGTCATCGCCTTCCGAAGATGCAGATGTACGAAATGATGCAAGCACTTCGTCAAATGAAGGCATTGAAGATGCCGTAAACGCCTCTTCGGGTTGTTGAGGAGATGTAGCAGTCAACACTTCAGCAGCCATTTGGCTGTCGTGAGCGTCCATATTTTGTTGAGGAATTGCCTGTGACACTTCAGCAGCAGATCGATACTGGATGTAGTCGTCATCATCTTCAGCGATCACGGCCTCTTCGTCAATGCCACTACGAATACCCTTGAGAAGCCGATGGAGCCGCTCTAGAGAACGCTGTAGTAGAGCGACAGTAGGAGCATCAAGAATAATAATGCTTTCCAAAGCATCGCCCAGGATATCTTCCATACCATGAGCAACATGAGCAAGGCCCGGAAAATCCATCATAGATGCAGAGCCACCAATAGTGTGAGTGCGGCGGTATGTCTCCTCGATAGCATCCATATCGCTCGTTGATTGGGCAGCTTGTGCTAGTTGGAAGAGATGATCGAGATTTGTTTCGATATCTGGCAAATAGCTATTTACTTCTTCAATAAATGGATCGAGGACAGACATTTTGTCAAACGTATTCGACATGTTGCAGACACCCACTATTCTAGTATTGCGGTACACACGCCCTTGAAAGACGGGTGTACCATGATACTGGCTTGCTAGCGACCAAAATCTTCCTTGTTCGAGAAAGGAACCTGGCCCTGATTGAACGGCGACGATTGGTCCTGGCTTGACGAAGAGCCATTGGACCGACGTTGGCGAGGAGGTCCCTGCTGTGGTAAGGACTGTATCCTTGGATTAGAGGGTTGTGGCATTTGACTCATAGGCGGGAAAAACGGCTGGTTTTGCCCATTGAAGCCTTGCCCACCTTGCAGGTGCCCATTACCTCCATTAAAGCCTGGTTGGTTCTCAAAACTCCCAAACTCATTCATATCACCAAAGTCTTGCTGATTATTGAACTGGTTGTTACTATACTGCTGACCGCCATACTGCTGATTGTTGTTGCCGTTAAACCTTTGTTGACTGTTATACTGACCAAAACTTGGTTGACTTACGAATGAAGAATCCCCGAAATCCTCTTGCTCTGAAAATGGACCATTGCCAAAATTTGGCTGACTCGCAAATTGAGACTGGAAAGCGAAGTCCTGTTGATTGCCCTGTGAATACTGTGGCTGTCCACCAAAACTTGCAGGTGGATTAAAGCCTTGCTGATTATTGAAAGCATACTGTCCAGAATGAGGCGGTAATGCTACTAAAGAACCAGAATTTCCAGGTTCTGGCAACGGTGGGAAATTACCCGCAAAGCTTTGTCCCCAGTCGTCTGTATTCAGAGGAGGCTGACCAGCATTCAAAGCAGGTGGAAACATCTGTCCATCATTGCCATGATTCATCTCTGTTATAGATGTCATACGAGAAAACGAGTCGGACGCATCAATTCCACGCTCTGGCAGACGGAATGTTGACACCGAGGCTCGCAACTGTTCAGAAAGGTCCGCAAGATAGCTCACACTAACGGCAGCTTCCTGAGTTCCTGCATCAGTTTGACGAATAATCTCCGAAATCTGAACCATTGTAACGGCAACAGCTTCAGAAACAGGCGTTTGTTCATTAGCCGAGCGAGCAATACTTTCAATCATCTTTGCCTGTCGTTCCACAGCACTGTAGATCGAGTTGAGAGCGCGTCCTGCTTCATCGGCCAATTGTGATCCTTTTACCACTTCCTGAGTGCTATCTTCCATAGCAACGACCGCATCATACGTATCGCCTTGAATGCTTTTTACCAGATTGGCGATACGTTTTGTTGACTCGGTAGAACGTTCAGCAAGGAGACGGATTTCATCAGCGACAACCGCAAAGCCACGACCATGCTCACCAGCCATTGCAGACTGAATAGCAGCATTCAAAGCTAAAAGGTTTGTCTGATCGGCAATATCTTCGATGATGCGAACGATCTCACCGATTTCGTTTGAACGCTCACCGAGTCGCTTGATTTTTTTCGATGTTTCTTGTACATTCTCGCGGATCAACATCATGCCGTCGATTGTCTGGCGTACAGATTGTTGGCCGCTTGTGGCACTCTCCAATGCTTCTTGCGCGACCGCCACACTGCTCATTGCATTCTGAGCCACATTTTGGATGAAGATAGCAAGGGCTTCAACAGCCTCAGACGTTTGAGAAATTTGATCTACCTGCGAATCAGAAGCCTGTGCGAGGTCTGCTGAACGATCAAGAATGCGTCGTGTGGCATTTGTGACCTGCACCGCGGTTGATTGGACACGTCCAACGACCTTAGCAAGCTCTTCAATCATGTAGTTGAAAGAGTCAGCGAGCACACCGAGAGTGTCGGGCGTTACCTCAGCCTGGACACGTAAGTCGCCATCACCGACAGCACTCACTTCTTGTAGAAGTTTCTCGATCTGTGCTTGTAGAGCAGCAGCATCACTCCCACTACCGCCCAGAGCAGGACCAGAACGGCTACCGGAGCCATCCAACAAAGCGTTCAACGAGTGAGCCAGTAGTGCAAACTCGTCTTCGCCATTTACCAGAGCGCGTGCAGTAGAATTGCCATTGATATAATCCTGGCACACACTGTTAAGCCCACTTAACTTTTCTTTTATTCGGCGTTGCACAAAATAAAATACAGCAAATACGAGAAGCAGAGAGGCAATCGCACAACCAATAATCATCGCCCCTAATAGCGATGGCGGCCTGGTAGCTACGGTGACAGACATAATACCAAGTAGTGCGAAAAGAAGTACGGGGATACCAACTGAAGCAGCCATACCTGTAAGCAAAAGAGCATTTACGGTCATGCCGCCTTGATTGCGGTCAGGATTCATTCGCCAGACCTCCTCTGAAAAAGAAATATTTACAATAAGTCAAATATGTTTCATTCAACATGTTACGGTCCCTCTCAAAAAATTAGTAGCGCTGCATCTTTTCCGAAAAGAGGAGGCGTGTTACATCCAGTAACACAATGACACGATTACCGATCACCGCATAGGTTGAAGCATAGGGAGCTATCCACTGTGGGATAGTGGTTGGGCGTACACTTCCACTTACTATAGCAGCAAGAGGGATTTGCAGCATGTCGCTTACACTATCTACCGTTAAGCAGACCACCATTTCATTCGACTGTAGAGACAAGAAACGAGTACGGGCATCGCTCGAAATTTGTTCCAGACCCAAAAAAGCTCTCAGGTTCACGACTGATGCAATCGCACCTCGCAAGTTTACCACACCCTGTACCCATGATACTACATTCGGGACAGGAGTGATATATACAGGCCGTTCAACACCCTGTATTGCTTCTGCTTTTACAGCAAATTCGCACTCATGCAACGAAAACACCAGATATTGCTCACCGACGGCGGCAGGGACACCTTCTACAGAGGTAGTATCTGTAGGAAGCAGGCCATTTTGCAGACGTTGCATTTGTGCTGTAGCAGCCAGTATTCGCTGTTGTTGACTCGTAGCGGAATGCAGATTCTCCTGAGCGTCTTTCAAGTCTTCACTTTTCACACTAGTACTCCTAGCCACCCTATAGCCTAAAAGTACCCCTCCAGATGTATAAGGGGTAGGAAACACGAAAGAGTAGGTAGCATTTTTCCATTAGCCATACAAGAAACTACCAAATACGTACACCACGACCCTCTCTTTATGAGAGAGGTCGTAGCATATTTTTCTTCTACTGATCTGAACATCTACACAAGACTTCGTACATTTGCAACTAACTCATCTGTATTAAATGGTTTCGTCATGTAGAAATCCGCTCCTTGTCTCAACCCCCAGGAGCGATCAAGTGGTGTACTTTTGCTTGTTAATAAAATTATCGGAATATGTTTACTTGCTTCATAGTTTTTCAGCTTACGACACAGTTGGAAACCATTTTGCTTAGGCAAAACGACATCCAGCACGATGCAGTTCGGACGCTCTTTGAAAACTTTCTCTACTGCCTCATCGCCATCAACAGCAGTAATCACCTCAAATCCGCTATTGCGTAGCGGAGTTACGATCATCGTTAATTCTGTCCAACTATCGTCTACGACGAGTATCTTCTGCCCCGACATCCCATTATACCTTTCCTAATTGCGAGCCACCAGTGAGATGGGAAAGGACGGCTATCTCGCTGATGTATCTCTCTGTATAGATAAGTGCTTATAGAGAGATTGGACAAGCCGCTAGCCCCGATAGCGTAAGCGATGCCGTACACCTTCCTGTTGAACAGGCATATGCTCGGCCCTACGCTCTTCCCAGTTCGCAAGGTGCTTTTTCACTGTTTGCACAAGTTCTACTGAGTCAAAGGGTTTAGTAAGATATTCAGTAGAACCGGCAAGGCGACCACGCATCTTATCGAACAATCCGTCCTTCCCACTGAGCATAATAATTGGAATCTGTCGAAACTGCAAGTTTTTTCGTATTATCTGGCAAATATGGTACCCATCCATGCGAGGAAGTTGAATATCCAGCAGAATGAGGGCGGGCATCTCGTCGGCAACGCAGGTAAGAGCACTTAATCCATCTCCTGCTGTAATCACTCGAATGTGTTCTCGTTGCAATGTCATCTGGACAATTTTGCGTACTGTTGGGCTATCATCAACAACAAGCACCGTTGGTTCTGCCATACTATATTGTCCTCCTTTGCGTATCAAATGACCAGGAAGTATTTCCTTCCTGTTGAATCACTTCACCCCTTGATTGATTATTCCTCTGTGGAAGAATGCCCATAGGAGGTGACTGGGGTTGAGTACTTACGTCACGACCACGCGTAGCCTGAGCATTACGATAGGCGCGGTAGGTTTGATAGTGCTGTATCTCCTGGTCAATCTCCGAAAGAAAGATTTTCCACGCGACATTCAGTTGACGGCCTGTATGTGAATTTCCAACCTCATCACGCAGTAGTAGATCAAAAACCATACGCAGAAATGCTGCAAGTCCTTGCACTGCTTCCCAATAAAACTCTTCAAGCTGTTCTCCACGCACAAGCTTGTTGAGATGAAGGATATCATCGCAATCCAGTTGCCCATCAACAAAATTCGTCGTTTCCAGAATAGGATAGCGTTGTTGCGCTAAGCCCTGCAAAGGTTGTGCAAAACGCCGTTCCAGATAGCGCATAATTTCCGATCTTGGCACTTGCCCGCGCCCACGAAGCATCCTGGCATAACGTCCATGATGAATAAGTAGGCCGTTAATACAATCAGCCAACGTTTTGATAAGCCCGAGCAAATGTTGTTCCGGTGTGGGGGATTGTCGTTGATGTGCAAGTGTGTGTTGGCATTTAATTATGATATTGGAAAGGTCGCCCTGTAACTCTGTTTCTAAAGCAGTATTCACCACTTCTATCAAATTCTGCGCGATCAGTCGAGCAAGAACACGCGCAACACGAGCCTCCGGTATCATCAACACTTGTGCCGCCGCCTGTAAAGGAATTTCGCCATTGGAGAGACAAAGTACTAAGACCTCTTCACGAGTCAAGCCGAGACTCTGAACATCTTTGGACACTTCTGGCTGCCAAAGAGCAACGGTGGAGCGTGTAAGATACGTGACGCCATCCGCTACTACCTCTTCCCACTCATCGGCCTGACGCAGTGCCTCCAAAAGCACAGCGTCAACGTCTAATGGACGCATGGCACTATCTATCGGAAGTAGTCGGTGGAATGCAAAGCGCCCGTTAACCCAGCGAAGTGCATGACTTATTGCTTGCGTTACAACAAATTCCAAACGCTGCTGCATTTCGCCCTGACTCATCCAACCTCGTTCGACGAGCATCGAAAAGATCATTTGCGGATCGCGCTGCGCTAGTTCGTAGATAACCTGTGCATTCTCCGGTTTTAATTTTCCAATAAGACAGAGCATGCCAAGAATATCGGGTGTGGCGACGCCTTCCTCATAAAGTGAGATAATTTGGCCGCGCCGTAGATTGACGGAAAGCGTTTCAGGCCCTGAATAGACAAGTAGTTTACCCGTTTTACCGCTTAGCGCGAGCATTTTTAAGATGGATTGGAGACCCAGCGTTTGTAAGTCTCCGTCCATAATACGGTCTTGTGGCTCCATGTTCCTCAGTTCCTTTTTTCCGACACACTCGCATTACAAGATTTGAACATTGTCAATACATTTGATTACCTACGTTTTTATAGTGTACTTCAAAAAAATGAAAATGCCTATAAAAAACTTATTAAAATCGTACTAAATTGCCGAAAATTCACCGACTGAACGAAAAACATAGCCAATTCCAGGTTCGGTAAGAATATATTTAGGACGCGAGGGATCAACCTCTACTTTTAGCCTGATTTGCCGAATATAGACACGCAAGTAGTCAGCTTCTTCGCCATATTCTGGTCCCCAAACTGCTTGTAATAAAGAACGGTGCGTAAGAACTCTTCCTGTGTATAACAGCAGTTGATGTAATAATTCAAACTCTGTTGGTGTCAAACGCACTTCCTGCTCACCAACTAGTACCTGCCGCCGAACGATATTCATAGAGATATGACCATCTTCACTGCTTAGTACTTCAAGACTGCGCTCGTCCACAAGCTTGTCGGTGGTAACACGCCGCAAGCAAGCACGCACTCGCGCCTGTAGTTCTTCATTACTGAATGGTTTTGTTAAGTAGTCATCGGCCCCCATGTCAAGAACACGCACTTTCTGCTTTTCTTCAGTAACAGCAGAAAGTACAATTATCGGCGTTTTTTGCATAGCATGACGTATTTGCTTACAGACATCGAGTCCATCAAGGTCTCCTGGCAAACAAAGATCAAGAAGAATAAGGTCAGGATGCTGATGTAGAGCTATTTCTACAGCTTGTTTACCGTCTTCCGCAACCAACACTTCGTAGCCGTTTACCAACAGGTTACGACGTAGAATGCGCTGTATCGGCGGTTCGTCATCCACGACGAGAATACGCTTTCCATTAGCCTTTACCAAAACTTCCCCCCCTTTCTCTGTGTTGTTTTCTTGTTGAGCATCTGCTACCTTGCTAACGATGCCTCTATTGGTAACGTAAAGATAAAGCACGATCCCTTTTCAGCACTCTCAACCCAGATACGCCCTTGATGAGCTTCAATAATACCTTTGCATATTGCTAGCCCTAAACCACTACCTGGAGAACGCAAGCCATAAAACGCCTTGAAGACGCGTTCTTGTTCATGTTCTGGAATACCGCAACCCTCATCCACAACCTGTACCCGTACCATAGTAGGTGCCATTGCATCAGCAACAGTGTCAACTTTTATGAGAATAGTCGATTGTTCCGGGCTATGATGTGTAGCATTCTCGATGAGATTATACAAGACGCGTCCAATTTGCACATGGTCGAGGGATAAAAGCGGTAGGACCGTATCTACATGTAGCTGTACTTTTCGCTCTCCAAGCACACGCTTTGTTCTTGTAAGCGTATCATTGATAATCTCTACAATATCGCACCACTCTTTTTCAAGGAGTAATGCTCCCATTTCTATGCGCGACATTTCTACAAATGAGTTTACCAACGCGGTCAAGTGGTCTGTCTCAAGGTCGATATCTTCAAGCATTTCACGCCGCATCTGCTCATCCCACGGAATGTCTGTTTGTAGTAAGCCTGTCACAGCCGCCTTAATCGTTGTTAATGGAGTTCGTAGATCGTGCGATACAGATGAAAGGAGGGCTGATTTGTTTTTTTCATCACGAACCTGAGTGGTTATATCGCGCACCTGTACTGCGTAGGCGGTGACTTGTCCTTGCTGGTCGTGCAATACGTGACTGGTGAATTGATAGTGGCTGTCAGACGGTGCATTTTCTAACAACATTGAACGCAGCAAAGCGCGACCACCTTCTTGTCCGAAATAGCGACTACTCATTCCTGTACGTGCAGTATTTTGTGCTGATAGTTCTTGTTGTTGTACTGCAACAGGGAGATCAAGTGGCTCTAAAGCTATGACACAACGCAGCTCCTGTTTATAGTGATTGCCAAGCATAAAGTCCTGCAGGTAAAGTTGCACCTCTTCGCGGTTGCGTATACGCGGCAGTAATCCAGCGAAAACATGTTCAATCGAAACATGTATATGCTCGCTAGCGATGAGCCTCATGCCACAAAAAAGTTCGGCAACGGGATTCATGTATATACAAGTGCCAGTTATATCTGTAACAAACCAAGCATCTTTTATGCCGTTCGTGGGCTGCTGTAGTTGTATCAGGAGTCTGCTGAGTTCACTGACAACACCTGCGCGGGCAAGAGCCGCCTGCGTTGTTTGTGTGAGAAGCGAAAGTGTATCTCTTGTGAGAAGGTTATACGCCTCGCTTTTCTCAACAAAGGCACTACTGGATAAAAGAGCGTGTGGCTCCTCCTGTCGTATTGTAGGCAGAGCGGAGTATTCGTCTTTCTGATTGTCCTCGAACAATGTCCGTACATCACGCTCATTGTTTGTGAGCAGATTATCGCTCACAAAACGTAAGATAGTAGTAAGACTCACGCCAAAAGTACGGCGGGCCTCCTCTTGTACATGAGCGAACAATGCCTGTTCTTCTTGAAAAGAAGAATTTGTGGCAGGGGATACATGCTCTAACTGCTCGATAGCGTCTTGAAAACGATGTCGCTGCTGTGCGGCTTCTAACAATAGACCGTTATGAATGGCAATTGTTGCCTGGGTAGCAAAAAGTGCAACAATATCGGCCTTTAATGGTGTAAAACCGCCTGCCTCTGATGAGCAGAGCAATAATACACCATAGATAGTGCTATCAATTACCAGGGGATAACTCAGCACGGAACGTATAGCAAGTGCAGTGGTGAGTACATGACTGGCAGGAAATTGTGCGTCGTGTTCAATGTCATTCGAGATATATGACTGTCGATGCCGTATTGTGCTACCGAAAATACATTGGTCTGTCATGGCAAGTTCACTACGCACGATTTTGCTTAAAATCGCCGCGTCGAGTCCAGATTGTGCCGCTAAATGAAAATATGCATCACGTTGATCGACGGTTACGATGGCCGAGGCAACATTAAGAGCAGTGGCTACACCATCAGTAATATGTGTCAGAATAGTAGGAAGGTCCATCTTCGATGTTAACGCACGCGAAACATCCTTCAATGCTTGACGCTGCCGATCTTGAATCTCGGCACTACCTTCCAATTGTGTACGCTCAATAGCAGTTGCAAGCACTTGAGCAACCGCCTCTATCAAGCGTTGCACCGTTGAACCTGCATATGTGCCAGGAAGCGTACTGCCGAGTTCAAGTGTTCCAAGTAGACGTTCTTTGGCACGCAAGGGCACGATACATGTTGTATGAAGATAGGGATACTTGCTCAAAGCATCTCCGCTGATCGCAGGAGGCCCATCAAGGCCATGTGGATAATCTTTGACAATGATGCTTTTCGTAGAAAGCAGTTGCTCTAACATAGAGCCTGCGAATGGATACTGATGATAACGGGGCATCCATTGCTTTGACATTCCAGCAGATGCACTGCTGTCCCTCTGGCACACCGTTATACGGACCGCCTTACGATCATGATGGAGCAGGACAATGCCAAAAACATCAAAAGAAATTGCATGTGCCAGTTCAGCCGCCAGCCGCGTGTAATCAGGCTTTGTTCCATACACACTGGAAACAATGCGAGCTACTCGTTCTACAATAGCAAACTCTTCTGTGGCCTGACTTCTATCTTCTGAACTCGATACTGCGTTTGTTTCTGTTTCAATCATTTTCGGCCAGTCCCCCCTCTGGCATTTGCGGTCTATACACTCCTGATAACCGCCCATTATCTTAAAAAATAGCGTTTGTGGCAGAAGTAGACTCAGGCATCTCTTCTACATTAGCCAACAATGTGTACTATTTGTTTCACAACGTCGCTTACAAAGTATTGTACACAAAGTAAATCTTGCACATTGCAACGAAGTATACCATATAGGTGTGCGTGTCCGTCAATGATTTCGTACTGAATCGCGTCACATGAATAAATATGGCTACAGTATACAAGATGCTATGTACATTTCTCTTCCTCTTCTATTTGCCAGTCTAAATGTACATATGTCCCATTAAAACATTGGTTTACGCTGTTAATAGTATGCTATATTTCCTTTCTCTGCATGTCAACAACCCTTTACGATACGTTATTGACGCATGTACATTTATTGCCTGTACTACTCTATGCTTTGGTGCTAAGTTCTTATGATGTAACTGTGATGTAACTGCGATATAATGGGGAGTGTCTTCTGCGTGTCTTCTGTAAGAGTGTGTTTGGGGATGGCAGGGAGTGAAAATGAGGCAGGTTGTCCCATCGCAAGAAGTTGCTCATGTCATGTACGAAGTTGAGAAACCAATCTCTCGGCAGACCGAACAGCGTGATATCGACACAAGTAGCTGAAGCTTTGGAATTGCGAACTAGACGCGCATCTCGTTGCACAATTCGTGGGTGTTCTCAGCCCAAGACGAGCGCTTGCTCCAAATTTTGACGAAGCGCAAACATGATATTTTTGTGCTTTCGGGTGACGTCCACTTTTCGTATGCGATGGAGGCCCAGCGTGTCTTCTCGAAGGCGGGACAAGCTCGCCTCATGATCGGTAGTGGCAATTATTCATAACGCCCTCGCCCCAATATGTCTTCGCGACTGCGTATATTGCCAACGAGGGCGTTATGAATAATTGCCACTACAAATTTGAATTAGCTTACGCACGTACAGTAACTACCCATGAGTATAACCTGTTAATTCAACATACCCTTGACCCTGCACCAACTTACCATTACTCTGTCCCTGAATGTTCACAGCACCCTCCCAGTAGCTATTGCCTGTTGACTGGTAGACGACCAACTCCTGATTCTTCAGTTGTGGCGTGACAGTTAGTGCTACCTTGACCTGTGGGTCGTTGATATCAAGCCGCCAGCCAGAGGGATAGTTGGCTTTCGTTACCGGACTTTGCCAGTGATCTAGCACCGTTGAATGCAGGGAAGATGCCGGAATAAGATGTTCTTTCCCCACGGCGTCGATATAGCTTACGTAGGTTGAAGTTGTTGCGCCAGAGGCATCGTGAATGAAGTATAGCATCATCTCAGTATTGTTGTTCAATTGAAGGCTATACCAATCCCAACCGCCATTACCGAGTGAGAGGAAGTTGCCCCATTGATGATCCATCCACGCCTCGCCTGTCACTGTTTTCGACTGGTTGTGATCGATCAATGTGCCAGAGAGAGCCATACGCGTGCGCGAATAGTAGTAGGAGAAACCACCGGGGCCGTAGGCAATAAGTCCATTTCCGTTGTGTAGCGTGGCGGGTTTAAGGCCACGCAGATCAATGTGCATCGTGTAATTTGCCATCGTTGCCGACAAGGAGTCGAGCCCGTTCAATCCTTGAATAGTCCAATCACCAACCTGTATATGGACACCTTGTGTCGAGCTACCATTGGGGATGCTGGCATTCGGCTCAATTCCGCGTCGTTGGTCGTAGTGAAATTCACCGCGCGTCACATCGCTAATAGCAAAATGTGAGGCATAGACAGGTGGAAAACTACTCCGCAGTGCCTGGAAAATGACCAGTTCAAAGCCATAGGTGTGCAGTTTGCCATTGGCATCCGTCGCATTCATATGTCCCGTGTAATACCACCACTCGGTCAAGTCATTATGGGCGGCTTCATCTTGTGGGAAACGCACAGGTGGTAGTGCAGCAGGTGTTGCTGTTTTATTTACGGTTGGCAACTGTGCTGATGTAGAGACAATCCCCGGAAAACCACAGGATGCCAGGATGAAAAGTACACATAGAAGCAAGCTCCCTGTGAGTATTCTTTTGTGACGTTGTAATATAGACATCGAAGTATGTATACCTTTTTTACGCATTATTTGCCCCCGACACTTGCATTAGTCTTTGCTGCATCAGGAAACACTTCGTCTTCTGGTGCAGACTCTTCTGTCACCATGTATTCTGCAAGCGTAGGTGGGTGACGTTGCACGCCAGAGAACGGTAGCCACCAGTTCAGGTCGCCAAGTAGCCGCATGGTTGCAGGCACAAGTAGACCGCGTACCAGTGTAGCATCAATCAATACCGCAAGTGCCATACCCAGGCCAAGGGCCTTCACGATAATCATATTCGCTGTGACGAAACATGAGCTAACCACAATCACAATCACTGCTGCGCTGGTGATAATGCCACCACTCCGCTGTAACCCAAGCGCGACGGCACGTGTGTTGTTGCCCGTCTGCCAGAATGCCTCCTGCACACGTGAGAGCAAAAAGACTTCGTAGTCCATCGAGAGACCAAAGATGGTACAGAACAATAAGATTGGACTTGATGCTTCGACAAAGCCCAGTGGCGTGAAGTTGAGCAATTGATGCAAGAAGCCATCTTGAAAGATGACCACCAACGCTCCGTAACACGCTGCGATAGACAAGGTATTCATGATAATTGCTTTGAGCGGAAGCAAGACAGAACGGAACAAGAGCAGCAGTGCGACATAGGTTGTCAGCGCAATCACCAGGAGGGCATAAGGGAAGTCGCTGTAGAGCGAACTGACGTAATCCATGTCACCCGCCGTACCACCATCGACAAGCGTAGTAATATCATTGCCAGGAGTTGTGTTACGGATAGTCTGTACCAGCGTCTGCGAATGTGCGTCAAGCATACCGTATTTGCTGATGACCTGCACAAAGGTTGTGTTGCCAGCAACGGACGATTTCACCAATGCGGCAATATAGGGGTCGGCAATCAATTTCGGATGCGTGTAAAGTAACTGGTACTGCTCAAGAGTGTAGCGGGGGTCCGCGCTGACAATGCTATCGACGCGCTCGACATTTGGATCGGCCTGAATACGCTGCACATAATAATAGAGATTGCTGATGTTCTGCGGCGTCATTACGTCGCCTTTTGTCTGCACCGCCATCAAGATAGGCGTCGTCTCGCGGTCATTGAAGCGTTTCGCCAGTAAATCATACGCTTCACGCGATGGTACGTTCTTTGGCAGAATAGATGCGTCCGGTGCTGAGAAGCGCACACCGAGAAAGGGTAAGCCGAAACTGATAAGTATGAGTAACACAGGTACAAGCACACGGACAGGGTAGCGCATGACGAAGTGGGAGAGGCGATACCAGAAGCCATGATGTGGTGCAACAACACCGTTTCCAGTTGTTGGTGCCACAGACTTCCTGAATCGTGGCAAGCGCACGGGCCAGCGATTCACGTTGAGACCAATGATAGAGAGCAGTGCAGGCAACAATGTTAAAGCGGCTAACACGGCTAACAGCACAACAAGCATACCACCGAGGCCGACGGAATGCAGCATGTTGATATGGAAAAAGACTAGCCCCAAAAGGCCAATCGACACAGTGAGTCCAGAGAAGGCAACGGCGCGTCCAGCGGTGGCAACGGTTAGCGTCACCGCCTCTTCGATACTACGGCCATGTGCAATCTCTTCGCGGAAACGGCTCACCATGAACAGCGAATAGTCCACGCCGAGACCTAGCCCGAACAACGTGGTAATGTTCAATACAAAGATAGACAATGGCGTGATGTGCCCCAGGCCGAAGATGAGCGCGAGGGCGACGACAACAGCGAAACCACCGACGAACGCGGGCAGAATCGCTGCAACTACCGAGCGGAAGACAAACAGTAACGCGATAATAGCAAACGGAAATGCAAGCAATTCAGCACGTCGGAGGTCATCTTCACTCACGGATTGAATATCCTCGTAGAAGACAGGACCACCGCCAACGCGGTATTGCAAATCGTGTACCTTTTGAAGTTTCTGGCTCAACTGTGGCAGAAGCTTTGCTGCGCTATCCGGGTCAGGTTTGAGCAGCACGTTTGCATAGGCTGCGTGACGGTCTAGCGAAATCTGTCGCGGATTGTCGGTAAAGGAAACAATCTGTGAGACCTGCGACCAGCTCTTTACCTGCGCGAGAGCTTGCTGCGACTCTTGTATAAAACGTGGGTCATCAGCGGTATAGCTGTTACTGGTAAAAATAACCTGCACAATGGTTTGATCGAGATGGAGCTTTTGCGTCAGAACGTTGATCGCACGCTGCGATTCTGCATCAGGGCTAATAAAGCCGCCTGATTGCAACACCTGACTGGCCTGTGGAGCAAATGGGAGCGCAACGGCGACCGCGACCATCCACAAGCCCACAATCAACCAGCGAAAGCGGGTGGCTATCTTGCCAAGATGGTAGAACATAGGAATGCCTTTCTATAAAGAGACAGAAAACGTCAGCATTGAGAGAGCAGGAAATGACCCGAATCAACCGATGCGTTCTTAAAAACACCGCTTCGTAAGGTATGACGCCAATTTATGGCGTGAGGGGTAATTCTTTG
>JAABVA010002128.1_pt1 | contig 20175 bp, 16 predicted proteins | sample 5560331 | NCBI WGS metagenome assembly JAABVA01 (sample SAMN12812661, study PRJNA571458) | rock metagenome | isolation source: Antarctica rocks | place: Antarctica: Victoria Land, Mt New Zealand sud | collected 2016-01-07 | reverse complement strand
ACGCGAGCGCCGGCTGTTTGCCGCGACCGAGGCCCGTGCGGCGGGATACGGCGGCATCGCTGCGGCATCGGCGGCGACGGGCGTTGCGGTGAGCACGATCGGCCGCGGCCTGAAGGAGTTGTCGGCTTTGGATACGCTGGACCCCGACCGGGTCCGCCGTCCTGGCGGCGGGCGCAAGCTGCTGGTGGAGAAAGATGCGACGCTGCTCGACGACCTGCTGGCGCTGGTCGAGCCCGCTGGGAGCGCTGCTCCGCAGCCGAGCGAGCGTGGCGACCCGATGTCGCCGCTGCGCTGGACCTGCAAGAGCCTGTCGCAGTTGGCGGCCGCCTTGGTCGCGCAGGGTCATCGGATCGGCCGCACGGTGGTGGGCGAGTTGCTGCATAAGCAGAAGTTCAGCCTGCAGGCCAACAGCAAGACCTGCGAGGGCGACAGCCATCCAGACCGCGACGCGCAGTTCGTCCACATCAATGACAGCGTGAAGGCGGCGTTGGCCGCGGGCCAGCCGGTGATCTCGGTGGACACCAAGAAGAAGGAGCTTGTGGGGCGTTGGTGCACTTGGCGGATGGAGGTCGAGATGGCCCCAGCACCGAACTGCTATGCGATGACCCGCTGAACGCGGACAGATTTCGGGCGTCCAGCCGCCAGCATCCGGTTCAGCACGGCCACGCCGATGGTAGCCTCGGTCTGCTGGGCGGCGAAGCCGCGGGCTCGCAGCCGGGGTCCGATCAGCGCCTTGTAGCGCCCCATTGTCGTTTCTACTAACGAACGCTGGCCGTAGTCGGTTGCGGCCTGCCAGCTCAGGCGGCCCTGTTCCGCGATCATCGCCAGATGACGATCACGCTGTGTCGGCAAACCCGGATCGCCGCTCGGGACAGCCGTTGAACGCGGCGGGATCACCACCTCGATGCCATCACCATACGCCGCGATCGTCTGATAGGTGGGCGCGCCATCATACACACCATCCGCCGTCACCCGGCCAATCGGGTCGTCGATTTGATCGAGCAGCGGTGCCACCTGGAATGGATCGTCCACGTCCTGATCCGTCAGGGTCTGTGCCATGATCATGCCGCTGACGGCATCGACCGCCAGATGCAATTTGCGCCATCGCCGCAGGCGATCCCCCGGCGGGGCAGGCCGCGAAGCGGACTGGAGGTCCGGCGCGACTTCATGCCGTGTTTCGCCTCCAGCCATTGTCCCGCCCCGTAGACCTGCAGACCGGTGCTGTCGATCAATACGTGCAACGGACCGTGTGGCGCCGAGGCCGGTTGGATGACCGGCAACGTTACGGCCCGACGGCTGACCGTGGTGTGGTCAGGCGCCGAGATGGTCAGGTCCATCAGCGTGAGGATCGATGCCATCAGACCTTCGGTCTGCCGCAACGCCAGCTTGAACGCCGTGCGCACCATCAGGCTTGTCTGGATGGCTGCATCCGTATAGCGAGCTTGCCCGCCCTGTCCACAGCTCTGCCAGTGTTCCAGCGCGCCGTCCTCGATCCACAAGGTCAGGCTGCCACGCCGGCGCAGGCCTGCTTCATACGCCGGCCAGTTCTGCACCTTAAACGACATCTTCGGGATGTGGTGACGGCGCGCGGCGTTGTGTTTGTGCGGCATCGGGGCAGTTAGAACCAGAAAGGGAACGGCATCCTACCACCCCTTCAGATTATCAAAGTGCACCAACGCCGGTTCGCGGCGGTGAGCCTGGCGACTGTGTCGACGGCAAGCTGGGCTGACACGCTGCACTGATCCGAAGCATCCACGCGCGGGTCAACGTCAAAGCGGCGTTGAGCTGACCAGGGCAGATAGCACAACCAGCCCTCATTGCCTGGGGAGCCAGCCGACCACGGGACCTCGGTGTCAGGCTGACCGTGGATCCTGAGGAGGCATTTGAGGTGACCGAAGTTTATCATCGGCACACCGGGCTGACATTGTGGATGCTGTTCGCAATCAACGGCGGCGTGGTCGTGCTGAGCGGGGCGGACAGCAACGAATGGCAGGCAGCTACGGTCAAAGCGGCGCTGGACAAGGTGCTGGAGCAGGCGACGAGACACCCGGCGCTGGTCGGTGAGGACACAGACCGCCCTTGACCGGGCCGAATAGACACCAAGGCCGGCTTTGAGGATCCTTCCGTGATGAATGAGAGGGTGTCACCTGTATACGCTTGGTGATTTGCGGGCTGTGCCGATCCTGTTTCCTGGCCGATCTCATCCGACACGGACTAAGGCGGTCATCAGCCGCGTAGGCGTTCCGCGTTCGCAGTTGCCCGGCTATGCCAGAACGCCAGCAAGACTTCCGCCGACGCGCCAGCCGGCGCGAACAGCAAGCCATCGATCCCCAGTGCGGCGGCGGTCTTCTCCTCGAGCATACGATGATACTCGGCCGGCGAGCAGGTGCTCCGGGCCATCATAGCGTGCGGCGGATGATCGTCTTGCTACGATGCCCTGGCAAACTCGGCCATCATCAGAGACGCGGACAAAGCTGAGCTATGTATGTTCGAATACACGAAGCTACACAGGTCCTGCGCTTAAAAAAGATACGGTAAACAAAAAGGCGGCCTCCGAAGAAGTCGCCAAGTTTAGGGAGGAAACGTCCTGCAACGGGCATGGCCACGTTGCAGGACGCATCCTGGCGCCTGTGAGTCTGCGCAAGAGAGTATTTGTGCGTCGCACAATGTATGTTGCTTGGGCGTCTCGGCACTTTTTATTACGATATCGTTATGATAACTCGACGCACAACACTTTTAGGACTGTGCTCATCCCTGGTCGGCCCGTTGTATGCTGCGGCGGTTGAGCCAACTCCGGCTGTTGTCGCCCTGGCGCCCTTGCCGTACGTGGCGATCAAACCCGAAATGCAGCGCCTGCAGGACGCCTTGGCCCACGAGGTGCCGCACCTCGTCCCGCGCACGCCGGTCAGCGATGCCGCGTGGGTCGCCCTTGCCCGCGCGGAGACCATGATAGGTGCTGAGATGGTGATCGACCGTCCGCAACTGCTTGTGGTGGTGGACCGTAATCCGCAGGTGCAGCAACTCGCCATCGTGCTCGCAAGGCCGGCAGGCGAATGGCAAACCGTTGGGGGCACGAAGGTGTCCACGGGCTCGATGGGCCGGTTCGACCACTACATCACCCGCGCAGCGTCTTCCGGCTGACCGATGCGATCCTCGGCTACAGGGCGGAGGGAACCCTGAACGAGAACGGCATCCGTGGTCTGGGTGCCAAAGGCATGCGGGTGTGGGACTTCGGTTGGCAGGTGGCGATGAAGGGCTGGAACGCCGGCCCCGGCAAGCCCGACCGCATCCCGATCCGCCTGATGATGCATGCGACGGACCCGGACAGGCTGGAGCAACACATCGGTCACCCCGCCTCGCAGGGCTGTATCCGCATCCCTGCGGCGATGAACCGCTTCCTCGACCGCCATGGCGTTCTGGATGCGGAATACGAGCGGTCGGCGGTGACGGAGATCAGATTTCGTGCGCTTCTGCTACCTGGGCGCGAGCCAAGCCTGCTGGCGGGGAACGCGCTTGTGGTGGTGGACTTCGGTGAGCAGGCCGCGATCAAGGAGATGCTGGCGAGCAGCACGGTCAAGCCGTCGCTGACCGCGGCGTCGCCGCACGCTACGGAAAGCCAGGCGCCAACACATTCGCCATGATGATCCTGCTCCGGCGGTAACCGACAGCGTCAACACGTTTGGCCACCCGCATCTGCGCCGTCGCGTCACGTCATGGCGGCGGTAAAAACGTGGCCGCATGACGCACACGCAGCATCGGCGGGTAACGGCGACCTAGGCCGTGCCGCAATGCCATTGCGGCAGATGCAGCGTGTGGCGCTGCTTCCACAACGCTCGGCGTCGCTGCTGCCTGAGCCGTCCTGAGCATCCAAGGGAGGTGAGCGACCACTACAGGTGCGAGCGGCAGCACGTCCATGCGCTCGAAGCCTTGATCGAGGAGGGCCGTCATCTGACGGTCGCGCTCGGCGCTGGACGCCGTACCCAGCACGACGCCCACCAAACGCACGCCAGCACGGACCGCCGAGGTGACGAGGTTATGACCCGACGCACCGATGTAGCCGGCCTTGATACCATCGGCGCCCGGATAGGTTTGCAGCATCGTGTCGCGGTTCGGGATTATGCGCCCGTGCCACAGGAAGCCGGGCGTGCTGAAATAATGATAGTACATGGGGAAGTCGTGGACGAGGTGGCGCGCCAGCACCGCGAGGTCGCGCGCGGTCGTGACCTGGTCCTGGTCCGGCAAGCCGGACGCGTTGCGGAAGGTGGTCTGCACCATGCCGAGCAAGCGGGCCTGGAGGGTCATCATCTGTGCGAACCGGCCCTCGTCGCCGCCCATCAGTTCGCCGAGGGCCGCCGCTGCGTCGTTGGCCGACTTAGTAACCAAGCCAAGCAGCGCCTGCTCAACCGTGATGAAGCGTCCGGGCAGCAACCCGAGCTTGGATGGCTGTTGCGATGCGGCGTGGGCCGAAACGGGGACGGGTTGGTCGAAGCTGAGGCGGCCGTCGCGCAGTGCTGCAAACAGCATGTAGGCGGTCATCATCTTGGTGAGGCTGGCGGGGTAACGCAGGGCATCGGGGTTGACGCCCGAAAGCACAGCGCCATCGGTCGCATCCACGACGATGGAGCTGTAACGGTCCAACCCAACCTGCGCACGTGCCGGGCTCGTCGATGTGAGAAAGATTGCAAGACCGAGTGCTGTCCACATCATGCACCGGATTGAGATGATGGCCTGTAACCCTGCCAACATTACAGCACCCCACTGATCCTGCTTGGAAGCCTGTGACGACGACATCACCATGCCGATGGAGCGCCGGGATCGCGTGTTGACCCTGCGTCAGTCGGAGCCGTCACACCGAGCTAAACTGAACGACATCAAAACAATTATCAACCTGCAAACGGACGTTCTTGATAGCTTTCCGTAGCAAATGGAGCAGCCTCCCGGGCAGGGAGCTTGCGTTGAGCATTGCGGCGTCTGTCCGGGCTTGCATGCCACTGCCGGACATCGCATGGCGGAAGAGGTTGCTGGCTACCGAGTTGCGCGACCCTGCCGGCGTGCTGGTAGCTAGGTTGGGATGCTGCGGAGCGGCGCCGAAGCGCGGCAGGCGACGATCGCGGCATTGCATGCTGATAAGCAAATGTTGCGCTTCGACGTTCTCGCGATCGTCGTTCGCTTTGTCTTGTACGCAGCCGTGGCGGTAAAACAGCACGCGGTGCAGCGCTTGCGGCAAAACTGTCCTCAGGCAACCAAAGTCGGCCTGCACAGTCGCGAGATGCCCTTCGGTGAAGGCGAAGACGCCGTTTGCCTCATCTCCGGAATCGGATCGCCGCGAGTGAAGGCCACGGCTAGGGAGATCGACCCGTCCATCGCACGAAGACACCTACCCTATAAGCCGGCTCCCAACCTTCTCCCGTATGCCGCGCTTACAGGCACCTTTTTCCGAGCCGCGGTTGACCCAAGGTTGAAAGCCTATCCACACCGCCGCTGCATGGGCGCGAACGCCATATGCCGCGGCCAGGCAGGTCGTCGGCTGCCGCACGGCTAGCTGTGGGCAGCTTTGCGCTGCCCAGCTTGCGGGACGCGATGGACGAGCTGCCAAGTAACCCTAGCGAGAAGCGCTGGACACCGGTTGCAGGACACCTGGGGACGATGCCCAGGAGCAGTTGGTCAGTCGGCAAGTCGCGCCAGGTTCTCGAGATCCTTCTTGCGCTGCCTCGCCCGGCGCTCGTAGCTGGCCTGGTTCTTGGTGCAGACCAGGCTGTAGGGACGGCCGCGGCGGTCCGTGGTGACATCGACCTCGCAGCCGGCCTGCTTGATCATGCCCTCCAAGTGGCTCCGGTCGGCTTCGGCGGCTTTGAGCACCCAGGTTTTGCGCTCAGGATCGGCGAGGAAGCGCGCCAGTTCGCTGCAGCGGAGACAGCGGCACGTGAAAGCCGCCGTGCGGGACCAGTCCGCCGGTGGTGCGAGCGGCTCTGCCACCCTGGCGCGCAGATGCGTGAGGCATGCGGTCTGCAGCTTCCCGATCGCGGCCGCACAGGACAGTGGGGCCGCATGCAGCAACGCCCGGGTCGCCGGGACCAGGACGGCATCCGGTCCATAGGTTTTCGGCCAGGCGAGCAGATGATCAACGGCGCGTCTGGCCAGTGCCTCGTCGATTGCGCAAAGGGCCGTCAGGAGGTCGACCACAACGCTGGTGTCCACCTTGGGACTGTCCTGCCACAACGTGCGCGTGACGGTACGCGCCGTGTCACCCGGCAGGGCCTCGACCAGCCGGGTGGCAGCGTCCACTCGGTCAGGCGTGCGATGGTCTGGCCACGCGGCGGCCGTCCGGGCCAACAGGTTGGCGCAGGCCCCGAGCGAGGCGGCCGCCGTGCCGGCCATGACGCGCTCAATCAGCGACGAGCGTCGCGTCGAAGGCAAGCGGCCCAGGGCGCCGATGATGGCGTCGTTATCACCCTTCTCGAAGCAGCCCTCGGCGATAACTCCCGTCAGGAAGCCCTCGATCGCGGCCGTGTCGTCCAGCCGCGTCAGTGACGCGAGCATGCGGGCAGCGTCGCTCGGCGTCTTGTGTCGTCCATACCCGCTCTGCTTTGGCCACTGGGTAAGCATGTGCCCGGCGAGGTCGTGTGCCTCGCGCCACAGCCGTGATTCATGGTTCTCGCCGCTTTCGGCCCAGCGCCGGGCGAGGTCGTCAAGGTAGGGCAGGGTTACCGGCAGCCCGGCCTGGCTCAGGACCGCAAACAGCCGCTCGCTCGGCCAAAGCACCAAGGCGGCCCGCTTGTAGGTGCGCTCGAACGAGGCACCCTCGTTGCCGGTCGCCTCGTGGAAGTGCTCCTCGTCGGGCGTCAAGTCATCGCACGCGTCGGGCGGCGAAAGCTCGTCTTCTTCTACCGGAATGGCGTCGAGCACGGCCTCCTTGCCATCGGCCCGCCGCCACTCGGAGAGTTCCACCGACCGATCGGAGACCTCGCCGGCCTCGAACGCATCCTCCCCCTGATCCCATCGGCTCCGCCGAGAACCGTAGCTGTCCGTATGCTCCGCCGCCCCGCTTTCCTCGACGGTCAGCAGCGCCAGATGGAGGTCGCAATGTGCTTGCTGTGCGGCGGCGGCCAGCACGCCGGCTGCTGCTGCATCGGCGCCCTTGAGCGCGGTGAACCCCAGTTCCGCCGGCGTATAGGCATGGTCCAACGGGTAGACCAGCTTTTCCGGCACATCATCGTCGGGACGCGTTCTGCTGTCGCGCCAAGCCTGCAGCAGCGTCGCGACGCTGCCCTGCTGTTCCTCGTAGTCGGGCGGCTTGGGCGAGCGGCCCTTGCCAGCCCGCACCAGGTTGTAGGCCAGGGTCAGGCGATGCCCCTCAGTAACGGGCAGGACCTCATGCACGCAGTCGGCATAGAAGGCGGCGAAGGCCGCCTCGGCCGGCTCGTGGCAGCGTAGGGGAAGGCGAGCCTCGCGGCCCCGGTGGCGCACGAGCAGGTCACCGCCCTTGAAGGCCGAGGGCAGCACGACCACGAGGGTGGCAAACATGCCCGGCGCCTTTTCGGTATCGCGGTGGCCGATAAAGAAGCTGCCGGGGCCATAAACCAGCAGCTTGTAGAACTCGGCCATGACCGGGTCGCTGACCCCGAGCCCCTCAGTGACCTGAGCCACGATCCGGTCCAGTGTTCGCGCCCAATGCCGCCCGCCGAGGCGCACCCGGTCTGGGCCGATCTGCCAGCAGCGCCGCACCGCGGGGTCGATGACCGTCTCCTCGCCGCGGCCATACGGGGCGGCTTCGGCCACGCCGATGATGCGTTCGGCCTGCTCGCGCAGCAGCGGCAACGCCACGGGACCGACGCCCTCGACCTCCAGCGACGGCGCCAGGAACTCAATGGTGCCGACGGCGAAGAAATCGCCGGGCCGGCGAACGGTGCTGAGCAACGAGGCAAGTTTGGTGGCGAGGAACAACATGGACGAGACAGCCGAGACGTTGGGATGCGCTGTCGATCTTATGGGAAGAACCCTGGCCCGGCTACCGGGCGACGACTGATTATGGGTCAGACACGAGTAAAGCCGGTTCACACCTCAACGAGAACAACGGCTCGTTGCCGGCTTTGAGGAAAGGCTCGCCGCCGAGGTCAGGACCGAGGCGGCCTGCGTGGCACTCGTGGACCGAACGGCGAAGGATCCTGCTGAGCGGTGAACGCCGCGAGCCTTTCCTGCATGTCGGCTCCGGACATGGTCGGCAGCCGGTTTTCCCCCATGCAGGCGGCAAGGCGCGTCGTCCGCGACCACGCGCTCCGGTCGCCGATTACGTAAAGGCGTCGCCGCGCCCGGGTGACCGCAACGTTGAGCACGTTTGGCGTTTCCGCCGCCCAGTCGATGGCCCCTGGCGTGCGCCCGCCGAGCAGCAGCACAACCGCTTCGGCCTCCTTGCCCTGGAAGGTGTGCACGGTGCCGACCGACCTCGCGAGCCATCGCTCGAACGCAGCCTTGCGCCGCACGCCCCAAGCCGGGAACTCCCGTTCCAGCAACTCTTCCAGCCCACGTCGCGCGGAGCGGAACGGCGAGATTGCGTAAACGTCCGGCATCCCAGGGATGTCACGGCGCGGGGCGAGGCCGGCGGTCACGAAAGTGCGTATGATGCCGACTGCCATCGCGGCATGTGTGGGCATGTGATGGCCCTTGCCGGTGCCCTCCGTCGGCAGGTGTATCCAGCAGCTCGGGCCCAGCAACGGACTAGCGGTAGCCAGCGCGGCTTCTTCATCGAGCTTGCCGTCGCCCAGCACCATGGCGCCGGCATAGGCAAGGTCGTTTGAGATCGAGAACATCGGCTCCACGCATCGGCGGTGGACAACCAGCGGCGAGCCCACCCAGACCTGCCTTTCGTCGGACGTGATCCACGTCCCGGCCGTGTTGAGTGCGTCGGCGATGCCCTGGAGCGAGGTGCCGGTCGAGAGATACTCCGGCGGCGCACCCCAGCGGCGCAGCAGGCGTTCGTCCACCGAACGGTGGAGCGTGATCACCGGCTCGATCTGCAGCGGGTCGCCCACGACCAGGGCGCGGCGCGCCCGCATCAACGCACCCACGGCGTGCTGCGGCACGGCTTGCCCGGCCTCGTCCACGATGAGCCAGTCGAGGCTGCCGCTCGGGATCGTGTCGAAGCATCGCTTGAAGGAGCTGAACGTGCTGGACAGCACCGGCACGACAAGAGCGAGGGTGCCCCAAAGGTCGAGCGCCGTCTCCGGGGACGGCGACAGCCTGCCGGAGATCATGTTGAGAGCGAGGCTCAGGTTTCGCCGCATGGCGCTCTTCGCGCCCGAGACCAGCGCCTGATGGACGCCGAGCGCCTTGACGAAAACCACCGCCCGCGCGCGGTCCAGGGCATCGCTGCTGCCGGGCAGCTCTTGGTGCCGCCGGTCGTAGGGCAGTGCGAGCGTTTCCGCGACGCCACGCACCCGCCCGTGCGCCGTCTCGATCGCCTCGATTGCCGCACGGGCCTGGGCGACGGTCCCGCATGCTTCCCTCCGTTCCAGTTTGGTCGTCCTCGCCCGGCGCTCGGCTTCGTCGCGCGCCGCCCGCACGCCATCAAGGCTGCGCAGCGCACCCTGCAGCCGGTCCGAGTCCGCTTGCCTGCGCTGGTTGAGCTCCGCCCGCATTGCGGCGTCGCGCTTCGCGCCCGCGCTGCCAAGCCCGGCCAGGATGGCCAGCGTGACCTCGCCTTTGAGGCGGGCGAGCTCATCGTCGACCGAGCGCAGGACATCGCGGGCAGAACCGATCCGCTCGTCGACTGCCGCCACGGACCGCTGAGCCTCCGCCGCTGCCGCGTCCGCGATGTCGTGCGCCCGTTGCGCCCGCAGGGCTTGGTCCAATTGTCTCGGCAGGTCGTGCAACAAGCGTTCGCGCTGGTCGAGGTCCGCTAGCAAACGCTCGACCTCAGTGACCGCCGCTCGGAAGTCCTCGCACGACCGTTGCCAGGACTGCCGGGGCAGGTGCCAGAGCTGATAAAAAATGTTGGCCGGGCCATCGACCAGGCTGTCGGGGTCGCTCGGGTCCGGCACCTTCTGGCGCAGCACCCGGCAGAACGCGTTCCTCTTGTCCCTGGCGCCGAGCGGCGCCGAGATCAATCCCCAAACCGCACCCTCGGGTTCGTCGAAATCCAGATCGATATCTGCCGGCTCATCCAGGGCCGTCGGAGTGGAGGAAGAACTAGGCATTGCCGCGCTGGCGATCCCGCGCCGAGACGAGAGCGCCTGCGCCGTGGGCAGAAAGCACGCGATCGTCGCCCTGTATTCTGTCGCGACCTTTCGCAGGTCGGGCAACTCGCGCGTGACGTTCTCGACCGCACCGTTGTTGCTGCTTGCGACCACGATCGGCGACGCATGGAAGCGCAGGGGAAAGTGGCTGTCAGGGCCAACCGCGTCGCCGAACGCCGCCTCGGGAGCCGCGAAGGTGGCCAACTCGCCGGCCCGCTGTACGACGACCGCAGCCACCACGTCCTGCAGCAGCGTGGTTTTGCCGGTGCCGGGCGGGCCGTTGACCGAGAAGATCCCACCATCGGCCAGGCGGCCCATTGCCTGGTTGACCGCGACCTGCTGCATGAGCGTCAACGGGAACGGCCCCGGCCAGCGTCCGGCCGGCAACCGTTCGGACCGCAGCGCATGTGCGAGCGCTCTCGCGTCCAGACAGTCGGATCGACCAGCCGGGTTTGGCCGCTCCAGGAAGTCCGGCACCAGGCCGCATGGGCGTCCGGCGCGCACCGCGGCCTCGGCCTCGGCGAGCTGTTCGAGGAAGAAGCCGTTCACCGGCTCCAGCCGGTGGTTGCGGGAGCGTCGCTTGTCGTCCTGCGTCGCCTTGCTCAGCACGACGGCATGCACCGGGCCATCCAACCGAACCGGCCAGTCCAGCAGGCGGACCGCCTCGTCGGCCAGGGCGCGGATAAAGCCGAGGTCGACCTTGCGCTCCGGGTCCGACAGCACCGCGTCGCGCAGCTCACCGAAGCGCCTCGCCATGGCCAGTCCGTAGTTGCCGGCATCGCCGTCGCGCAGCTTTGCAAAAGAACTGCCGAAGGCGGCGAGGTGCTCCTGATGCTCGAAGGCGAGGCTGCGTCCGTCGTCCTCGATGGCAAACACGCCAAGGTAGGTGAAAGGACCGAATACCTGCCGGCGTCCGCCGTCGACGATCGCGTCCGCCCGAGCGTCCAGCGTCGCACGGAGCGCGTCCTCGTAGTCGCGCCGCCGCATGATCCCGAAGCGCACGTAGTGGATGCGCGGTGGCCCTTGCGGCTTCGGCTCGAGCCAGGGAAGCCGCTCGTCGATCACGTGCACGCAATCCTGATAGCGCTCGCGTTCCTCCTTGCCGGCGTCCGGCGCGGTCAGCCCCTCGACGTCCATCCAGTAGCGCAGCGTGGCCAGTTGCCGGTCGCGGTCCATGCATTGTCCTTTGCCACATTGTGGCCAGCCGGACATCATCGTCACGCATCTCTGGTCGTCTACGTCCTATGCCGGGCTTGCAGAAAAGCTGGAACGATCACAGCCCCGGTGCGGGGAACGCGGCAAACTGAACGCTTTCCGCGCAGGATCGTCCGGGCGATCCTTGGGCTGAAGCCCACGCGCCCTGGGCAGCACCGTCCACAGCTGGAGCGATCGACATCCGATGCTTCATCACGGCATCCAGCGTGCTATATCCCTAGCATGAACAAGAGGACCACCATCGGGAAGACGACCGCGGCATCACGCTCGAAGGCTGCCCCGTTGGCCGCCACGCCGAGCCGCATCCGTCCTGCAGCCACCAAGCCGGTCAAGACGACCCTGTCCGACATTCGGCGGGCCGTGCGCAAGTCGTTCGAGGAGCACCCCGTAGTTCCCGATGCCTGAGGGCACCGGGCCGGGCAGTGATTTCGAGACGAGTGTCTTCGTCAACTGCCCGTTCGACGATGCCTACAAGCCTATGTTCGAGGCGATCGTCTTCGCCGTATTCGACTGCGGCTACCGGCCGCGATGCGCCCTTGAGGCCTACGACGCCGGCGAGGTCAGGATCGAGAAGATCGCGGCACTCGTCAGAAACTGTCGCCTGGGTGTGCACGACATCTCACGGACCGAGCTCAACGCCGCTGGCCTGCCGCGTTTCAATATGCCGTTTGAGCTTGGGCTGTTCCTCGGCGCCAAGCGTTTCGGCAACGCCGTGCAGCGACGCAAGACTTGCCTCGTGCTGGATCGCGAACCGTATCGCTACTAGGCCTTCTTGTCCGATATCGCCGGGCAGGACATCGCAGCCCATGGTGGCGACCCAGTGCGGGCGATCGGTGCGGTCCGGGACTGGCTTGCGGCTGGGCAGCGACGGCGGCCACCGCCGGATGGGGCCGAGATCGCCCGTCGCTTTGCCGAGTTCAGCGAAGCATTGCCGGGCATTCTCGATGACCTGCGCCTGGAGCGCGACGAGATGACATTCTCCGACTACGCCAACATCGCCTCGACCTGGCTCATTGAGCGCGTGTCCACCTGATCTGCTGACCCCCTCTCGTCAACTTGCGATAAGCGCCAATATCGCAAGCTAAAGTCTTAAGGAGGAATGTGGGCCAAATGGTTGTTGTTGTCAGATCTCGTTTATTCGTTCAGCAGACTCATTAAACCGTTCAGCAAGACTGAATGACTCGCTAAATCGTTCAGCTGCTGAAGTGGTTTATGGTGTCGTGGCCGGCTGCATCCATCGCCACTGAAGGTGCCACGTGGCTGCGTTTTCTCAACCCGCGCTGCTGGCAAGCTACCCCGCAGAGCTTGCGACATTGCAGCCACCTTGCTGAACGGTTTAACGAGTTGCCGGAACCACGGTCGACGTTGCTGAACGGTTTAGCGAGTCAGATAAGCCGCTGATTAAACACAAAGCCTGCTGAACGATTTAACCGTGCGCTGACAGTTGTCAGGTCTTGCTTACCCGTTCAGCAGACTCGTTAACCTGTTCAGCAAGGCCGAATGACTCGTAAACCTGTTCAGCCGCTGAAGTGTTCTATGATGCATTATAGGCGCTGGGCATGCGCCTCGCCTCGAAGCTAAACTGACCGTATCAGGGTAAGGGCGAACTGCAAGTGCTCGCGCCTCCCTGCTAGAACGCCAACCTCACCGACACACGGCCAGGACAAGCGCAGCGCTAAGAGTATCATGACACGATATCGGCACTGCCTATGAGATGGAGTCGACGACGATGGCGCTGACCCCTGTCCTGCACCGACTAGCCACGCTGGCCATCCTCGTCACTTACATTGCGGCCAGCCCGTCCCTGGCCAGGGACGCCGTCGCCGATTGGACGATCACGGCCGACCGGCTCGGCCACGGCAACGCCAACTGGCGCACTCTGGCGATCATGCACCAGGCAATGCACGACGCGGTGAACGCAGCCGAGCCCACCTATGCCCGCTGGCATCCGGCAGATGCGAACGAGCCTCAGGTCACGTCTGGCCTGCCCCGCAAGGTGGTCGCGATGGCAGCCCTGGCCGCCGCGGCACGCCGGGTGCTGATCCTGCTGCACCCTGACGACCGCAACGAGATCGAGCGCACCTACGCTCGCGCCCTGGCCCGAACGCCCGATGGCCCGGCGGAGGACGCTGGCGTCGCACTGGGCGAGGTGATCGGCAAGTCGGCTGTGCGGCGACGGACGAACGACGGCTTCGGCCAAGTGCACCTGTTCCCGACCTCGCCTGAACGCGGCGGCTGGCAGTTGGCGCCGAAAGAGTTCCGCAACAGCTCGACGACCGACATCGGGCCATTCCTGTTCAGCAGTGCGGCCGAGGTGCCGGCTCCGCCGCCCTTCGCTGCCACCGACCCACGGCTACGGGCGGAGCTGGAACAGGTGCGCGACATCGGCGGCTTGCAATCGGCCCTGCGCACGCCGCTGCAGTCCGAGGCCGCTTCGTATTGGTATTTCCAAAGCTCCCAGCGCGGGTTCGTCTACCTGGGCCTAGCCTTGCTGGAAGCCAGAGCGGCGAGCCTGAGCCTGGCTACCGAGGCCCGCATCATGTCCCAACTCGTGACCGCCATGGCGGACAGCGCGATCCTGATCTGGTGGGAGAAGGAGCATTTTCTTTCTTGGCGGCCGGTGACAGCGATCCACGAGGAGATCCCTGGCGTTGCGTCGGACCCGGACTGGATGCCCATGATCGAGACGCCGCCGCATCCGGAATATCCGTCTGGCCATGCCTCCGACTGCTTTACGGGGGCTATGGTGCTGCAGGCCACGTTCCCAAACCTTGCCGGCCCAGTCAGCTATGTCGCGCAACCGGGCCGGCCACCGGAAGGGATCACGATGGGAATGGGGCAGCACAGCAAGCTCGCCGACAGTGGCATCCGGGCCAAGCGGACCTACCAGAACCTTGCCGCCATGGCGGAAGACCGTGCCGAGAGCCGCATTTGGGCCGGCGCGCACTTCCGCGCAGCGGTCACTGAGGCAAAGCGGGTGGCACAGCTCATAAGCCATCGCGCCCTGGCCGCCGTACCCTCAGCCCCCAAGGCTGGTCGAGCGGACCGCGGCCTTGAACAGCCTAAGCAGCGCGGCGAAGCCATCACAAAGCGATCTTCCTGAGGAAGGCCTAGCGGAGCCGTGCCCCGGCGCGTGACGCCAATCTTGTTGCTAAGCAGCGAGGGAAGGCGGGGCTCACGCCATCGCCTCTGGCTGGCCGGGGCTGATCCGGATAGAGCGCCCTCCCTCACCGGCGGGGCGGATGGAAACGCAGTGCGTTGAGTGCGGCGCGGCGGCGGTCACGGGGTGGCGCGAGCGCACGGCACAGCGCAGGATCCGCTGTCGCTGGTGCGGCAAGCTGGTCGACAAACGCACCGGGATCGTGTTGGACCGCGCGCAGTATCCGTCCGACACCATCGTCCCGTGCCACTTTGCGGTTCGCAGCAGCGATGCTGGGTTAGGCCCTGGAAGTGAAGATGGGATACATGCAAAACTATTTGAGACTTGGCTGCGTCGCCATCATACTGCTCAGCCTGCTTGCAGCATGTTCGATGTATCATGGACCAATTACCAATGCTCCTGAGGGCAACCACGAGATTGGTGCCCCGCGGGGGCCGTGACGGGGTTCCCCAGAGATTCCGTGTTGCGAGTCAAGCGGCTAAATGGGTTCTGTCAGGGCTCGCGCCAGAGCCAGCGTGTTGCACGGACCTGGAGAGCGGGCGCAGTAACCCTAACCCCGTTTGAGGTCAGGCGGTGCGGACGTAGTTCGGGCGTCCAAGTTCCACCATGCGGTTGAGCGCGTGGATGGCGATGTCCACCTCGGTCGCCCGGCGGTCATCTGTGCGCGAGCGCAGCCCGTCCCCGATCACCTGCTTGAACCGGCCGATCGCTGCCTCGGCTCGGGCCCGCGTCGTGTAGCCGGACGCCTTCTGCCAAGCCATGCGCCCATGCTCGGCAATGTCCGGCGAACCTCTCGGTTCGACGTGCTGCAGATGGCTATCGCGCTGCGTGGGCTCAGTCTTGGCTGTCTCGCTCGGCACGGCGGTCGTGCGCGGCGGGACGATGATCGCCGCATCTGGATGGCGCTTGGCCACGGCCGCAGACACGCTGTCCTGGTCGTATCCGCCGTCTCCCGGGAACGAGGCCACGACGCCTGCGATCTGATCCAGCAAGGGGCCGACCTCGGCGCCGTCGTCGACCTCCTTGGCTGTGAGCGACGCGGCGACGATCTGGCCGCTGCCGGCATCCAAGCCGATGTGCAGCTTTCGCCACGATCGGCGCGTCTTGGTGCCATGCTTCTCCAGCAGCCACTCGCCTGCGCCGCGCAGGCGCAGTCCCGTGCTGTCCACCAGCAGCTGCAGGGGCTCGCCGTCCCGAGGAGGCTGCAGGCGCGGCACCTCCAGCGTCTTGGCCCGGCGGCTCAGCGTGGAGTGGTCCGGCACGCGCAGCTCCAGCCCGAGCAGGCCGATGATGGAGCCGATCAGGCCCTCGGTCTGGCGCAGCGCCAGGCGGAACACCGCGCGCAAGGTAAGCGCGGTCAGAATGGCGAGCGGTGAATACCAGGGCTGTTTGCCTGGGGTGATGCGCGGCGCGGCGCGCCACCCCTCGATCGCATCGGCCGTGAACCAGATCGTCAGGCTCCCGCGCTGGCGGAGGGCTGCGTCATAGACTGCCGAGTTGGTGACCCTGTGCTTCTGCCAAGGGACATGGCGGCGGCGGTCCTGGTTCAGCTTGAAGGGCAAGGTGGGCTTCCAGGGTTAGATCAGGGGCAAACTTCCTACGTCAGCCCATCCTGCAGCGCCACAGGCCACCTCCGTGCAACATGCTGACATGGGCTGGTCCTGCATCGTGCTGCTGCCCACGTTCGTGCTCGTGACCGTGGTGTTCGTCCGGGGCTGAGCGCGTGGGACGCCCTGTTGCGCCGCCGCGGCCAGCTTTTTCCCGTGCGATCCATGCTGCAGTCCCGCGCGCATGCTACATCCCTGCTTATGGAGACCAAACCGCCCATCCCGCGCGCGATCCTTGTCGGCATCCAGGCTCCAAGTATCGAAGACGCCACCTATGCCGCGAGCCTGGAGGAGTTGGGCCGAATGGTAGAGACGCTTGGCTATGAAGTCGTCGGCAGGCTGTCGCAGCGGCGCGACGGGACTGGTGGCGGCACCGTGCTCGGCAAGGGCAAGCTCGTCGAGCTTGCGGCGATGACCGGCGGGACGGGCACTGTCGCGTCCCTGGCGACCCCGCAAAAGTCGAAGGCGCGCGACCGCTTCGAGGCGGCCGGTGAGGCGCCGCATGCCCGGCAGGCCGAGCCGGACCCGAAGGCGCCGCCGAAGCCAGAGTTCGTGATCGTGGACCATGACATCTCGCCGAGCCAGGCCCGCAACCTGGAGATGGCGACCGGCGCCCAGGTGCTGGACCGGACCGGCGTGATCGTAGAGATTTTCCATCGCCACGCCCACAGCCGGGAGGCGAAGCTGCAGGTGGAGATGGCGCGCCTGCGGTATGTCGCGCCGCGGCTGCGGGAGTCCGCGGCGGGCGGCGGACGCCAGCGCGGCTCCGGCGGGGCGAAACCGACCTTGACCTGGATCGCCGCAAGATCCGCGACCGCCTTGCGGAGCTGAAGGGCCAGTTGGAGGACGTTCAGCGGGACAACGACCAGCGACGGCTGGCGCGCCGCGATCAGCTCCGGGTCGCGCTGGTCGGGTATACGAATGCAGGGAAGTCGTCGCTCATGCGTGCGCTCACGGGCAGCAAGGTGCTGGTCGCGGACAAGCTGTTTGCGACGCTCGACACGACGGTGCGCGCGCTACAGCCGGAGACGAGGCCGCGCGTGTTGATTTCGGACACGGTCGGGTTCATCAAGAAGCTGCCGCACGACCTCGTCGCGTCGTTCCGGTCCACGCTGGCCGAGGCGCTCGAAGCGTCGCTGCTATTGTTCGTCGTCGATGCATCCGACCCAACGTATGAGGCGCAGCTTGAGGTAAGCCGCAACGTGCTGGGCGAGATCGGCGCCGAGGTCGTCCCGTCGCGCCTGCTGCTCAACAAGGCCGACCGCGTGAGCGAAGCCGGCCGCGCTGCCCTTCACGCTAAACACCCTGACGGGATCCTACTCTCTGCGAAGTCGCCTGAGGATGTCGCCGCCCTGCGCGAGACGATCATCGCATTCTTTGAAGCTGCGATGGTGGAGGAGCAGATCGTACTGCCGTATGCGAAGCAGGGACTGCTTGGCGAGGTTTACGAGGCTGCCCGCGTGCTGTCGGATGAGTATGACACCAGCGGCCGGGTCATGCGGCTGCGCGGCATGCCCGGGGCGATTACGCGGCTGCGGCGGCTGCTTGCGGCCTCATGAGCCCAACGGCCAGCCAGCCGCGGGGAGAACTGACGCACCCGGCTGACCGCCGGGCAGCGCCGCGGCCTCTGCATGCCCGTCCGGCGCAGTAACCTCGGTGACGCTGTCCAAGGAGGAAGTCATCGCGTCGCCCGGCCGTGTTTTAGGGCAGGATGCACGGCCTTGCCGATGATGTGCGTGTCCGCGCCGATGACCTGCGCGCCGGCCCCGACGATTAGCGGATCGGCGCCCGTGACGATGGAGCGGTCTTTGTCGGTATAGTCCAGCGACGACAGGAAATGCTGCATGCAGTTCAGCCTGGCGCGCTTCTTGTCGTCGGCCTTCACAACGGTCCACGGGGCATCGGCCGTATCGGTGTGAAAGAACATCGCCTCCTTCGCCTCGGTGTACTCGTCCCACTTGTCAATCGAGGCGCGATCAATCGGCGATAGCTTCCACTGCTTCAGGGTATCCGTTTCGCGCGCCTCGAACCGGCTGCGCTGCTCCTCGCGGGTCACCGAGAACCAGTACTTGAACAGCAGAGTGCCTGACCGCACCAGCATGCGCTCGAACTCCGGGCACTGGCGCATAAACTCCAGGTATTCGTTGGGAGTGCAAAAACCCATCACCCGTTCGACGCCGGCACGGTTGTACCAGGAACGGTCGAACAGCACGATCTCGCCGGCTGCTGGTAGGTGGGAAACATAGCGCTGGAAGTACCATTGGGTCTGCTCGCGCTCGCTCGGTGTCTGCAGCGCCACGACATGTGCCGAGCGGGGGTTCATGTGCTCCATGTAGCGCTTGATGGTGCCGCCCTTGCCAGCGGCGTCTCGGCCCTCAAACAGGACGACGATGCGCTGGCCGGTTGCCTGCATCCAGCGCTGAGCCTTGAGCAGCTCACGCTGAAGCTCCAGCATGTGCTTTTCATATAAACCGGTCGGCATACGGGCTTTGTAGGGATACTCGCCCGACTCGAAGAGCCGGCGGATTGCAGCGGGGTCGCGACGCAGCCTCTCTGCGCCCGGTGCGGATTCGACCGGTGGTGCCGGTTCCGCGTGTCCGTTCGGTTTCGATCTACTTTGTTCTGCCATACCACCGGTCCTTTAGACGCTGCTTGAGGCCTCGAGACAACATCAACCCTTGGTGGCCCATCGGTGGATGCATCGGTGTCCGCCAGGGCCGGTCCATGCCGGAAGTGTCCGCACGCGAAACTGCGAGGTCAAGGCGACGTTGGCCCCCGCCGAGGGCCGGACTCTCTGAACCGACGGGCCATCTGCTCCGCCGCGGTCATCGCAGCCTGGACGCCAGTCTCGTTTCCGGAGCCCACCAGGGCATCTACGCCGCCCTTCATTGCCTGGCGCAACACCAGGAACCGCACCAGACCGCCCGTCTGGTCCGGCGCCTGGACGATCAGGCGAAAGCCGCCGGTCTCGGTTGAAAGGACACCGCTCGGCTCGGTTTTCCAGAGTTCGCCCGGCATCCCGGTCTCCGTTCGTCTTGTCAGGTCGGCGGGCACGGACGAGTGCAATGGCAGCCGGTGCGGCCCCGCTCGGTTCACCGCGAGCCATGGCTACGCTGGTCTACGATGTAGGCATCAACATCAAGCATCAACCCCGACGGCGAGTGTGCGGCAAACAAGGCCTTGCGAAGCGTCGAGCGAGCAATGGGCCGTCCGCTCGTGATCGCACTCAAGGTTTTCTCGTTGATACGGATCGGTGCCTTCGTCCGTTCCCCCTCGGTCCTCCCTGCGTCCACGACCTCGTTCCACCGCGGGCAGACAAAGAATGCCCGGTCCTTTTTCTTTGCCATTCCGTCCTGCTTTCAGGCGACGAGTGGCGCCACGCCGGGCGCTGCGGATATAGCAACGTCCGGCTGCACGTGAGAACTGTTACTTTACCTCGGCCAGGAAGCTCGGTGTGGGCAACGTGCCGATGAGCGCCTGTTTCGAAGCGCTGGCGACAACGGCAGGCGTTCCCGCCGCGGCGCCTTTCACGGCAGGCACCTGACGCGTGGCCTGCGCCGAGTACTCGCCCTGCACCATCCCGCTCACGTGCGTGGTTGCCGTGAACCCTTCAATCTGCGCTCCAGCGGCGACCGCCTTCGTCACCGTCCAGGTCAGGTTCGGCGTGTTCGGGACGTCGACCGGCAAGACCGCGGGATACCCGTTCATCGTCGGGGTCCGGCCGAACTCCTCGGACGAGAACTCCCAACCTGCCGGCGCCTTGGTTGACCCGTCGACGAGACCATAGAAATTATAAACGGTCACGAAATCGGCGGCTGCCTTCGACTCGCCCGGCGTCAAGGTCTCACCCTGGTCCGTCCTGATGGCGAAGTGGTAGATCATGGACCCGTCCGTGTTCTTGTCCACCTGTGTCACGACGACCTGCAGCGCGAGCGCCGGGGCGGCGGGGAGCGCCAGCCCA
>JAABVA010002123.1_pt1 | contig 20200 bp, 14 predicted proteins | sample 5560331 | NCBI WGS metagenome assembly JAABVA01 (sample SAMN12812661, study PRJNA571458) | rock metagenome | isolation source: Antarctica rocks | place: Antarctica: Victoria Land, Mt New Zealand sud | collected 2016-01-07 | reverse complement strand
AGCGGCCGCCCAAGGTCGAGACGGCACCAGCCGACGAGGAGAACACCCCACCAAACCGTCCCGTGCGGCAGGTGAAAAAACGTCGAACGAATACCCGCAATACCCTTGCTTGCAATACCCGCAACCAGGTAGACTGGGGACACCAAACACAGGGCAATGCCAACCGAATCCCCGAACCCGAGAAGGAGCACAACATCTTCAGCCGGCAATACTCCCCGTATTGCGGGTATTACCGGTATTGTGTTACAGTAGACCATCTGCCGAGATGAAGGAGCACGCCATGCCGATCTGCCAGCCATGCCGGATGCCGCACAACGCAGCGGTGTGCGAGGACACCCTCGCGGGCAGGTCGGGACTCGCCCGGTCTTGTTTCTGTCAGCACAAGGCCTACAGCACGGCCGAGCCCGGGCAGTCTGCGGTCGCCGAGGAAGTGCCCCCGGTACCGGAGACCCACACGGATACCACGGTTGTTGGGGCGGGCGAGGAGACTGCGCATCAGCAGGGGCAGGGCAGCACCATGAGTTCGTCGACCTGTTCGCGGGCAGGGGTGGACCCGGCCAACCGGGGGAGGCGGGGATGAGCACCGAGGGCACCGACGAGGACGCGACACATGAGGTCGACGCAGGGGAGCCGATCGAGGTCGGGGACCTGCTCGATGACCCGCGTACCGATGTCGAAGCTCTGTGTCTGTGTGCGTTGCTGTGGTCGGTGACCGACACTGCCGGGCACGTGAGCGACCTGTTGTGCAGCACCGACTTCGAGCGGGGTGTTTACGGCGAGCTGTTCGAGGTGATCACCGCTCAGGTACGGAGTGGGGCACCGCACGACCCGGCGAGCATCGCCGCCACCCTCACCCAGTCCGGGCGTACCGGTGGTCACCGCGGTGCCCAACTCACCCGAGCACTGTCATCCGTCACAATCGCCGGTGCCGTCCCGGAAACGGTGGGGCATTACGCCTTGGCCGTGCTCTCCGCCGGCTACCGCCGCGGTTTTCACCTGGCGGCCCGGTCCATGGCCGCCGCCGCCGAGCAGCTGCCCCAAGACCTGTTGTTCGAGCATCTGTTGAGCATCGGAAAAGCGCAACGCGCCGCCACCGAACGGCTGCACCACGCGCCGACCTCGTTGGCGCCTATCCAGCGCGTCAGTCATTCAGGAAACACTGAACCCACCACCAGCGAGGGGACCACCACGTCATGACGGCCAACGACCTCAGCGCCGACGAGCTCGCTGAGGCCCTTTTGCGCGGCACGTCGGGCATGGACACCGCCGAAGCCGCCATCCGGTTGCTTGTGGCGCATGGGGGGCAAAGCAGCAGGATGAGTGCGAGAAAGGAGTAGCCGTGAGCGATGAGCAACCGTATGAGCCGATCGCCGCGATAGTGCAGGCGAGTGAGCTTCTGCGTCGTGCGTCCCGGGAAACCGCAGGGACTATGCGGCTACCGGATGCCCAGGACTTCGACACGTTGGCAGGTGCCTTGGATGAGGTGACCCGGGTCTTGGCTAACGTGGCCATCAGCTGCGCGGTGCAGGTCGCCCAGCTCCCGGCCGCGAGCGTGCTCTCCGATGACAACGACACCCACGACCCAGCCGCCCGGTGCGCGGAAGCTGCTGACCACCTGCATCAGGTGGCGCACCACCTGGGGGCAGCCAACGAGGCCGCCCGCCAGTACCACAACGCCATCAGCCACATCACCATCGAGGAGGAGCAATGACAGTGACCAGCACACGAATGGACGACGCGATGGCAGTGGGCGCGATCCGCTACGCCGACGTCATAGCCACCCTGAACGACTTGGGGCTGCCGACAATCTTCACCCAAACCGGTGGCCTGTGCGCAGCGTTAGAGGTCACCCTGGAGGGCGGGCAGCATCTGCTCATCACCGATGCCGAGGACTCCCTGTCCTGGGAGCGTGAGGAGCAGCGCGGGTGGGCCGTAGGGCGCTATGTCACCGACAGCGAGTACGACGACGGCCCGCTTGCGTTCGGTGACACCGAGGACCGCAGCGTCGAGGCGCTACTTGTGCTCGTGCGGGAGGTCCTGGGGCTCCCGCCACGCCGGTAATCGAGCTTCACGCGTTTACCGCCGGATCAGCTTCGACGACGGGATAACACCACCGCACCGTGGAAACGCGGTAAGGGGTGCCCCCGGCAAGATGGAGTTCCTCTGCAAGGCTGTGGTCGTGGTGGAGTTGGACCTTGAGGCGTGGTTGCGCGCGCAGTGCGCCGAGTACGCCTACGACTTGGGTGGGGTATTCCGACGCCGTGGTGACCATTCGTGGCCATTAACCGCCGGCGACGAGGACGAGCTGGAGAGCCAGCTGGCTACTGGCGGGCACCTGCTGCCGTTACCCAAGGAGCCGGCGGCGTTGGCTAACGTCCTCGAGGTCAGCATCGTGGACTTCGTGCTTGACCGGCTGGCCGGCGTCGTTGGCGCGGAGGGTCGTCGAGGCACTGAGCGTGGCTACCCCGACATCGAGGTGACGGGTCCAGCGTTCGGCGGCGGATTCCACGCCGTCGACGTCAAAATAGCGCAGCGAAAAGTCGGTAAGACAGGAATCAGCGCGAACACCCAAAGCCGGATCACCCTCTACACCGGCAACACCTACTTCCGATACCCGCAGCTGCACTGGCCTGGCACGTTCCGGGCGTTCAACGACTACGCCACCCATCTCGACATCATCGGCATTTACACGCTCAACCAGGGCAGCGCCTCGCGCGTCGACGACCTTGAGCTGATCGTTCAACAACCGTGGCGGATCGCCAGCAAGCAGCGTTCCTCCACCACCCGTGAGTACATCGGTGCCGTGGTGCGCATCGCCGATCTGCGCGCCGGCATCGGTGAGTTCGACACCCCGGAGGCCTTCTACGCCTACTGGCGGCGTTTCCGGTTCAACATCGGTCGGGCGGTGCAGAACCAACTGGACAAGTTGCTCAACGGCCCGCAAGCACCGCGGGGAGCGGTGGAGAAGCCACCACCAGACCTGCCGTCCTGATCCCCTTTCCGCGGTAGCGGTGCGCCTGTCACGGCGTCCGCCACTGGTTTGACAGACTGGCGGCATGGGTGTGGCAATTTCGTTGTTCTCCGGGGCCGGTGGCCTGGACCTGGGGGCTGAGCAGGCCGGCTACTCAGTGCGGGCGGCGGTCGAGCACGACCGCGATGCCGCCACCACGATGGAGAAGAACTTCCCGGACATGGCGTCTCCGGTCATCCGGGCCGACATCCTCGACACCCCTACCCGTGAGATTCTCCGGGCGGCGGGGTTGCGTGGCCGGGCTCGACCGGACTTACTGATCGGTGGGCCGCCGTGTACCCCGTTCTCCAAGAGCGGGTTCTGGCTGGAGTGGAAACGCTCCGGGCTGGACCCCGACGCCAGCCTGCTGCAGGCCTATACCCGGGTACTCGCCGAATCGCGTCCCCGCGCGTTCGTCCTGGAAAACGTGTACGCGCTCACATACAACAACCAAGCCAGCCGCCCGGCGTACGAGCGGCTTTTGCGTGAGATCGACGCCGCCGGCTACGACTGGCGAGCCAAGGTCCTCAACGCCGCTGACTACGGAGTTCCCCAGGCCCGGCCACGGTTGTTCGTGATCGGCGTACCCAAAGGCGAGCGGTTGCCTGAGCACCCCGAAGCCACTCACGGGGGTAGCTGGGAACGACGCCACTCCGGGCACGCCGAGCGACCGCATGTCACCACGAGCGAGGCGCTTGAGGGCCTGGTCAGCGACCCCGAGCCGGGGGAGGGGCTGCGCGGGCAGTACGCGCATCTGTTGCCGGACATCCCCCCAGGGGAGAACTACCTGCATTACACCGCTGAGCGCGGACATCCCGATCCCCGGTTCACCTGGCGCAGCCGCTACTGGAGCTTTCTACTCAAGCTCCACCCAGACCGCCCCAGCCCCACCATCCAGGCCCAGCCCGGACCCAATGTGGGTCCGTTCCACTGGGACAACCGCCGACTACGAGTAGGGGAAGCCAAGCGGTTGTTCACCTTTCCCGACTCCTTCGAGTTCGTCGGCAGCCGCGCTAGCGTGCAGGCGCAGCTCGGCAACGCCGTCCCCCCGCTACTCGCCCACAGGGTCATCGAGCGCGTCACCGCGGTCGCGCGCTGACGGTAACCAGCCAGCCGCTACAGAGAATTGCTACGGTGGCTACCCATGGTCGGAGGCTGCCTCGGTACTTAGCCATCTCGCACTCGCACCTCACGTGCGCGAAAGAGGGGGTCCCCGAAGCGGCTCACTCATCCCATTAGCCGCATCACACAATACCGGGGTGGCGGCGGACAAGTTCGTAGGTCGTAGTGCAGAAGCGTTTGAGGGCCGGTCTGAGCGAGTGCTTCGCGAGCCGCGCTTGCTCGGGGCTTGCAACAATGCATCCGCCGCGCAGCCTGGCGCCGGAGGGACTGACCGCGGCGCGAGGACTCCCGTGGGGCTTCCTGCACAGCGGCAAGGCGCGGCGCGTAGGTGGACCTCTGGCCCCGCTGCCGCGGCCCGTGCTATTGGATTGTCCCGTGCTTCGTCGTGAAGCCGGCTTTTGAGATTTGCTGTCATTTGGTACAGGTGTTCAGGGAGCGACTTGTCAACTATCAGTCCCTGGCTGTTACGTGGCGCTTGGCGCAGCAGAGCCTGTGGGTACCGGTTCCGCTGGCTGCACTCGCAGGCGTGAATTCCACTTCATCCGGGACGTCGCATAGCCGGCCGATTCTAAATCGACGGCGACGAGAATCTCTCCGACAACAGGTATTTCGGCGCCCGTCATCACGAGGCGGTGTGTGTCCTCCCCAGAGAAGGGCTTCACCTCGACGTGCGTTTGGGTGACGCTGACGACGGACCCGGCGATGTCGCGGTGGCTGGGCCACTGGTCTTCGCGGGCGGCCCAGTAGTCGCCGCACACGATGCGAAACTCACACCAGCGGCACAACTCCGGTGCTGGATGGCTTTGCAGACGCGCGCCGCCACTCACAGCTGCGTTGAACTCGTGCACAGCGGTGGCGGCGCCGGTTACGACGCGGTCGACCTCAGTAGCGTCCACCGCGAGGACCTTCTCCCTGCCAGCGACGTCGACCACCACGAGGACGTCGGGCAGCCGGTTCAAGGTCTGGTTCACGAGCCAGGCGTAGATCAGCAGCTGCCGCTTCTGGGTCTCGTTGATCTCCCCCTGGTGGACACCCGACTTGAGGTCGACCACCCGCAGCGTCCCCTGGATATCCTCAACCCGGTCCGGTGTGCCGAAGAGTTGGCTGCCGGCGTCCTCTAGTCGCCGTTCGACCCATGGCAGAGGTGGCTGCCCGCCGGTCCCGGTCCCCGGTGAGCCGTGAGGATCGGGTGCCGGTCCGGTGTGTGTTGCGATACGACGTTCGAGGCCGCGGATCAGTCGAACTTTCGTTGTGGCGTAGCCGGGCCACGAACGAGGTGGCGGTACGTCTCGATCGGGCCATGCTGCGCTCAAGGCGTGTACCTGTGCGGCTACTAGGTCGTCCCAGCTCGCTCGGAGCCACGCGCTCATGTCCTTCGCCGGCGGCGTCTTCTTCGCCCGTTCGACGGATTCGGTCAGGCGATGGGCCGCGGTGCCCAGAGCCGTTCGCGTTGTTGGTCGCTGCCACGAACTCGTCTTCCCGTCGCGTGAGTAGGCAAGCCTTCGGGGGCACCCGAGCAGCCGGTTGAGGGCCGACGGCGAGATTGTGTCGATCTTCGTCGGATCCGGTCGGACGTCGACGTCGTTCAGGTCAGGCATTTGAGCACCGCCAAGGGGCGACGCGTCGCTGTGAAGACGTCCACGACATGCACTTGTTTTATTCCGTGATCGTGCTCCAGGAGATCGATGCCGAGCGCCTGGTCTTCCACGGCGTAGTCGAGGTCCTGGCGCCACAGCGGGTGGCCGAGCAGGACGGCCTTGGCCTTGCCGCTGTCAGCGAGGTAGGCGAGGCCGTTGGCGGTTGTGTCGTTGACGAGGGCCAGCGCGGGTGTGCGGGCCAGTGCGGCTGCGAGGGATGATGCTGGGCCGGTCCAGCGCTCCTGGTCCAGCGGCTGCCCGGCGGCCAGGTCGAGCATGTCCAGCGCGAGGCGCCAGTCCAGCGCGCCGTGTAGCCGACGGTTGTCGTACGAGCGCAGGCAGTCAGGACACGACGTCGAGCAGTCTGCGTGGGACTTGGCCGACCAGTCTTCCACCAGCTGAGCTCTTACCTCGGTCAGTAGCCGATGGAACGTCTCCTCTTCTCCGAGTTCGTTGCAGTACCCGGCCCCGTTGTCGAGTGAGTCCGCGAGGAAGACGGCCATAGATCCGTCGCTGATCGGTTGGAGGCCAGCTACAAGTTCCTGGGGGTCGACGTCGAGCAGGCGTTTGGCGCCACGGCGGAGTACCTCGCTGAGGGACCAGTAGGCGGCTTTTCCTGCTGGGCACTCCGTGGCGTGTCGGGCGATGAAGCCTCCTGGCACGTGGTCTGAGCGCACCTGGACCGTCAGGACGTCGGTGACGCGGATCGCGCCGATGGCGATGTGCTCGTCGACCACCGTGGTGGGCGGCCACTTGCTGTTGTGAGGGAAGAGTCCCGGGTCCGTGACGATTGCGCTCATGTCGTGTTCGGTCGTGACCGGGAAGAGCGCACCTCGGTTGTCGTTCACCTGGACCAGCTTGGCCTGCTCGTAGACCATTACGTCTGCAGCCAGGACGGTGTGCTGCGAGGTCGCGGGGGCGCTGACCGAGAGGGTCGGTGCCCCGGCTGAGGGGGCGGCGTCGTTCTCGTCGTCGTAGTCGGTGCGCTGGTAGGTGGTGCGGAACCCCAGCGGTTGGTGGACGGGGATTTCGCGTAGCCCCGCGTGGCACACGCTGCATGTGGGTTGCGCCGGCTCGATCTCGGCGGCCCCGCACTGGTCGCACTGCCCGACGATGACGCGTGGGCCGAGTGGGTTCTTGGCCTGCGGTTTGCCGAAGCCCTTGACGTCGTAGGCCGCGAAGCCGGCGACCGTGTGGAGCCAGCCGTCGCGTACGACCTGGGCTCCGGGGGCGAACATGCTCACGGCCAGGTCTAAGGAGCGGTCGGACACAGACTGGTAGTCCAGGTCACTGGCACTTTTTGGTCTAGCTCCCAGGAGTTGGCGAACCCGGGTTGGGAAGCCGAACATCGGCAGGATCCCGACTGCTGCCAGCAACTCGCTGAGTTCCTCGGTCGAACCGGCGTCCCTGGCCACCTCGTCGTCGATCTGGGGGATCAGGTCCGTGCGAAGCCACGCCTCCAGTGCGGAGACCACCTGCGCAGTCAAGCCGGTGTACGCGGTGAACCGGTTGACGACTGGCGCGAGGTCAACTGTGCTCAGCCATGCTGCGATAGCACCCGTCCGTGAGGGCCAGTCCGCACTGCCGCCGAACGTGCCATGGATACTCCCCGCGGTCCACTTCGGCCGAGAAGCCAGGTGGGCGAAGCCCCTTCGCAGAGTTTCGGCGGCGATCACGCGCTGCACAATCCGCCGGCGCCGCAGGTCTAGGAAGGGCTGCGGGGGGATGTCACCGGTCATCCTGCCCGGGCGCAGAAAGTAGTCGTCGTCGTGCGTGCGGTCGCGGCACACGGTGACGGCGTAGGAAAACGACTGGTTCGCCCGGCCTGCCCGGCCCACGCGTTGTTGGTAGTTAAACCGTTGGGGCGGCATGTTCGCCATCAGCGTGGATCGCAGCGAGCCGATGTCGACTCCCACCTCCATCGTCGTAGTGACGCTGAGGATGTCGAGAGGCGTTGTCACGTCGTTTTCCGCCGGCTCCGGGAGTAGGACACCCTTGAACACCCGGGCTCGTCGTCGTTGCTCGCTCAGCGGCTTGGTCTGACCAGTCAACTCGGCCACCGCAAGCCGGCGGGGTTCCTGCGCCGCCAACCAGCCGTAGTACTCGGTGTGGTCGACCGAGCGCTCCTGCTCCTCCAGGGTGGTCTTGTGGCACCCGCGATTAGCGCAGACTCCTGCCGACGGGTGCAGGTGTCGGAAGGAGCAGTTGGCGCACACCCAAGTGCTCGACGAACCGTGGATCAGGGCGAAGGGCGCGGTATGGCTGCGAAGGTTAAGCAGCCACCCAGTCGTAGCTGCATGACCCAACTGGGTGTGGACCCAGTCCTCCAGTTCGCCCCGCTCCAGGCCGTGTCGTCCTGCGACGACCCTGAGGTAGTCCCTGACGGACTTAGGGGCCTTCATCGACTCGTCGTAGTCACCACCAGTCCACCGGTGCCGCAGCCCGAGGATCCTGGTGACAGACGCGAGAACCTCGGCGGCCACCGTCTCCGTGAGCAGCCCGCCGCGGCCCGCGTGGGTCGGGGCCACGTACGCCAAGCCCACAGACTCGGCATCACGGCCCGCGCGGTCGAACAACGCTTCCGCGACAGCGGTGAGCAGCCGGTCTCGATGCTGCGCCGCCTCCTGCCCGCGCATCGGTTGCGGCAGGGCGGTCCACTTACCGGAAGTGGGCGGCTCGAATGCTGTCCACCACGGACTTCCATCGGTGTTCGTCGCCGCCGACGGTCCTGGCCCTCCCGGCGCCATCCCCTTGGCGACGAACCTGTCCGAGATCGACACCTGAAGTTCACCCCAACTCACCCGGGTGGGTCCGTCGGCCTTGAACGCCACGTCGACTTGGCTCTGCTCGTCCGCGCTGAGCGGCAGCCACTTCGCCTTCTGCATCAGTTGGTAGGCGGCGCCATTTGTGACCATGAACTGATCCACCGCGGCTTGATCTCCGGGAGGCAACGGCTCGTTGGCCACCGCTCGCTGGACCAACGCCGGGATGTTCTTCTCGGTCTCCATGACCTGACGGGCCACTTGCCGTACGACGTCGCGGTAGTGGTTCTTCGCGACGCCAGCCGCTGTGCGGGCGGCATCGTCGCGACTGTCGGTGAAGACGATGGTCTTGCTGTCACGCGGGTTGGTGCCCATGCTCCGAATGAGCTGGGAGAGATAGAGTTGGGTCGATTGGGCTGTTCCGGAAGTGTGAGCTCGGATGGGGCTACGGACCTCGCTGTCGAAGAACGTGCCGGTGTCGTTCCAGTAGCTGGTGTCGCACCTCGGACACTTCTCGGGGAGCGCAGGGACGGAGTGACGCGATCCCTCGGGCAACCCGGTGGCCCGCAGCGTCCAGCCGTCGACCCGGGCTGGGTCGTCGTGGAGCAGGCCTAACGCCGGGTCGAGTTCGACGGGCACGAACGCGAAACTTACCCGTCCCGCTTTCTGGGTCTTGTCGGTTGGCTTAGGAGTCGCCCGCGTCCACGCCTCGAGGTCCGCTGGCCGCCGCCCGGGCCAGAACCACACGTACTCCCCGATCGTCCGGCGAAACACTGGCCGCGCCTCAAGCGCCGGGATCTCGACCGGGGTGGATCCGAGGACGACCCCACCACCGTCTTCCTGGCCCAACTGGCCGACGACGAACCCGCCGAGGCTAACGTCGCCGCACTCAAAACAGTACAACAGCTCGAGGACGCGGCTCCCGCACGACGAGCAGGTGCTGGTCGGAATGTCGAAGAGCCGCCCGATTCGATGAGAATGGTCATGGGAGTCTGGTTCGAGACCGGAGCAACTGGGGTTGCAGCAAGCCCATATCCCGCGCACCGTCCGGACGAACTGGTGGCCTCGCAGGGGCACGCCGCCGGGGCCGCCTGTCGCCCCACTCAGTGACGCGAGCACCACACCAAGACCGGCCAGGTTAGCGTCTGTTTCGCCGAAAAGGTGTTCCGCGACCATTGATGCCTTGGTCGCGCGCAGGCGGGTGTCGTCGGGGTAGTGGCACGCGAGCGCCACCACTCGGGACAGCTCGGCTGGCTCAGGCAGTTCGCCTCCTAGCACGCTGGAGCGCGAAAGATGGACAGGGTTCCCCAACTCGCGCGGAGACCCCGCGGTCACAAAGAAACTCGACCGGCCGACCCCGAAGAACTCCTCCAGGTACTGCGAGCCCGAGCGGTCGCCCGCGAGCGAGGCGCTGGTTGCGATGCACCGCAGCTGGGGCGAGTCGGGGGCGAGGCCGATGCGCGACAGGAGGTTGCGGACCACCATTGCCACCTCGCTGCCCTGGGTTCCGCGGTAGAGGTGGAGTTCGTCCACGACGAGAGTGAAGACGTTGTCCTGCGTGGTGCTGAGCCACTGGCGGGTCCGGTCGAAGAGGTCTTCCTCCTGCTCCCGCATGAGCATGGCGTTGAGCATTGAGTAGTTCGTGACGAGAACGTCAGGGGGGGACGCCACCATGTCCCACTTCACCAAAAGCTCATGGACGCGGGGGTTGGGGAACTCGGCCAGTTCGTCGCGCGAGGTCCCAGCATCGACCAGGGTCTGGAACTCCTTTGCCATCGCCCTGAGTTCACCGGCGACCTCGCTGATGACGTTGGCGTTCTTGCTGGGACGGTTAGTCGTGCCCAATGAGACGCCGGTGTACCGGCCGAACCACAGCGGCGTGTCAGGCAGCGAGCCGCCGACCAGCCGGACTGCGCGCCGCAGCCGGGTCATCTGGTCTTCGACGAGGGCGTTGGTCGGGTATAGGACCATGGTCCGCGCCGCAGCCGGTCGCTTTTCCTTGCGTCGCGGGGACTCCCACACCGTCGGGTTGTAGGTGTTCCACACAGGGTCAGCCGGTTGTTGCGCGCCCCAGGCTCGCGCCTCCTCCACCAACCTCAGCAAGACGGGGAGCAGGAAGCTCTCCGTCTTTCCTGAACCCGTTCCCGAGGTGACGACCACGTTGCGCCCGGGGGCTGCGCCGGCGAGAAAATGCTGTTTGACCGCGTCCGCTTGGTGTGACCGCAGGCGAATGGGCTCCCCGGTAGGGGTGAACGACCCAAACAGGGCTCGCCCCACCACTTCAGCTGTTTCGTCGCTGACGCCCACTGCCTGCGTGACGTCGAGGAGTGGTACGGACGCGTCGTAGGGCAGGACCGGTTCAAGCAGGCACTCGCTGAGCAGTGCGCCGGGGGACTCGAGGAGTCGGCGGCGTTCGGCGAGCAGGCTGGGGTCCCGTAGCCAAAACGCGGTGTCGAAGTACTTCAGGTACGCCTCGCGTAGGTCCGCGCGAAGAGTGAGGGGTGTGGTCATGTGTCCTCAATTGGTCATGAGGCCGGCGAGTCCATCGGCCACGGGCTTGGGTACGTCCTGGTAGGCGAGTGACCTCGTCTGGGGCGATTGGACTGGTGGTGTCCCGGAGCACAAAGACGCGACGCGCCCGTACAAGCCGGGCAAGTCGGCGCCGAGGGGCACGACGAGGGTGTCGGACTGCGCGAGGTGGGCCATGAGGGGCTTCCCCGCAGCTCGGGCCGCCAGGTGCTTGACCAGCTGCGGTGGGGCGATCCGCCCTCGTCGGATGGTGGCGTTGTGGGCGTTGACCCAGAGGCAGACCGATCGGAAGGACTGCTCGAGGCGAAACGCTCCTGGCCCGACCACACCGGGGACGGGGACCCAGGCAGCGGAAGCGACATCAAACCGCTCCACCTTGGTGAACGACGGGATGTCGACTTCCGTCAACGCGCCCTCGACGGTGCCCAATGGCGGCAGCGCACACAGCAGCCGCCACGCGGCATTTGGTGCCACCGTGGCGCCGAGGTCCCCGATGATCTCCTCCAGCGTGACCTGGTCCAAATGGGCGACCACCCAGCTCGTGATCAGCCGGCGAACTTGCAGCGCCTCGAGGCGGCCGCCGCGGGCGGAGACGAGGCGACCGAGATCGGCGCGGAGGGTTGCCGACCACGCGCCGGTGAGCAGGAACCGGCCATCTGGGAGTTCGGCGAGATGCTGGGGCGTGACCTCCCACTCGACGGGTTGGCACCGGCTGTCCCGCCGGACGTCGACGTGCCCGACCACTTCGAGAGTGCACAGGAGGTCGTCGACGAACAAGCTCGACCCGTCAGCCTGCGTGGCGACGCGTTCGAAGCTTGCCCTCGTGCCACCGCCGACATGGATGAGGGCGTCCATGCAGGTGTCAGCGTCGATGTCAAGGTCGAGTTGCGGTGGCGCCCAGGAAAGATCAATTGACCAGGCCTTCGCCGGCGCAGCCTGTTTGACCTTCTTCTTCGGCCTCACCGGGTAGCGCTTGACGAGGCCGCAGCCCTGGCACACGCCGTCGATGTGCCCGGACTGCGTGCCGCCCATCGCGGTGGGCAAGCGCATGTGATGCGCGCCGGTGAGGAGACACGAGTTGGGGTCGTTGTGCCCGAGAACGACAGGCCGGGATACGACGTTGTCCTTCCGCGGGGCCGTGAGCCAGCTAGGCCGTCCCGGCAGCCTGCGCGTGCTTTGAGGTGCGTCACCGCCGCCGATGACGTGGGGGCCGTCGACGAGTAGATCAGAGTTTCCGCTCATGGGCGACGCGGAGATCGGGGCGTCCTGGTGGAGATCAAGTTCGTAGACGAGCCGTGTGCACGTTGCCCAGCTGATGAGGTCAGGGGTGTCTGCAGATCGCAGGCGGAGAGTGGACTGAGCAAGTTGGGTGCTGCCTTGTGTGAGGACGACCTCGTAGTCGCCGTCCTCAAGCGCTAAGTCCTGCAGCGGTGCGACCACCACGCCGTTCGTGGCCGGCCAAGAGAGCCCCTCGACGTCCGCCGCTGCTTCGTCGTCCAGTGGCCGGAGCGACACGGTGAGGTCGCCAGCGTCGCCAGCGTCGCCAGCGTCGCCTGTGGCTACGGCGCGGATCTCGGGTGGACACAGACTGGACCACTTCCGGACGCGTCCCGGAAGCTTCAAGCCGCCCGTGAGGGTGAGTTGTGACGACGTGAGCGGGGAAAGGGCGTCCAGCTCAACACGTCCGCCGCCTTGCGGGATAGCAAACAGTTGTACCCCGCTGAGCAGTAACCAGCCATCGGGCAGGTTGGGTAGCGGATCTACTCCTTCCCGGCCCTTGTTTGCGAAAGCTGAGGCATACCGCCCGCAACTCCTCAAGAGGGAGGTGACGGCGTCGACAAGGGCGCTTTCGTCCTTCACGAGCACCAGGGCGTCCTCAGCAAGTTGGATGCGCTCCGTCTCCACGTACAGGCCCAGCAACTCGTCCTTGTGCAGCGGCACCACCCGCCTGGGTAGTCGCTGCACGTGCTGCCCCGTCGCCTCGTCCTCGACCTCGACCTTCGCTCCGACCAATGAGGCGGAGTCGATGCGCGACGCTGGAGCGGGTCTGACGCGCCCCCCAACAGCGGGCATGACCGCGATCGTAGGGGCGTTCTCGGCGCTCACCACGCGTAGAACGTCCGCTTCCACAGGGTCAGGGAACCTGGCGGCGAACGACAACTCCAGCCTGGCAGCGCCCAGCCGTCTCCTGACTAGGGCTGTAAGAGATAGGTCGCCTTTCCTCGGCAATCCCTCGAATTGAGCGTCGCGGAGGCTGCCGTCCCAGTGGCTGAGTTCCACTGCAACAACACCCGCGATGCGCTTACGCGCCGTTCCTCTCCACAGCTGTTGGAGGTTGATTGTCACCGGCGCCGGTTTTTGCATGATCCACAGATCCAGGAGCCGCTCAAGGTCACCAGGCACGACCTCAGAGCCCGGCGCGAGTCCGAACGCACGGAAAAAACCGGTCAGCTTTCGGCGGTCGCTAGCGCGGATCAGCGCCTGCGACTGCGGGAGTCCGACAAACCGGTGGCCGAGGGCGTACGCAGTGGGAATACCCAGCTGGCCCTCGTGCTGGGTCAGGTACTCGTTGAGCCCGTGCCAGAGATTTTCGGAGAGCCGCCGGAAGGCGCTGGTCATCCGGGCACGGTCAGACTCGGCCACTTCAAGCAACTCGAACAGTCGCGGAAAGTACGCGTTGGCATGATGCTTACCGTCCGCGCGCATACGGTAAGCCGCGATGGTGAATGCTCCTAGGAGGGCCACCACCGGGGGCGGATCCGAAGCGAGTTGGTGGCGCAGGCTCGCCTGCCGGGCGCTGCTCCGCCACGCCCTAAGCCGACCAGCCTGGTAATTCAGAGGACTGCCTCCGCCAAGCCACACCGTTTGTGAGACGATTTTCGCCAGTGTCGCGACTGGATCCTTTCCTGCGTCGAGCCCCGCGGTCTCCGCGGCGTTCCCTACGACTGCGGGCTCGACGTCCAAATATGCGGGGAGACCTGCGTTATCAACGGAGAACCAACTCCCGGCCAGCGCAGCGTTCCATGACAGATACCGCTGCCACGCCTCGCGCTCCAGCATGAGCCCTCGCCCCCGATGCTCCATCCGCCCTGGTCCCAGACCCGGGTCGGGCGCTGACCACCACTAGAGGAGACCCTATGCGGGTTTTCTCGCGCGGGGCGCGTTGGAACCCAACCAAGGTTAGTGCTGCATCGTGACACTCTCACGCGCTGACGAAAGATCACCGTACGATCCCCAGTTCGTCGATCCGCGCAGGCTTCAAACGTTCGCAGTACCGGACACACCCTGTTGGTTCGCGAGAGCAGCAGTAGGAGAAGGAGCAAGTCCGCTAGGTTGCACAAGTGCCGTTCACCTTCGTCGACCTGTTCGCCGGGGTAGGCGGTTTCCACGCCGCACTATCGGCATTTGGGGGACAGGCGGTCCTCGCTGCCGAGGTCAACGAGCCCGCCGCCGCTGTCTACGAGGCGAACTGGTGCATCAACCCGCGTCACGACGTGGTCGCCCTTGGCGAGGACGCAGCACGGTTGGTGCCGAGCCACACGGTGCTGACAGCGGGATTCCCCTGTCAGCCGTTCAGCAAGTGTGGGTATCAGCGGGGAATCGATGAACAACGCGGCCAACTCTTCGACGAGGTGTTGAAAATTGTTCGTGCGCATCGACCACCCGTCGTCATGCTGGAGAACGTTCGCAACATCTCGGGACGTAACCACCACCGCTTCTGGATGTCGATCGTCGAAGGACTACGCGTAGAGGGCTATCGTGTCGCACCCCAGCCGTCTATCTTCAGCCCGCATTTTCTTCCGCCCGAACGAGGTGGAACACCCCAGGTGAGGGAACGCGCCTACATCATGGCGACCTACGTCGGACGTGAGCGCGCGCAAGTCGAAGTCACTCACCCCGTCGCCATTCCGCGGGCACCGGTCGATGGGTGGGACCCCAATCGGTGGAGCCTCGAGCACGACCTACTGCTCGCCGACAGTGACATCCCCGCCCCCGGAAAGTACCGTCTCACCAACGACGAGATCTACTACATCGAGGTGTGGAACGACCTGCTCGTCCGCCTGGGCGACGCGCAAATCCCGGGCTACCCCTTGTGGTCGTCTTACTGGCACGACGGGGCCCACGTGGACGCGGACGCCCCCCCGTGGAAGAGGTTTCTACAGCGCCACAACATCGAGTTTTACCTCAAAAACCGTCGTGCGATTCGCGCGTGGTTAGCGGCGAACCCCCGGCTGTGCGACTTTCCCGCAAGTAGGCAGAAACTTGAGTGGCAGGCACAAAGTTCACCGCGAAATTTGTGGACCTGCCTACTCCAGATGCGGCCGTCGGGTATCAGGGCGAAAAAACCAAACTACAGCCCCGCACTCGTGGCCATGAGCACGACACAGATGCCCATCGTTGGGCCCAGGAGTAGACGGATTGTCCCGCGTGAAGCCGCCCGCTTGCAGGGTTTTCCGGACTGGGTCGACTTCGGCAACCAGTCTGACGAGCAGACGTACAAGCAACTGGGGAATGCAGTGCACGTCGGAGCCGCGTACTACGTTCTCCGGGAGCACGTGCTGAGGTACGCGGCCGACGTCGCCGCGGCCGGCGGGGAGGGTCTCGTCGATGCGGTTGGTTCTGCCCCTCGGGCGCCTGTTGTCCCGCAGCATCGACGGCTGCTTTTGGCACGGCTGCCCAGACCACGGCCGACGCCCGACCACATCAAACCCCGGATATTGGTCGGAGAAGGTCGAGCGTAACCAGGCACGCGACCGCGACACCGACGAGCGTCTCGCAGCGGCAGGCTGGGTGACGCCACGCGTCTGGGAGCACCAAGCCCCGGCGCAATCCGCCGCCCGGGTCGCGGCCACCGTCCGTTCTCGTCGGATCGGACCGGGCCATGGAACACAGCAGCACCCTGCTGGCGATAACCCGAGGGCGCCGTAACCGGTGCGGGCGGCCGGAACCGCCACCTCCCTCCGCTTGTCCGAGCGGTTCTACGCCAGGACGGAGAACAGCCCGGCCCACTTGCCCATGTCGGGCGCGGGAAAAGGCCAGTCGGCGTACGGGCACCCGCCGTCGCCGCACGTACCCCCGGAGAACAGCTCGACCCCGGCCACTGCGAGCTCGTCCGCCAGGGCCTTGGGCGCGAGAACCGCCATGGCTGTGCCGGACAGTGCGACTGTATCCAGGACCTTCCGATCCCGGGTCAGGAAGACGTGCGCCCCGACGGCCTGGGCCTCAAGCACCAGATCGCGGTCGGCGCCGGGCGCCAGGCCCGTCTCGTCCCCGACGCGCGCGGGTGCCGGGCCCTCCGACGGCGCCGACGCGTGCCTGTCGCCGAACTGGAACGCGAGGCTGTCTGCGAGGGCGTCGATCGACGTCTGCCTGCGCACGAGGAAGCGCTCGGTCAGCTTCTTGGCGTCCGTTTTCGAGCGGGGCGTCACCATGAAGCGGATGTCGCGCTGGAGCCACAGGCTGAGCAGGTCCGCAAGACCGGCCAGTTCGCTCGAGTAGGCATCATCGGCCGCGACGCTCTCGGGCAGCGCCTCGTCGTTCAGGAGCGCGGCCCCATGCTGCTCAAGGTCGATCAGGACGTTCGAGTCGAGGACAACTACGAGCGGGCCGTGGTAGCCGGGCAGCAACAGGTTCGGCACGGCCGGGTGGCAGAAACCCAGGCCGCCGTCCCCGGTTACCTCGTGGAGCATGCCGGAAGGCTAACCCGGTGCTGCGATGGGGACACGCGCAACGCATCTGCCGCATTTCCGAGCGGTGTCCGCCAGCTCAATTCCTGCCTCACGCCCGTCTCAGGAAACGCCCCGCAAAAGGAACCACCACCGCACATACCCAAATCCCCGCCGTCTACGTCACGACCTGGACCTGCACATTCGCAGTAGACCCGCCCAGTGAAGACTCTCGCTCAGGTGCGTCTTACGGGACAGCGCGACTATCGGGTTGGGGTCACCCCACCTTGACGTCAGGTGGGGACGAGGGAGCGTCAACCCGGAGCGGGGGGTGCGGCCAGCTTTGGGCAGGTCGCGCGTCGGCTTGAGAGCCCAACCTGACACGTGGCCAGCTCTCGGGGCTGGTTCCGAAGGGGGTGTCAGGGCGATCGTCAATTCGCCCTGGTTGCTGATGGTCGAGTGATCGTTGGTTAGCGCGGAGCTGTCTGGACTTCCTGCCGGATGACGTCGAGCGCGCCGGCTAACTGCGACTGGATGAGGTGCCATGCTGCGGGCCAATCGGAGATGATGTCGGGTAGTCCAAGGTGCCGTCGGGCTTTGATCGCGTGGTTTCGGGTCGTTGTTGAGCGGTGCTGCGCTTCCACGCGGATGGCCCGCACGGCGCGCAGGACGTCGATCGCGTTCGTGGTTCGTGTCATGTCGCCACTGTCGGTGAGTCGGCTGGTTAGCCAGTGCTTGAGCCGGTTCACGGTGCGTTGGGCAGCGGCCCGATCTTTATCGTTCGCCATCTTGGCCAGTTTTTCTGGTGGGACTGCCGGCACCGCGAGCTGGTCGATGACCGTGCAGAGACCGCTCAGTGCGGTTTGGAAGTCGTGCTGGTCGGTGACTGGCACCGATAGTGCCCCGGCCGACTGCAGATCCGGTGCCGTGATGAGGCGGGTCCCTTTCGGCCATTCTGGGTCGGCTGCTAGCACGTAGGCGAGGTAGTCGAAGGTCTGGACGAGTGTCAGCGGTGATGAGTAGCGAACGGGTTCGGTCCGCGCCGCTTCGTCGCCCGCCACCCGTTCGAGGTAGCCGCGCGCGGTGGTGATGTTGCGGTACTGCCTCAGGCTGATGTCAAGCCCGAGCCGCACCTTGTGGTCGGTATCAGAGTCGTCGGGAAACACGCGGGTTGGTGCGTATTCGTGCTGCAGCAGCGCCGCGATCGCCCTGTCCGGAAACACGAACGGCTTTGTGATCGAGGCGGTGGTGAACCAACTCGTAAAGTCCGCGAGTAAAAGGTCTTGTGTCGCGACCTTGTTCGGTTTCGCCGTCAGACCGTTCTCCCAGTCGGCGAGCTGCGCGATTAGGCGGGCGAGCCGAGCCGGCACATCAGGCGGCACAACCTGATGTTCTGCCAGTGCGGCGAGGCCTGCGATGCTGAGACCGATGCGCTCCCCGGGATCCGGTCGCAATGCCTGGCTGCTGCGCCACACCAGACCGTACGGGTGAGCGCGCCACGGGATGGGCAGCGACGTCCTCGGCATTGAGTCGAGGACAGCAGCGGCGTCGTCGAGATCCGGGTGCTGGCGATACAACTCCCGCGCGACGTAGTCCCACACCGGCCAGCCAGGTGCAATTTCCCACCAACCTGCTCGAACGATGGGGTCCCACACCAGCTTCAGGAGATCGACCTGCACCGGTGGCAGTGGTTGCGTCAGGCGGCTGCCAGTAGCGCCACCGATCTCGTCAGCTTCTCGTTCAGAGTCCATGTCGCACACCTCGTGATCCGCAGGGGTTCAAGCCCTCAAACGCTACGACGCGGCCCCGACAGATTTCGAGACGTGCCTGTTCCCTGTTGGCGACGCGTTCATCCAGGGAGCGGGCGCCGGGCACCTGCTGTCGTCGCGGAGGGCCAACGTTCGGTTGGCAGTGCCGTGATCCCCGACCGGTGAAGATCACCGTCCGGTGATGGTCGTTAGCGGGCGGCATGGCGGTGCCAAAATCGATCTTGATCTCAACCGGTCAGCGCACCACTCGACGTCAACGTTAGCGACTCGCGCAGGGGCGCCACCGTAGGCGGTGCCCCGTCCCGTTCATCCCCAGAAGATGGGGTCGGTGTGTTTGTCGAGGTAGTCGAGGAGGTCCTGGACGCGGGGGCTGGGGTCCAGGGGCTGGTAGTGGTGGAACTTCAGGTTCCGGTCGCGCCAGTACAGAGGCCGGTGGTCTTGGTGTGGTGCAGGCGTGCGATCGGGAACCGGGTCCACTCGGGGCCGAGGTCGTCGCGCCAGGGCGGTCGGCACTCGCAGATCGTCAGGTGGCGGGCCGTGATGTCGCACTCGACGCGGATCTCACCACGCAACCGTTGAGGGACCTGGGCGGCGCACCACCGTTGCACGCGGGCGACGTCGAGCTCGGGAAGTCCGCGGCCGACCATGGACGTCATGATCGTCACCCGGGTCGGCAGTGGCTACCCGAGGTGTGACCGGCCCGGCTCGAGCAGCCCGAGCGCCTCGGCGGGGGTGGCCCGGCCGAGCACCCGGCGGGGCCGGTGGTTGAGCTTGCCGGCGATCGCGTCGACGTCGTCCTGGGTGAGCGCGGACAGGTCGGCATTCTTGTGCAGGTACTGGCGCAGCAACCTCACAGTGTTTTCGTTCGTGCCGCGCTGCCAGGGATGGTGCGGGTCGCAGAAAAACACCGGCATCGACAGCGCCCCGGTGATCGTGGCGTGGCTGGCCATCTCCCGGCCCCGGTCCCAGCTCAGCGACCTGCGCAGGTGGGTGGGCAGGGTGGCCATGTGCTCGACCAGCGCGGCAGCGACCGTGTCGGCCTTGTACCCGTCGGGCAGGGCGACGACCATCGTGTACCGGGTGGCACGGTCGACCAGCGTCGCGACCGCCGACGGTCGGGCCCCGAACACGAGATCCCCCTCCCAGTGCCCGGCGACCTCGCGGGTGTCGGCCTCGACCGGGCGGGCGTGGATGGAGACCATGTTCCTGATGCGCCCACGGCCGTGGGAGGACATCTTGCCGCGGGGGCGGCGGATCGGACGCTCACTGCGCAGCCGGTGAAACATCCCGGCCTCGAACACCTGTCGTGACGGCATGTACAGGTCGCGGTAGATCGTCTCGTGCGAGACCCGCAACCCGGGCTCGTCAGGGTGCTGCAGGCGCAGCCTGGCCGCGATCTGCTGCGGCGACCAGTCCTCGACCAGCTTTGCGCGCACCCGCTCCCGCAGCGCCGGGTTGGTCGCCAGTTTGCTCGGCTTCGGGCGCACGGCCCGGTCGTAGGCGGCGGCATCAGCGTCCACAGCCCGGTAGGCGTCGCGGCCGCCGTTGCGGTCGATCTCCCGGGACACCGTCGACGGTGAGCGGCCCAGACGGTCGGCGATCACCCGACCCGACAGACCCGCGGCGATGCCCCGAGAGATCTCCTCACGCTCCCCGGCAGCGAGATGGCCCTCCCGCCGACGCTGGGACAGCGGTCGGATGCCGC
>JAABVA010002122.1_pt1 | contig 20202 bp, 22 predicted proteins | sample 5560331 | NCBI WGS metagenome assembly JAABVA01 (sample SAMN12812661, study PRJNA571458) | rock metagenome | isolation source: Antarctica rocks | place: Antarctica: Victoria Land, Mt New Zealand sud | collected 2016-01-07 | reverse complement strand
CCCCCTCGTAGTCGTAGAAGCAGCCCCTCACATCGATCTCGTCGGAGACGAAAACGTAGTCGAAACGGTCCTCGACGGGCTTCTTGCTGCTGCCCCGAACGTAGGAGACCGCCAGGGGACCGCGAGGCCGCAGCTTCACTATCCCCTCGTACTCGAGCGGGTGCTCTCGAAGGTAATCGAGGAAGGCATCCCGCAACCTATGGGGTTTATTGCTGCCAAAGAAGCGGTTCTCCAAGTACCACGGGCTATCGCTCTCAGCTACATATCCCGGTTCCAGATCGACGGAGAGGTTCCCATGGTTGCCGTCGAAACCAAGGACTATAGGTCCGCTGATGGTGTCGAGCCATTCGATGATGCCGAGGTACCCCTGCCGCTTGGTCATCGGGCCCTCGCCAGCAGCGTTGGGAGCGTGCCAAGATGCGACGGTCACGGTAATGCCTCGCACGGTCGTGACCGCGGCGAGGGCCCTCTCAGCCTTCGGGAGTCCGGGGATCATCTGAGGCTCCGCGAGGCGAAAGCCGTTGCGGGCCAGCAGGGCGGCCCCGTGAGGAAGCTTCCCCTGTGAGGTTATCCCGAAGCCATCCAGGGTGCAAAAACCGCTCTCCGCGATGCCGCTTTCGGTAATCACCCTCCAGGCACGCTGCGAGACCTCCTGAAGGGCGAGGATGTCCCAGTCGCGGCTGCTCAGGAAGCGCACAAGGCGATGGGCGCGTTCCATGCCTGGCCTTTCGATATTCCACGTGGCGAATCGCATAACCTTCTCAGGGGCGTCCGACATAAGGATTTCATTCCTCTAGATCTGTGGCCTAGTCCCAGAGAAGCCACTTCTCTCCGCGAACCATCGGTTCTCTGCACTTGGGGCATGGTCCGGGATCACGCCACCTCCTAACCGGATGCTCCTGGTTCTTCGGGCACAACGGTTCGCTTTGTTCGAAACCGCTGTCGTGCGGGTAAGGCGGGAACTTCGCCGTGGCCACATCGTATAGCTCCTCGCAGGTCTCGCAGAGTATCGTCGTCGTAGAGACGCTAAATCCGAAGTCGTCACCTCCGGAAACCATGGTTTCGTACCCACAAGATTGACACAGAAACTGGTATCGGGCTCCCATTTAGGCCCAGTGCTCGGGTCCGTGTCATTTGCCGTAAAGTAGCGGCTACAGTTTCGACACCCCCGCACGGGCCCGCTCCGCGTCGGAAAGAGTGTACTTCCTGACCTGCGAGAGGTTGGAGTGGCCCATCAGCTCGGCGAGCTCTATCAACTGCCCAGGGTTCTCCTGCAGGTACCAGGTGCCGAACGTGCGCCTGAGGTCGTGGGGCTTCACGTCGGCCTTCTTCAGGCGGCTATCCCTGACCCACCCGTAGAGCCTGCGTCTCAGGGTACCCTCCGTGATGCGGGAGCCCTTCTCGGTCAGGAAGAGGTGGGGGGAGGGGAGCCCGATCCGGCGGAGCCTGCGGCGATGAGCGCGTCCCTGGCCTTCAGGTAGCGGCGCAGGGAGCGCTTGAGCCTCGGTCCCATCGGCACGAGCCGCTCCTTGTTGCCCTTACCCTTAGCCACCCTCACCTCCTCCGCGCCGCGGGCGAAGGAGAGGTCGTCGACGGTTAGGGCTGTGGTCTCCTCTATGCGCAGGCCCGCGTAGATCATGGTCGAGAACGCCGCGTGGTCCCGGGCGGCCAACGCTCTGATCAGCTTTCGCCTCCCGCGTGCTACCGGGGCATCGCCGGTGCCGTTCTCGGCGACGTCCTCTCCCGAGCGTCCGACGCCCGCCTCTCCATCGCCCCGAGCAGCACGTCCGCCTCCCTCCTCGTGAGGAATGTCCTCTTGGGCGCCTTCTGGTGGAAGCGGACCTCGTCGAGCCTCCTCGTGGGGTCGGGCAGGTCCAGCCTCCTGGAGAACGTGTCGAAGAAGCTGCGCACCACCGAGAGGTGGTTCTTGATCGAGGAGTCCGAGAGCCCGCGTTCGCGCATGTGGACCACGTATCCCTCCACCTCGTCGGGACCCACCCAGGAGACGGGCGCGTCCACCGCCCCTTCCCCCTCGGGGCGTTTGGCGGCCCACCGCTGGAAGAGGTCCAGCTTCTTGCGGTACTCTAAGATGGTCCTCTCCGAGCGGCCTCCTGCGCGCTTGGCGTCCAGGAAGAACCGGATCGCGTCCCCGAGGTGCAAGCCGTCTACGAATTCCTCGTCGATTCTGACCGGCTCATTCGCTTTGCGCAGGTCTGCCACCTTCGCCACCTCCGGAAACCCGTCCGTCGTCACGCCGAGCCGTATTGTGCCGGAGTGGGGAAGAGGGGGGCAAGATAACCGGCGTTATCCCCACTCGCTCCGCTACGGCAAGGCCTCCGAGACACTCGTGCTCACCTCCAGCGTCATGGCCTGCCGTCTCGACCGGACCAAGGAGACGATTCGATCCTCGGGGAACCGGATACTACGATCGCGGAGGCAGCATCGTTACGCCCGCCGACGAAGGTCACCATCTCATATTTTCAGGTAAAGCTTCCAACCTTCCTCTTGACACGTTTTTGAGAGCCTTGTAATCTGATGTCTGACATCAGAACTTTGGGAAAGGGTTCGGTGCATGATTTGGCAAGAGGGCAAGATTTCAAGTCCATAGGTTCGGAGCGGAAGTCAGAACTTGTGATCCGTCAGCTTCGGGGGTTGCTCGAGAGCGGTCGTCTCAAGCCGGGTGAGAAGCTGCCCGCGGAGCCAGCACTGGCTGCTAAATTCGATGTTTCCAGGACGGTGCTCCGAGAGGCACTCAAGGTCCTGGAGCTCTCCGGTTACCTGGAGGTCCGGAGGGGCTACGGGGGCGGCACGTTCGTTTCCGCGCCGGCGGCCGAGGAGTTCAGGACGGTCGGGTCGCCGGCAATGTCGCTGCCGACCGTGACGTCCCGCCAGCTGAACGAGGTGTGCCTCGCCATAGAGCCGCGGGCGGCCGGGATCGCCGCTCGGGCGGAGGCTCGGGAGGTCGGCGCGCTGCGGGACGCGATCCGCGAGATGGAGGTCTTCGACGACCGCCCCGCGCGTGTCCTGGAGGCGAACTTCAACTTCCACGTCGCGGTGGCGAAGGCTTCGGGCAATCCCGTCTTCGTGGCGGTGTTGGAGAACCTTAAGGTGGCGCTGTATCGGGACCTGAACCACATCGTGCGCGATCCGGGCTGGCGCAAGGCCTGCCGCGGGGAGCACGAGAGGATCGTCGGGGAGATCGAGGGCGGCCACCACGAGCGGGCCGAGGAGGCGATGCGTCGGCACCTCGAAGCGGAGCTCGACGTCGGCCGACGGGGGACGGGGGTGTGATCTAGTGCTCGACGAACGCTACTGGAACCTGGCCGTGGAAACGGCGGCGCCGTCGGAGTTGACAAAGACGCAGGCCGCGAAGCTTCGACGCCAGCTCCGCTACGTCCTGGATCGTTCGCCGTTTTACCAGAGGAAGTTCGAGGAGGCCGAGTTCGACGCGACGAGGTTATGGGACGTGAACGACCTGTCGCGCGCGCCGTTCACCCACAAAGAGGAGCTCCGCGAGAGCCAGGTCGAGCACCCGCCGCTTGGGGAGCACGCGGCGGCCGGTATGGAGGAGGTCTTGCGCGTCCACTCCTCCACCGGAACGACGGGGCGGCCGAGCTACGTGGGGCTCACGCGCCGCGACCGGGACGCCTGGACGGAGGTCGTCAGCCGCGTGTATTGGTGCGAGGGCTTGCGGCCCTCGGACGTCCTCATACACGGCTTCGGGCTCGGTTTTTTCGTCGGGGGACTTCCCCTGAAGGATGCGGTCGAGAACATCGGGGCCACGTTCGTCCCCATAGGAGCCGGGTCTTCCCACCTGCTGGTCCACAGCATCGAGAACCTCGGTGGCACCGTTCTCACCTGCACCCCTTCCTACGCGCAGCATCTGACCGAGTTCGTTCGGGACAGGTTCGGGATGGAGCCCAAGCACCTGGGTCTCCGGCGGATCATGCTCGGGGCCGAGCCCGGGGGCGGCATCCCGGCCGTCCGTCGGAAGATCTACGACGATTACGGGGCGTTGGTCACCGAAGGGCTCGGGAACGCGGACCTCATCGGCGTCTTCGCCGGTAGTTGCGACGAGGCCGACGGTATGCACTTCCTGGCCCCGGACCACATGACCCTCGAGGTCATAGATCCGGTCACCGAAGAAGTGTTCGAATGGGAAGACGGGGTCGAGGGGGAACTCGTCGCGACCCACATCGATCGTGAGTGCTGCCCGCTGGTCCGCTTTCGCACGGGGGATCGCATCAAGGTCAGGATGTCGCCCTGCGGCTGCGGCCGTACCGGTCCGCGCTGGACCTGCGTGGGTCGCACCGATGACATGCTGATCGTTCGGGGCGTCACGGTGTGGCCGTCGGCGGTCAGCGACGTCGTGGGAGAGCTCAGGCCGCGGACCACGGGGGCGGTCCAGATACTGCTCGGAGCACCCGGACCGGGCGTGGAGCCGCCCCTCAGGCTCCAGGCGGAGTACGGGCCGGAGGCCACGGACCTCGACGCCCTCAAGGGGGATATGGAGGGCCTTCTGCGCGAGAGGCTGGTAGTTGACTGCGACGTAGAGCTTCTGCCGCCCGGGACGCTGCCCCGCTTCGAGATGAAGGCGCAGCCCATCCGGAAGCTGTACGAGGAGCCGTTGTTCAGAGGAGGAACGAGGTGAAGGAAGCATCATGATCTCACCTTAGTAGAGGCATAGGTGAAGGCATAAACAAGTCATCAACCACAAGACCATTCGCTGGGGAAAGGGGAATGAGTTGAGTAGGCGCTACACGGTAGATATAGACATCGGCGGCACCCTTACGGACGGGCTGTTCGGCGACGGAGAGCGGATGTGGATGGCGAAGACGGACACCACCCCGCACGACTTCACCGTATGCTTCTTCGACGCCCTGCGCGAGGGGGCCGAGCTCACCGGCCACGCGGATCTGGCCGACTTTCTCGAAGAGGTAGCCGTCATCCGCTGGTCGAGCACCATCGCCACCAACGTGCTCGCCGAGGAGAAGGGTCCGCGTATCGGTCTACTTCTCAGCCCGGGCCACGAAAATGATCTCTATGGGGAAGGTGAGAGTCCGGCGGTCGGACACCTCGTCAAGCCGGAGAACATCGCCACGGTGGACAACCCCAAGAACGACGAGGAGGTCCTCACCGCCATCCGGGCGCTCCTGGAGCGGGGCGTCAGGCGCATCTGCGTGAGCCTCGAAGGCTCGTTCGAAGACGACAGCGGCGAGAAGTCGATAAAGAAGCTTGTCGGGAGGCAGTTCCCTGACCACTATCTGGGGGCAGTGCCAGCGGTCTTGGGGAGCGAGATCCTGAACCACCCCAGCGACATGACGCGCACCCACATGAGCCTCATAAACTCCTACGTGCATACCCCGCTCGCGATGGCGCTGTTCAAGGCCGAGGACGAGTTGCTCACCGAGTACAACTACCGCCGCCCGGTCTACATAGGCCACGTCAACGGAGGCGTCGCCCGCGTCTCGAAGACCAAGGGCGTGGACACCACCGAGTCTGGGCCAGTCTTCGGGCTGGTGGCGAGCGAGTACTTCGCGAAGCAGTACGGGCTGGAGAAGGTGATCTCCCTGGATGTCGGCGGGACGACGACGAAGGTCGGCATAGTGGTGAACGGCGAGACGGTAAGGTCCGAGGAGACCAACTTCTTCGGGATACCGCTCAAGACTCCCTGGGTCCTCCTACGGTCGGCGGCTTTGGGAGGCGGCAGCGTCGCCCGTGTGAGCGACGGTCGGGTGACGCTCGGCCCTGACAGCATGGGGGCCTACCCCGGTCCTGCCTGCTACGACCTTGGAGGCGAAAGCGCCACGCTGACAGATTCGTTCCTCGTCAGCGGGATGCTTAACCCCGAGAGGTTCCTGGGCGGTAGGCGTCACCTCAGCGAGGAGCAGGCCAGGGAGGCCCTGCAGGAAAACGTCGCGAGGCCGCTCGGCGTCAGCGTCGAGCAGGCGGCGAAGCGGGTGATCGAGGAGGCCAACCGGATCGTCGAGGAGACGATCGACCACACCCTAGAGGAGGCTGGGTACACGAGTGAGGGCTTCAACCTCTTCTGCTTAGGCGGGAACGGGGGGAACTTCGCCGCCTCGACGGCGGAGCGCATGGGCCTTGAGAATTCTTACATCTTTCAGGCCGGCCCGGTCCTTAGCGCGTTCGGGTCTTCGGTCTCGGACATCTCGCACGTCCACGAGGAGTGGCCGTTCCTCCAGATCTCCGAGAGGACCGACGAGAAGGTCTGGAGCATTGTCGAGGAGGGCCGCAAGCGCGTGCTGCGAGACCTCGAAGGTGAGGGCCTGACCGTTGCGGACACCACCTTGAGCGCCGAGGCGACGGTTGCCAACGGCTCGAAACGCAACCTGACGTTCGAGCTAGAGCCTGAGCGGGTTAAGGCCGCACTATCGGAGGCGGGGAGCGGGACCATAGAGCGCGTCGCGGTACGGGGCGTCTCCCCCATCACGCACATCGAGCCTACGGAGGAGCCCGGCCAACCCCACGATGCTCAACCGAGGAGCAACCGGAAGGTTCTCGGTGAGGAGGCTGGAGTCTACGACTGGAGCGACCTCTCGACGGGGGCGACGATCATGGGCCCGGCGATGCTCGAGTCGGAGACGAACACCTCCTACATCGCCGACGGGTGGAAGCTCCAGATGGACGGCTTCGGGAACGCCGTCCTCAAGAAGGATTAGGCCGTGATCAGCCTTGAGGGCAAGGTCGCGCTGGCAACCGGTACGGCCGTCTTCCTTGCCTCGGCGGCGAACTACGTGACCGGCCAGATACTCGCGCTAGACGGCGGCGTGCTGGCGAAGTAAAGGAGATACCGACTATGAAGAAAGGAGATTAGGCACATGGACCGGCTTCGTGTAACGGAGTACCTGGATCTCGATCTCTCGGACGAGTCCTGGTACTGCCACGAGTGCGGGAACGGCTTCGGCTCCGCCCGCGGCAACTACAAGGAGGGGTGCCTCATCCACGAACGCGACCCCCACGAGATCCACCAGCCCCTCATCGAGGGCGAGTACACCTTCGCGCCCGACCCCGAGTGGGTGAGGATCGTGGAGTTCTACTGCCCCGGGTGCGGCACCCAGATCGAGACCGAGTACCTGCCGCCCGGGCACCCCATCACGTACGACATCGAGATAGACATAGACATGCTGCAGCAGCGCCTCGCGAGCGGCGAGCTGACCATCAGGGAGAATCGCCTTGACTACAGTAGATAGCGAGAGGGTCCTCGAAGCCCCGGAGGCCGTCCGCAACACCATAGACATCGACGTGGGCGGCACCTTCACTGACATGGTGATGGTCGTGGACGGGGAGACCATCTTCCGCAAGGTCCCGACGACCCCCTACGATCTCTCCATCTGCTTCATGCAGGCTGTCGAGGCGGGTGCTCAGGCGTTCGATACGACCGTCGACGAGCTGATGCCGAGGATGGAGATGGTCCGCTACTCGACGACGGTCGCGATGAACCGTCTGATAGAGCGCAAGGGGCCACGCATCGGCCTGATCGCCACCGAAGGCCACGAGGACGCCGTCTTGATCGGGCTCGGGGCGCAGTGGATCGACGGCACCCGCCTCGACGAGCGCCGTGCCCTGCCCCATATGTCCAAACCCGAGCCGCTCGTCCCGCGCGAGATGATCGTGGGCGTCAAGGAGCGCATCGACGGGACCGGAACGGTCCTGCGCCCGCTCGACGAGGAGGACGTGCGTCGGAAGGTGCGCCAACTCGTGGACAACGGGGCGCGGGCGTTCGTCGTCTCGCTCCTCTGGTCGTACATCAACCCCGAGCACGAGCGGAAGGTCAAGGAGATCATCCGGGAGGAGTACCGCGAGTACCACGTGGGATACCTGCCGGTCATCCTCTCGCACGAGGTCGTCAGCAAGCTCGGCGAGTACGAGCGTTCGATGACGGCGATCCTCGACGCCTACCTTCAGCGCCTCATGCAGATGGAGCTTTCGAGCACCTGGGACGCGCTGCGCGACCGAGGTTACGCGGGGCCTTTCTTTATGGTCCACAACACAGGCGGCTGCGCCGACGTCTTCAAGACGACCGCCAGCCGCACCTACAACGGCGGACCCGTGGCCGGCTTAATCGGGGCGCGGGACATCGCCCACTACATAGGGGTTGGGAACGTGGTCTGCTCCGACGTGGGCGGCACGAGCTTCGACCTCGGGCTCGTCATGCACGACTCTGTCAGGAACTATGAGTTCAACCCGATCGTGGACACTTGGATGGTCGCGACCACCATGCTCCAGTCTGTATCCATCGGGGCTGGCGGGGGCTCCATCGCCTGGATCAACAGGGCTTTGGGCGACCGTCTGGAGGTCGGCCCCCAGAGCGCGGGCTCATACCCGGGACCGGTCTGCTACAACCTCGGCGGCACCGAGCCGACCACCACCGACGCAGATCTCGTGCTCGGATACATCAACCCGGACAACTACTTCGGCGGGAAGATGAAGCTGAACAAGGCGGCGGCCGAGAGGGCGATAAAGACGAAGATCGCCGACCCCTTGGGCGTGAGCACGGTGGAGGCAGCAGCCCTGATCAAGCGCATCGTGGACGAGAAGATGGCGTCCGCGATCCGCAAGGAGGTCGTGCTGCGAGGGTACCGCCCGTCGGACTTCCTGCTCTTCGCCTTCGGTGGGGGAGGCCCGACCCACGTGGCAGGCTACATGGACGAGATTCCGCGAGCGGCGATCTTCCCGTTCTCGCCCGTGTTCTCCGCCTACGGCTCGTCGGTGATGGACGTCATGCACCTTTACGAGCGCTCCCAGCGCATGACCTTCATCGAGCCGGTAACCCAGCAGGCTACAACCGACTACGAGACCTTCAACAACGTCGTCCAGGAGATGATGGACGGGGCCAAGCAAGAGTTGGAGGCCGAGGGGTTGCCGCTCGACAAGGCCGTCTTCAGCCTGGAGTTGGACATGCTCTACGGCGGCCAGATCCACTCGAAGAGAGCCTCCGCGCCAAACCTCTTTATAGAGAGCGAAGAGGACGTGTGGTGCTTCTATAAGCAGTTCGAAGAGGAATTCAGCGAGGCATTTTCACCGCTGGCGGTCAACGTCCCCGGCGGCGTCTACATAGACACGTACGTGCTGCGGGTCGCCGTGCCGGGGCAGGAGTTGCAGCTCGAGAAGTATTCGCTAGAGGACGAGGACCCGAGCGCGGCGAGCAAGGGGACGCGCGAGGCGCACTGGCCGGAGGACGGCTCGACGGTCGAGACGAACGTCTACGATCTCGACGCGCTCAAGCCGGGCAATCTGGTGAAAGGACCGGCCCTCATCGAGTCCGAGTACACCACCGTGGTAGTGCCACCCACGAGACAACTCCGGATGAACGAGTACGCCATCGGCATCCTAGAAGCGAAGGAGGATTAGACATGCCGATACCCACGGCAGAAGAGAAGCTCGCCGCGATCAAGCTGGCTGAGCCAACGGAAGACGAACTGAGGGCCCTAGAGACACTCAAGCAGGGCGACTACGAGATAGGCTTCCAGAGGACGAACGACATCCTCGACGAGGCGCTCGAGGTCTTCCAGAGGTCGTCTCGCTCCAGCATGGGGGTGGCCGGCGATGTGATGTGCGCCATCTTCTCGGCGAAGGGCGACCTGGTGAACGCCGCTGCCGGTACTTACCTGCACGCGATTATCCAGCCGATCATTATCAAGTTCATCCTAAAGCACTATTCGGAGAACCCCGGCGTCAAGGACGGCGACATCTGGATGGCAAACGACGCCCTCTACGGTGGGATCCACAACCCAGACCAAGTCATCGTCGTGCCGATCTTCTACGAGGGAGAGCTGGTCGGCTGGGCCGGGGCCGCCAACCACACCACCGAGACAGGAGCGAACGAGCCGGGCGGGATGCCCGTCTCGGCGACCTCGCGCTTCGAGGAGGGGATGAACCTCCCGCCGTCCAAGATCGGCGAGAACCACGAGATCCGCAACGACTGGCAGGAGATGATCACCGCCTTCGGCATCCGCGCCCCCCAAATGATCGTCACGGATGCCAAGGCCCGCGCGACGGCGGCCGACCGAATTCGCACCCGAGTCATCGAGCTGTGCGAGCGGGAGGGCAAGGACTTCGTAAAGGGATTGATGCGTCGGATGCTCCAGGTCGCCGAGGAAGGCGCGCGCAAGCGCATCTCCTCGTGGCTCGATGGGACTTACCGCGCTGCGACATTTTCGGACGCGGCGGGGGAGACGCACGCGCTCGTTCGCAACGCGAACCTCGCGCTTGTCAAGCGGGGTGATGAGATCACGCTCGATTTCTCCGGCACCTCGCCGGAGAACATGTCCTCTTACAACGCCCACGTCCAGGCCGTCGTCGGGCACGTCGCTAACTACGTCTACTCTTATGTCTTCTACGACCTGCCGATCTCCAGCGCCACGTTCCAGCCGTTCACCTTCGAGATCCCCAAAGGCACGGTCCTGAACCCCGACGACCGGGCGGCGACGTCGTGCTCGGTGATGATCTGCACGGGGGTGATGAGCGCGTGCGCCAACACCTTCGCGAAGATGATGTTCGCAAGCCCCGAGTACGATCGGGTCGCTGCCTCCGCGAGCAACGCCGGGAACGCGCTGGTGATCGCCGGGCAGTCGCAGTGGGGTCTGCCGTTCGCGGATATGATCGCCTACTCCATCAACACCGAGGGGATGGGCGGACGCCCTTCCATGAAGGGCATCAACGCCTTCGGATTCCCGTGGTGTCCCTTCGGTCGCGCTCCCAACGTGGAGATGATGGAGAACGAGTTCCCGCTCTTCGTGCCGCTCTCGCAGCACTGGAAGGATAGCCCGGGCGCGGGCAAGTACCGGGGCGGCGCGGGCACGGTTCAGCTCTGGGTCGCGCATCAGGCACCGATGGTCTTCCTCATGTGCATCGCGGACAACTCCAAGCTCCAGACCCCGCAGCCCCTCTTCGGCGGGTACGCTCCGGCGACCGTCCCCGGAATCGGCATTCGCGGCCCCGGCCTCATGGAGAAGCTGCGCGACGACCCAGGCAGCATAGACCTCGACTTCTCGAAGATCATCGAGGAGAAGTCCATCGGTGGGCAGTGGGAGATAGAGTTCATGGGCCGCTCTGTCCGTCCCTACGAGACGGGCGACATTATGACCTTCGCCTTCTCCGCCGGCGGCGCGGGCTACGGCGACCCGCTCGAAGCCGACCCCGAGGGCGTCGTGGAGGACGTCTTGGAAGGCTTCATCTCCGAGTGGACCGCGACCAATATCTACAAGGTCGCCTACGACGTCCTGGAGTCCCGCAAGGCCGACCTGGAGGAGACGAAGCGCCTGCGCGACGCCGAGCGTCAGGCTCGTCTGGAGCGCGGCCGGAGCTGGGAGGACTTCCACGACGAGTGGTCGGAGAAGAAGCCTTCCGACGAGATCCTCGCGGTCTTCGGATCGTGGCCGGAGGGTCAGCCGGTCGCCCCGCTCATGAGGATGTAGCCGGTGCAGCCGGGATCCCCCGCGCAGGTCCTCCAGACGGCGGCGATGGGGGGGACGATACAGCGTCCCCTCCTTGCCCCCCTCGTCTCCGCCGGCGCCGGAGAGCTACAGGGGCTCCCGCCGGAGGAGTTCTTGCGCGACACGACGAAGCTGAGCAACGCGATCCGCGACCTCGCCCGCTCCCTGAACGTGGACGTAGCCGTCGCCGAGTTCGGCACCCTCTGGGACGCCGAGGCGATGGGCCTGCCCCTGGACTGGTCGGGCGGCTTCCCGCCGGAGCCTAACGGACAGCTTCCTGTCCCCCCATCGACGGACTTCGCGAGCTCGGGGCGCGGTCCGGTGGTGATCGAGGCCGTCCGGAGGCTGGCCGGTCTCTTGGGCGAGCGAGTGATCGTCAGCGCCGGAGTCACCGGTCCGGCCCGACTCTCGCGGCTCTCCGGTGAGAAACTGAGCGCAGTGAAGTCCGTAGACCTTGTGCTGTCCGCCGTACGGTCCCTGTGCGAGGCTGGGGCTAAGCTTATCTGGGTCGTGGAAGACCCGGAGCCGCCCGAGGAACCGGAGGCTCTAGCCAACGCGATGGTGCCCGTGTGGCAGAGCATCGCCTTCTACCAGGGAATGGGCGCCCTGCACGTCTCCGGGACCGCCGACGGCTGGGAATCGGTTGTCTCCTCGGGTGGCCCGTACCTCATGTGCTTCGATCCTGAGGCGTCGCCGGGGCTTGCGGGACGCTACCGCTCCTCTGGTAGCTTCGGGCTTGCCCTGCCCCCGGGCCAACCGGGAGCGGCCGTAAGGGAGCTGGCCTCCACCGGACGGTGCGTACTGCTGACCAACGACGCCGAGCTCGCGGGCGTCGTGGCCGCCAGGGACCTGCGCAAGACCGTCTCGGCTCTGCGAAGTGCCGCGCGGTAGTGCTTATGCTGGAGAAATACCGCAAAAACTACGACCCCAAGCGGGAGGCCACCGACCCGGCGAGCTTCCCGCTTGGAGTCAAGAAGGAGGAGCCCTCGTGAGTTCGCGCAAGGTGATCGTGACCATCGCCCCAACCGGAGGGATGGCCACCAAAGAGCAAAGTCCCCACATCCCTACGCAGCCGGAGGAGATCGCCGAGCAGGTCGCGCGCTGCTGCGAGCTCGGGGCGAGCATCGCCGCCATCCACGCCCGCCGGCCCGAAGACAACGCCCCAACCTGCAACCCGGAGGTCTACCGGAGGATCAACGATCTCGTCCGTGAGCGCTGCGACATTATCATCAACAACAGCACCGGTGGCGGCGTGGGTGGTGACATGACGCACGAGCTGGGAAGCGGGCTGGATGAGATCTCCTTCGAAGAGCGTCTGAAGGGACTGGAGGCCGGGGCGGAGATGGCAACCTTCGACTGCCAGACCCAGGTGGCGCTGTTCGGTGGCCGGGAGACCCTGGTCAATACGACGCCGACGAAGTGCGACATCCTGGCGGAGCGGATGCGCGAGAAGGGCATCAAGCCCGAGTGGGAGGTCTTCGACCTGCCGCACATCTTGCAGGACATGACGCGCCTGATAGAGGCCGGTTACGATAGGGTGCCCCACTACGTGAACATCGTTCTGAATGGCCACCTCGGCTTCCAGGGCGCGCTGCCCTACACCCCGAAAATCCTGCAGATGCTGGTCGAGGCTCTCCCGCCGGACTGCGTCTTCAACGTCTCCGCGATCGGCACGGCTCAGCTACCGGCGACCACCCACGCGCTCCTCCTCGGCGGCCACGTGCGGGTAGGCCTGGAGGACAACCTCTACTACGCCAGGGGCGAGCTGGCCACCAACGAACAGCTCGTGGAGCGCACCGTGCGCATCATCCGGGAGCTGGGACACGAGCCGGCCACCCCTTCGGAAGCCCGCGAGATGCTCGGATTGAGCCCCGTCAAAGCGGCGGTGTTTGCGGAATAGGCTGACAGCGGACAACGTTGAAGAGGCGGCCAGCCCATTGGAGCGGGCACAGAGAATGTGAAGAAGCTCGGCGCCCTTCCGAAGGCGGTGCGGGAGAGATGCGTTAGCGGATTGACAAAGGATCGATTAAGCCTGAGCCGGGATTCGGGCCGTCCGGCCCTCCCTGGGACCGGACGCCCGTCCCGTTCGAGAAGGCCCTCGACGGCACGCTCGGCTTCGAGGTGCTGAGCTTGACCGACGAGCTCGCCCGGGGGCGCGTCCGCGTCACGACCGCATCAAACAGATGTGGGGCCTGGTGCATGGTGGCGTCTACACGGCTTTGGCCGAGATGCTCGCCCCGGAGGCCACCGTCTCGGCCGTCCACGCAGACGGATGATCGCCGTGGGGCTATCGAACCACACGAGCTTCCTCCGCCCCGTCGCCGAGGGTACGGTCAACGCCGAGGCGCGAAGGCTGCACCGCGGCCGGTCCACATGGCTGTGGGAGGTATTCCTCAAAGACGATGAGGACAAGCTGTGCGCCGTTTCGCGGGTCACCCTGGCGATACGCCCTCGCCCGCGAGATACAGGGTAGCTCCGCGCTTCGGGCGTCGCCGGGTGAGCCACTTCGGCGACGCCCCGGCAGGCTGAGGCTGACTTTTTAGTTTTTAGCCTCTCCTGACGATGGGCACCGAATGAATCGTTTCCCGGTCCGTCCGGGACCCCTTTCGACCGCTGGCCGGGATTTGCCGCGAAAGGATCGCTCGGCAAGGAGAGCGCAAAGAGCGGGAGCTCTCGTACTCGCTTGCTTCCACCCAAAGCCTCCAGACACGGGAGGCAGATACCGTACGATCACCTGCACGAGAAACAGCGTATGAAAAACCGAATGTTTTCATGGATTTGCGGACGACCGGGCCACGGTGATTCATGCAAGATAATGTTTATTATCTTGCATGAATAAGAGGACCAGAACGGCTTGCCTATGCGGTTTTCGGCAAGTCGGGAGCGCGAGAGCAATTATCTGGCACGGTTTCGGGCCGTTTTCGGGCGCTTTTTCGGGAGTCTTCGGTCACCGATCTCGGGGTATCCGGACGACGGTCCCGGGCTCGACGGAGCCGAGCGCGGCGTCGACCTCCTCCATGAGCGGTGCCAAGTCCTCGAGGGCGTTGCTCTTCGCGCGCAGCAGGACGACGGCAAGGTCGAGGCTGGAGACGTTCTGCTGGTGTGGGATGCCCTTATCGGTGCTCACCAGCGCGTCGAACTCGCGCTCGGCCAGGCGCAAGAGCTCCCCGTTCTTCTTCCCGGCCCAGCCGGCCTCGGCCACCGTGATCACCTCGTGCCCTTCGGCGAAGTCTCCTTTCAGCCGACGATCCACGTTCTCGTCCAGGAGTATTCGCAACGACAGTTACTTGACTTGGGCCTCGCCTATCGGCCCGCGGTCGACGATGGGCTCTTACCGGCGGCGTCCAGGGTGGTTTCGAGGTAGGCCTCGGCCTGCTCGCGGGAGACGGTCGGGAAGCCTTCCAGGAAGTCGTCCAGGGTGTGGCCGGCCTTGATGTAGTCGACGAGGGTCTTGACCTCGACGCGGGTGCCGGCGAAGACCAGTTCGCCGTCCATGACCTCCGGGTCGCGGGAGACGATCTTCTTCGTGGCGTCCATCCGTCGTTCCTCCTCGAGAAGAGTCACCGGAGCGGCCGCGTCACGCTCCTCCCCTATATTATAGGGGCTCGCCCATCGTAGCATCTCGGAGGGGTGACGGCGGATCGCCAGGGAACTCCGTGGGCGCGGCGAGGTCGAGGCGGGAGTCCATGTCCAGGACGAAGCGGCCGTAGGGGTTGACGTGCGCCCAGAACAGGGGCGAGAGGGCGCGGCGATCCTCCTCGGTCATCCGCTCGGACCACTCGGGGTCGGCGAGGACCTGCTGGAGCAGCAGGGTGTTGACGTGTACGAGGGCGGACTGGAGCAGGTGCAATGCGAGCACCGAGACCTCCTGGTTCTCCCTGTCGGAGCCGGTGAGCACCATCCCGATCCGCAACGCGTGGAGGATCACGAACCAATCCAACGCCTTCTGCAACCTCATGTGGACCGCCTCGGTCGCCATGGCGGGTACCGACGGCATCAACCGCTCCATGGGCGAGGGCATGTTCTGCGACTACGAGGGCTCGACGCTGGCGCAGGGCAGCGAGACCCCCGGAGAGGTCGTCACGGGTGAGATATTCCCCGGGCGTGCGGATCAGGCACGCGAGCACTGGGGGGTCGAGAACAACATCTACCAGCTCGGTCACCGCGGCTTCGTCGCCGTAGAGGGCGGGGTGACGGACTGCCCGTACACCTACATGCAAGACCTGGTGGCGGGCAAGTGGCGTCTGCCCTGGGACGAGAAGGTACGGGTCAAGGACGGCACCTCGGAAGGATTCCCACTGGCAGGAAACGCGGGAGCGGGCGAGCGCTACGTAGGAGGTTCCTGACCGCCGTTTTATGCCCGATCCTCCATCTCCCGGGTCAAGCGTTGGCCCGAGAGATTATGTCTGAATCACCGCCTCACGACGCCTTTCGAACGGTGTCCGAGACGTGGCGAGGCTGGCGGGGGCAGACTATCTCTTCTGCCTGGCAGGAATTCTGGATGATCCCCTGCCTATCACCCACAGGACGCATTGAGGGCGATGCTTCGAATCATGTGCAATCTACGCTGGTGGCGCCGCCTCGAAGCCCGGTAACAGCCCGAGCGCCGGGACTATGACCAGCGTGCAGATCGCCATGGAGAGCGTGTTGCCGATGAACAGGTGCCAGTGATCGGGTAGCCTCTTGATGATGGCCTGCGCGACCGGAGGGCCAGCCATGGCTCCCAGAACACCGCCGGCGATTATGCTCTGCATCGTGCCGCCGTAGGTCAGGACTGCGGCCGGGGCCACGCTCACCACGGGCACGAACGTCGGGTACCACTCGTTCTCTTGCCACCCCTCGTAGTGGAACAGGATGCCGACGGCTGCGGTGATGACCTGGCTTAGGATGATGGCTGGAAGGAGGCCGGAGCCTAGAGCCGGGTGCATGGGGTTGAGCGCCCAGGAGAGTAGCGTGCCCAGGAGCAGGCCCGCTGAGGCCAACTCGTTGCCGTAGAGCTGGGCCTCGGAGAATTCGGCCAGTACCCGGCGAGAGAACCAACCCCTTGCTCCGGGATCGTTGGCCGGGGGAGATTGCCGGACGTTCGCCCCTTCCTCGGTCTCCGGTATGTCATCGCCCTCGGGCGGCGCGTCCTCGCGCGTCATCCAGGGCAGGAAGCGGCAAAGTTCGAAGACGACGATCGCCCCGAGCCACATGCCGGTGACGGCTCCTATGACCGGTGGGAGTCCCAGGGGGGTCAGCACGTACTCGATGACGAGGTAGGCGATGGGGAAGGTGACGAGCCCCCCCAGGATGCCGCCGGTGAGGGCCTTTACCCAGCCCTTGCCGTAGATGAAGACGACGCCCGTCGGCACGCTGACGAACGGGACGAAGGTGGGGACCCACCCGCCCGAGAGGATGCCGCCGAAAAGTGAGACCGAGATGACGAGGCCCAGGAGCGAGGCCGCGAAGACCCAGGGCCACAAGCCTGTACCGTAGGAGATGGGAAAGCCCCTCCACCTGGAGCCGGACTGGTCGAGCCGGTAAGCGAGGAAAGCGAGAGCCAGGAGCCCGATGCCGCCGAGCAGGCTTGCGTAGAACTCGGCCTCGGAGACGTCTCCGAAAAGCCAGAGAAAACGGTATAGGAGGCTGTCCGGCGCCTTCTCCAACCAGGTCTCGAACGAGAAGAGCGACGGGCTCCGCCCGAGCGGAACTTCCAGGGCCCGCATGACCACGTAAATGACGAAGCCGAACGCCACGACCGCGAGAAACTCCGGAACGATCTTTGCCCTGGATCTCATCGTGCGCCTCCTCCTGTCACGCGCCGGTCAAACTCCGGATGCACCAGCGCCCTCCCTGCGATTACTCGCCGTGGGCCGCACGTTATCAGCGGTCGACGCCCTCTCCGTCCATGATCCGCCGCGGCGACGAACCAGCAGTCACCCGACGGTCAATGTAGCAGATCGCGCGGGTCCAGGCAATCTGCTAGACTCCGAGAAACGGACGGTCCTTGTGGGAAGGACGTATCGAATAAGGGAGGATAGCCATGCCGCGCGATGCTGCGCTGGCCGCTCTGGACCGCATAGATCCCGAGCTTGGAGCCTTCATAGAGGTGGACCGGGATAGGGTGCTCGCAGAGGCCGAGGCTTCGCGTGGGGGACGGCTCTCGGGTGTCCTGATCGCCGTGAAGGACCTCGTGGACACGGCGAACCTGAGGACCACCTACGGCTCGGAGTTCTTCGCCGACCACGTACCCGAGCAGAACGCTCCCATCGTCGACGCCCTGGAGGCCGAGGGCGCGGTGGTTCTCGGCAAGACGAACCTTAACGAGTTCGCCTACGGCGTTAGTGGCTACAATCCGCACTACGGTGCCATCCTCACCCCGCAAGACCGGGCGCGTACGGCGGGGGGCTCCAGCAGCGGCTCGGCCGCGGCCGTGGCGGCGGGCGTCTGCCGTCTGGCGGTAGGCACCGACACCAGTGGCTCGGTCAGGATACCGGCGGCCTGTTGCGGCGTGTACGGCCTGAAGCTCACCAACGGGACCGCGCCGATGGGCGGGATCTTCCCGCTCGCGGCGCGGTACGACTCCCTGGGTTACCTGGCCGCCGGCATCGAGGATCTGCAGCAAGTGCTGGGGATGGACGAGTTGCCCGACCCGGCGAGCCTCGCGGTGAGGCGCATTGGGGTAGATCTGGAGGTGCCGGACCTGCCGGAGGACCACTGGACGCTCTTCAGGGAGCAGGTCTGGGAGGTACACGGGGAGCGCTACGAGAAGGAACCCGAGCGCTACGGCAAGGACGTGCGCTGGAAGCTAGAGCTCTCCTTCGACGGTGCGGACTCCGCCCGGGAGACGATCGAGGCCTGGCGGGCTAGGTTCCTCGAGGCCGTCGAGGGCGTCGACGCGCTGGTGGGGCAGCCCCTCCTGGACGGGTCGGCACCACTCCTCGACGCGGCCCTCGCCGACTTCGAGCGCGACGAGTTCCTTACCGGCCTTAGGCTCCTGCGCCACACTCCCCTCTACAACGAGCTCGGATGGCCCGCCCTCGCCGTCCCCACAGAGGACGGGCCGGTGCAGGTCGCCGCGAGACCCGGCAACGAGGCGGCGGTTCTCGCCGTCGGGAGGTCGCTTGGTCTTTCGAGCGCCGAGACGGTCGCGCGCTAGCTAGAGGATCCTTACTTCTCTCCGCTCTCGTAGCGGAAGGCGGAGAGATCGCCGACTCCGGTGCGGTCCAGGATGCCGAACTTCGTGACCCAGCCACCCGCGCCGTTCGCCTCCCGTACGGGACGGCCCTCCATCGCCGCCATGACCCCGTTGACGAAGACGAAGGTGGGGAGCTTGTCGAAGGGGTCGACCACTGTGACGTTTGCCCTCGCGCCAGATCCCAGATGACCGAGCTCGCGCGTCCACCAGTCCTGGTGGGTCAGTTCGCCCATCAAGCGCGCCGCGTTACTGGTCATCGTCGCCACGGATCGGGAGGCGGATAGCACGCCCTGTTCGACCAGCTCCAGGAGGGCGGGGACGTTGTCTCTTGTGTCGCCGAAGCCCTTCATCGTCGCGTCGCATTGTCCGTCCGAGATCAGCACGTCCACGGTGCCGTCCGCGAGGGCTTCGTGTGCGACCCGCTGGGCCTCCGGGTCTATAAAGATGCCCTCGCGGTTTCCGAGGCCTGGCCGGAGGTGCGCCGTCATCAGGTCGCCCGAAACGTGGGGCTGTTTGAACAGCTCGACAAAGCGCTCCATGCTCTACTTGGCGTCGCCGTGGGAGCCGGAGCCGGCCGCGGTGCAGTGGGTGAGGTGAACCGGCCTACCCTTGGAGAGTTCGACCAGGCGTTCGCTGTGCTCGGGGTCCTGGGCGTGGCTCATGAAAGCCAGGTCGCCGCGACGTTGGGGCGCCCATCGTAGGACCATTCCACCGGGGAGTAGCCGGGAAGCTTCGCTATTCCGGCGTGATCAACCTGCCACACGTCCGGCTCCAGGCCCATCCCGGAGAGCTCCGCCGCGACGAAGTTCTGCACCAGGGCTTCGTTCCCCAAGGTGCTAGGCCACCTTACCATCCCCCGGAGGAACTCTAGCTCTCTGTCCCGGTTACGCTCGACCTGCTCTACTACCCGTTGCTCCAACTCGTTCACCCAAGAACCTCCTACCGGGACAATTCCCGCTTCTCCAAACGGTTTCCTAACGGTTCGCGGCTGATTCGCGCTCCCGAGGCCGTACCCCCTCGTAGATGTCCGCGCGGTACGTCTCCCTGGCAAAGTACGCCGAGATGAGGCTCACAAGGGAGAGTCCGGCGAGGTAGAGTGCCACGGGCCAGATCGCACCGCCGGCCGCCGCGAGCAGCGCTGTGGCGATGAGCGGAGCGAAGGCGCCGCTAAGGACCCCCGAGAGCTGGTACGCGAGCGACGCTCCGGAGTAGCGCACCCGGGTTGTGAACTGCTCGGCAATGAAGGCCGCGCCGGGGCCGTAGACGCCTCCGAGGGCCACGGCTATCACCGCGAACGCCAGCCAGATCAGGAGCGGCGTCTCCGTGCCCAAGACCCAGAAAAAGGGGAACGCCAGAAGTGTTGCGGCGGCGGCCGACCAGACGCAGACCGGCCTCCTGCCGACCCGGTCGGAGAGCGCGGCAAAGATCGGTATGGCGATGAGCTCCGAGATCGCCGCGACCAGCACCCCGGTCAGCATCACCCCACGTGATATCCCGAGGGTTTCGGTGCCGTAGGAGAGCGAGAAGGTCACCACCACGTAGAAACCGCCGATGGTGACGAAG
>JAABVA010002121.1_pt1 | contig 20204 bp, 16 predicted proteins | sample 5560331 | NCBI WGS metagenome assembly JAABVA01 (sample SAMN12812661, study PRJNA571458) | rock metagenome | isolation source: Antarctica rocks | place: Antarctica: Victoria Land, Mt New Zealand sud | collected 2016-01-07 | reverse complement strand
GTCAGCATCGCAGCCAGTGGACCCAATCTCTTCGCGTTTGCGAAGTAGCGGGCATCGTCTCCACAAAGGAGCAAGTTGATATTAGCTGTCGAGCGTCAGGAAGAGGGCAGTACGGAAGCGTTCGTACCGTACAACAACATTGGTGGATGGTCCACAGGCTTAGCGAGAAGGTTTAGGTCTTGCCAATGACAAGCGTGCTCTTCGCCTTTGGGGGCAAAAAGGACGGGGAGCTATGATGAAAAAGTCATGTGAATTCGAAAATATCTTCGACGGCGATAGAATAGTTGGGGTGGCGGATGCCGTACATCTAACACTCCTTCCCAGTATACGTGCTAGGGAATGATTCGTCCATGACTCCGGGGATCAATTTAGTGGTGGCATGCGACTGGTTTTTGGTGGAGGATGCGTCTTCGCGTCAATGATTGGATGGAAATTCGAGGGTGTGCCCAGCCCCTCGTAGTGTTTGGCGAGGGAGAAAAGACGACGCGACGACCGGAACTCGTTAACACATATCACGGATTCCACGGTTCCGTTACGCTGGCCGAAACCTTCATACACACTTACATAGACGGCCAATCTCTCCTCCTCCGGCAACAGTCACCCATAACCCCTATTGTGTGCAACTCACCTAGCCTATTCGTTGGCGACTTTACCGAGAACATTTTCAAAGTAAAGGAGATAGCTGAACTTCAACTCCTAGCTATATATGAGTATGTATATCTATATTTTTAAAAGCTGACTAAACTAATCTAATGGTCTGTTAGAACAACAACTATTCCTAGTACTGAAGACAAAATTTTCATCTGGGATTCTGATCAAAGAAACTCACTTAGTTCATTAAAAACAACCTGGACATGGTCTTTAAAAGATAGTAATATAGAAAGTGACAAAAAAAGCAAAATTGTTGCTATTACAATCTGCTTTCACTATATTGTTATTGGGACTAATTTACAAGAATGTATAGTTCTTGCTTATAGAAATAAGAAGCATGAAAATAAGACACCTTGTTTAGTCAAAAGATTTTCAACAATACCACCTATAAAAAGACTAGAAGTATATCAATCAGGTTCTTCAAGTTGTATTGCAATTTGCAGTAACAATGAGCTTTTGCTTTGGAACCTTGATGAAGGAAAAATCATTCGCGAATCTTTTGAAACTTCTTTACTTGCTGTAAAGATAATAGCTCACATTAAACATAACAAGTATAAAAATAAGTCTACTAGTTCACTAATTGTCGCAATTACTAAATTCAAAGGGCTGTTATATTCTAACATTCTTTACTATAATTGGGCAAATACAGAAATACGTTTCAATAATTGGCAAGAAATAGGAAAAGGAAAATTTCAAGATATTGATATGGATGGTAACATACTCTATCAACAAAAATCAGCTGAGATGATAGTGTACAATCCTTTTATAGAAAAAAAGATCTTCAAAAATTTCTTGACTAAGTGTCATCATCAGTATAGTTGTGGAGATGGACACTTTAATGAATATGGTACTGTAATTACATATCTATGTAAAAGATGTTCTAGACTTACCATATCCCGTTGCAAATATACAAACATCTCAGATAAAAATGATAAGAAAAACACATATCACACAATTGGATCAGTTATTGATTCAGCTTGGAAAGAGGATTTCAATTGTAGTAATTTTCAAAGTAAAATCAATAGTATCGTCACGTTCTGTGGCAAAAACAAAGATATTGTTCACTTTCAATATGATGAACACAGTGATGAACAATAAATTTATGTAATGCTGTTACAAATAGCTCAAAGCTATTTGAGTAAAGCTTATCAGCTAGTTTAACATGATGCTCATCTTTTTGAACAATATGAAATTCGTCTTCTACGATCTTCTTGAAATGCAATAGTCTTGAAGTGTTAGCTGTTTAATTATATAAAATGTGAAATCGTTAGTAGCGTGAAATTTTGCTTAGTCAGAAACAAGACCATATGGTAGGAAGTAATTGCAGGATTCATGAGGGATGCCCTGAATCAATGCCTGAGCAAATGCCTGAGCGAGCGAGACCCTGAGTGAGATGGCCCTGAGCAAGGTCCTGAGCAAGTGCTTGAAGTGGCTTTGAGCAAGGCCCTGAGTGAGGCCCCAAGGGGCCCTGCCTAGGGGTTTTTGACCCAGGGACCTTGCCTAGAGGCCTTACCTAGGGGCCTTACCTAGAGGCCTCGCGCAAGCAAGATGGAGGTTCAAAGCATTTTAACATGGGATTCTCATTTCAAGTATGTGCTGACCTACTGTCCAGCATGATATAAGCATAGTCTTCTCGATTCAAATTCACTTTAATCACTAGGTAAATCGCTGCTGCCATCAATACCGTTATTATAGCGTTTCCTGAAACCAGCGGATTCCCCTAAAGTATACTCAACAAGCTTCAACAACTACTACAACAAACTCTATGAGACCTCTTGCTTCAGAAGCCTTCCTTGCGTCATAGCCACCTCACTGCCTTCCCTAGATAGCTTGCTTGCCTTGCATCATAGCCTTGACACATGTATTTAAGAAGACTTTAGGCCTTGATAATTCTACATCTTCTTGCTCACACATCAATGTTCTCACCTTCTTTACACTCAAAATTCTTCTTATTTTACTCAATCACTCTCATATACGAGCCTCAAATACAATAAACCCTATAGCTCTAGAAAAAAACTTCTAGTAAAAGGTAAGTAACAAGTTCTTAAAATTTTGTTATATAATATCTATTCTAGAGTTATGTACTAACTTCTTCTGTTTTGTTTTTGTTACCAGTTCTCAATGAGATCAACGCTCAATTGGGAATTCCTAAATACAAGAAGAATAATCTAAAGAGAAAAGGAGAAGCTTGTATCTAGACTGAAATTAAGAGGTTTGTTAGTCTTAGGGTCTTAGTCAGCAACCTGACCATAAGGCATTAGTAAGGGCACAGCCCATGACAGTTTCTTTAGACCTGCAGCTTTTGCAAATATTATCAGAAGGTACAACAGATCTGTGCAAATGTTGTGCATAAAACTTGAAAGATCTTATGTTGCTGCACACTGAACAGTAGTGCTTATGACTAAGATAATACTGAGAAATTCTTGATCTATGCGGCATAGCATGAGTAATGAGAACAGCTATACTTCACTTTAGTTTAAATAGAATTCAGCATTGCCGACATCATGACGGAATGTGAAGTCTGAAGGAATGAGAGGTTTGTGAGAAGGTCTTGATTTCTAAGTCAACAGGTGACTACCTAAAAACCAAAGACTAAGGCTAAGAAAAGAACTCAACATTGTGAGGATAGGGCCTTCTATTTATATCTCAGCAGGGCCAGGTAAGTGAAGGTGCATTGGTGTGTTCCTCACACTAAGTGTTAGCGAGGGTGCGAAGCGAAATGAAGCGCAAGATAAGTGAAATGAAGCGACGCGTTAACAGTAAGGAAACCTCCATGGCAATTTGTCTAAGTCCTTCCGACTTACCCACCTGTGATCCTGACACGGAATGACATACTTCACTAGCTGACATTGAATATCTCATTGACACTTCAAACAAGTCAAAGCAGAAATGATGACTTGTACTTTTGTCTATGATACACTAACGCAATCCTCCTTGTTCCTTCGTGATACTCACTAAAAATTTGCAATCGTAGTTGTCTTGTGATAGAAAAACAAGAAATCAACATTAGAAAAGCAGTACTCACCTCTGTTTCTTTATGATTCTAAAGCTTGAGAAGAGCTTCTTTAGGTCTTCTGGTCTTTTCAACAAAATTTCAGAAATATTGATGTATTTTTTCCTTACTCACACAAAAAATATTGGATTCGTAAGAAGTAGTTGAATATCTATATAAGCTCTATCTAGGAAGGACTGGTGCCAACTATGAACCGAGGCCACTTGTACGCTAATACTAGAAGGGATCAGGGATAGAGCTAGTCCAAATAGGGAATGCATATCTTCAACAAAAAACTGGTACCGAATTGGCTGACTCATCAGCTCACTAGCTTTGGCTCTACCTTTACCTTTGTCTTTGCTTTTGCCTTCACTTTCGCCGGCGCCTACACTCCCATTGATGCCTCCACTGTTGCTTTGGCTAAAGTCTCCTTGCATGGTCCTGAAGTTGTGTAACGCTTTTGCAGCTGGTTCTCTTCCATTGTCGAATGACTGTGCACAAGCTTGGTCGAGGGGCTAGAGTGATAAAGATATGACATCAAGTAAGATTGGTGGCTCTTGAAGGACATTGCAAGATATAGAGGATAATGCTTGACTGAACTTGGGTCGCATGTGGACTGACTTTGCGGAACGCGTGACAATACCGAGACTGACTTAGTTCCTTAAATGCATGAAAGAGACTGAATGTGGTGTTTTGGTTCTGGGTCCAACTTGACGAGCATGCGGGATGGTGGTCAATATCACCGCAACATATTGCGAAAGATGAACCGCACCCGGATCAACAACGAGATCTTCTCAGTTCCAAGGTTTTGATAGAGAGACTTCTGGCGTTTGGATTGCGAGGACACTGCTATGGTGGTAATTGTCCACCACGCTTATGTTTTAGAGTCTGAGCATGAAGTTTACCAACGCTGTTCGATTGATACGCGTGTGGTTGTACCGAGGATGCCTGGGAGGAATGTGGAGTATTGTTACCCACACCCCCTTGCTCTGTTGCTCAGCATATGTTTGTAAGACTTCTTCAAGACGAGTCACTTCTGACTTGTTGCCAGTGGTACATGTTGGGGCCTTGGCAAACAAATCCTATACTGGTTGTGGCTCTTGTACCTTACCAGTATTTCCTCGTTTGTTTGAGCGTTGAATTTATTGCATTTTCGGCTTGTTTTTTTAGGAATATGCACATACACTGTGCATCCAGTAGATCAAAGGTGACCGAGGTTGACTGGATTTGCCATTTTGTCTTGATTGAGCAGCTCATCTGGCAACTGCATGCGGACCTTATTGTCTTCGAGTGCTTTGTCTGAAGCCCGCTGAAATCCCGCTTTCCAGAGTCATTGCTCATGCTTTTGCGGCGAGATGTTCACTACTTCTTTCTACCACCTCATTCCACCGATTCTTTTCGGTTGCCAATCCTTACTTCTTTGAACGTGCGATCCATTTTCAAAATGCGAACCACATGATCTCCTGCTGGGCTGCCCTTCCATCTTCATATTGCACGTACATGACCAGCGGGTGTAGTCATACCTTCTTGATCTGTCGTGACCTATTGGGCGGTACTAGGCCGACGACGTCAGATGTGGATGGCCACCACTTTAGCATGTTGGTGAGGCTGAGTGGAAGGTTGTCTCTTCTAAATTGCCTTCATGCATCCGTTGCATACGAGGGCTGGCTTCTACGTAAATCTGCGTCGATTAAGGCCATTGATGCTGGGATTCGTTGACACCATTTTTGAGGCTCTCGTCCCCCATGTGACCCAGTCACCGATGCCATGTGGCTCGTGATATCATGTTGTTTCAAATGACTGGCATGACCTGTCTTCTGGTGTATGCCTTGCTGTTGAGGCTTATAGTTAGTATAGCTTGCCGTGCACAGTGTGCATGACCAAACATCTTTCCTGTCTTGTCTCTGCGAGATAGTGTCCCTCGCTCAATCTCTTCTGCGGGCCACGTGGCAAATCAAGTGAAAAAAAAGATGACGCCCTCGCCGCATATGCGCGTCACATACCCTTATCCATAAAGGATATCGAGCCCAATCCATTAGGCGTCATGTTCAGCGTGTTGAAACCGGGTTAAAAGTCATTGATTGTAAGGTAGGGCCCTGGCAAGGTGAAGTGAGGAAGGAATAATGGGTTGAAATGGGATTGAATGGTGTTCTAGGTTTAATGAAGTCCGGAGTCGTAGCTTGCATTTGCAGGTGAAACTGCGCTGAGCTAAATTTAGTGTGTAAATCGTCAAGGGTAAGGTATGGTGTTGAGTTATGGCTTGGAGCGAGTTTGTATGGAGATTCTGCCCTGTGGAAGGCTTCTGGGTGTAGAGGGTGGCGATTTGGTTGTTGGTTTAGGTTGAGAGAGAATGCCGTATAATTGAGGCGTAGTTGCCGATGAATTCCGTGCACGGATAACATTGTGCATATCAATGGGCTGTCGGGAAGCTTGTAGGCAATGTTAGCTTCGCTGTTGGCTATAATCAGCTTCTTGTATGGTTGACATTCAACCTTGCTCCTGCATAGAAACCCGGCCTGCTGATTGTCAACGAGGCAGGCCAGAGTTGTTAGTGTCAGGGATGACCATGATGATGAGTCTCTGAGTATGTAAATACTGTAGTCAAATCCACTAATTGGTCTATCAGGCTTGGAAGGACGTAGTCAACAGTAGAAAGGGCCTCAAACTCCACCTTTTTGGGCTTTGCCTTTACCCTCATCACGTGGAGCATGCCGTTTCCGCCCTTCTTCTGCCCCCACTCCTTCCCCCTTCTCACTCTTCCCACCAGGTGTGACTCACCAATTGGAAGCCCTGCACTGTCGGCAGTTTGCGGAGTTTCTTCCGCTCTTGGTTGGCACAGGGCACGCAGCCGAGGTGGTGAGAATCAAGAGGAGAAGGTGTTGACTGACGTGTCTGTATTGAGAAAGACTTGGGTGCATTGCTGGCGTTGTCTCTATTGTCTGCACCGCTCTCCTTACATTTCTCGAATGCAAAAGCAAGGGAACCAATCTATGGAAACTCAAAGAAGATGTGGTAGACCTACTTTTCTCCATCCAGCCAGATGAAATGAGGGCTCTGATGAACTTCACAACCATCATCCCATAAGCCACCCCACCAACTCTCAAGAACAGTTTCAGTAGCTTATTATAAGAACCTTTCTTGAGAGTGCGGGTGGAGCGAAGGAGTACTCATCGAGCAGATTAAAGATGAAAGAGCAAACAGCTTTTATACAGATTTCTCAACACTGACCCTCTAGAGGAGTGACCCCCACCCCTGCTTGCTTGTCCATGCCTTAGGGCAATCCGCCCTCACACAGCTCAGTCGCAGTTTCTCCTTGTGGATCCATCACCATCTCCCTGTTGTAAATTTCTTCTAAGTGACACCATCAGTATTCGCATATAGTAATCTTACAGTTGCCTCTAGCCACTAAAGGAGTCATCTGGGCACTGATCTGCTACTGTGTTGCGGGTTCTTGCTGAGGACTTTCAAAAGTAGCCAGTTGTACCCACCACTTCAATGCTGCACCTTGTCAGACAAGTCCCAGTTGTGCTGTAAATAGAGGACTGGTTCAGTGTATCCTTGGGGTTGGTATCAAGCTTCCAACGATCAATTAATTATGTAAGTAAATTGCAACCTCGTCAACAAGTTGCTCCATCAACTTGCTATCTGAGGATATAGGATGACCTAAACTATCTGCTGTCCTCACTTGTCCTCCTCGTAGCATAAATGCAATAAACCCCTCATTTAGACGTTCTATATTACAAGCATCACGCCGCGGCAGTAGGCATGAAGAGTCCCAGTCTCTTAAGCAATTTTTGAAATCGCTTGCGGAGTTGATGCTTGTCATGCCTCAGTTCATGACTCCACTTTAACAAATCTTTGACCACCCGTCAGACCTTGACGTCTTGTATGGCTTGAAGGGCTCTAGCGCTATCATCCTGTCAAAACCATTGCTACGTCCATGTCCCACAAAAAGCCCTTACTGAAACCTCTTTTCCTTGTTATCTTCTATACTCATTTACTCCTGATATGCTCGGGTAGTCGTAGGTGAGGTTGTAGGCGCATTTTGGAGGTGATTCTACAAATGTTCGGCGTCCTATGGTCAGCAGCCGATACCTTAAGGTACAAGTACCTCATACTGGTAAATTCCATTTCCTTGAGTCAACTGGTGTACTCATGAATGCATACTACGGTACTCAGTGCACAGCATGTTACAATGTGATCTAGCCAATGGTTCAGACTCAACGCACGGACCGCAAAGCAGACTTCTATGTAACTGAGTGAGATAGTCCTTCCTTCCTCTCCGCCCCGCCCTCGCCTGAACCCCGCTCACGAGCCTCAAACTTCGAACCGCCAACATCATTGCGTACCTGCGTCTGTACGTCCCATACCCGCATCAAGACGGATGACGTGCGTCGAGATCCGCGGACGTGAGCGAGATGAGGTACAGATCTCTTCGGCAGCAAGCTCAGCTCCTCAATTCGTCGAGGATTCTTCACTCGTTCTGCACAATCATACAGCAAGATTCTTGTAGACTAGATCTAAATAGGAAGAATATTCTAATGTCACGGGTCCACAGTGTGATCAACGCTCATCTGATAATTCCCAAATATAAGAGGAATACTTGGAAGAGAAGAAGGAGAAGTTCGTACAAACACTAGAATTAAGGTTTCTTCTTAAAATCTTCAATAAATGTTCCAAGGGAGTTTAGCATTTCCTCTGATTTGTGTAACTTCTCTTTGAGCTTTGCGTTGTCCTCCTCGAGCTGTCGGAAACCTCCCATTTCCTCTTGAAGTTTTGCGATCTTTTCTTGGGCCTTTGCCTCCTCCTCCACGAGCTTCTGAAACCCTGCCCTCTCCTCTTGGCCTTCTGCCTTCTCCTTCTCGAGCCTTGCGATCTCCTCTTGGGCCTTTGCCTTCCCCTCCACGAGCTTTTGAAAATCTGCCCTCTCATCTTGAAGGTTTGTCTTCTCCGCCACAAGCTTTTCGATACGCTCTTCGAGGTTTTCCTTCACATCTCGGGATGCTGCGTTCTCCTTTTTAACTAATTCTAGGTTTCGGGAATTGGCAGCGAGAAGTTCGTCAATACTCTTATGAGGATCGTGTAATGGTATTTGACCTCCACACAAAATGCGACTCAAGTCTAGGGAGGTTCGGGGCTTGTCAATGTTGTCCGCTCTAGTTGCGGCACAGCGTTAGTAACGCGTGACTAGGTGGTCCATGGATCTAAAACGCACTGTTTTTCTAATTGTGAATATGATGAGCCATCCGCTGGTGATATTGTGGCAGAGACAGGTTGGGAATTTCTGGTGGTTGGTTTTCTAGGTCCGGCAAGTCGCTTTCGAGGTGGATATGACCCGTCAGGAGAACCAGCTGCGTGCTGCATCAGTCTCTTCATACTTAAAATAACAGGGAAAGTAGGGTAATCGTACTGCGTTTGGCACACATATTGGCACCTATTCTCAGGTTTGAGGATGACGTGCTCAATGTTTGAAGAGAAAAGGGCTTGCGGAATTCTCCGCCACCCAAAAGAGAGAGTTAACTTAAGTTAGTGTTTGTTCGCTAAGCACTTATGACACGTGATTTCCCCCCTACAGGTCCTGGACACGACGGGTGGAACATTGCATAAGCTTTTACAAGGGGGGACTACAGAACTACTCACCAAAATCATTAGCAGTATCTTGTACTCCCCCTTTGTAAAAGCTTATGCAATGTTCCACCTAGGAAGAACCAAGGACAAGATTTTGGAGGTGACTCAACAGGTGCGTGCCCTCTGGACGCAATCAAACCGGAATGAAGACACCACACAGCAGCGGCTCTCAAGAATAGAGGAGAAACTGGACAACTTGGTGACTGGGGGAGAGGCGGCGAACCCAGCCCAAATGAGCATGCGCGGAGGAAGGGCCCCAAAACCCCAAACATGGGCAGGTGTGGCAGCGCAGGGCATCCGCCAGCTGGTTGAACCCCTGACGCAACGCACTGCGGTCAGGGTGCGACTGCCAGACGCTCAAGGCAAGTCCCCTACAGAAATCTTGGCCACAGTGAAGCCTCTGATTGCAGGTGCCTATGCGGTGAGACAACTGCGCAGCGGCGACATTGAGGTGTCAGTTCCAGATCAGCACACGAAGGACCGTGTGCTCAATCAACCACAGGTGAAAGACCTTCAAATTCTACGTCAAGATTACCCAGTGGAGCTCTGGGGGGTCCCACTCTCCACAATGATTGACAGTGGCAGAGATGCAAACAACACAGCTCTTCTGCAGGGGATTTGCACCGCATCCAAGGCTATCATACCCACACTCACCATAAACAAGTTTCGCTGGCTTCACGCGCCAAAACAGCACGAACTTCGTCTACAGGCAGGCAAGACCAGAGGAACCATTGTCATCAGTCTTCCCACGCAGGCCCTACAACATGAGGTTATTCAGAAGGGACTGGTCATCAACTCCCAGCTATATGATGCCCATCTTCATGACCATGGCACACAGGTTAGGCAGTGCTTCAATTGTGGGCAGTGGGGCCACACACAATCAGCCTGTGGAAAGACAGCAAAATGCAGTATATGCGCAGACACACACCAAACCATGGACTGCCCGAAGAAGAGCGTCTCATGCGTGAACTGTGGGCAGGCACACAAGGCATGGCAGAAGGCAGTGTGCAAAACCTTTAAAAGTTTCCTTGCCACCTGCCAGGAGAAAAGGGTGGCCCTTGCAGCCAAAACGGCAGCAATACGCAGTCGATTCACAACCACAACGCAGCTGCCTCCCCAATCAGATGGGTTCAGGGTAGTCCAACCACGGAAACGAGGACGGTCTCCTGGTGCTGCGCCAGTAACAACCAAGCGGGGCCCTGGCCGCCCGCGGGGCATCTTCACAGCGGCACAGGACCCATGCCAGGCCAAGCTATTCGCGCCAACACTGAGCGGCAGCGGACAAATAGACCACCTGACACAGGAAATGGTGGCTGACCCCATGGAAGAGAACACTGCAGAGCCAGCACCCTCCTCATGTTAGACACCTGAATACTCCAATTCAATTGTGGACTTGCAAACAATAAGGCAACAAAACCCATCCTAGACGCAGCCAACCCAAACACACATCAAGTGCTGGCCATACAGGAACAGGCATTCAACAGACACACGGGTTCCACCTACTGCCCACAGGGGTATGACCTGGCAGGCGGTAGCGAGGCAGTGATCAAGGTATGCTTCATGGTCAGCAGGAGGATCTCACCCCACACCTGGTCCTTCCAACCCTACAGTCCAAACGTGGCAGCGCTACACTTACGCCACGCCAAAGATATAACCATCATCAATGTGTACAACCCAAGGAGCAATGGGCCCCAAATTCAGACATGGCAAACAATCCAGCAGGCCATTCGCGAGGCTAAGGGAGAAATTATTCTTCTGGGAGACTTTAACGCCCACCACCCCTCCTGGGGTGGCCCCCAAGCCGCCCGCGAAGCGCAATCAGAACACCTCTGTACTGCCACAATAGCGATTGGCCTATCACTGCTCCCGCCATGCGGACTGCCAACTTGGAAGAGAGGCAACCAGCAGAGTGTTATTGACCTCACCTTTGCCTCAGAAGCAATCAGGGACCTAGTTCAGTTCTGTGGTCCAATGGATCACTGGGCAACCACACAGGACCACATACCAATAGACATTCAGATCACACTGCCCACAGAAGAGCCAGCACCAAGCAAGCGGTACGCACTGGAGAGGCTGGACAAGGAGGGACTTACACAATATCTCTGTCAGAGTGGATGGGCACATGCACCATGCCCAATCACAGCCCTACAACAAACCATCCAGGAAGGACTAAAGAAACACTGCCCAAAGGCCCGCCCAAGTGTGCAAGCAAACCCTCAGTGGTCACCAAGGGCCTCAGAACTCCTTGTGGGAGCAAGGCGTGCAAGACGACGGTATAACAACACAGGTGCGGACCATGACAGGACATCCTACCAGTCATTTCAAAGCCTACTCAAGAAGGAGCTTCGGCGTGTGGGACGTGCAAATTGGAGACGGTTCATTGAACAATCAACCTCAGCCCCAGACAATCCTCACGAGAAGGGTTTGTGGAGGCTCTTGCGTGGAGCAAGCTTTGTGCAGGCAAACCACAGGCATCACCTCACATCTCACCCCTACGTAGATCAGACCAGGAAGACACCAAGTGCTTCACCAGTGGTGCAACACCGAGAAGTTTCAGAGAGTCCACCACAGTAGTTCTGCGTAAGGAGACGAAAAAGGATTACTCCTTGCCTAGCAGCTACCGTCCCATTGCGTTGGAGAACTCAATCGCAAAGCTCATGGAGAAACTGGTTGCAGAGCGGATCGCCGACGCAGCGGAGGCGCACAATCTCCTCTCATGGAATCAGATGGGGGCAAGGAAACAAAGATCCACCCCCACTGCCCTTGAGCTGCTCACATCATGTGTCAACACTGCGTGGAAGGCAAAGCCAGGATGTGTGGTCTCTATGCTCAGCCTGGACCTGGGAGGCGCATTTGATAATGTCTCACATGAGAGACTGCTGCACATCATGCGAGTTGTTGGCTTCCCTCCATGGATCATCCATGCAATAAACTGCTTCCTGAACGGACGACGCACAAGAATAGCCTTCTCAGGATTTGAGAGCGACTGGATCAACACAAGCTCAGGAACTCCACAAGGATCCCCACTCTCCCCAATTCTCTTTCTCTTCTTCATATCAGAGCTACTGGCGACATTTGAGCGACCAGAGGGTGAAACCATGGCGTTTGGATTTGTGGATGACACAAACCTAGTCACATGGGGAACCTCAGCGCAGGCAAATTGCCGCAGGCTGGAGTCAGCTCACAGCCGGTGCATTGCATGGGCCAAAAGACATGGGGCAAGGTTTGCACCAGACAAGTACCAACTGATCCACTTCACAAGACGCCAAAGAGACCCCAATGGGGACCTGGCAAGCGCAGTGTGCTTCAATGGTCAAGAGATCTCAACAGAAACAGCAATACGAGTGCTAGGCGTTCAAGTTGATTCAAAGCTGAGGTGGAAGGGACATATGCAACAGGTGGTCCAGAAAGGCAACATGGCATTTGAAGCCCTATCGCGCCTTACCGCTTCAACATGGGGTCCATCTATGAAACGGTCCCGACTGCTCTACACAGCAGTTGTCCGGCCGGCCATGCTCTATGGTTCGCAGCTGTGGGGCACGCGAGACGATGGCACCCCCCCAGCAGCGTCACTTATAAGGCCACTGAAGTGTCTGCAGAACCGATGCCTTCGCAAGGTAACGGTGGCGTACAAAAGGCCCCCCACGGCTGCGCTGGAGCGCGAATCAAACGTTCCGCCAGTGGACCTGCACATGGAACACAAGGCAATGAAGAGGGCAGTCAAGACAGCGGGCCACCCAGTCACTATGAGGATTAAGCAGGTTGTGGATGCGGTATGGACATCGCTTCAAGGTTCACCAGACAGAGCACTGGCGAGGCGCCGGCGCAACGCAAACCCCACGCCCAGGCCGACAACGGCAGGCGAGGGCGTGCGAAAACGAGCGCTGGCACGAGCAGAAGAACAGGCACAACAACAACCAGGGGAACAGCCAGCGGGTCCACTGAAAGCACTGGACAGGTGGATGAACCTGGAGTGGGAACGGAGGTGGACCCGCAAGATAGGGCAACAGAAAGCAACAACATGGAAGACAGCCTGGACACTTCCAGCCCACCAGCTCTATGAGGGCCTACACAAACACGAAGCAACGGCGCTATTCCTACTCCGCACGGAAGTACTAGGCCTTAACGCCTGGCTGGCTTCAGTGGGAGTTCCAGGTGTAGATAAGCGTTGCCCCCACACAAACTCGCGTGCCCTTTACTTACAGAGGACCGGGCTAGCAGACCTTCACAGGGCCCTATCCATGTCAGTCAGCGCTCACCAAGCGGCCTGGTGGCTCGCTGCCAGTGGACTTCTAGGACAGTTCAGCCTCGCGCAGGATATCACCCAAGAGAATACTTCAGGCTATGGGAGCCTCACACACCTGGATGACTGGACAATGGTTCATGAACCAGGCTAGGTTCAATCAACCAGGGTGGGTTCAAGGAACCAAGAGAAATCACCCGCTGATCAGCGGAAGCAAATGTTCAAAAGGCAGACAGATCATAGGACATCGGCGCACACAGAAGGCAACAGCAACACACCAGTGCCTTGCTGGCGCAGCGCCTGCGAGGCAGAAGTAAGGTTTTCCCTACTGGGCTTTTCCTTCACAAAGGCGCTTCGCCCTCATAGACCTAGATAGGGGCTGAATAGGGAGTTAATAGAACAACTAATAGTTTATTTCTGTCAGTGATAAATTCTTTTAATAATTGTTGAAAGTAGGCAGTAGGGTTAGGTGTCTTGATTATTAAAGGTCTAAAGACTAAAGAGTAAGTACAGTGTTGTGGGTCACATGACACAGAGTCTAGCTTAGAAGAGAAAGACTAGTAAGCACTAAGGGCTGCTATTTCAACAATACTGATGCTGTTACAATATCTTTAAATAAAATAAATAAAATAAGTAAAATAAATATAATGTATTTAATTAATGTATTCACTATAATTAATAATGCATTCATAACAACATACAACTTGACTATGTGCGCTTGCAAAATTCACATCTCTGTTAGATGTTGGTGTTTATGATTTTTGATTCATGTACTCACAACTTACTTTTATGTTTGAGAAAAATTCAACATTTACTCACAAACATGCACCTCACACATTTAGCTCCAGTGTTATGCCTTTTCAGCCTTCAGGCCTTTCACCTCACTTCTTGCCCTTTGACCCATTTGCTCTTGCCTTAATGCTCTGATACCACTTTTCTCTTAGGCCATTTGGTCTTTCGGCCTTTCAGCCTTTGCACATGCCCATACTCTATATGCATATTATATGAGAGTAGATTCTTCGAAAATAAAGCAGCTTTCTCTCTTACAACTTACCTCGACGGTAAGGTCGGTAACACTCAGGGTACCAGTTTTTTTGAAGGTTACACATACAACTTGAATTTTCGAAGTTCCAAAATCCACAGCTCTGTGGGTTTAAGAGCTATTTTATTTTTTTTCATTTCTATATAAACATAATTCACTGATAAAGTGATATTTTAAGAAAAATTCAACACTCACTAAAAAGTCTTGATTTTCAAGGGTGGGACTCAGGGTACCAGTAAGGATTTTAAAAATTGATACTCTAAGGTGTTTTGGTATTTTATTTTTTGTTACCCATTCAAAAACTAGTACCATGAACAGGGTACCAATGGTGTTAGGTCCAAAATTTCAGGTCTCCTTTTCTGTTTGCTACTACAACTGTGTGATTCTCAAATCCTACACTGTTCCAACCATTTTGGTAATTTTTGATGCATTTAGAATTGTGAACAGACTGTATCACATCACCAGAACACAGATTCCACACCTTAAAACTATCATTGGCAAGACTCACAAGATATTGACCAGAGACTGCATGGTGATAGGCTCTTTCATGTGACAGTACATGTACAGGCTCATTACTGATTGCATTACGATCATAGACATAAATTTTCTCTGGTCCTTGAGTTGTAAGTGCAACGAAGTTTGTTGTCACAAGTAAGCTGATTGTTGGGCTGCAATCTATCTTTGCTGTCCATGTTCTTGTTAAGGTGTTTGTATCAAGATTTCTTTCATCAATAGTCACACTATTCAAGTTATCTTTCTTGAATGTACTTCCACATGTGAACAAACTGTTGCTCATTGCGACAATGGCACTGCAGCGGTATTCTGGTTGAAAATTATGTAGGTATTCATAGTTATTCTCAAACTTGCATTTACCCCAGACACCTACGCGAAAGCTACTAGTGCCTGCGCCTTCCTCACAGCCGCTTACTATGTACCGATACGCTTGCGCGCGCAGTTTTGGCGTCTTGGGATCCTCGCTTGTCGGCTTCATGTGAGTGACGAGGGTACCGTGTGTGAGGTTCCAAAGAGTTGGTTGAGAGGTTAAAAAGCAGTTGCTGTTAACGCTTGCCAGCAAGTTATTACCCAATATGCAGTTATGGGTTGGGTACTCGCTTTCATCTTGCGCCCACTTCTTCAACGGGAAACATTTGATTCGTGAGCCGGTGCTGCTATCCCAGCATGTGATGTGGCCAGATTTATATGTGACTAACCGACCGGCGTCCAGAAAGCAGATCCGAAGATACTCAGCATGAGTTGAGATGGTGTTGGTGCAACACAGACTATTAGGAAGGAGTTCTGCAAGCTCAGGCAAAACACCTGTGGCAATTGCTTCCTCACGCAGTGCAGATGAACAACAGCTCCAGTCTATGATGTTCACAAGGCCCTCGTGCTGTAGGAAATTTTGCATGTCTTTGCCCTGCGGCCCATGACAACGTGCCCAGTCAATGATGAGTTCAAAGGAACTAGCTTGTCCTTCTTGCCATGGCTCTGACTTGAGCAGACTCTGCACCATCCAACTCTTAAGCCACACCACAACAGCTGTGCGGTCACACTGACTCAACATTAGTGCCGCATGTGCAGCTCGTTCAGTCAGCACAACTTTGTGTTTTTGATGTGCTGACGCAAAATCATCAACCAATTTCTCAACAATTAGTAATGTTTGACATTGCTCTGCAATACTCAGCAAGTTACGGCCCGCAGGGTCATTTTTGTTGGGCTTTATACTTGAGATAGCATCACGCAGCATGACTGCATCATCAGCAGTTGGATGGTGCATCCCTACTCTGTGAACAACACATAAGATCTTATTCCACACCGCACTGGAAAATTTTGGGTGTAGATTGATGTCTGATGAAGCTTTCTTCCAAACTCTTGAGGCACATGCCATTGCATAGCCACACCCAGTCAGAATCAGGTTCTCATGATTATCAAACACAGTAACTTGCATTTGAGGATAGGCACGGAGGTCAGATTTCTTAGTCTCTTTCCACAAGACACTTGATTCAATTTTGTGTTTTTGAACAGCTTCCAAAAGCCTTGCATGATAATCTGATGGTTTGTCGACAGTGTTTTGATCAGCATACAAGTTGTTTTCAATGCCGTAGTAGATGGCCAATGCCATGATATTGTCTCGCTTCCGCTCTGAGAGAAATCTAACTTTGGCTCTGCAAGCATCACCAAGTTGCTTCAGAGCTCGACCCTCATCTGTGTTAGATTTGGCTTGAAGATAATTGATGGCCGCAAACATAGGCACAGCCTCATCAAGAGTTGGGGCACATGACTTTTTGTCACCATTTCGATGCACCATACGCAGAATCTTCATCCAAACAGAATTCGGTATTTGCTCAAGCTTGAGGCTTATCTTGCCACTGTGTGACTCAATCATGTCAGTGTGCAGGGCTGATTCTATGAAGTGTGATGCATGTTGCATTGGGTTACGCAGCACATCAACAGTGAGCCACTTTTTTGTTCCAGCTAGCTCAAGCTCGAGTCTAACATTTTGCTGTATGTCTTGATTGTAAATAAAGCTTTTTGACATTGGATCTCTTGTATCTGTATTTCACTAAGAATTAATAAGATTCTTATATTTGTTGTGACTGTCTAGTGAAAGATGACAATAATTTGTATCTTGTAAACTCATAGAGGTTTAATGCCCGAGAATCTTGGAACCGGTCTTCTTACCTACTTTATAGAGGCTAAGCGACCGCTGGTAAGCCACGTACGGTCATGAGGCTGAATGAGCTATTTCGGCTAATAGCTGACGGCAGGAAATCATGTTGATGTAATGTTAAATCAATGTTACTATTGATAATGTTTTAACAGCGTGTTATTATGATGCTAGAATTGTGACTGATTTAAAGTTAAAAATAACATGCTGTGACTGTCATGTTGTTTTAAACACATGTTAAACAAATGACAAGATGTTTTCTTCAACAAATCATTAACATAATGTCAAAAATATCATGCTTTAAGTTATTTACACCTTCCTTAATTTATTTATGACACATACTGTCGTCACGACTTCTTGATTTTCACTTTCAAGACTTCAAAAATTCAAGCAAGCTTCGCACACAGCACACTTGTGAGTGAAAACAGAGGGCATGTGGGCATGTGGGTGGGGGCATGAGGGCATGAGAGCGTGTGGGCATGAGGGCATGTGGGCATTTGCGTGAGGCCCTGAAAGTCATGCATAAACATCTGCATCATGCATAACCCTATGCATAAGTCATGTGAGCGATAGAATTAAGTTGGGTTAGTAACTTTAGGTTATATGTATATGTAATAACTGTTGGAGCGATATAATAGAGCGATATAACAGTCAGAACTCAAGCATGATTGAATGTGTTGTGACTATCATCTATTCAATAACTTGAGCTTACTTACACACCCGCTTCAGTGGAGGATCATCATCCTCTAACAAGATACCAGTATGAAATGAACCCAGACCTTGCGGAGCTGATGTTTCACCCTGAACTTGTGGCAACTCAGGTTGCTCTGAATCTTGAGGAGGGTTTGCCTTACCAAGCGATGCTGATGCTGCCCGCGCTGCACTGGTGTGATCCCCAGCAGTGACTTCCATGTTGATGAACTCAGTAAGAAGAAAGTAGCCGGCAGAATCAGCCAGGTACCCATGGGCAATAGGTAAGGGCACAATGAGGGTAGGCTGGGCCTGGGGTCGGACCTGCGCTGGGGTCAGGTTCGGGTTGGGGCGGGTTCGTCCATGGACCAACCATTAACGTTACCGCAACCCGCGCGGGTGCCCGCGCTTGGGTGGGACTAGTCATTGAGGGTAAGGTGTTAGCCAAATCAGGTAAAGGGACGAAATAGCCTTGTGTTCTAGCCATATACGGCATGCATCACACGAATAGGTTACGAGAATCGCGTAAGCCTGTTGAGGTATTGATCATGATAAATTACATCTCATGAGCCATATAAGGAACGATTAAACGGTCGCAGTATATATTACTGAATAAATTACGAAAATCACGACATTTCGCGAAGATGCACATGAGAAACACGCGTTAGAACCCACAGATATGTGCTTACTAAGCTATAACTAAGTGAAATGAAGCGACGCATTAACAGTAAGGAAACCTCCATGGCAATTTGTCTAAGTTCTTCCGACTTACCCACCTGTGATCCTGACAACTGTAGCCATCCTTCTTCATATTCTTGGGCCTCAACCAGGGGGTAAGTGCCATCTTTGTTCTTGCCATCCGCTGTGTATAGACCAACAAGACACCATGATGATGTCCATGAATGAGGCACAGTTGTTTTCTGTTGTCAGCAACATGTTTTGAGTGTTGCAAGAGCCAGTATTGTCATCTCTCTCCTTGTGCACTTCATTCCCTTGCACTTCATTGCCTTGCGAGTTTGTTGATAGCAATCCTTCACCATGATCACCATTCTGGTCCTTCATCTGACTTGCTGCTCCCTTTTCATCACTTATCTTCATACCATCACCTAACATATGTTCAGTATCAGTGAGCCCACAGCGGTTCATCATTGCAAGTTAGATTGGGCTAGTCACCATCTGGCTTCTTGGTCTGTCAGAACATTCCTCCACTTATGAGTCAAATATTTACTAGATATAAGCACAGAGAGTAATCTTGTACTGAATCTCTTTCATTACTCTCATAATCAACTGAGTAACTGATCTCAACAAATGAGTTTCTTTTTCACACTCAACGGGGGTAAGACGTACAATGAAACCATAGAGCTGAAGGTTGTTCTGAAAGGAAAGGTCTGGGCCAGTGATCACATGACAAGTGCATGGAACAAGCTCAGCACAAAGACCAAAATTCCAATGGAACCGTGGACTTGTCAATAAGCACGCAACGGCATTCCTATCAAGTCAGCGGCGAAATCAAGATGTCCCCCAAAGAATAGCGGCACTAGCTGAATAACGCTGAGGGTGCCAGCCCTAGCGCCCGCCTGGGCCAATGTTCTGACCCCGATGCAGACGCAACTCAGAGTGACGCCCCAATAAAAAACTTGTAAAACCAAATACCAGCGCGTCCATGGCCCCAAGAAACGTCGCCGACGAAGGACAACTGAATACACTAGATGTTTCAGGACGAAGTGAAGTGTTTGGGTTTGTAGAGCGCGAAACAAGTTCAGAATTGTGCGGTATAGTGATGGGAAACATTGCTGTGGCGGCGATATCCTAAACAATTAATTGAGAGCAGTACTGTCCATTTACAAGTCGGCGACATCTCTATATACTTTAATGCACAAACCTGGTACGTGTAGGTTACGTCTCAATCCAATACCGGCTCACAGTCACTCTACCCTTAGTCCTAGGAAAAGTCTCCTGGGAGAGACTACTTGGTAGGCATTTACTATCTCATTCTTACTGACAGCATTAACCTGAGCTCATTTTTAACATTCTCACTGGTTTTCATGGCATCAAACACACTTAGATTAACCTCGCTGTCGCCATTAACTAATGGTGTTTTTTAGGTCAATGGCAACGTCGTTGTCCCATTCGGCGTCATCCACATCCTCGATATTGTTGTCGTCCCCATCCTCCACACTTGCCGCAGCCTCCGCAGCCTCCACGGCCTCCGCAAGCCTTGCCTCCACACTTTCTTGACGTCGCTGTCGTTCGTCCTCTGTCCGTCGAGCTCGATTCTCCTTGGTGTCCA